>OLRX01000908.1_pt1 | contig 24195 bp, 20 predicted proteins | sample 1672991 | NCBI WGS metagenome assembly OLRX01 (sample SAMEA3136744, study PRJEB25190) | human gut metagenome | biome: human gut; feature: human-associated habitat; material: faeces | place: Austria | collected 2013
GGTTCTGTAAGAAGTGTCCCGATACGCAATTCTTCAAACGTCTCTTCAAACTGCTGCAATTCTTCTTCAATCTCTTCCGCTGTTTCCTCGCTGTCTTCTTCCTCGCTCATCTCAATCAGAAGCATCATATCCTCATAATCTGAATACAGCTTTTCGATTTCTTTTACAGAGTCCTGCAGCCCTTTTAATTCTTTCATTACTTGTTGGGAAACTTCCGGATCATCCCAAAATCCCGGTTCTTCCAAACGCTTCTCCAACTCTTCAACCCGCAGCTTCTTAGAAGCTAAGTCAAAGTGAATCCCTCAAATCTTTCAGCGGTTCTTCATATGCGCTTAGTCTTAACTTCAGTTCATCTAACAAAACCACCTTGATCACCTCTTTCATTTATTATACAAATCCTGTCTTATCTTTTATTATACGGATTCTATTGTTTTTTATAATACCGTCTATTACACCGGTTTTCTTCCACAGCATTGTTTGTATTTTTTCCCGCTTCCGCAAGGACATGGATCGTTCGGATAAACTTTCTTATCTTCCCGCTTTTTCGGAGCGCGTACGGAAGTGTCATCCTTATTTGTTCCTGTAACTTTCGCTACCTCTTCTCTTTCTACTTTCTGCTCGACACGAACATTGAACAGTGTACGGATCGTTGTCTCGGCGATCATATTTGTCATCTCGCCAAACATATTATACCCTGTCATCTTATACTCAACAAGCGGATCTCTCTGTCCGTATGCCTGAAGACCGATTCCCTGACGGAGCTGATCCATATCGTCGATATGATCCATCCATCTTGCATCGATTACTTTTAGAAGTACGACACGCTCTAACTCTCGGATCTGTTCTGCTTCCGGGAATTCCGCTTCTTTCACTTCATACGCTTTCACCGCACGTTCTTTCAAGAGATGTTTCAGCTCTTTTTGACGCATATCAATACATTCTTTCTCTGACGGAAGCTCCATCATCGGAATAATCTTATGCAAGTTCAGCTCCAGACCTTTTACATCCCAGTCTTCTGCTGCCGCTTCCGGAGAGGCGAAACGGTCTGTAATATTTTCAACATATTCTGTGATCATATTATAGACGGTATCTCTCATGCTCTCGCCGTCGAGAACCCTTCTTCTCTCTCCGTAAATGATCTCTCTTTGCTCATTCATGACCTGATCATATTCCAACAGGTTCTTACGAATTCCAAAGTTGTTGTTCTCGATCTTCATCTGTGCCTTTTCGATGGCATTAGACAGCATCTTATGCTCAATCTGCTCTCCCTCAGGCACACCCATGGCCTCAAACATAGCCATAAGGCGGTCGGAACCAAAGAGTCTTAAAAGGTCATCCTCCAGGGACAGGTAGAACCTGGACTCACCCGGGTCTCCCTGACGTCCGGAACGTCCGCGCAGCTGGTTGTCGATACGGCGTGACTCATGGCGCTCCGTACCGATGATCTTAAGGCCGCCCAGTGCCTTGGTCTCCTCGTCCAGTTTAATATCCGTACCACGGCCAGCCATGTTGGTGGCAATGGTAACAGAACCGTGGATACCTGCATCTGCTACGATTTCAGCCTCCAGCTCATGGAACTTGGCATTCAGCACTTTATGTGGAATTCCCTTTTTAGTCAGCATCTTGCTCAGAAGCTCGGAAGTCTCAATGGCAATGGTACCCACCAGAACAGGCTGTCCCTTCTCATGTGCTTTCTCCACCTCATCCACAACTGCTTTGTATTTTTCTTTTTTTGTCTTATATACAGCATCCTCCAGGTCCTTACGAATCATAGGCCTGTTGGTGGGGATGACGATAACGTCCATGGCATAGATGTTGCGGAACTCTTTTTCCTCGGTCTGGGCAGTACCTGTCATACCGGCCTTCTTGGTATACTTGTTGAAGAAGTTCTGGAATGTTACGGTAGCCAGGGTGCGGGACTCGCGGCGCACATTTACATGCTCCTTTGCCTCGATTGCCTGATGGAGTCCGTCGGAATAACGGCGGCCGGGCATAATACGGCCTGTAAATTCATCTACGATGAGGACCTCGTCATCCTTTACAACATAATCCTTATCCCTGAACATCAGGTTGTTGGCGCGCAGAGCCAGGATAATGTTATGCTGAATCTCCAGATTCTCAGGGTCTGCCAGGTTTTCAATATGGAAGTACTCCTCCACCTTCTTGACGCCCTGTTCTGTCAGGTTGACCACTTTATCCTTTTCATCCACAACGAAATCGCCTGTCTCCTCAATCTCCTCGCCCATAATGGCGTCAATCTTGGAGAACTCCTTGGACACGGTGCCCCTCTCCAGCTGGCGGGCCAGTACATCGCACACCTCATAGAGCTTGGTGGATTTGCCGCTCTGGCCTGAAATGATAAGAGGCGTCCTGGCCTCGTCAATCAGCACGGAGTCAACCTCATCAATAATACAGTAGTCCAGATCCCGCAGCACCAGCTGCTCTTTGTAGATGGACATGTTGTCACGCAGGTAATCGAATCCCAGCTCATTATTTGTAACGTAAGTAATGTCGCAGGCATAAGCCTCCTTACGCTGTTCGCTTGTCATGTCGTTCAGTACAACGCCCACGGTCATGCCCAGGAATCTGTGGACCTGACCCATCCACTCAGCATCACGCTTTGCCAGATAGTCATTGACCGTTACGATCTGAACGCCTTTTCCCTTCAATGCATTCAGGTATGCGGGACAGGTGGATACCAGCGTCTTACCTTCACCAGTACGCATCTCTGCAATACGGCCCTGATGCAGTACGATACCGCCAATCAGCTGTACTGGGAAATGCTCCATATTCAGAGTTCTTCTTGCCGCCTCACGGACGGTGGCAAATGCCTCCGGCAGAACGTCATCCAAAGTGGCGCCATCTGCAAGCCTTTCTCTAAAGATTCTGGTCTGGTCACGCAGTTCCTCATCCGACATGGCCATCATCTCGGGACGCAGTGATTCAATCTTTGTCACGATTGGCCTTATCATCTTCAGTTCTCTTTCACTGTGAGTCCCGAACACCTTTTCAATCAAGTTCATGGTATACTCTCCTAACTTCTTCCTATATAATAGAAACTAATTTTCAACCAGCGCCTGTACCTGCAGCATCTGCCTTATCACCTATTATCTGTCTGCTGATTCCTGTCTATTCCCTGCCTTTCCACAATGCCTGTCATTGCGGACCTTTGGATAAAATACTACAAATACTACGCCTATGATACAATCTTACTTATTGTAGCACTTGAGAAAGATTTATTCAACGGGTTAATGAAAAATTAACATTTTGTCCATATACTTAACAATTCCACGTTATTTTACATGATTTACCCATTTTCATCCTGTTCACCGTTTTATGAAACAGAATCTATGCTCTCCTTTTTTGAAGCGATTCTCTTCAGACTTATGGTCAACCAAGCAGATTGCACAAAAAATGTGTTCGATTTTTTACCTGTCCACATTATCCCCAGAAGTTTATACACATTACCCCCAAAGTTATCCACATCACAGTTTGTCCATTTTAAGGCAAAAAATAGTTATACACCAACTTATCCACATTATCCACAAGTTTATAACTTTTCATTTGCTCTTCCCCCTCAGACTTTACATTTATTTTATTTTTGTACACTTCTGATAAACTTGAAAAGTACGAAAGAAAAAACAAGGTTTTCTCTTGACATTTCAAGGAGTCCTCTATTAGGAATGCAATAGCTCTTTACCGCATTTGAAACAAAATTTTATAAAAAATTAAGATAAATTGTTAAACAATTCTTAGGTTATGATTGTAATTTTGCAATAAATATGATATAATGTCACTATCCCAAGAAAAGGAGTTGATGTTTATGCGTTATACCATAACAGGACGAAATATTGAGGTAACTCCAGGTTTGAAGGCTGCCGTTGAAAAGAAGATTGGCAAGCTGGAACATTTCTTCACTCCGGACACCGAAGTAATCGTAGCGCTGAGCGCACAGAAAGACCGACAAAAAATTGAGGTGACTATCCCAGTCAAAGGCAATACCATCCGCGCGGAGGAATCCAGCTCCGATATGTATGTATCCATTGATCTGGTAGAGGAAATCATTGAGCGCCAGATCCGCAGATATAGAAAGAAACTCATTGATAAGAAACAGGCCGCCATCTCTTTCTCCCAGGCATTCATAGAGGAAGATGACGAAGTACAGGATGACGAGATTCAGATTGTCAAGACAAAGAAATTTGCCATCAAGCCAGCCATTCCCGAGGAAGCATGCCTCCAGATGGAGATGCTGGGACATAATTTCTACGTGTTCCTGAACGCAGATACGGACCAGGTGAACGTAGTCTATAAGCGCAAGAACGGAACTTACGGACTGATTGAGCCGGAGTTCTAAACCACGGATTCACACATAATACGGACAAGCCGGCAGAACCGCTGTATGCGGCTGCCGGCTTGTCCCTTTCTGTATACTGTGTCTTTTCTTTTACGTCTGCTGCGCATCAAGCGCATTTTTTCTCGATCTAAGGTTGTTTATAAAACCAATCCTTCCTTCTTCAACAGATTCAACAGTTTTTCCGTTTCTTCTTCCGATGCCTCCAGCATGGGCCGGGCACATGTTCCGGTCATTCCAATGCCTCTCAATACCATGGCCTTCTTTATAATAGGAACAAACTGCTCCGCCACCGCGTACACGGCCATAAGGCGGTCAATCTTTACCTGATATTCCCGCAAAAGCCGGAAGTCCTCTTTTCTTGCTGCCTGTGCAAGCCTGGAGGCTGTTTCCGGAGCAAAGTTGGACAGCCCCGCAATACATCCGTTCCCCCCGCTTATGACATTGTGGGAGAAAAATTCATCAAACCCCGAATATACCAGGAATTCAGGATATTCCCGTTTCACGGTCTGTATCAATTCCCTGGTATGCCCCATCACATCCACAGTATCCTTTATCCCCACAATATTCTTCCTGCGGCGGGCCAGTTCAAGCACCACCTCCGGTTTCAGGTCATAACCAGTTCTGGCCGGAAAATTATACAGAAGCACCGGTCCATCCAGCTGCCCTGCCAGGGTATCGTAAAAATTCAGGATGGAACTGTCCGGCAGGTTAAAGTAATAGGGTGAAATGACCATGACTCCGTCCGCCCCCCTGTCAAGGGCAAAACGTGACAGCTCCACACATTCCTCAAAAACAGTTCCGCCGGTACCCACATACACGGTAACCCTGTGGTCCACATAATCAAGGGCTTCCTGAATCATACGTTTCTTTTCTTCCATAGGGATGGCAAAAAACTCTCCAATGCTTCCCAATATCAAAATCCCATCCATTCCCCCCTCTATGAGCCACTGGTAAATCCTTTTGTTGGCTTCCATATCCACATGGCCCTCATGGTCAAACGCGGTTACCGCAGGTGTTATATATTTCGCATCCATAAAAAGCATCCTCCTCTAATCTTCATACCCTGCTCCCTCCATGGCGGACAGGGCATTTCTGGTGTACCGGCCAAAGACACCTCTGCGGCTTGGCCGCGGCTGCAGTCCTTCCTTTCTTCTCTCCTCCAGTATCCTAATCACATCCTGAGGGGACACTTCCTTCCCCTGTATTCCCACCAGTTCAAGACTCCGCTTTTCCACGCTGTAGGATAGAATGTCTCCATCCTTTACAAATGCCAGCGGTCCTCCTGAAGCAGCCTCCGGAGAGACATGGCCGATGGCAGCTCCCCTGGTTGCCCCGGAAAATCTGCCGTCCGTGACCAGCGCCACTGTCCCGTTCAAATCCTCATCGCATACGATTGCCTCAGTTGTCATAAGCATCTCAGGCATACCGCTTCCTCTGGGTCCCTCATACCGGATTACAATAATGTCTCCCCTGCGGATTTCTTTCTTCACAACAGCCTGGTAAGCATCTTCCTCACAATCAAAAACCCTGGCAGTCCCTTGATGCTCCCTCATCTCCTTTACACATGCCGCATATTTAATCACGGCTCCGTCCGGGGCGATATTCCCCCGCAGGATGGCTATGGATCCCTTCTCCTGCGTATCCTTCACCGGAAAAATCACCTGTTCCCTTTTCAGACCGCAGTTGCTCAGATATCCGGTATATCTGTCAAAAAAGCCATCCCTCTGCAGATCGTCCAGATTTTCCCCAAGGGTTTTCCCGGTAACTGTCATCACATCCAGATTCAGCATATCCTTAAGGGCCAGCTCCACCATGGGAACTCCCCCTGCAAACCAGAATGCCTCCGTCAGGTGGCTGCCTCCGGGAGCTATGTTTCCTATATGCGGCACCTTGTGGTTAATCTCGTCAAACATCTCAGGAAGAAGTTCAATCCCCAGCTCCCTTGCAATGGAAGTAAGATGAATGACTCCGTTGGTAGACCCTCCGATGGCACTGTGGACCATCATCGCATTCTCAAAAGCCTTATCCGTCATAATCCGGCCTGGACGGATATCCTCACGGGCTAACTTCATAATAATCCGGCCCGCCCGGCGGGCCCATGAAAGAATGTCCCTCATGGTTGCCGGAATCAGGGCCGCTCCAGGCAGAGCCAGGCCCAACGCCTCGGCCATGCACTGCATGGTGCTGGCCGTTCCAAGGAAGGTACAGGCCCCCACGGAAGGACATCCGGTCAGTTTGTAATCCCGTATTTCCTGTTCTGTAATAGCGCCTTCCCGCTTTTGTCTGAGGGATATATCGCCTGCCTTCAGGGATGTGGTCATTTCCGGTCCGTTTCTCATACTGCCACCCGGTATGAATATGGCCGGTATATCAAGTCTGGCCGCCGCCTTAAGCTGGGCAGGCACTGACTTGTCGCAGGATGAAGCCAATATCATTCCATCCCAGGGATATACGCGTCCGTGTATCTCTATCATGTCGCATATGGCCTCCCTGGATGCCAGAATATAGTTCATGCCGTCATGTCCCTGCGCGCACCCGTCGCAAATATCCGTAGTGTGGTACTGGGCAGGAAATCCGCCTGTTTCAAATACACCGTATTTAGCCTGCTCCATAATCCCCGCCAGATGCACGCTTCCCGGATGGCTGTCGCCAAAGGCGTCCTCCAACAGGATCTGAGGTTTCCTGATATCCTCCTCTTCCCATCCGCTGCCCAGCTGCAGCGCGTCAAACTGTGCCCAGAGCTCCCTTTGGGGAGCGCTTTTCTGTTTTATATCCATATGCCTGTCACCTCTTATGATTCTTTCCATACTCCTTTAAATTTTCCGCCTCGATCCACGTTACATCCACAGGATATTCCTTACTGATTTCCCGTCCGTCCACCGCGTCAGCCAGCTTATCCACCAGCAGACTGCCTATGGCTTCGCTGTTCTGGTCCACAATCCCGGTAATCAGTCCTTCATCCACCCCCGCCTCAAGGGTGGGGGAATAGTCGAATCCGTAGTGATATAAGACCCCCTCCTGTTTCTGGGATCGGATGGCTTCCATAGTTCCTGTTATGACCGACTCCGTTCCCAACGTGAATACCGCCCTCAAATCAGGATACGACATAATTTGGGTCTCCAGCTGCTCCCTGGCCCTTGATACGCTTAAGTCATTGATTATCCACTGACACCATGTAAAATGTCCGGCTTCATCACCCATGGCTTCATCAAATCCATCTTTCAATCCTCTATACCGCTCCACCATATTCTGGGCGGAACCGCTGTAAGTGACTGTTGTCAGCATTCCCCCTGTTATACCTCTCTTCTTCAAATCCAGGGCCCCCTGCTCACCCAGCCTTTTTCCGGCTTCATAATTATTTGTGCCAATATAAGAAAGACGGTTGGCACTGGTTCTGATATCTGTGTCATAGGTAACCACCTTTATACCTGCCTCCATTGCCTCCGCAGCCTTCACATCAAACATCTCCGGTTCCAATGCAGCCATGGCAATGCCATCTGCTTTCTGGTCAATCGCCTCCTGTACCATCTCGATGAGTTTCTGAGGCCTGGAAGAATCTCCGGGCTGTCCGGATTTTACCACCAGACGGATTCCCCTCTCCCCGGCCTTCTGTTTTGCACTGTCAATCAAAGGTTTCCAGTAAGGCCCATTTTCATTCAGAGTAATCAAATAAAACGTGGGGCCCTCCCCCTTCCCGGCTCCCGTGCCGCCCCGGTTTACGCACCCTGTAAGACCTGCTCCCGCGGCAAGGACCAGACAGGCCATCAGGCATAAATTCCATCGCATTCTGAATTTCATACAGATTCTTCCTTTTTCTTCCTAAAATAATCCATCACAATGGCTGCCAATATCATAAGCCCGGTCACTGCCTGCTGGCCGTAGGTGTTCAGCCCTGCTACGGCCATTCCGTTTTTAAAAATCTCAATGATAAGCAGGCCCAGAAAAGCCCGTTCCATACCGCCTGCACCGCCTTCAAACCGGATTCCTCCTATAATGACTGCGGCGATAGCATACGCCTCCAGCCCCATGGCCTCACTGGATGCCCCCACATTCAAATAGGACATAAGGATGACCCCTGCTATTCCGGCTAAGGCGCCCTCAATAAAATACACCTTGAGAAGATGGCTGTTCACCCGGATGCCTGCCAGGCCGCTGGCTTTTTTGCTGGCTCCCACAGCATAGCAGCAGCGCCCGAATATGGTATACTTCATCACCAGTACCACGGCTGCTCCCAATGCCAGAAATATAAGAAAGTTTGAATATATCATGCCGCCAAACAGATTTGTATTGGATATTCTGTAAAACCAGCCCGGAAGGCCCCCAATGAGCACACCGCCTGTAATCATCTGCGTCAGGCCCCGAATCATGTAATTGCTTCCCACTGTTACTATAAATGGTTTTAATTCAAACCTCGTAATCAAAAAACCGTTTAAAAGTCCCCAGGCCCCTCCGCACAGAATGCCTGCTGCCACACATACTACAGGGTGGCACCCGTAAACTGCCAGATAGGCAGCCATGGTTCCCGCACATGCCGTAATGGCCCCGCATGACAGGTCAATACCGCCGGAAATCATCAGCATTGCCACGCCCAGCGTGGCAATCCCCAACACAGGTATGGAACGAAGGAAGTTGGACAAATTTCCTCTGGTGGCAAAGACCGGGGAGATATACGAAAAAACCGCAATCAGAAAAAGGAGCAGACCAATCATCCAGTACTCCGACATTCGTTCTTTCCAAACCATGTTCTTCCTCTGCATCATGACATCTGCCCCTTTTTCATATGTAATAACAGCCCGCCGCCGTCTAAGTAAATAATAGCTTAAGTTTATCAGAGAACCTGTATTTTATCAATGCAGCATTCCCTTCAGCACTTCCAGATACCCCTCATTTTTCACGCAGTTTTCCAGCTTAAAAGCACCCGCGATACGCTCCAGGCTATCCTCCCCGTATCCTCTAAAGCGTCTGGCATAAGCAGGCTGAAGCATGGCTCCCGCATATCCGTTCAGGACTCCATAATTCATAACAAACGCATTGGACGCCCTGTCAATCCGCGTTTCTCCCATCACATCCAGTATATAGTCGGCCAGTACGCGTGATTTTCTCCTTCCCTCAGCCACGCCAGCGTAATCTGCCACAAAATTTTCAGCTCCCAGAATCCGTTTTTGTTCCTGTACCGGCTGGATAATTTTCATATATTCACTGTCCGGATCCAAAAATACCCAACCCATAATTCCCGGATCCTTATACGTCCAGGTGGTCCAGTGGACCCCGTGCGCATTGTAAATGCCCAGCTGGTCTTCCATGGATTTAAGCCGGTAAGGTATCTCCTCCTTATACCCATGATACTGGGAGCCAAACTCTCCCACCCACAAGGGCACATGATGTTTCATGGCAAAGCGGGTGCCCTGATGGTCCAGAAATGCATTTTCCTGTTTGTTTTTATCCCAATATACCCCGTCATAATATCCCGGATATTTACCCGGACCATACCCTGGCGGAATGTAATTATGGCTGCTGTAAACCAGATTTTCCTCAAAGGGAGCGTCCAGTCCGGCAAAATCTCTGGAGTAATTGTCGCCTTCCAGGAAAAGTATATGTCTTTTATCTATTTTTCTCACTGCCTCCCCAATTTCCCGGTACAGCCGGTTAATGGCATCCCAGTCGGATTGGTAGAATTCGTAAAAATCATAGGCATGCTCACCGGTGGGCGTGCCGGTGGAAGGTTCGTTCATAAGATCGTACCCGGCTACCGCGCTCCTGTTCCTGTACCGCTTGGCAAATTCCTCCCATAGCGCGATAATCCGTTCCTGGAAATGACGGTATTTCCACAGCATCACCGCGCCCCTCTCATTGTCGCTGTGCCAATGGCAATTCTGCCAGCCGGCCAGGGCATGCATATCCAATATTACGTAGATTCCCTCTTGTTCGCAGGCATCCAGTATACGGTCCAGACGTTTAAATCCCTCCTCCTTATACACAAAGGGGTTCATATCATCCTCAAAATGCTTATAACTCAGCGGGAGCCTGATACAATTGGCCCCTGTTTCCCCAATGAACCTTATATCGTCTTCATTCAGGAAATTATCCAGAATTTTCTCAAAAAACAATTCCGCCTTTCCTGCCCCCATTGCTTTTGCAAACTCCCGTTTCATACCGCTTTCTGTGCCAGGGTATCCATTAATGAAGTCTTCCATATTCATCCAGCCGCCTACACAGGTTCCCCTGAGATAGACCTCCGTGCCGGACTGGTCCACAATTTTTCCGTTTTTTACCTGCAAAAAATCCATATTCTCTCCTCCTTCTCCCTTTTTCTATTCGCTGTCACAGCTCCAGCTGTGCCATCAAAGGTTTTTCCTCCATCAGACAGCAGCTTCTGTCATCCGGCTGGCTTCCGCCTGCGAATACATGAAACCTCCGGCCATCCGGCCGTCTCTGCCCACTCTGGTCCACCACATAAAATGCATGGGCCGGAAGGCAAAAATTCACCGTTCTCTCTTGTCCTGCTTCAAGGCCAACACGGGCAAATGCGCAAAGGGTGTGGTTTCTGACCGCCAACGGGGAATCCAGATTTTTCACATATACCTGTACTACCTCCTCCCCATACAGCATCCCGTCATTTTTGACCGCAACCGATACCAGGACATTCCCATTCTCATCCGGCAGGCAAGTCAGGTTCCCATACTTATATTTGGTATAGGAAAGGCCGAATCCAAAGGGATAAAGCGCTTCCCCCTCCATGTACCGGTAAGTCCTGTTGGTCATGCTGTAATCTTCATAGGGCGGCAGTTCATCTTCGGACCGGTAAAATGTAACAGGAAGTTTTCCTGAAGGATTGTTCTCACCAAAAAGAGTTTTTGCCACCGCAATTCCTCCCTCTGCACCGGGATACCACGCTTGAAGGATTGCCTTTACACTCTCTGCCTGGGACAGCCACTTTAAATCCATGGCGCTTCCTGTCATGTTTACCACCACAAGAGGTATGCCTGTCTCAATGAGGGCATTTAACATACATCTCTGGGAATTGGGAAATGCCAGCGAAGGTTTGTCCGCCATGCTCACCGCCTCGTCAAAGCGGTTGCCCAAATCCTGCTGTTCTCCCTCATAGCGTTCATCCAGTCCGATACAAACAATGGCAATACCGGCTTCCCTGGCCGCTGTTACCGCCTCGCTTATGCGATCACCCGGCAGGGCGGCAAGCCGTTCTACTTTCTCCTTCATAGTGTGGCAGCCTTCCGAATAGTAGATTCGGGTATCCTCTCCCAAAAGGGCTTCAATCCCCTCCAGAACCGTCACATATCTGGGCGCCGTTCCATGGTAATTGGCAATAAGCGGCCAGCGGCTGTCCGCATTAGGGCCAATTACTGCCAGCTTCTTCATATTCCGGTTAAGGGGCAGGATATTGTCATTTTTCAGAAGAACCATGGATTTTTCTGCTGCCTTTATGGCCAGTCTGCGGTGTTTTCTGCATCCCACTGTCTCATAGGGAATATTGTGATATGTGCATTCTCTGTCAAACAGCCCAAGCCTGAGCCTGGTACCCATGGCATGTACCGCAGCCTGTGTGATATCCTCTTCTGATATCAGCCCCTTTTCCCATGCGCTTAAAATGTGCAGGTACGTATTGCCGCAGTTGATATCACAGCCGTTTTTCAATGCCATGGCTGCCGACTCTGCGGCTGTATCCGTCACCTGATGGTTTTCATGGAAATCTTTTATAGCCCAACAATCTGAAACAAAATATCCGTCAAACTTCCACTTATTCTTGAGGATATCCTGAATCAGAGTCTTACTGCCGCAGCATGGCTCCCCGTTCGTCCGGTTATAGGCGCCCATGACGCCTTCCACCTTTCCCTCCACCACACATGCTTCAAACGCAGGCAGATATGTCTCCCAAAGGTCTTTCTGGCTGACTCTGGCATCAAATTCATGGCGCTTTTCCTCCGGACCGCTGTGCACTGCAAAATGCTTAGCACACGCAGCAGCCAAAAGGTACTCTCCGTCTCCCTGTACTCCTTTGATGAATCCCACTCCCAGCCTTCCGGACAGATAAGGGTCCTCTCCAAATGTTTCATGTCCCCTGCCCCACCTGGGATCACGGAAAATGTTCACATTGGGAGACCATAGGGTAAGTCCTTTGTAGATGTCCCGGTCCTCCTGGGCCGCATATGCATTATATTTGGCTCTGGCCTCCGTCCCCACCACAGCGCCTATTTCCTGCATCATATCCTCATCAAACATGGCCGCCATGCCGATGGCCTGGGGAAACATGGTGGCGGTTCCTGCCCTGGCGACTCCGTGGAGCCCTTCATTCCACCAGTGATATCTGGGGATACCCAGGTGCCCGATGGCCGGGGCGTCGAACCGAAGCTGGGAAGCCTTCTCCTCCAGCGTCATCTGTCCCACCAGTTCCCTTGCTCTTTTCTCAAAATCCATATCCGCATTCTCCTTTCCTTAACCCTTGACCGCTCCCTGTGTCAATCCGTTCACCACCTTCTCCTGCGCAAAAAAGTACAGAAGGATAACGGGAAGGGACCCCACCAGGATTGCAGTAAGGACTGCCGGTATGTTAACAGACTGCATTCCGTAAAATTCACGGATTCCCAACGGCAGGGTTTTATTGGCTGAACTGGTGATCAGAACATTGGCATTGATGAACTCATTCCATATATTCAAAAACGTGTACACCACGATTGTGGATATAGCCGGTCCCGACAAGGGCAGTATGATATTTTTAAACGTTCCCACAATGCTGCACCCGTCAATAATGGCTGCTTCCTCCAGCTCTTTTGGGATTTCCTGGAAAAATTGGGTCAGTATGAACACTGCGATGGGTATGTTATAGCTGACATAGGGTCCCACCAGACCGGCCAGGGAATCGGTCAGCCCTATACTGCTTAACAGGGTAAACGTAGGAATCAGGGTCGTATGTACAGGAATCATCATTCCGGCGATAATAGCAAAGTACAGCAGATTTTTTCCCCGATAACGCATTCTGGCAAATGTAAAGGAAATCATGGAAGATACCACTACAATAATGAACACGCTGATTGCCGACACGATAACACTGTTGAGAAAATATCTCAGAAAATCCGGTTTCAGGATCATCTGGTAATTGCCCAGATACGGCTCTTTGGGCAGCATCCAGATATTTGTCAGGTACTCTCCCATTTCCTTGAAGCTGTTGATAACCAGAAACAGAAACGGAAATCCTGTAATCAGGGCAATGACAATGCTGATTACATAGAGAACCGTATGCATTACTCTTCTTTTTAACAATACGCCCATATTATGCCGCCTCCTTATTTCTGGTAATGTACAGGAATATACACGCTATGGCAAAGCACAGGATAAACATACTGGCTGCAATGGTGCTGGCATATCCCATGCGGAACTCCGTAAATCCTTTTTTATACATATAGGTGGCCATAAGTTCCGTTGCCTTGTTGGGGGCCCCTCCCATCATTACATAGAACAGATCAAAATATTTAAGAGAACCTACCAGCTGCAGCACCGCGGCTGAGCGCAGCGTGGGCATGAGCAAAGGCAGGGTAATCCGCCAGAAACACTGGTTCCCATTGGCGCCGTCTATTTTTGCCGCCTCATAAATATCGGCTGAAATATTGGTCAGCCCTGCCTTTAATATAATCATGTAAAAGGGGATGAACTGCCAGCATATGACGAACATAATGGAAGGCATGGAGGAACTTCCCTCCAAAAATGCGATGCTCTTCATCCCAAGCTTCTGCATGAGATTGGCCATCAGGCCGAAATACGGATCATAAAACAAAATCCACATAATGCCTGTTGCCACGGTGGAGAGAAGCATGGGCATAAAGAATACCGTGCGGAAAAAGCGTGTTCCCTTTAATTCCTGATTAATAAGAAGCGCCAGAAGCAGCGCTCCCGGAAGCTGGATTGCCACGGATACAATCACCAGGATTACATTGTTTTTCATGGCATTCCAGAAAAACGAATCCCCAAACAATTCAATATAATTACCAAGTCCGATAAAGGTCCGGTTAGCGCTGATCCCCTTCCAGTCCATGAAGCTGTAGAAAAATGTCCTGACGATTCCCACCACATTAAACGTACCGTAAAAGAACAGTGCGGGAAGTACAAACAGCGCTATGATTCCAATATGTTTATTTCTTCTGCTCATATGATTTCTCCTTCTGACAGAGCGTTATCCGGAATGAGGGCGCTGTCCGCAGCACCCTCACATACCGAAATCAACTTTTGTTACTTTGCCAAATCCTTTTGTGCCTGGGCTTCCATATCAGCTGCCGCCTGTTCCGGTGTGGTGGTAAGGCCAAAAAGATCATATGTGGTCTGCTTGTGCAGATTCCCTAATTCTGTAGGAAGGAACTGGTCATAGAAGTTCTGCATGTAGGAGGCATTTACCAGAAGATCCTCCATCTGCTGCAGCTTGCTGTCCTTAATGTCCACGCCCTTTATTCCGGTAAGGATACCCGCCGTATCGGACATATCCTGGGCATATTCCTGGTCTGTCAGGGCCTTTACAAGTTCCATGGCTTCCTGGGGATGCTCACAGGACGCAGCGATGGAATATCCGTTGCCGCCGCCGAGAATCTCGTCCGCCTTGCCCTTTCCGCCTTCAATCACAGGATAATTGAATAATCCTAAGTTGTTCTCGTAGAAATCAGGCTGCTCGGATTTGCAGTTGGCAACAAAGCTGTTAGTCTGTACGATATGGGCTGCCTGACCGCTGTAGAACAGCATACGGGAACCGCCTGTATCATAGTTGATGCCGTTAGCGCCTTCCGGGTAATATCCCTTTTTAACCCAGTCCTGAATCCTCTGTCCGGCTTTGATAAAGCTTTCATCCTCAAAGGTGGCGTTTCCTGTCCTGTTAAACGCATCCAGGAATGTCTGGGAACCGCCTTCCCTCAGAGACAGCCAGATAAAGGTAAGGGCGCCCGGCCACTGGCTGGAATTACCCAGGGCAAAGGGGATGATACCGTTGTCTTTTAATACCTGGCAGTTTGCCTCCAGCTCGTCCACTGTCTCCGGAACCTTAAGCCCTAATTCCTCATATATCTTTGTGTTGTAGTATACAGGAGCCGCGCCGGCTCTGAACGGCACCGCCCAGTACTTCTCGTCTATCTCAAACAGAGACAGGGCTGATTCATGATAGATATCTGAGATTTCCCTGACATTCTGGTCAATATCCAGAACCTTGCCCTCTTCCACAAAGGACTGAAGCCATCCTCCGCCCCAGGAGATGAATATATCCGGTTCCTCCCCGGCAGCCATGGCTGTGGTAAGCTTTGTCTTATACGGATCATTCTCCATAGGCACCTGCTCCACCTTAACGTTGGGGTGGCTGGCCTCAAACCGTTCAATACAGCGTTTTACCACTTCCAGCCTCTTCGCATCATTTTCAATATGCCATAAGGTAAGGGTAATATCCCCGTTACCGTCTTTCTGGTTCTTTTTGTCCTGTCCGTCTGCCGCAGCGCTCTCCCGGGACTTATCCTGGGCTGCCGTAGTCCCCGGTTCCTGGGCAGAACCTCCACATCCCGCCAGAGTTCCTGCCATCATGGATGCCGCCAAAATACATGCAAGTAATTGTTTCTTCATACTCCTTCTCCTTTCATACCTCCGTTTGTTTACTGATGGAACTTATCATAATGTGCTTTTCGCTTTTTCACAATGCACCGATTTTTAGAATATGTGTATTATTTCTATTTTCCACTCTTCATTCTACTATTTTTGTGCACTTTTAACCCTTCATTTATTTGACACCCAATTTTCATTGTGCTATATTATTGACACACCAAAGAGAGAAAGAAGGATTCCTGTGCTTATTGAAAAAATGAAGGTACTGATTGCCGATGACGAATACCTGATATGTGAACTTATCAAAAAAATGATATGTTGGGAAGAATTAGGCCTGGAGTTTACGGGTTTTGCCCATAACGGACAGGAACTACTCCAGAAAATCCAGGAGCACAGACCTGCTATTGTAATTACTGATATAAGCATGCCTGTTATGGACGGCATCGAACTGATTCGCCAGACCAGGTATCTTAATATCCCCTGCCGTTTTATCATCGTAAGCGGCTATAAACAATTTGAATATGCCCATAATGCACTGAAATACGCTGTGGATGATTATATCCTAAAGCCCATCAGTGAAACAGAACTCAATCAGGCCCTTAAAAAAATTCTGGAGGAATTACGGCAGCATCCTGTCTCTGGCAGTGAAGATCTTTGTGCTGTCCATACCGAACACCCAGGTAAATCCTTCTTTTTAAAACGAATCATATGGGAAATACAGGATTCCTCCATCACGCTGGAGCATGTGACAGAAGAGTATGGCATTGATTTCAAACCCGGACTTTTCCGCATCCTCTGCATCAAGCTGGACTTTGACAATCAGGGAGCAGATAACCCTGACCACATGGGTTCCCTGAATAAAAAACTGATTTCCATGTTCCATGAGGACCTGGCGGATCTCTGTTACCAGACACTCTCCTGCGTGGAGGACAACACTATCTGCTTTGGCGTAAATTATCCCGTAATGGATGACATCCGGTTTCAAGCCTGCCTGACGGAATTTTACCAGAAAGCGTACAATCTTCTGGATATGTTTGCAGGATTAAAAATCACGATAGGGGCAGGTGCTGCCTACTCGGAGGTTTCTTCCTTCAGCCGTTCCTATAAGGATGCCACAGACGCATTGTATTACCGCATTCTGGCCGGATGCGGCCAAATCCTGTTTTGGGAAAAGACTGCGCCTGTTCCCCACCTGTCACTGGAAGAAAAGGAAGCATATCTCCATCAATTCAGAAAAGCCGTGGAATCCGTTCATTTTGCGGATTTCATGGCCACCTTGAACCAGCTGTTTTTCAAACCAAAGCATCTTTTTCCGTTGTTTGATGTCATATCCATGATGCAGGATATCTGCCAGATGCTGATACATATGGATATTTCCCTGGAACAGGGGGATCTGTCGCTGGACTATCTTTCCACCCAGATTCATTACGCAATTGACAATGCATTATCTCTGGAGGCCCTGAAAGCTGCTGTGGCTGAACCGGTATCCTATATATTTGAGAATATACACAAGGCTGTGCAGGCCCAAAATGCCCGCCCTGTGCGCACGGTCCTCAGATACATAGAGGAACACTATGCGGATTCCATACGCCTGGAGGATGCGGCTCTGCTGGTTTCCTTAAGCCCGGCCTATCTCTCCAACATTTTCAAGAAGGAAACAGGTGAAAACTTCGTGGATTACCTGAATTCATACCGGATCGAACATGCAAAAACAAAGCTCAAGGACTCTAACCTGTCCGTCAATGAAATTTCATATTCGGTAGGATTTCAGGATGCCCGTTATTTCAGCAAGCTCTTCAAGAAATACGTGGGCATTACCCCAAAGGATTACCGCAAGATATACAGTTGATAAGAAGAATAAGGCGGGACGAAACATGAAATTTCTCACAGAAAAAAAATTGCAGAAGCTCCTGGAAGAACATACACAGGCAGCCATGATTGACAGGGCCAGATACTACGAGAATGAAATTCTCAAAAAACAGACTGAGCTTCTGACGCTTCAGAACCAGATTAATCCTCATTTTTTGTATAACGCCCTGGAGTGCATACGTGCCCAGGCCGTATTAAACGAAATGCCGGAAATAGCAGATATCACCTACTCCCTGTCAAATTTTTTCCGCTACAGCATCAGCACAAAAAGTGATTTCGCAACCTTAAATGACGAAATCAACGTCATCAACAATTACATGAAAATTCAGCAATACCGGTTCAGGAACCGTTTTCTTCTGAATGTAAACCTGCCGGATTCCTGGGACAGCATTATGGACGCGGTGCTTCCAAAGCTAACCCTGCAGCCCATAGTGGAGAACAGCATTGTCCATGCATTTACGGACATAGCCGGCCAGGGTATCATTACCATAGAGGCAGTGTCTACGAAAAAGCACATCAATATACGCATATCCGACAATGGAAAGGGCATGGATTCCTCCACACTGCAGAAGCTCAACCAGTCCCTGAACCAGGAATATCATGTCTCTCCCGCATCCGGCAAAAAAAGCACCGGCATCGCACTGTGGAATGTCAACCGGAGGCTGAAGCTGGTATTCGGGGAAACCTACGGGCTCCACGTGTCCAGCACTCCTTCCCTGGGAACAGATGTGGAAATCCACATTCCCTATCTTTCCATTCAGTCAGATGACTTTTCCTTGTCAGGAGGAAACGCCCATGCCTGAAGAACTATACCGCATACAGGACCTGTGCTTCCAAAAAGACCATTCCTTCCTCATCAACCACCTGGACATGTACCAGTACAAGGGGGAGTCCCTTGGGCTTTTGGGGCTGCATGATTCCGGCAAGACTCTGCTTTCACTAATTCTTTCCGGGCAGGTATCCCCCTGCGCAGGAAAGTTCTGTTATGAGGAAAACCCGGCATCACACCGTGTACTCTCCTCCAACACTGCATTGATACAAAGGAGCAGTTCTCTGATTCCCTCTCTCTCTGTCACGGAGAATATTTTTGTGATACGAAGGCATAAATACGGAACTTATCTTGTGCATAGAAAGCTGATACTGCATGAAACCCTGAACTGGATGAATGAGCTGGGACTGTCCATATCACCTCAGGAAAAAGTATGCTGCCTGACAAAGACAGAACAATATCTGGTGGAAATCCTGAAGGCTTACATTCTGGGAGCAAAGCTGATTATCCTGGACGACATCCCTCTTTCCTTTTTCCAGACGCCTCAGTTTTCCGGAATGTTCCAGTATCTGAGAACCAAAGCCATTTCCTTCCTCATAACCTCCTGTGATATCAACCAACTCCAGCTCTTTTCCGACCGCATATATTTTATGGCTGATCACCGGACCATTAAATGGATTTACAATGAGAAAAGAAATACAGTGGATATTTCCACGCTGTACAGCCGCCCCATAATTTACCGCGAAATCCCCTCCCAGGCCTCGGGCGAGATATCCCTTCGCGTAGACGGGCTCTGCCATGGATCCTTGTATAATATCTCCTTTCATCTGCATGAAGGAGAAATCGTAACTATTTTTGATTTATTCCGGAATGCATCTTCTCAGCTTCTGGAGTCCATGTTCCATCCCCAGAGGACAGCATCCGGTTCCATATCCGTCTATGGCAAGACGGTCAGCCATGAGGGATGTCCTAGTCTGATTAACGCGGGTTTTGAATTGGACGACTGTATCTTTGAACCGCTCCCTACCAGAGATAATATCTGTATCAGCAATTACAAAAAAGCTGCCGGGCCCATGGGCATATTAAAGCAGACCCGGATGCAGTATATGGAGCAGGCCTTTCTGGCGGAATATAAAAACGAGGGTTTCACATCCAGGACATCATGCCGCCATCTTCCCAAGAAGGAAAAGCTGGCCATGTATCTTTACCGCTATGAATTTCTTCGCAAAAAGATTATATTTTGTGTCAATCCTGAAAAGTATATTGACTATGAAACGGTTTATGTATTAAAAAATGCACTTCAGCGCATAGCCAACAATGGAAATACTGTTTGCATCATTACCTGTGATTTTGAAAAAGTGTATACGCTGGCCAGCCGCCACCTGATTCTGTCATCAGATTCCATTCAGGAATACACCAAAAATGCTTAACATCCGGGATGCAGCGGTACAACGGCAAAGGCTTCTGCAAATTCGTAATCACTACGAATCCGCAGAAGCCCTGTTTCATAATTATATGTCTGTCATCATATGTTTGTCATTTCTTACCTGTCATCTCTTAATCCAAAAACGTAACAGCCTTACAGGGTGTCCTGTAATTTGCCGGCGTGATGCAGATACCCGTGGTGGGATTGCTGGCGTGGATAACCTGTCCGCCGCCGATGTAGATAGCCACATGGTTAATGTAATCGCCGCTGGCATAGAACAGCAGATCTCCCGGCTTGGCATCGCTGACCGATATGGACTTTCCTCTGGCCGCCTGGTCCCTGGAGCTTCTTCCTGTACTGATTCCAAAATGGGCGAATACGCTCTGGGTAAATCCGGAACAGTCGGCTCCGCTTGTCAGGCTTGTCCCACCGTACACATAGGGGTTGCCCAGGAATTGTTTTGCGTATGCCACCACTGCGTTACGGGTAGCGGAGGCCACCTCTGTGGAGGTTCCGCCAGAAGATCCCGGACCCTTGCTGTCCACAGTCTCAGGCGCCTTTGCCGTTGTGGGCGCTGCCACCGTACTGTCCTTGCCGTTCTCAGGATTGGCAGCAATGGTGGTGACGGCGTCTGTTCCCTTTGTCTCCTCCTTTTTGGGAGCCGATGTGGCAGGAGCTTCCGTGGTTTTCTGGGCCTTTGTGGTGGCTGCCGTGGTCTTCTTGGCCGCGTCTGCCTTCTTGGCATCCTCCAGAGCCTTCAGGGCCTTGTCCGCATCTTCCTTGCGTTTGGCCTCCTCTGCCGCCTTAGCCTTCTCCTCTTCCACCGACACAGCCTTGTTAAACTCCACACTGGTCTTCATATACTCCTTGAACACATAGCCTTCCAAGTCCGAATCCACCTGGACCTTCAGGAAATCCCCTTCCTCGCCCGTAACCACATAGTGGGCGCCCTCTGACAGCAGTGTCAGCGTCTTTCCTTCCATGTCAGGGCTCTGTCTCAGACGCAGGCTGGGAGTGCCCACTATGGTGCCATAGGTGGTTCCCACCTGCTTGGCCCTGGCTTCTGCCTGCTGTCCTGTAACAAAATAATCTGCCTTTATGTAGCCGGTAACGGAACCGGACTGAATCTTGTACCATTTGCCGCCCTCTCCGTCCACCGTGTCCAGGATGGCAGCCGCGCAATCATTGTTAATCTTGCCGGTCACACCGCTGCTGGTGTTAGCCTCTGTACGGATGTTGACCGTGCCGTTTATCTTTGACACTGCAATGTTATCATACGCTGAGGACTTTGGTTTGGATACAGTCTCCTGGACAGCCTTTGCCTTTGCGGCGTCCCCTGACGCGCTGCCGGACTGGCCGCTGCCCTTATTGCCGCTGCCCTGGCCGCTGCCGGAACCGCTCTTGGCGGAGCCTGCGGCTGTATTTGACTGGACAGACTTGTTTTGCATATCGGAATAGGATGAAGCCAACTGCTTTTCCGGCTCTGTGTTGCCTGCATAATAATTATTCAGCGCAACGGATATACCAGCCAGAGAAGATCCCGTCTCCAGATTCGTGGACGCAAAGGCGTTCACAGAAAGCGCGCAGCTGCACAAACCGCTGAGCACGATTACTTTCTTCCAGTTATTCATCTGCAGCCTGCCTCCCCTAATTCTCTACCAGATACCGCTCCACACTGGTTATCGCGTTTGCCCCGTCCGCGGCAGCCGTGATAATCTGGCGGAGCGGCTTAGTCCTCACGTCACCTGCCGCAAATATACCAGGCGCCGATGTCGCGGCGTCCTCCCCGGCCCTGATATAGCCGTGGTCCATATCCACCAAGCCCTCAAAGGCCCTGCTCTCCGGTGATATTCCCACTGCAATGAACACGCCCTGCACTTCCAGTTCCCTTTTCTGTCCGTCCTTTACATTGGTCAGAGAAAGACTCTTTACCATTCCGTCCCCATTGATACTGTCAGCCACCGTATCCCAGATTACCTCCACATTATCCAAGGACAGCAGATTCTCCTGCAGGCTCTTGGCTGCCCGCAGCTCATTTCTCCTGTGAATCAGATATACCTTGCTGCACATACGTGCCAGGAAAATGGCATCCTCCACAGCCACATCACCGCCTCCGATGACAGCCGTGACCTTATTGCGAAAAAACGCTCCGTCACAGGTGGCACAGTAGGACACCCCGGCTCCTGCCAGTTCTTCCTCCCCCGGCACCCCCAGCTTCCTGTGGACAGCTCCTGTGGCAAGTATAAGGGCCCTTGCCTCATAGGTGTTGCCCTGACACACCACGCTCTTGACGGCGCCCCTGCCTCCATCCTCGATTTTCAGGACCTCGTCCTCCACGAACCGGGCTCCCAGACGGTCCGCGTGTTCCCTGAACTTAAGCCCCAGATCGTATCCGCCGATGCCGGGAAGTCCGGGATAGTTATCCACCTCATATGTGGTCAGGACCTGGCCTCCGCTGACCATGGCCTTCTCAACCACAAGCGTATCCAGCTTTGCCCTCTGGGCATAAACAGCGGCTGCAAGACCTGCCGGTCCGGAGCCGATAATAATTAAATCATAAATATGAGACATAGTTTCACCTTTTCCTTATAATCAATCTAAGCCAATGTTCTTACTATTTTAAACAATTTGTAATTATTATATCACATATAATTTATTTATTACAATTCAATTTCTTACAATTATATCATTGGTATGGTAAAATATGTTATAATCCATAACAGAAAGGATGTGTATCTTATGCCGCGTAAAACCGTACTGGTCACCGGAGCCTCCAGGGGCATCGGCAAGGCCGTAGCAGTTAAGTTTGCAAAGAAGGGCTATAATGTAGCTATCAGCTGTATCCGCAGGGAGGAACAGCTGATGCGGACCCAGAAGGAAATCGAATCCTTCCAGGTCCCCTGCCTGGCATACAAAGGAGATATGGGGGACATGGCATGCTGTAAGGAACTGTTCCTTAAGATTAAGAAGATGTTCGGAGGTGTGGACGTCCTTGTAAACAATGCCGGCATCTCCTATATCGGGCTTTTGCAGGACATGTCCACGGAGGACTGGGAGCGCATGCTGCGCACGAACCTGACATCTGTTTTCAATTGCTGTAAGCTGGCAGTACCCTATATGATTTCTCAAAAGCAGGGAAAAATCGTCAATATATCATCTGTCTGGGGCGTTGTGGGCGCGTCCTGTGAGACAGCCTACTCAGCCACCAAGGGCGGCATCAACGCCCTGACAAAGGCCCTGGCAAAGGAGCTGGCTCCCAGCAACATCCAGGTCAACGCCATTGCCTGCGGAGCCATTGACACGGAGATGAACCAGTGGATGGACGAGGACGACCTTATCGCCCTGGTGGACGAAATTCCATCCGGCCGTCTGGGCCGGGCTGAGGAGGTGGCTGATCTGGTTTACCACCTTGGTTACAAGGAATCTTACCTTACCGGACAGGTTATCGGACTGGACGGGGGATGGATTTAGGCCGGGGAATTTAAGCCGGCGGATTCAGGCCGGGAAATTGAGGCCGGGGGCCTGCTATGCGTCCCGAACCTTTCCGAAACTTTTCCGTATCCTTACGAATATATTAACTGTATTGACCTTGGAGCCGCTCCATGGTGTAGAATCTACTCAGAAAAGCAATACACTAATATAAATCGCAAGGAGGCATGCTTCTTATGAAAAAGAAATATTTAGCAGTCGCAGTTCTCTCCATGGCCCTGGCCGCGGGAAGTGCCATGACATCATTTGCCGCAGGATTCGTTCACACCTCTCAGGGAACAAAGTATCAGTGGGGTTCCGGAGATTACTGTACCAATAACTGGGTGAACTACAAAAACCACTGGTTCTTCTTTGGTGAGGACCAACTCATGCGTACTGGATGGATTCAGAGGGACGGCACCTGGTATTACGCCGCGGATACAGGAGAGCTCCAGAGCGGAATCATGAAGATTAACGGCAATGTCTACTACTTCGACAGCAACAGCTGTAAGCTAAAGACCGGAGAACGCACCTTCAATGGTGAGACCCACACATTCACGGAAAACGGAACCACCGACGGCGGTCCATATGTTTATACAGAGTGGAACAGCAACGGGACACTTAGACGCGGTACCAAATTCGGGGTACGGTAATTGGTAAATTGCATATCCACAATCGGATAGGGGAGATTTTAACCTCCCCTTCCACACCACGTAGCGTACCGTTCGG
>OLRX01000914.1_pt1 | contig 24093 bp, 16 predicted proteins | sample 1672991 | NCBI WGS metagenome assembly OLRX01 (sample SAMEA3136744, study PRJEB25190) | human gut metagenome | biome: human gut; feature: human-associated habitat; material: faeces | place: Austria | collected 2013
AGCTGCCGCACCTCGCTCGCCGTATCGGCACTTAGAATTATGCGGTATTGCCCTAGGGTGTATCCTCTAATAAGATAAACGAAGAAGTCATCCAAATTGTTACATAAAAGGCATTTTTCCTATCCATATTTTCACAGGGAAATATCTTTGCCTTAAGTTGGCGGGCGCACAATGTGCGCCCCTGCGGTCACTATAGGGAAATGCCATTTTCCCCGCACAACGCGCCCTGCTGCATATGCTGGCCTTGCGGCGTGTTTTATTGTATTTTGATTATACCATGTCTCGCGGCAGAATGGAACGGAATTTACAGGAATCAAGTGGTAAAATCCCACATTACTCTGCAAAAAGCCCTCGGCACAGTGGTTTGGCACCGTGCCGGGGGCTTTGCATTGGTTCAGGCTTTGCTGCCGGACCGATTATTCATCATCAACGGTATTGTCATTGCCAACCGGGTCTTCGGCGGCAACATCGGCGGTTTCGGGGGTGGCTTCCTCCTCGGCTTCCAGCGCTGCCTTGTCATAGGCAAAGGCGTTCAGGGCGTCAGTGCTCACTTCATACACAACGCCTGCTGCGCCGGAGCTGCGCAGGTAGCACAGGGTATCGTCCTCGGCGTCGTTGCCGCCAAAGCTGCACTGGATGCTGGTGCCGTCCGATGCGATCAGGGTAACGATGGCATTGGGGGTATCCAGACCATACACGGCATCGGCCTGCGGTTCGGTCACGCTCCACTTGGTTTTCAGATCGCAGATGGTGCTCGCCATCTTTTTGACGATATCCTGATTCAGGTTATACTCCGCATCATCCGTCAGCGTCCAGGTGCTGTCATTCTGGGCAAAGCTCAGGGTTCCGCCGTTGGCGGTCTGCACCACCATCTTGGTCACATCGTCCACATCTATGTCCGTAATGCTCTGGGCGGCATACAGCTGCTTTGCGGTTTTGCAGATGCCGCTCAGGGCCGAACTGTCCAGCGTATACACCGGGCCGTCTGCGCTCAGGCGGGCATACCAGTTGTTTGTGATGGAGTTCTTGCTGCCAACGGTCAGCGTCCATTCGGTATCTGCCGTTTTCAGGCTCAGCTCATAAGTCGGGGTATCAAAGCCCATGCTGGCAACGTCGGCGTCATCGCTCAGTTCGCGCAGCGCGGTCAGAGCGGTCATGCTGTCGGCAACGCCTTGGGCCTTACTCTGGTCAAGGGGCAGCGCGGGGTCAGAATCCAGTGTCCAGGTATCATCCGTTTTGGTCAGGGCGGATTCCAACGTTGCGCCATCGCTGGCGTCTTTGTAGGCAATCGCGGTCACACTGTCAGCATCCAGGCTGCACAGTGCAATGCTGGTATCCTCTTCCTCGGTGTCTGCATGGTTCAGCACACCAAGGGCAACGCCCAGCACAACCACCACGGGAACCAGCACAAAAAGGGGCAACATTTTCTTTGTGTTCATTGGCTGTTATCTCCTAAGGTTTCTGCGGCACTGGAAATATCAACGGCGGCGGCGCACCAAAGTGATGGCAATACCGGCCACGATAAAGGCCAGCGGCACCACGATGGTAAACAGCAGGCCAAGCAGCATGATGGCCTTGGCAGGTACCGTCAAGGTTTCGGCGCTCATACTCTTGCTGTCAATCACCACACCGTTTTCTTCGCCGGTCATCCAGTTCACGGTACTTGTTAGTAGCTGTGCGTTGCCACCAATCAACAACGAGGCATATTCCCTAGCGACATACTCTATCCCCTTGCTGTTCAGTAGATTAGCGCAGTTCACCCACACTACCTTTGCACCAGTGGTGCTGTTGCTGGCGGCAACGGCAATGTTAAAGGGGCCGTTGGGGTCATTTGCGCCCTGCTCAGCGGTGGATGCCTGGGCGTAATCCTGCATGGCGTAAGCCGTGCTACTGGTGCTCAGCAGGGTGGTCAGGGTCAGGTCATCGGTGCTGTCGCCCTTCACAATGCCCTGTGCCACGGGGGTAAAGACATGCATGCCGTCGGTCACGCCCGCGGTGATCTCGTTAGAACTCAAGTTCGGCAAAAGGCACGTCTGTGCAGTGCCGTAAAGGTAATAGTTGCTGTCGTTTTCAATCACAAGGCCTTCCTGGCGGGTCATGCCGTACTCTGCCAGCAGGGCATCCAGGTTGGGGGTGCTCACCGTCAGATCGGTGGTCACAAACAGGTGGCCGCCGTTTTCCAGATAGGTCTTGATGGCAGCGGCATCCAGGGTCGAAAGGTCCGCCTGCGGGTCGTTGATCAGCAGGGCTGCGGCATCTTCGGGCACTGTATCGGTGGTCAGCAGGTTCAGGTCCTGCATGGTAACGCCGGAATTATCCAGCGTTTCGGTAAAATCGCTTTCCAGGCTGGATTCGCCGTGGCCGGTCAGCTGGTACAGCACATAGCTGTTCTCCCGCGTGACCTTGGCAATGCCGGAGGACAGCGCGTTCTCAGCGGAGAAGCTCATTGTGTAACTGCCGGTGGTATAATAGCTGGAATAATCCGCCGTATACATATCATTGTAGTCCACCACGGTGTGGTTATCCCCGCATACAAGGATCACGCTGGAGGAGCTTGCGTTCTGCGCGTCATACTGCTGTGCAAAGGTGGGGTACAGCGCGGGGTCGCGCTGCTGCCAGGTAAAATGGCTGCTTTCGCCCGCATAGCGGTTCAGAATTCGCGTAATGTTGGAATCCTCGTTGCCGGTTTCCGCCAGGTAATAGGCGGTCACATCGGTGTTCAGTTCCTGCAGCATGGTTTTGGTGGTATCGCTCAGGGTGAACATTTTGCCGGTGGAAATATCAAACTGGGTAAACTTGGTGGGCACCGCGCCCACCACAAGGTTGAGCAGAATTACCAGCACCAGCACCACAACGGCCAGCACGCTGGCGTAAGCACCGCTGCGCAGGCTGCGGCGGCGCGCTGCCTGCTGTGCCTGGTTAGGGGCAGGGGCATTGGCCGCGTTCTTTTTCTTAAAGTTCATCGTCGGACCCCCCTCTTTAATTCCAGCGGCGGCGTTCCAGTGCCTGACCCGTCAGGAAGAGGAACAGTCCCGCCACCGATAGATAATACACAATGCCGGTCACGCTGAACATGCCGCCCACAAAATCCGTAAACGGCTGGAACAGTGCCAGCGCGCCAAGCACGCTGTTAAAGCCGGTCAGCAGCCAGGCCGGGCGCAGCTTAAACAGCAGCACCAGCACCACGGCACCGCCGCAGAACACCGCGCTGCCCACCGTGACATTTTTGCAGGCCAGACCGACCAGCAGAGCCACAACCGCCAGCACCACGCAGAACACGATGAATGCCAGCGTGTTGCCGCTGGTGAACAGGCTCTTGATGCCGTTCATCAGGTAGCAGATCAGCAGCGCACCAAAAGTAGCCAGGTACGCAATGATCTGGTTTTCCGTCAGGGCGGAGACAAAGGTGCCGATGGCAATGCAGGCAGCGCCCATCAAAAAGTAGGCCAGCCAGGTGGCGTAAGCGCTGGTAAGGGAGATGGTGCCAAAGGCCGTGAGCACCAGCGGCATGATGGCCGCTGCCGCCATGGGCACGGCAAACACCGCCAGCTGAGCAAAGTACTTACCCATCACGATAGAAGGGATACCCACCGGGCTGGTGAGCAGCAGCTGGTCAGTTTTATTGCGGCGTTCATCCGCAAAGCTGCGCATGGTCAGCGCCGGCAGCAAAAACAGCATGACCAGCGTGGTAGAATACAAAACGGTTGAAAAATCCGACGTGCCATACACCAGGCAGTTGGCGGAGTAATATAACCCGGTAAACGCCAGCATAACACCAATGACAACATAGCCGACCAGGCTGGTGAAATAGCTGCGCAGTTCCCGCTTAAAAATGGCAAACATGGCTCACTCTTCCTCCTTTTGGTCGTTTTCGGCTTCCGGTTGTTCCGGAGTATCATCCGCCGGGGCCTGCGGTTCGGCAGGCTCAGCAGACTGTTCCGGCTGTGCGGCAGCCGCTTCCGGAGCCGGTTCTTCGGTTTCTTCCGGCTGGGCTTCCTCCGGTGCAGTCTCGGTGATCTGTAGGAAGATATCCTCCAAACTCATCGTATCGCTTGTCAGGGACACAATCGGGCAGCCAGCTTCGGCCAGCGCCTTGGACAGGGCCGCGCGCAGGTCTGCACCGGCGGTGCTGGTGGCGGTAAAGCTGACTTCATCGCCCTTTTCTGCGGTCACGCGCAGATCGGTCAGGCCCTCCACCTTGGCGGCAGCAGCCAGAATCTGTTCTTTGGTGCCAAGTGCCGTGGCGGCAATCATGCCGCGGGCAGCCAGCTGGGCGGCCAGCTCTTCCGGCGTGCCCTGGGCAGCCACTTTACCGTGCGCAATAATCAGCACGCGGTCACAGATCGTCTGCACTTCGCTCAGGATATGGCTGGAAAGGATGACGGTGTGGGTCTCTCCCAGGTCATGGATGAGGTTGCGGATCTCGATCATCTGGGCGGGGTCTAGGCCAACGGTGGGTTCGTCCAGAATGATCACCTTGGGGCTGCCCAGCAGCGCAGCGGCAATGCCAACGCGCTGGCGGTAGCCTTTGGAAAGGTTGCGGATCAGCCGCTTTTCCATCTCCTGCAGCCCAGCGCGCTGCACGGCCTGCGCTACATCCTGCACGCGGTCCGCTTTTTTCTTTTTGCCTTTCAGCTCGCTGACAAACAGCAGGTATTCCTGCACGGTCATATCGGTATACAGCGGCGGAATTTCCGGCAGGTAGCCGATGCAGGCTTTGGCCTCCTTGGGCTCTTCCTGAACATCATGGCCGTCAATGGCAACGGTGCCGCCCGTGGGCGCAAGATACCCGGTGATCATGTTCATTGTGGTGGATTTGCCGGCGCCGTTGGGCCCCAGCAGGCCGTAAATACAGCCGTCCTGTACAGTGAAGCTGATATCATCGACCGCGGTGTGTTTTCCGTAACGCTTGGTCAAATGCTTGACTTCGATCAATGGATGCACTCCCCTTTTCTTGGGGGCCGCCCGCCGCAGGGCAGGCGTACCCCTGAACTATCCAGAAGTATACTGCCTATTTGTGAAAATTGTGCGTCGTTTTTTTGCCAGGATGTGAAAATTGTGTGCACATGCAAAAGCACCCCTGCGCGGCTGCAGGGGTGCCAAATCAGCTTATTCTTTTGCTGCTTCGTTTCTTTTGCGGGGGGCAGCTTTAGGCAACACCGCACAATTCCCGCCTTGCGGCTTAAGCACCGCTCCGGCAGCTGCGGCACGGCATCTGCGTTGCCAAAATGCTCGATAATACACAAAGTATTATCTGCGCTTTTGGCTTGGCATCTGCCGCACCTCGCTCGCCGTATCGGCACTTAGAATTATGCGGTATTGCCTTACTTTTTCTGTTTTCTCCGCTTTGCTTCCACAATGACGTCCGCAATGTGCATGGCAACATCATCCTTGCTTTGCAGCGGCAGCGCGGTGGAAATGCTTTCGGTAATCAGGGTTACAACGTTGGTATCCACGCCAAAACCGGCGCCGGGCACCTTGACATTGTTGGCCACAATCATATCCATGTTTTTCTTGTGCAGCTTGGCAGTAGAATTTTCGATCAGATCTTTCGTTTCCATCGAAAAGCCGCAGACAAACAACTGCTCCGGCTTGTGCTCGCCGACCCAGCCCAGAATGTCATCCGTGCGTTCCAGCTCAATTGAAAGTTCACCATCGTGCTTTTTGATCTTATCCTGCGCCACCTGGGCCGGGCGGTAGTCCGCCACAGCGGCGGCCATCACCAGGGCATCCGCATCCATGGCGTTGGCCTTGACAGCTTCAAACAGTTCTGCCGCGGTGGCAAAAGGCACCATTTTGACAAACGGAACCGGCGGCAAGTCGGAAGATGTCAGCAGCGTCACATCCGCGCCGCGCAGCATACAGGCGCGGGCCACGGCATAGCCCATTTTGCCGGTGGAATGGTTTGTCAGGTAGCGCACCGGGTCCATCGGTTCGCGGGTGCCGCCAGCGGAAACCACCACTTTCATGCCCTGCATGTCTTTTTCGTGTTCCAGCTCCCGTGCCACATAGTCCACCAGAACGCCCTCATCGGGCAGGCGGCCGGAGCCCGTATCGCCGCAGGCCAACAGGCCGGAACCGGAGGGAATGATGGTGAAACCGTAATGTTCCAGCGTTTTCAGGTTATCCTGGGTGATGGGGTTTTCCAGCATATGGGTGTTCATGGCGGGGGCCACCAGCTTGGGGCAGTGGGCCGCCAGGGTAACGGTGGTCAGCATGTCATCCGCCAGGCCGTGGGCCAGCTTGGCGATCACATTTGCGGTTGCCGGGGCGATCAGCATCAAATCCGCCGCGTTGGCCAGCGAAACATGGGCCACATCATACTGGAAGTTGCGGTCAAAGGTATCCACAATGCAGCGGTTGTTGGTCAGGGTTTCAAACACCAGCGGGGTGATAAACTCCGTGGCGTTTTTGGTCATCAACACATGCACATTGGCGCCGGCTTTGGCCAGGGCATGGGCCACATTGGGCATTTTATAAGCAGCAATCCCGCCGGTAATGCCCAGCACAATGGTTTTGCCTTTCAGGTTCATGATAACACATCCTTATATTTGGCCGGGCTTCTGGCTGCCCGTATTGTTCTGCTTTTAAGTATATCCTGCCGGGGGGCAAAAGTAAAGGCAATACCGCATAATTCTAAGTGCCGATACGGCGAGCGAGGTGCGGCAGATGCCAAGCCAAAAGCGCAGATAATACTTTGTGTATTATCGAGCATTTGGGCAACGCAGATGCCGTGCCGCAGCTGCCGGAGCGGTGCTTAAGCCGCAAGGTGGGAATTGTGCGGTGTTGCCTAAAGGGAATTCAACAGTTGGCAAACGGGCTGCGAACTGCTATAATAAACTGTAATTTTACATTCTGCGCATTTTATACTTTTATAACAGGGCAATTCTGCATCATTCTAAGGCAATACCGCACAATTCTAAGCACCGCTCCGGCGGGAATTGTGCGGTGTTGCCCTAAGCCTATCGAACGGGAAACATTGCCGGGTTGCCAAGGATACGAGGTTTTACCCTATGATTCTTGCAGTTGATATTGGTAACAGCAACATCTGCATTGGCGGGCTGGATGGCATGAAGGTGCTGTTCACCGCGCGCATGGTCACCCGCCCGCGCTGCACCGGGGATGAATACACCGCCGAGCTGAAATTTCTGCTGGGCCGCCTTGGCGTTACCCCTGAAGCCTGTGAGGGCGTTATCGTGTGCAGCGTGGTGCCCGACCTGACCAAAGTTCTGGCCGATGCCTGCACCCGGCTGACCGGGCGCAAAGCCATGCTGGTCAGCCCTGCACTGAACACCGGGCTGACCTTTGCGGTGGACGCTCCGGACCGCGTGGGGCGGGACCGCATTGCCGATGCCACCGCCGCAGCCGCCCACTATCCCCTGCCCTGCATGACGGTGGATCTTGGCACGGCCACCACCTATAATGTCATTTCTTCCAAGCGGGCGTTCCTGGGTGGTTTTATCCTGCCTGGCGTGCAGACCAGCCTGCGGGCCATCAGCAGCGGCACAGCGCAGCTGCCGCCTATCTCGCCCGAAACGCCGGATCACCTGATTGGCCGCAACACGGTGGAATGCCTGAACAACGGCGTGATGTTTGGCACCGCAGCCATGCTGGACGGCCTGGCTGCCCGCGTGGAAGCCGAACTTGGCGAGCCGCTGACCGTGGTTGCCACCGGCGGCCTGGCCCCCTGCATCATGCCCTGCTGCACCCGCAAGGTAATTTATGATTCTGACCTGTTGTTCAAGGGGCTGGCGATCCTGTACAGCAAAAACGCCGAATAAGCAAGTTTGCACGTTTTGTATTCTGCCTGCTATCAGAAAAGGGACCGGCATTTTCTGCCGATCCCTTTGTTTTATGTATTTTCCGAATGTTTTAGGCAATACCGCATAATTCTAAGTGCCGATACGGCGAGCGAGGTGCGGCAGATGCCAAGCCAAAAGCGCAGATAATACTGGATGTCTTATCGAGCATTTTGGCAACGCAGATGCCGTGCCGCAGCTGCCGGAGCGGTGCTTAAGCCGCAAGGCGGGAATTGTGCGGTGTTGCCTTTACATATCCGGCGTAACCATCACAGCGCCGTAATTGCGCACGCTCAGCACATGGCAGCTGCCCGCGCCAAACACAGCGTCAATGGCGTTCTTGTAGGTTTCCAGCAGTGCCAGCGGAACAAATGCCTGGATGGTACCGGCAAAGCCGCCGCCCTGCAAACGCCATGCGCCGCGGCCGTTCAGCACCTTCTGGCTGATGGCCAATGCCAAAGGCACGCCCTGCTCCTGCGGGTTCTTGATGCTGTAGGCGTTCTGGTTGAACTCAAAGCTGGAATGGCCGCCCTCAATGATCAGCTGCAGGAAGCGGTCAAAATCATCTGCCTTGATGGCTTCATAGATTTCCCCGGCGCGGCGGCTGTCATTATAAAAATGGATGGCACGCACCACGGCGCGGTCGCCGGTCACTTTGCGCACTTCGGGGATGGCTTTCAGGAAGGTTTCCTCGTCCACATCGCGCAGAACCTTTTTGCCAAAGAATTCGGCAACGCTCTCCATCTCGCGGCGCACAGCGGCATAATCATCGGTCAGGTCAGCGTGGCTGCCCTTGGTATCGCTGATGCAGAGTGCAAAGCCCTTGGCTGCCAGATCAAACGGAACTTCGCGCACGACCGGATGGCCCACTTCCTTAAAGTCGATGGTGATGACCTTTCCCACGGCGCAGGCGGTCTGGTCCATCAGGCCGCAGGGCTTGCCAAAGAAAACATTCTCAGCATACTGGCTGATCATGGCGTTTTTGACCTGGTCGAAACGCTTCATGTCATTATCGTTGTACTCGCCGCGGAAGATAGCACCCATGCACACCTCAAAGGCAGCCGAGCTGGACAAACCGGAACCGCCCAGAACGTCAGAGGTGGTGTAGCAGTCAAAGCCGCCCACCTTGCCGCCGTCTTTCACAATGCCGGCAGCCACGCCGCGGATCAGGCTGGCGCTGTGCTCTGCTTCAACGGGCTGCGGAGTCAGGTCGCGCAGATTCACATCGTCGATCTTACCAAAGCCGTGGGAAATCACGCGTACAACGTTCTCGTCATTCTTGGCAACCACAGCAATGATATCCAGGTTTACGGCAGCTGCAATCACCACGCCGTTGTTATGGTCAGTATGGTTGCCACCGATCTCGGTGCGGCCGGGTGCCGAGTACAAACACACTGTGCGGCCCGTGCCAAAGTTTTCTTCAAAATGGTCGATCATATCCACATAACGGGCACGCTGGGCTGCCACAGTAGCAGTGTCTGCCCCATACAGCTTGGCAAAAGCCTGGTCGTAACCGCCGTTCAAGATATTTTGTTTCAGTTCCGCACTCGTTGCCATCGTTCATACACCTTTCTTCGTTTGGCTGTCCCTTGTAAAATATGCACAAAAACCGCGCGTTCTTTTTAGCTATGCAGCGCATTTTAGGCCAGTATCACGGCTTCTTGTACTCAGTATAACAAATTTTAGCAGGATGTAAACATCTTTTTTCAACGCGATTATGGACTTTTGATGAATCTTCTGATATAATGGTAAAAAATATGCTCCATCCTGTTCCGGCCTGCTGCGGTGGGCCCTGTTTTGGGAGCAGAATGGCGAACCACAACCAGATTTTGCAAGAGTGAGGGATTTGGTATGCCGACCATCGCAAAGCAATCTTATAAGCAGAGCTATACCGATAATGTAGAGCTTTCCATTTTTAATTGTGGCCACGAATACTGCCAGCCGGGCCACACCTGGGGCCCCGGTGTGCGTGACCATTACCTGATCCATCTTGTTGTTGCGGGCAAAGGTGTGTATCAGGTCAACGGCGCTGCCTATAATTTGCAGGAGGGTGATCTCTTCCTCGCCAAACCCAACCAGCTCATCACCTATGCGGCAGATGAAACCGACCCGTGGGAATATTACTGGGTCGGCTTTAACGGTGCCTGCGCCAACAAGCTGGTGCAGCAGACCCCGTTCAGCGATGTGCAGCCCGTGCACCACTGCAAAGACCCCCAAAGCACCCGTGAAACCATTTATAATATCTATCTGGCCCGCGGCCCGGAACCGCAGTGCGAAGCCCTGATGACCGGCTACCTGTACCTGTTCATGGCCCAGCTGATGAAGGAAGCGCGCGAAGCCATGCCCAACGCACCGTCTTCCAGCAGCCAGTATGTGCTGGCCGCTATCAAGTATATTCAGTTCAACTATTCCCATGATATTTCGGTAGATGACATCGCCAAGGCGGTTGGGGTCAGCCGCAGCCATCTGTACCGCGTGTTCATGTCCAATGTAGGCCAAAGCCCGATTGACTATTTAACGGGCTACCGTATCAGCGAAGCGTGTTCCCTGCTGAAAAACACCGGGCTTTCCATCGCCGAAATCGCGGTCTCCGTCGGCTTTTTTGACCAGTTCTATTTTTCCCGCGTGTTCAAAAAGGTCAAAGGCGTTCCCCCCAGCAAGTACCTTGCCGCGCTGGAAAAAGACCCGCAGCTGGGGCTGGTATAAGCCATTTTCACACAATGTCCCACCATACGGCAGCACCTTGCTTTTTGGTGCTGCCGCTCAGTTTTTACCGGCAGACTGATATATTTGCCATAACATTAGAGCAAACGGAGCAAACCATGTCTTTGAAGAAAAATCAGATTTTTGAAACCACGATCGAAAACCTTTCCAGCGATGGCAGCGGCGTTGCCCATGTGGAAGGGCAGGCCGTTTTTGTGCCCGGCGCGGCACCGGGGGATGTGATCCGCTGCCGCATTGTAAAGGCATTGAAAAGCTATGCTTTCGGCCGCATTGACGCGATTTTAGTCCCCGGCCCCGGCCGCGTTGCGCCGGATTGTGCCGTGTGCACTCCCTGCGGCGGCTGTGGCCTGCGCCATTTGAGCTATGCTACGGAATGCGCGGCGAAAACCGGCTTTGTGCGGGATGCTTTTGCCCGCCTTGGCGGCTTTGATGTAAGCAGCTTTGAGTTTTCGCCCGTTCTCGCCCTGACGGACCACACCGCACACTACCGCAATAAGGTCCAGCTGCCCGTTGGGCTGGATGCCGATGGCCATGTCGTGACCGGTTTTTACGCCGGGCGCACCCACCGTATCGTCCCCTGCCCCGATTGCAAATTGCAGCCGGAGTGGATGAACGCCCTGGCCCGCCGGGCTTGTGCGTTACTGGAAGCCAACGGCATTGCCCCCTATGACGAGGAAACCGGCAAGGGCCGCGTGCGCCATTTGTATATGCGCCAGGGCTGGCACAGCGGTCAGCGCCTGCTGTGCTTTGTGGTAAACGGCAACGGCCTGCCCAACGAAGCCGAGATCTGCCGCACCTTGCAGCAGGAGTTCCAGCTGACCACCGTGCTGATCAACCGCAATACCGCCCGCACCAACGTGATTTTAGGGCGGGATACCCGCACCGTGCTTGGCCCCGGCGTGATTGAGGATACTTTGGCCGGAGTGCCCATCCAGATGGGTGTGCACGAGTTTTATCAGGTCAACACCCCCGCTGCCGAGCTGCTGTACGCTAAGGCGAAAGAGTTCGCCCGGCTGCAGCCGGATGACTTTTTGCTGGATCTTTACTGCGGTATGGGCACCATTGGCCTTTCGATGAAGCCGCACTGCCGCCGCCTGGTCGGCGTTGAGGTTGTGCCGCAGGCAGTGGAAGGTGCCAAAACCGTTGCTGCGCATCTTGGCCTGCCCCCGGAGGAAGCCGATTTTTACTGCATGGACGCCGGCGAAGCCGCGACCCGCCTTGCCAGCGAGGGCGCCCACCCCGATGTGATCGTGGTGGACCCGCCGCGCAAAGGCTGCGATAACGCCACCCTGACTGCCATTGTCCAGATGTCCCCACGCACCCTTGTCATGGTCAGCTGCAACCCCTCCACCGCCGCCCGCGATGCTAAGTTCCTGTGTGAACAGGGGTATACGCTGGAAAAGGTTCAGCCCGTGGATTTGTTTCCAAGGACAAGGCACGTAGAGGTAATTGTTTGCTTGTCACGCGAAAAGTGATGCACCAAACTCTCAGGACAGGACACGTGGAAGCAGTTCTCCTTTTGACCAAACTCCATGTCGAGCGGCATATCGAAGTGGACGTCAGCATGGACGAGTTGGATGTGACCGCTGCAGAAAGCAAGGCGACTTACAACGAGATTCGGGATTATGTGTGGGAACACCATCAGTTGAAGGTATCCAATCTCTATATCGCACAGGTGAAGCAGAAGTACGGCATCATCGAGCGAGAGAATTACCATAAAGCAAAAAACGAAAATGCGAAGCAGCCCAAGTGTCCGAAGGAAAAAGAGGATGCAATCGTGGAGGCATTGAAGCATTTTCAGATGATTTGATACGCAATCACCCCAGAGAGGACGACCACTTGTGCGTTCTCTCTGGGGTGATTTTTTGCTTTATGCTACTTCCGGGTAGCGCATATATACATACTCGTAGATTTTCTTCTGGTAGGTCTGGATATCGCTTACATCATAGCTATTTGGAAGTTCTTGCCAAAGGGTATTGCGAATCAGGTTATCCACAATCGCCTTCGTTTCCTGCTTGTCCGTCCAATGGTCGAGTTTGGCAATCTGCTGTTTGATTTTTGTCAACAAGTCCACAGACACCTTCTTGATCGTTTCAATTTCCTGCTTCGTGAGGTTCTCCGAAAACAGCAAATCGTACACTGAAAGTTCCTCATCGCTGGAAAAGCCCTCACGCACATAGCGCTGCTGCTCCGTGTCCAGTGAACTTGCAAGCTCCATCAGATCCATGAAGGTTTTCTCAATGGTTGCCCGGTTCTGCTCCGCATTGTAGGCATCGATAATCTCCTGATAGCGGTCATAATAATCAATGCGCTGCGGGTTTGCAAACAGCATTTTCGCCAGCTGCTGGTTTACCAGTTCATCCAGATCGCGCAGCAAAAGGTTCTTCCGCCGGGTGTGGGCAAACTCCCGGCTCAACAGGTCAAAGTCAATTTTGCTGATGTCAAACTGCCGGGAAGGTACAGCCTCCTGATCCGGCTTTTCCACATGGATGTACTCGTTGACGATGCCGTTGATCTGCACCATCAGGTCGGTATTGTCCGCGTGTTTCCGCTTCTGCTGCAAGCCCTCGTAGATGGCGAGAATTGCGTTTTTCCGGGCGCGCACGGCATCGTCCACATCGTCACGGTCTGCGTAGCGGAACAGCCGCGCCAGTTCAGACGCATAGGTCTGGAAGTTTTTCTTGGTTTCCAACGTCTCGCACATCGCGTTGACTGCATCCTGTACAAGGCTCATCTTTTCAAAGTCCTGTGCTTCCACCAATTCCTGCAGCCGGAACCCGTGTTCTGCCAGAAAGCCGTCCGTTTTTCCGATGACCGTGCGGATGCGCTGAATCAGCTCCGTTTTGTCCACCGTTGGGTCAACGCCCGCCGGGCTGTTCTTGCTGACCGTATAATCTGCCAGAGCCTTGCGCAGCGCCTTTACGATACCAATATAGTCCACGATCAGGCCGTTGCTCTTGCCCTCCGAAACACGGTTTGCACGAGCAATAGTCTGCATCAGGGTATGGGCTTTCAACGGCTTGTCCAGATACAGACAGGACAGACACTTTACATCAAAGCCCGTCAGCCACATGGCACAGACGAACACCACCCGGAACGGATTCTTGCTGTCCTTGAATTCTTTATCCAGCTCCCGCTTTTCCATTTTGGCACGGTGCGGCAGAATATCCAGTCCCCACTTTTTGAAGGTCTGCACCTCGTTCTGCTCCTGACTGATCACCACTGCCATTTCGGTTTCTTTCATCCATGCCAGTTTGCGGGCAAGCTCCTGTGCTTCCTGCTGGGTCACTGTGCCCTGCCGGGCTTCCAGCTCCCTGATCTTTGCCTGCCAGCATTCCTGCACATAGTTGTACATCCGCACACAGGTGACCTTATTCAGGCAGACGAACATCGCCTTGCCGCTGGTCCAAAGGTCAGAGTAATGCTCCACAAAGTCCTTTGCAATGGAACGCAGCCGTTCATCTGCGGTGAGAATATGGATCTCCTTGGCAAATTCTCGTTCCAGCTTTTCCTCCTGCGAGGGATCAAGGTCGGCTGCTTCAATGGCATCCAGGATCTGCCCGGTGATCTCCGGCTTATCCAACTGGGCGATCTTATCCGCGCGGTTCTCATAATACAGCGGCACCGTTGCGCCGTCCTCCACTGCCCGCTTGAAATCATACACCGACAGATACCCGCCAAAAGTGCGTTCCGTGATATGATCATCCGCCAGAAGCGGCGTACCGGTAAAGCCGATGCGGGACGCCGTGGGCAACAGGTGCATCATGTTGTCTGCAAAAATGCCGTACTGGCTGCGATGGGCTTCGTCCGACAAAATCAGAATGTCGTGATCCGGGTAGATGGGCGGTTCCTTGGGCAGGTTGAACTTCTGGATCAGGGTAAACACAAAGCTGGGGTTGCCCCGCAGCTTTTTTACAAGGTCTGTACCGCTGGATGCAATGAACTTCGAAGCCTTGGTTTTGCCCAGCAGACCGCAGTTTTCAAAGGTATCGCTGATCTGCCGGTTCAGCTCGTCACGGTCGGTCAGTACCACAATGGTGGGCGAGCCTGCAAACTTGCGCCGGATCTTCTGTGCCAGAAAGACCATGGAGTAGCTTTTGCCTGACCCCTGCGTGTGCCAGAACACACCCAGCCTGCCGTCTTTCAGCTTGCGGTTCTCGTAAGCACTGACAGCCTCGTTGACGCCGAGATACTGGTGGTTGCGGGCCAGAATCTTGGTGGTGCGCCCACCGGAATGGTCGTAAAGGATGAAGTTTTCCAGCAGATCGAGGAAGGTCTTTTTCTCGCAGATGCCCCGCAGCATGGTTTCCAGTTCCACGCTGCCTGCATCGCTTTCCTTCAGACGCTTCCACTCGTGGAAAAACTCGTACTTGCTGCCAAGCGTGCCCACCTTGGCTTCCAATCCATTGGACAGCATAAGAAAGGCATTATAGTAGAACAACTGCGGAATGGTATCGAGGTAATCCCGATAATTGTCTATGTAGGCGTTCTGCACATCCACGGTGGGCTTTTTCAGCTCGATAAACAGCAGCGGAATGCCATTGACAAAGCCCACAATGTCCGTTCTGCGGCGGTACAGCTGCGAGTGGATCTTCATCTCTTTTACGGCAAGGAAATGATTGTTTTCCGGGTTTTTGAAGTCGATCACCGCCGCGCTGCGGATTTCGGTGCGGCCATCCGGCCGCTTGACCGTCACCGGGATGCCATCCCGCAGCAGAAAATACTTTTCCTCGTTGATCTGCATCAGGGATGCGGTGGAAACGTGCGCCGTAAATTTCTTCTGCACCTCGTCCAGTTGGTTCGGGGTGAGCCACGGGTTCAGCCGCAAAAGCGCCTGCCGAAAATACCGGGTCAGCAGCACTTCCCCATAGCTGGTGCGGCCTAACGTCCCGTCCGGCCCCAGCTTTTCGGAGTTGTAAGCCAGCACGACCTCCCAGCCCAGAACATTTTGCAACAAGTTGCCTGCGCTGTTCTGAACAAGGATATTTTCGGAGTATTCGCGGCTCATAGGATCACCTTAACCTTCGATTAAAATTTTAATTACCTCTATATCCATATTATCGTTATTTTTCAAAGATTTCAACATCAATTCGGTTGAAAGTACAATATCCACCAATGCTGCATCCATATTTCTTCTATCTGCTAGTTTTGTTATTATCTCATATAAGCAGCAATCAAGATAGCTATGTAGATGCTCTCCTAACAATTTAATATTTGTAGCTTCCTCACCAGAATGAATAATTGCATTTCTGGTTCTATACAACCTTCTCAAGTGCCATTTTACTCTTTCTGTATACCTTTCAATTTCGTTTAATGTAGACTTTTTAGTTTTAAATGTATCGGAAATTTGAGAAATTCGGCTACGAAGAACGGGATAATCCCTCAAATCATTTTTAATTTCGCTTCGACATTCCTCGTATTCTTCCAATATTAAAAGTTCCGCCAACCATGTATCTTCATTATATTCTGTCACTTTTTCTTTTAATTGTTCAATATATTCTTCTCCCATGTTGTCTTCTAAATAATCTTCTAACTGTCCAAATATTTCCGGTATATAGTTCTTCTGTAAGATTGGGATCAATTTTTCTTCTACATCATTCAGCTTACTTTTGCTTTGGCTTTCAACAAATAGAACTTCCAGCGCTGACCACAAATTCAAAAAGCCATTCGACAAATTTCTCTCAGAAATTGCCGTGTTATGCATTACAACTGCACGTTCAATATAATAGAGTGCATCCTGAGAATCAAAAATCAACATTGATACAACGGTTTCTGTCATTCTACCTGTAGCGACTTTGTCTTTTTCTGTCTCAAAGCGACGAAATCCAATTGGTTTCATTTCAACAAACGCACAATTTTCCTGTTCTGAGATCACCTTGCACTTGTTTCTTATCCAATCCTGTTTCTCATTTCCTAAAAAATTATAGTATTTAAAAAATAAATTCAATTTATTATACGCATGGTCTGCAGCCGCCCTTTCATCGTAATCTTTCATAACTAATTTAACTAATGCATATCGATCTTTTCTGTATCTTAAATCCCCTGCTTCTGGGAATACGCCAAATTCAGCACGCAAACGATGTTCTAATATTTCTTTAAAATTTAGGGCGGATTTTTTTACCGGAACATAGACGGTATACTCTTTCCTTCTAAAATCGAATCGCTCTAAAAAAGTTGTCAATGCCTCCATTGAACTTACTGGATCTTCAAAAAATACTTTTTTTGCATAATGATAAATATATTCACCACTATATCCTGCGCCAATAAGTTCTGGCACAAAACACCTCAACGCCTTCTCAATTTTTTTCTTCTGTACTTCTTGCGGCACAATTTCTTTGATATATGATGCACACCACTTGTGATAATTTTTCAGCATTTCATATAAGTACGTCATTATCTTTTTTTGATTTGCCAAATTAGACGTATTAATCTTATCTAAAATATTTTTTTGTTCTGCTTCCTTCAAATTGTTTTGAATAATAACATCACTTTTAAAAGAATCCTGAAACTCTTCCATAATATGTTTCAATTGAGCTTCCGCAATGCTTCTGTTTTCTATCATTTCATCTGTTTCCAGATATTCTTTAACCAATAGATGAGTATTTAACACTGGCACCGAATATAGCTCATCTGTATAGGAAAACAGCATCTCTTCCAATCTTTGTGCAAAATAGAGCAGTCCGTCATGCCTAAAGCCGTCAATCCAATTTGCAGGTTTGCTGAATTTCATTTTAAACCTCCACTTCTCCACTCATCAACTTTGGCAGTAACAAATCCCTTGCCTCTCGAAGTCTTGCAATCTGCATCGAGCATTCTTTCATTTTGTTATGAATAGCTACGAAATTTTTCTCCGCTTGCTCTGCTATTTTCTGTTCTGGCATTAGAATCTTACAATTTCCAATTGTTTCTCTGCTCAATTCAAGCTGATTTGTTGAGCCTTTTCCTGCACTCATCAAATAGTCCTGCTGCATCTTGAGCGACCAAAACAAATACTGCTGTCCAATTTTTTCATTTGCTCGAATTAATGTCACGTGAGAATCCAAAGTAGTATTTTCCCTTACTTCATAAATCTGCCCCACACGACCCAATGTTCCAGCTCCTGTCGAACAAATCGCGATATCCGCCTCTTTTAGCTCAAGTTCGGCCGGATATTTCTTTTCCTGTGTTCTTGCTTCATCGTAAGAAACAATCGTTTGACGAATACACTTTTGATTGATTACAATGCCTCTTGCATTCTCATTATATTTCGGCGAAATTCCTCTTCTCAGGATAGCAGAGACTTCGAATACCGTGCTTTTGCTCCACCCCTCCGGCACGCCATCCACAATTTTCGTGTTTTCATGCCCCGGAAAGCGCAAATCCACAAACCACTCTTTATAAAGCCGCTGGGCTGCTTCTTCCAGCAGTTTGATTTGTTTCTGGTTGTTTTCAATCAGGTCATCGTAGGTCACCAATATTGTACCTATTTTATCCTGAACAGATTTTTCTGGCAGTTCAATTTTCAGGTTCCGAATCGCCGGAAGATTAACATGCGCAACAGTTGCACCATTCGCTGTTCCCAAAAGTTCATACTGCGGCTTCGGCGAAAGCAAATAATATACCAAATATTGCGGATTAACCTTTTGTACGTTCGGTCGAATCAAAACAGTTCTTTGTCCCAAACACACAGTCTGATTTTCCTGTACGAGTGCAACATTTCCTGCTGGGGCTTCTCGTGCAAAAATCAAATCATTAGCTCGTGGAGCACCTCTTTGAATCCGCTGTTTATACACAGATTCACTCACCCGATGCACACCGTTCAAATCGAGTCTTCCCTTTCCAACATTAGGGGTACGAATTAAGGGATAGCCTTCCCCTTCATCTGGTGCAGTCGAATGCGGACAATCCACAATAAATTCACACACATCACTTAAAATCATACCCCCATCTCCTCCAGATTCTTCGAGATGGTTTCCATCAGGCGGTTGGACTCTGCCTGCAATTCCAGCAGTTCCTTGTGGATCTCCTTCATCCGCTGGGCAAAATCCACGCCGTCATCCTCCACAGGTGCAACGCCCACATAGGCACCGGGCGTCAGGGATGCGCCTTTCTCGTTGAGGATGGTGTCTCGGCTTGCCACCTTGCACAGACCGGGAATATCCTGATAAACGCCCTCGCCAAATTTTTCGGTGAGCCAGACGGCCTCCTTGGCAACGGTCAGCTTCTCGTTGAGGGCTTCCAGTTCCTTGTCGAACTTTTCCTGCGTAGCTTTGCGCTCTTTGCGGGGTGCTGCCTCCACAGCGGCTTTGGCTTCTTCCCGCTTGGCCTGCACGTTTTGTTCCATTGCAGCCTGAATCTCTGCAAAGGGGCGGTCATCTGCCAGCTCTGCGTGATACTCTGTCAGAAGTGCCTTGTACTTGTCCACCTCGCCGCGATAGAGCCAGACAATGGCGTTGAGGTTCTTCAGCTGCCAGTCGCTCCACTCGTTCTGAGTGCGGTCCACCACGGTATAATAATTGCGTGCATCGATGAACAGTACGGTGTCCAGCAGATGTTCCGGTTTGCCCCTATCCAGAAACCACAGCGTACAGGGCAAACTTTTGGTGTAGAAGAAATTGTTGCCCACGCTCATCATCACGTCCACATGGCCGGTCTGGATGAGCTTTTCACGGATGTCCTTGTCTTTGCCCTGACTGTCGGTAGCCGAGGACGCCATCACAAAACCCGCACGGCCATGCTCGTTCAGGTAGGAGTAGAAATAGGACACCCACAAATAGTTTGCGTTGCCGATTTCCTTGGCCTTGTTCACGCCGGGCAGGCCAAACGGCAGCCGTCCGGCACTCTGCGCCGACTCCGACTTGACCTTGTCCACGTTAAACGGCGGATTTGCCATCACATAGTCGCAGCAGCCGTTCAGGTTGTGGGCATCGTGATAGAAGGTATTGGCTTCATCGCCGGACTTGATCACGCCAGTCAGGCCATGCACAGCCATATTCATCAGGCAGAGCTTGGCATTGTACTCCACCTTTTCCTGTCCGTAGAAGGTCATGGTGTTGTTGGCGATCATGCCCGCATGGTTTACAAAGTCGCCGGTCTGCACAAACATACCGCCGCTGCCGCAAGCCGGGTCCAACAGAACGCCGTGGGCAGGCTCCAGCACATTGACGATCATTTTCACCAGCGATTTCGGCGTAAAGAACACGCCGTCATCCTGTGCCACATTCTTGGCAAACTTATTCAAAAAGTACTCGTAGATACGGCCGATCACATCGCCGCCCACATCGTCCAACGCATCATTGTTGAAGATGCGCAGCAGTTCCCCCAGCAGTTCATCCGAGAAGATGGTGTAGTCCTTCGGCAGAACGCCCTGCAGCTGCTCGCTCTGCTGCTCCACCAGTTCCATGGCGTTGTTCACCACTTCGCCCAAACTGTTCAGAGGATTGCCCTCGATGCCGGTCAGCCCCTGCTCCGGGATGTTGGCGGGCAAATTGACTAAGTAATTGTACTGCGCCTCCTTGGGCAGAAACAGTGCACTCTTCTCGGCAAAGTCGCTCTGTTCCACCGGTAGCACCCGGCCACCGCGCATGGGGCGGTCTTTCAGGATCTCCTGCTCCACCAGTTTAAAGCGGCTGTACGCATACCGCAGAAAAATCAGTCCCAGCACCGGCATACAGTATTGGTTCGAGGTGAGTTTAGAGCCTGCACGCAGCAGATCTGCCGACTCCCACAGGTCAGCTTCCAGCTTTTTGACGTTCACATTATTTGCCACGAGGGGGTTCCTCCTGTTGTTTGGATTTTCATTTTCTATTGTATCACATTGTTCTGCAATGTTCATCTCAGTTCATCGCTATTTTCTTTTTTGACTGGAAAAAGTTGTTTACCAATGGCTGACAATGTGTTAGAGCCATATACTTTCTCATTTGGAGACGCTAAGTCTGCATCCATCGGATGCAGTTCAAGGGTTTGGGATTTCCCAACAAGTATTTTTGCAACGCAAAATAAGCAGATTCGCAACCTTTCTAGCCGATGTGATCGAGAAGTACGCATCGGTCTTGGAAATAGACAACGCCGTATCCTCAATGAACAACAAAAATCCACAAGATTCCGTTGATACTGCTCTTGCAGCATGATATAATATTCTTGTAATATTTGTCCCAACGCAGTGGTAAAGTCTCCCCTTCCACTGTATTACATACACGGAACGAGGTGCTGAAAATGAATCGTCCAGATGACTCTCCTAAAAATTCCATCCTCATTTACACCACAGAAGATGGCCTGACCAAAATTGATACTACCTTTGACGGTGACACCGTCTGGCTTTCCATTGACCAGATGGCTGAGTTGTTCCAACGTGACAAATCCACAATTTCCCGTCACATCAAAAACATTTTTGCAGAGGGTGAGCTTGAACGAGATTCAGTTGTTGCAAAATTTGCAACAACTGCCGCAGACGGAAAGACCTATCAGGTCGAATTCTACAATCTTGACGTCATTATTTCTGTTGGTTATCGTGTCAAATCCAAACGAGGCACACAGTTCCGTATCTGGGCAACTGGCATTTTGAAAGAATATATGCGCAAGGGATTTGCGCTGGATGACGAACGCCTGAAAAATCTGGGCGGCGGTGGATATTTCAAAGAGCTGTTAGAACGCATCCGTGACATCCGTGCTTCCGAAAAAGTGTTTTATCGTCAGATTCTGGAAATCTATGCAACCAGCATTGACTACGACCCAAAAGCAGAAATCTCCGTCCAGTTCTTCAAAAAAGTCCAGAATAAAATTCATTATGCCATCCACGGTCAGACTGCCGCCGAGGTCATTTACAATCGTGCAGATGCCGAAAAGGAATTTATGGGTCTGACCACTTTTGCAGGAAACCAGCCCACTTTACGAGAAGCTACTATTGCCAAAAACTATCTGAACGAGAAAGAGCTTCGTGCTATGGGGCAGTTGGTTTCCGGTTATCTGGATTTTGCTGAGCGTCAGGCAGAACGTGAACAGCCCATGACAATGCAGGATTGGGCAAACCACCTTGACCGTATTCTGACTATGAGCGGCGAGCAGCTGCTTGTTGACAATGGCAATGTGACCCACAAGCAGGCAGTGGACAAAGCCACTACCGAATATCGGAAATATAAGGCTAAAACCCTCAGCGATGTGGAGCAGGATTATCTGGATTCCATTAAGTTTCTGGAGCAGAAAACAGACAAGAAATAACTGTTTTGTGAGGTTTTTATGTCACAGGAAAAGACAAAGGTTTACATTTACACCCGTGTTTCCACGACCATGCAGATTGATGGCTATTCACTGGATGCGCAGAAAGCCCGCATGAAAGCCTATGCAGACTTCAATGACTACCAGATCGTCGGCGAATATGAGGATGCCGGCAAATCGGGAAAATCTATTGAAGGCCGTGCTTCCTTTTGCAAGATGATGGAGGACATCAAATCCGGTAAGGATGGTGTTGCCTATGTGCTGGTGTTCAAGCTCTCCCGGTTTGGCCGCAATGCTGCCGATGTACTGTCTACCTTGCAGGTAATGCAGGATTTTGGTGTGAACCTGATTTGCGTGGAGGACGGCATTGATTCTTCTAAAGACGCTGGCAAACTGATGATCTCCGTTCTGTCCGCTGTCGCTGAAATCGAGCGTGAGAACATCCGTGTCCAAACCATGGAAGGCCGCATCCAGAAGGCACGGGAAGGTCGCTGGAACGGCGGTTTTGCGCCTTATGGCTATCGTTTGGTTGACGGTGTGCTGCAAATCAATGAGGATGAAGCCCCTGCCATTCGCACGATTTTTGAGCAATATGTAAACACGGACACAGGTGCAAATGGTCTTTCCAAATATCTGGAGACCCACGGCTTTCAGAAACTTGCCCGTCAAAATGGCACCTCTCCCCTTTTCAGCGCAACGTTGATTCGTGCCATCCTGAAGAACCCCGTCTACTGCGGAAAAATCGCCTTTGGTCGCCGCAAACTCGAAAAGATCCACGGCACCCGGAATGAATATCATCAGGTTCCACAGGAGAATTATTTGCTGGTGGACGGCCTGCACGAGGGCATCGTATCGGAAGAATTGTGGAACGCCGCACAGGTCAAGCTGTTGGCGCAGTCCAAACGATACGAACCAGCCAACCGCAGCAAAACGGAACAGGCGCACTTGTTATCCGCCCTTGTCAAGTGCCCCGTTTGCGGTGCCGGAATGTACAGCAACAAATGCACCAAGCGAAAGAAAGATGGCACCCCCTATAAATCTTTCTCTTATTACAGTTGCAAGCATCGCAAGATGCAACGTGGGCAAAAATGCGATTTCAACAAGCAAATTCAGGAAGAAGTTCTGGACAACGCCGTGGTGGAGGTTATCATCAAACTGGTCAGCAATCCAAAGTTTGCCGCTATGATGCAGGAGAAGATCAACAGCAAAGTAGACACCACTGCCATTGAACAGGAAATTGCTGCCGCTGAAAAGCAGTTGCGGCAGTATTATTCCATCAAGTCCAAAATTATGGAGGAGATCGACACACTTGACCCGGATGAGCGCCACTATATCATCCGCAAATCCGACCTTGACGAGCGGCTTTACAAGATGTACGATAAAATCGAGGAAGCCGAAAACAACCTGATGGATGCCCGGGCAAAGAAGCAGGCTATCGAAGCGGATAAAATCACAGGCGATAACATTTACAAAGTTCTCATCTGCTTTGAAAAGCTCTACAATGTGATGAATCCCCTTGAACGCAAAAAGCTGATGGAACATCTGATTTCTGAAATTCAGATCTACCCGGAGCGTCAGCCCAACGGTCAGTGGCTCAAATCCATCAAATTCAGACTGCCCATCGTTGAAAAAGATATCGATCTGTGTTTGGACAACGAAAGTCATACCGAGTGCGTACTTCAAATGACCCGTAAAAGTAATTGATTGCTCCTTATTGCACAGGGCGTGCATGGCTATGTACAGAATGTCCTCCCTATTACTCCCTTTTGTTCAAATTCTGTTCCGAAGTCGTTCACGATTTAACCATAAATACATGCGATAATAATTGACATATTACAAAACGGTGTATCCGCTAACAACGCAACGGCCTGCTTTTTGGCTTTTGGGGTACACCTGTATTCAAAAGGATGGCGTGTTTAAGATGAAGGCATGGTTCCAGCGTTTTATGTCCGGGCGGTACGGCAGTGATACTTTTGGCAACTTTTTGTGCGTGACGGCGCTGATCTGCCTGGTAATTGGGCTGTTTGTGGGCATCTTTTATTATATCGGGCTTCTGCTGCTGCTTTATGCGTACTTCCGCATGCTCAGCCGCAACGTACACAAGCGCTATGCAGAAAACATTGCCTTTATGCAGAAAACCGCTGGTGTGCGCGCCAAGTTCGGCCAGCTGCAGCAGCGGTTTGCCCTGCGCAAAACCTACCGCTATTTTTCCTGCCCGCACTGCCGCCAGCAGGTACGCGTGCCCAAAGGCCGCGGCAAAATTTCCATCACCTGCCCCAAATGCGGCACCCAGTTCATTAAAAAAAGCTAAGGCAACACCGTACAATTCCCGCCTTACGGCTTAAGCACCGCTCCGACGGCTGCGGCACGGCATCTG
>OLRX01000915.1_pt1 | contig 24087 bp, 19 predicted proteins | sample 1672991 | NCBI WGS metagenome assembly OLRX01 (sample SAMEA3136744, study PRJEB25190) | human gut metagenome | biome: human gut; feature: human-associated habitat; material: faeces | place: Austria | collected 2013
GTTGCGAGGAATTGTATAGTTTGCGCCGAGAGGAAGCGGACATTGAAACGCCGTTCGGCGGACTGGAGGGCGGTTACAATAAACGCAATAATCATATCGTCCGGCTCCGACGCAGGCGAGGCTGGAATAATTACTGAAAGAGGAAGCAGATGAGTAAGAAAAAGAAAAAACTTACCCCGAGGGAACTGGCCAAAAAGCAGGAGAGAAGGGAACAGATGGAAAAGCGCAGGAAGAGAGGGCGCATCTACAGTCTGATAGCCGTGACCATTGGCTGCGTCGGATCGTCCTTTTTATGGTCCAGAGAAAACATGGTCGCATACGTGGCTCTCTGCATGGTGTCAGGTCTTGCATGGGGATTTGCTTTTGACATAGTTTACGCTATATATCTGAAGAAAAAGGAAAAGTAGAAGAGATTATGGATTTACAAAGTTTGAACAAACAACAGAGAGAGGCGGCGCTTCATACAGAAGGACCGCTGCTTATTTTAGCAGGAGCAGGAAGCGGAAAAACCGCGACGATGACGCAGAGGATCGCCTATCTGATAGACCAGGGAATCAGTCCCTATCAGATCCTGGCGGTGACATTTACCAACAAGGCTGCGGGAGAAATGCGCCAGAGAGTTGAAAAACTGGTCGGAAGCTGTCCCGGTATGTGGATAATGACATTCCATTCCATGAGCCTGAGAATTTTAAGAGAAAATTACGAAGCCGCAGGCTATGAAAAAAACTTCGTCGTATATGATACGGTAGACCAGAAAGCACTGCTGAAAAATATAATAAAAGAGCTGAACGCAGATACGAAAATATATCCTATTCAATACGTATCGGCGATAATAAGCAAAGAAAAGGAAGCCGACAGAGGTCCCGATGAATACATAGAGCGGGAAGGGGAAACCTTAAAGAGTAAGATGATATATAAGATCTACAGGGAGTACCAGAGACAGCTCAGGAAGAACAATGCCATGGATTTCGACGATCTGCTGAGAAACGCTTATCACGTCCTCCGTGACAACAGCGAGATTCTGGAAGGATATCAGCGCAGGTTTTCATATATAATGGTAGACGAGTATCAGGATACGAATCATATTCAGTATCAGATAGTGAAACTGATGGCCCAGGCGCATCAGAACCTGTGCGTTGTCGGAGACGACGACCAGTGCATATATGAGTGGAGAGGAGCCGATATAAGGAACATACTCGACTTTGAAAAGGATTTTCCGCAGGCTAAAGTCATAAAACTCGAACAGAATTACCGCTCCAGCGGAAACATTCTCGCGGCAGCCCATTCCGTCATAAGAAACAACAGAGGCCGAAAATCCAAGCGGCTCTGGACCGAGCAGGAAGCCGGGCATAAGATAGTATATGCCAGACTTTCAAACGACAAGGAAGAAGCTTCGTACATACAGCTCCTTGAGGGGCCGTCCAGAGGCTATGACGACTTTGCGATACTTTACAGAACCAACGCTCAGTCGCGTCTGTTCGAGGACGCTCTGAGACAAGCCAGGATACCTTACCAGATACTGTCGGGTTTCAGTTTCTATGAGAGGAAAGAGACTAAAGACATGATCTCATACATGAGGCTGGTGGCCAATCCGCGAGATGAGATGGCTTTCATCAGAGTCATAAACGAGCCTAAGCGCGGAATCGGAGAAAAGACCGTGGAGAAGCTCAGGACTCTGGCCGGCGTCAGAGGACAGTCCTTGCTCGACGTGATTTCCGATGATGAGGTGGTCGAAGGTCTGCCGGCGAAAGCCAGGGATTCGGTGAAACAGATGGCGGAAATCATCAATCTGTGCAGAGACGAGCAGTCCAATCTGACCATATCTGATATTTACGACAATTTGCTGATACGTACAGGATACATGAAATCCCTTGAAGAACAGAATACCCAGGAAGCTGAGGCGCGCATAGAGAATTTGCTGGATTTCAAATCTTTCATTTTTGATTTTGAAAGCGAGAAGAAAGCGTCCGGCGAAGAGGCGACCCTGCAGGAATTTTTGGAGAAAGTGGCCACCGACGGCGATGCCGATAAATATGAGTCCGAGTCCGGCAAAGTGACGCTGATGACTTTGCACAGCGCCAAAGGCCTGGAATTTCCTGTAGTCTTTATGCCGGGAATGGAGGACGGATTGTTTCCGAGCCACCGTTCTATGGACTCAATGGATAAGATGGAAGAGGAAAGGCGGCTTTGCTATGTAGGAATGACCAGGGCAAAAGAAAGGCTGTTCCTTACCGGAGCGGAATACAGAGTTTTATACGGAAACGGTTCGTTTACCAGGGAATCTGAGTTTATGAGAGAACTGGAGCCGTCGATACTGGACAGCGACGGAGATATGATCTATACACCTAAGAGGAATTCCGGCGGCCTTGGCGTCAATACAGGCAGCATGGACGGATTTGCCGCGCCTGCATACAAACCTTATGAAAGGCAGGATAAAAAAATAACTTACGATCCGCTGCAGTATGCAAAGCGAATCGTGAAAGAAAACGCCGGCATGGGTGACGATGACTTCAAACCTGGTGACGAGGTGTCTCACAGCAAGTTCGGCCGAGGTATGGTCATCGAAAGCGATCAAAAGACGGTTACCGTGATGTTTGACGGCGAGGGAAGAAAAAAACTGGCCAAAGGAATCGCGCGCCTTAAGAAACTTTGATAATTTTACTCTTTGGAGAGAAAGCGTTATGGATAGAAAAAGTATTTCGGATGAAAAAATGAATAGGATGAGAGAACTGGTATCAATTCTGAACCAGGCGTCCAGGGCTTACTATCAGGAGAGCCGTGAAATAATGACGAATCAGCAGTACGACGATCTTTATGATGAGCTTTCAGCCCTTGAAGAGGAGACGGGAGTCGTAATGGCCTCAAGTCCCACCGTCAACGTGGGTTACGAAGTGCTTTCTGATCTGGTCAAGGAAACTCACCCCGAAAGGATGCTTTCTCTGGATAAGACTAAGGATCAGGATCAGCTTGTCTCGTGGCTGGGAGATCAGAGAGGCGTTTTGTCATGGAAGCTGGACGGACTCACCATAGTGCTGACTTACCGTGGCGGCAGGCTGTACAAAGCTGTTACAAGAGGCAACGGACAGGTGGGCGAAGTCGTGACCAACAATGCCAAGACTTTTATAAACCTGCCTCTTTCGATCGACTTCAAAGGCGAGCTGGTGCTCAGAGGCGAAGCCGTCATTTCATACGAGGATTTTGAAAAGATAAACAGAAATATCGCAGACGAAAGTTCCAAGTATAAGAATCCGCGAAATCTGTGCTCCGGTTCAGTGCGTCAGCTCAATAATCAGATAACGGCGCAGAGGAGAGTTAGATTTTTTGCTTTCAGCCTTGTATCGGCAGAGGGCGAGACTTTTGGCACACGGCATGAACAGTTTGAGTGGCTTGAAAAAAGAGGATTCCAAGTTGTGGAATACAGTATGGTCGAAGCCTCCGGCCTTAAAGACGAGCTTCTGTCCTTTGAAAGAAGAATTGAGAAAAATCCCATTCCTTCCGACGGCCTTGTTTTAGTGTATGATGATATCGAATATGGCAGGTCTTTAGGAGCCACTTCAAAATTTCCGAGAGATTCCATAGCCTTCAAGTGGAGAGACGAGCTTAAAGAGACGACGCTTCGTGAAATAGAGTGGAGCGCTTCAAGGACAGGTCTGATAAATCCCATAGCCATCTTCGAGCCTGTGGAGCTGGAGGGCACTACGGTGAGCAGAGCTTCAGTCCATAACGTGAGCGTGATGCGTGAGCTTAAGCTGGGAGTGGGGGACAGGATCAGCGTATATAAGGCGAACATGATCATTCCGCAGATCAGGGAAAACTTTACCAAGAGCAACAGCGCTCATGTGCCTGAGAAATGTCCTGTATGCGGCAGTGCGACAAGGCTGGACAGCGAGAACGGGGTGGAGACTCTGGTATGCCCGAATCCCGGTTGCCAGGCCAAGCAGATAAAGAGCTTTACGCTGTTTGTTTCGAGAGATGCAATGAACATAGAGGGGCTTTCCGAAATGTCACTGGAAAAGCTCATCGCCAGAGGTCTTATCAGAGAACCTGCCGACTTGTTCCGTGTTGAAATTTTCAGGGACGAGTTTGTCAACATGGAGGGCTTCGGCGAAAAATCCTTTGAAAATCTGAAAAATTCCGTCGAAAAGGCAAAGGACACCACTCCCGAGAGGCTTCTGTACAGCCTCGGAATACCCGGCATAGGCAAAGCCAACGCCCGCCTCATAGCAAGGCACTGCCACAACAAGTGGAATTCAATACAAACGCTTGATTTCGATGAGCTGGTGTCGATTGAGGGAATCGGAGATGTGATGGCGGAAAGCTTCATCCGCTACTTCGATGACGAAAAAAACAAAAAAAATATCGCGGATATTCTGGCAGAAGTACGGCTTGACGAAAGCGAGGAAGAGAGAGACGATGCGCTGGCCGGACTTACGTTCGTAATAACAGGAAGCCTCAATTCCTTTGAAAACAGAGACGCTCTGAAGTCGGCCATCGAAAAGGCCGGCGGCAAGACGGCAGGTTCTGTCAGCAGCAAAACCGATTACCTCATCAACAACGATATACAGTCAGGTTCTTCAAAGAATAAGAAAGCCAAGGAACTGGGCGTGCCCATCATAGATGAAGATACCGTCATAGATTGGCTTGAAAACGGTGTGCCGCGCGGAGAGTCAGCGGAGTAACAGACGCTGCGGATTTTTGCCAGGCGGTTGCAGTGATTTCTGACGGGCAGCCGCAGCGACTTTCACGACTACCGCAGCGACTTTCGCAAGGTATATTGACTTTGGAGCGAAAAAACAATATAATAAATTAGTAACTGAAAATTGCCTTTGAAAAGCTTCGCCCGGCATGGTTTGGGTCCTGCGCAATAGGACACTGTGAACCTTGTCAGGTCCGGAAGGAAGCAGCAATAAGCGGAAGTTCTTATGTGCCGCAGACTAGCCTTCTCCAACGCCTGCGCGGAGCTTTTCAAGGGCGATTTTTGCAAAAAGGAGCTTTTATGTATACCGCTTTATACAGAACTCAGAGGCCGGAAGTCTTTGATGAAATTTTAGGACAAGAGCATATAGTGAAGATCCTGCGGAATCAGCTGGCTACCGGCAGCGTAAGTCACGCTTATCTTTTCTGCGGAACCAGAGGAACAGGCAAGACGACTACTGCGAGGATTCTGGCCAAAGGGGTCAACTGTCTTTCCGACGGTGAGAGACCATGCGGAACATGCGCTCACTGCAAAGCGATAAAAGAAGGCAGCTTCATGGATGTGGTGGAGATAGACGCGGCTTCCAACAACGGCGTTGAGAACATAAGAGAACTCCGCGAAAGCGTCAAATATCCGCCTGCCGTCGGCAGAAAAAAAGTGTATATCATCGACGAAGTACACATGCTTTCCCCGGGAGCTTTCAACGCGCTCCTCAAGACTTTGGAGGAACCGCCGGAACATGTGATGTTTATTTTAGCGACCACAGAGCCGCAGAAACTTCCCGCTACCATACTCTCAAGATGCATGAGGCTGGATTTCAGAAGAGTGCCGCAGAAAGTCATAGCGGAGAATATGAAACAGCTCTGCCGTGAAAGAAATGTTGAAGTGACTGAAGATGCGGCGAGGCTTCTGGCCAACTGCGCCGACGGCTCCGTAAGAGACGGGCTCAGCGTGCTGGATCAGGTGCTGGCCGGAGGAGACAAGCTGATCGATAGGGATAAGGTTCTGGAATATGTCGGAACTACAGGCGAAGACTTTTTCATAGATTTGACCGAACTGGTATCGCTGAGAAAATCAGCCGAAGCGCTGGTACTTCTGAACGATGTGCTTCAGGAGGGCAAAGACGTAAGGCAGATAATGAAAGATTGGGTGGGACATTACAGAAGCCTGCTCATAACCAAATTTGTCAAAGACGCCGGAGACATGCTGAACATGTCGGCGGAAAACCTGAGTAGGCTGGAAAAGCAGAGCCGTCAGATTTCAGTTGATGAGATCGATTATGCCGTCACCAGACTTTCCAAGACGATAAACGACGCCAGATGGTCGACAAATCCCAGAGTTCTGCTGGAGCTTGCCATAGTCGCCATAGCCGCGGGAGGCGTGCAGGAGGCCAGATATGTTCCTCCGCACCAGGGACGGAACCAAGCCATGTCTTCAGCTCCTGCGCCGTCTGCTGATTCTAAGCAGAACGCCGTTGGAAAACCAAGCACATCTGATACGGCGGAACTTTCCAAGCCTGCTGAGACAGAATCGGCCCATGCCGCTGCGGTTGAAGCAGAAACACCAGTAGCTGAAGCCGAGGCTTTAACGGCCGCAGCTGATGCGGGGTCAGCCGCGAGCAGCGGATATTCAGGGTATTCAGCTGCAGAAAAGGACGCTCTCTGGCACAGGATATTTGAAGAGGGCGAGGGCAGCGCCGGAAGTTTCAATCTCATAAGAAGCGGAACCACACTTGAGGACATAGCAGATGACAGCTTCGTAGTCGCCGCCTGCAGCAGCTTTACAAAACGCTATGCAGAACAGAAGAGACAGCAGCTGGAAGACCTTATGGAATCGCATATAGGAAAGCGGCTTCGTTTAAAATGCGTACTCAAGGAAAACGGTGAGAAAAAAACTGAACAGGAAGAAAGCGTAGAGGATTTGGCTGCCGAGGCAGGTAATATTCTCGGAATAAACGTAGATATAGAATAAAAACAGGAGGAGAAAGATGGGAAAAGGAATGAGAGCCGGAAAAAGACCTTCCGCAGGAGGCGGAATGCAGAAGCAGCTCCAGCAGATGCAGGCGATGCAGAGGAAGATGGAGATGATGCAGGCTGAAATAGAGGAAAAAGAAGTTACGACTACAGCAGGAGGCGGAGCCGTGACCGTGACCGTCAGCGGCAAGAAAGAACTGACGAAACTGGAAATAAAGCCGGAAGTAGTTGACGCCGATGACGTTGAAATGCTTCAGGATCTGATCATGGTGGCGGTCAACGAGGGACTTCGTCAGATCGACGAGATTTCAAATGCGGAAATGAGCAAAATAACAGGCGGACTGGGAATACCGGGACTCTAAAAGGACAGGAATAAGGAACGCAGGGAGTAGAAGATGAAACAATATCCTAAGCCGCTCGCCAGACTGATAGGCGAGCTTTCCAAACTTCCCGGGATAGGTTATAAATCAGCCCAGCGCCTGGCTTTCCACATTCTTTCCTATGACGACGCAGAAGCAAAGGCTCTTGCCGACTCCATTACAGATGCAAAACGCGACATGAAGTACTGTAGCGTGTGCGGCAATCTGACGGATAACGACCCTTGTGCAATTTGCTCCGATGAAAGCCGCAGAAGAGATGTAATCTGCGTGGTGGAGAGCCCAAGAGACGTGATGGCCATGGAAAGGATCAAGGAATTCGACGGCCTTTATCATGTGCTCAACGGCGTCATTTCTCCGATGGAGGGCATAGGCCCAGAAGATATAAACCTTAAATCCCTGATAGCCAGACTTCAGTCAGAAGATGTCAGGGAACTGATCGTAGCCACTAATCCTAATATCGAGGGCGAAGCCACGGCCATGTACATAGCCAGGCTCATAAAGCCGGCAGGAATAAAAGTCACGAGGATAGCCCACGGACTGCCTGTCGGCGGAGATTTGGAATATGCTGACGAGGTGACGCTGCTTAAAGCCATGGAGGGCCGCCGGGAACTTTAAAAAAATCTCTCTGAGAAAGTCTCAGAGAGATAAATTTTTTTCTTTCGCAAGTTTGATTAGATATGAGTATTTTGCTTTTGCGGCAAGAAGATTATAGGAAGCGTAATCTATAGCTTTGTCATCGGTAAGTTCATTAAATGCTGACACTGCCTGTTCAAGTTCGGAATGGGCTGAAGTGAGAGAACTGTATAAAAGGTCGTCTTCGGAAACGTTTGACTTGAGGGCATTTGCACCTTTAACTTTTTCACACGCGAGATTGTACCCTTTGAAGATTTTTTCCCGGATAGAATTAGTCAATGTAATCACACCTTTCTTGCTTATTTAATTCTATTTTATTCCAAAGAGACATATTTTATACAAGCATAAAAGTTTTACAATACCGGAGAGCGTAAATTGTGTACTGCCGATTTGGGTTCGGCCGATTTGGGTTCAGAGCAGCGGTTCGGCCGCTGGGAAAACTTTGGATTGGAATACACAAAAATTTCAGGGGAAAAAGATAATAACGGAACAATAATTTGATATAATAGAATAAAATTTCGGAGGAAGAGATTATGGAACTTGACATCAGTGTTTTTCTTACTTACGTAGGGGCGATACTTTTAATATTTATATTCGGCAGACTTTTTGTGTGGCCGCTTAAGCTGATTCTGAAACTTGCTGTCAACAGCCTGATAGGAGGCCTGCTGATCTTTCTGTTCAATCTCGCAGGCTCAAGCTTTGGAATAATGATACCTCTCAACATGTTTAACGCAGTCATAGTAGGTATTCTTGGACTGCCGGGAGCTGTTCTTCTGCTGATATTTAATGCTATGTAAAACCATTGCCGGGTGATGCAGAGCGACGCCAGGTGATGCTGGGGAATACCGAAAGCAGACGGCGTATGCCTGATTATTTTCTGAACATTAACAAAGCGGCTTTACGCCGCTGTTGTCTTTAGTAAGGCCTCTTATAAAACCTGCCGCTTATTTGGTCAGTTTTCAGCACATTGATGAAAGCCTTTTGGTCTATTTTTCTGATCTCGGAAACAAGTTTATCGATTTCCTCTCTGCCTACCACGGAATATAGAATATGACGGGTGACGCCTTCATACATGCCCATGCCGTCTATCATGGTGGCGTCATGGTGAGTCAGCTCTCTGAGCTTTTCATAAACCTGGATAGGCTCGGAAGTAATGATGAGCAGCGTATTCTTCTGATAGCGCTTGAAGAGAAGCTGAATCACCTGCGTGTTGGCGTATTGATATATTATGGAATAGAGGGCAATATCAAATCCGAACAGAAGTCCTGCTGTAGTCAGGAGTATCACGTTGGAAAGAAGAATATAGTTCCACGCGTCGATACCTTTCTTTTCTGAAAAATATATGGAAATAAAGTCCGTTCCGCCGCCGCTGGCACCGTGTATAAGACAGACGCTTATGGCCACGCTTCCCAGTATTCCGCCGAATACGCTTATCAAAATCAAGTCGGAAGTTATCGTGACCGAAGGGAAAATGTCTGTAAGCAAGCTCGAAAGAAATACGACGTAAAAAGAATATATTGTGAATTTCTTTCCTATATATTTGAATCCTATGTATGCAGGAATTAAATTGATAGGCATATATATGACAGAATAAGGGATTTCTATATCAAGGAACTGCCTGCCTATTTGCTGCACCAAGACCGCGAATCCGCTGAAGCCGCCGGGTATAAGTCCGCCTGTCTGAACGAAACTGTTCAGGTTGAAGGCTATTATCGCCGCGGCTGCTGTCAGGGCAATAAAAGTGATTATTTCTTTTTTTAGTTTATTTTTCTTTTCTGCCGTCATATTTCTAATCCTCGATCTGTGGGAGCTTACAAACATCTATCCATTCTAAAGCGTTGGAATATTTAAAAAGTTCGTCACAGGTGAATTCTATTGCGCTGTTGTCGCTGCCGCATGCAGGAAATACGGTTTGGAATCTTTTCATAGATTCGTCGCAGTAAATTTTCACCTTATCGTTGGTTATGCCAAAAGCGCAAACTCCGCCTATGGCATGGCCAGTAAATTGTACAACCTCTTCGGGAGAAAGCATCTTGGCTTTCTGAGCGAATTTATCCTTGAACTTCCTGTTATCGACCTTGGCGTCTCCGGCAGTCTGAATAAGGATACACCCGTCTTCTCCGTCTTTGAAAGACAACGTCTTGCATATTCTTGCGCCTTCTACGCCAACGGCAAGAGCCGCCAGTTCGACTGTAGCGCTGGAAACATCAAATTCCATTATTCTGTCTTCAATACCAAGTTTTTTGAAATACTCACGCACTAATTTAATTGACATCGAAAAACCTCACTTCTGTAATTTATTTTAAATTATTATTTTGATGATTGTTTTGTCGATTGTTTTAGTAGATGTTTTGGCGATTGTTTTGGGTTCTGACGATTGTTTTGGGTTCTGACGATTGTTTTGGGTTCTGGAACTTTTCCGTCTAAATTATTGAAAAGGCAGATCTCAAAACAGTAAATTAGCTGCGGTTTTCTTGCAGCACAGTCGATACAATCTTTTCCTGACGGCTGATGTTTTCTTCCGAACCCTCAAACCGATTTGCCTGCATTATTCGTAATGTTGTAGAATTTATGAATTTTATGAAATTCTACAACATTTCTTGTTTTGGAAGCGGCATTTGCGGTGTGAAAACGTCCAATGTTGTAAAATTTCTGGCTTTTTCAAAATTTTACAACATGAATCAGAAATTATGTTGCATTTTTTTAGCTTTTTTCTGAATTTTGCAATATTGCTTTATTTTTACTGTTGATTGAGGGCAAAGTGCAACTGCAATGTTGTAAAATATCAAGGTTTTTTCAAAATTTTACAACATTGAGTGGTAACTCACCTCTTTTATGGACTCCTGACCACAAGCCACAGTCTATTTTTCTATGGACTCCTGACCACAAGCCACAGTCTATTTTTCTATGGACTCCCGCCCACAAACTACAGCTTTAAAGGAAGAACTGTAATTTTACGGGAAATGTTGTACAAATTTTTATTTTAGCTGAGTTTTGACAACATTTTTCATATTTAAGCGTGTCGAAAATCGTCGAATCCACTATGAAATCAAGTAAATGTTGGCATATTTTATAACTTCTGAAAATTTGCCAACATTTTTTGAAAGATATGTTGGCAAAATCGTAGTAAATCTGAAAAATGTACAACATCGACAGGATTCGACACGCTAAAACCTTTAAAATCATAGGTTTCTTTTTAAAAATGTTGTCATTTTAGCGCCATATTTAAATTTTGCCAACATCAAGGCATCATTCCACTTGCATACGATGCTCGTCAAAATGGTAGAGGTAGGTGTGAAGTTTTATTCAAACGCCCACCAGTCAGCCGAACGGAGTTTCAATGTCCGCCACATATCGGCGAAGCCGTTACAATCTCTTGCGGACATTATACCACAAAGCCAGTATGGCAAAGTGATTCAATGAACCCTACCTTGCGGCAACGCCGAACAATAGGATATCGGGTTCATTATACCACAAAGCCAGTCTGTATAAGCGTCTCATCTGATGTTTCAACATATGAATCACCGCAAAATCTTTATTTCACCGAAAAGAGCAGTCTGCGAAACAGGCGAAGCCGCGCATGTTTTCAGCTGGAAATCAAAATCTGTCCGAGCCCGCCGCAAGACACGCAAACCATGAAGCGAGTTTTTCAAAAGCGGCGGGCGAGTTATTTTGATTCCCTGAAAATAAAGCGGCGAGCCGTCGCTTTGCCTGTTTTTTTAGGGAAATAACAGTTTTGTGGTAATTCATTGTACCACGCCTCAGCTTTTTTCCAACCACCATATACAAAAATATGCCCCCTCCCGAGCAGCAAGCTTTTGTTATTCAGCTTATCTGCTCGGAAGAGAGCATTTCGATCGTTCTGGGTTTCAACGTACCATTTGCATACGAATACGGTTTTCATACAGGGCCGACTGTGCAATATACTGCCGCCCCATCTCCCGGTAAACATAATACCGCTTTCCCATATCTCGGCTCGCATGATACAGCCCGCTCTTCACCGATCAAAGTGTTGCTGTGTTGCTCTTCACCGGTAGGAGGTGCCTCTATGCTTTTCTTCACCGTCCAGAGTGCTGAACCGCGATTCACCGTCGACAACTCCACTCAATCCTCTCAATCCTGTCAAAGGCCTCCTTAAGTCTATCCACCCCTACCGTGCATGCTATCCTCAAGAAGCCCTCTCCGCACTCTCCGAAGGCGTCTCCAGGCAGTGTCAGCACATGAGCCTCTCTCAGTATCACATCTGCCGCCTCCCTGCTGCTTACCCCTGTCTCCTTTATGTTTATGAATAGATAGAAGCTACCTTTCGGAGGATATATAACATGCAGCTTTGGAATTTGGTTTATCCTCTCTGCCGCATAATACATCCTCTTCCTGTATTCTTCTATCATCTCAGGCTGCACTTCTTTTCTGTGGCGCAGCGCATGTATCGCCGCTCTCTGGGAGATGGACGGCGCTGTGAACACTACGTTCTCGTTTATCTGCTGGATTGTCTTTATGATGTAGTCCGGCGCTATGATGTTTCCTACTCTCCACCCTGTCATCGTGAAGTTCTTGGAAAAGGAGTTTAATATTATCGTCCTCTCTCTCATTCCGGGCAGTGAGCCAAAGGGGATAAATTGCCTTTCATAGCTGAAGGATGTATATATGTCGTCTGAGATCACTATGAGGTCGTATTTCTCTGCTATCCTTGCTATCTTTTCCATCGTCTCTCTTGTCAGGCAGTTGCCTGTTGGGTTTGACGGTGAGTTGATGACTATGGCTTTTGTTCTCTCAGTTATGAGGCTTTCAAGCCTTTTCGTATTTATCTGAAAGTCTTCTTCCTCGTAGGTGGGAAGTTCTACTGGTATTCCTCTTGCCAGCTCCACCTGCTGAGGATATGGTGTGAAGTATGGTGCCTGGAGGATGACTTCGTCTCCGTCGTCCACTATGGCTTCCAGTGCAAGGTACATGCCAAGGCAGGCTGAGGCGCAGACGAAGACTTCTTCGTCCTTCACGTCCATGTCGTATTCTTCCTTGTAGAAATTGCAGATTTCCGCTCTGAGCTCGGGATCGCCTCTGAAGTCTGTATATTTTGTATGGCCTGCTTTTGCGTCCTCATATGATTTTTCTATGATGAGGGGATGGGTTATCAGGTCTGGGTCGCCGAGGCTGAGGTTGATGACGTCGTCAAAGGACTTGGCCATCACATCGGACTGACCCATGGCTGTGCTCTGGTCTTTCCAGTATCTCTTGGCTATGTATTTGTGTTTCATATATTTCCTCCCTGCTCCTGTATTTCTTTTATTCTGCGGTAAAGCGTCGCCTTGCTGATTCCCAGCGCGCGGGCCGCCTGTATTTTGCCGGTCAGCGTATTGCCGTATATGCGGATGGCTTCCTTTATGTAATCCTCTTCGACATATTTCAGCGGTTTGAGCTGCAGGCTGTTTTGCGCATCTGTATCATGGCCGATCAGCTTCTGAGGCAAGTCAGTCACTCTGATGCATGGGCCTGATGAAATATTCACCGCGTATTCGATGACGTTTTGCAGCTCCCTTATGTTGCCTGGCCAGCTGTAGCCGTTGAGCACTCTTATGACGTCATCGTCAAAGCTGAATATTGGTTTGTCGAGGGCTTTGGCATAAGTTCCTAAAAAATATGCGGCCAGTTCTTCGATGTCGCTTTTCCTTTCTCTAAGAGGCGGGATTTGCAGCGGAATGACGCTGAGCCTGTAATACAGGTCTTCTCTGAAATGTCCATTTTTGCACATCTGCTCCAAGTCTTTATTGGTAGCTGCGATTATCCTTACGGAAACATCTATTTCTTTATTTCCGCCTAAGCGCTGTACTTTTCTTTCCTGCAACGCCCGCAACAGCTTTGCCTGCAGATGTATAGGGAATTCGCCGATTTCGTCGAGAAACAATGTGCCGCCGTTTGCCAATTCAAATTTACCCAGCTTTCCGCCTTTTAACGCTCCTGTGAAAGCTCCCTCTTCATAACCGAAGAGCTCGCTTTCGATCAGGTTCTCAGGCAGTGCGGCGCAGTTTATCGCTATGAAAGGCCCGTTTGACTTGCCACTGGCCGTATGGATTGCTCTGGCAAAGATTTCTTTGCCTGTGCCGCTTTCTCCCTGTATGAGGATATTGGCGTTGCCGGCGGCGAACTTCTCGGCCTGAGCCTTTACTTCTCTGATCTTGCTGCTGCTTCCGACTATATAGTCAAAGGAAAAATCGAACCCGTTGTTCTTCAGCTTTTTTACCGTTGCTTCCAGCTCCATGGTTTCGGATTTTTCCTTGAGCTTCATCGCAAGCAGTTCCGACATCTGGTGGATAAATTCAAGAAAGGCTTTCTGTCTCTCAAGCAGTCTGTCTATGTTTTCCTCGTTGGCATAGATGCCTATGGCGCCGTAAACTTCTCCTTCGTCTATTATGGGCACCGTTATCATCGAGTTGACATCGCAGTTATATTTTTCAGGACAATTCTTGCAGCCTGCAAAGTTTCTCTTGCTGTCATTGACTATGAGAACTTTTCTTTTTTTGATAGTCTCCACAAGCATGGAATTTTTAGTCAGCTTGTTCAATTCACTGTTGTTGGTGATGCCGTCCTTGCTGTCTCCAACAATCAAAAAGTCCATATTGCATATCAGCACCTGCATCTGAGTTATAGAGTTGATAATACTTGCCGTCTTCTGTACGTATTCTTTTATGCTGCTTAAATCCATATTTATCACCTCTGCCTGGTCATAAAGGCTGCCTGATTAAAAAGACTGCCTGGTCATAAAGGCTGCCTCGGGGGCAGCCTTTATGCTCTTTTAATTATTTTATCAACAGGCCAATAAATATGCAATCCTCTATTTATCGTAGCTTCTGAAGGCAAAGGCCGGAAGATCCATATCTTTGAAGACGTCATTATACAATATGCCGGCTGTTCCTATGTCGGTAGAGCCCATACCTATTATGCAGGCGCATATGATTTCTTCGTCATTTTCTCTTCCTGCTTTTTTTTGCAGCACGATTTCCGGCATCTCCGCGTGGATGTTTTCTCTGGTTATCTTTCCCTCGTGGACAAGTTTGAGCAGTTCTCCCCTGTGAGAATTCTGTTCCCAGCTGTCTACCACCAGTTTATCGCATGTGAGAGGAATGTTTTCGTCCAGCTCCTGGAAGGATCCCAGCGACAGCACTGTGCAGCCGGCTTTCAGCCATTCTCTCATGACTAAAGGCTCGTCGGCGATGGTCACGGTGATTATCAGGTCGGAATCTCTGCAGCACTCTTCGTTTGTCTTTACAGGAGTGACTTTCAGGCGCAGCTCTTTATTCAGTTCCTCGGCACATTTCAGGGCTGCTTCCCATCTGATGTCTGAAACCTTTATTTCCTCGATTTCAGGACAATTTTCCGCGATGGCTCTGGCGTTCATCCTGCCCTGAACTCCTGCGCCGATTATGCCTGCGGTCTTAGCGTTGTTCTTTAAGAGATATTTTGCCGCTACACCGGCGGAAGCTCCTGTTCTTATATCGGTTATGAAGCTTCCGTCCATTATGGCCAGTATCTCGCCTGTCCTGGGCTCGTTGAGGATGATCACGCCGCCTATGTACGGAATGCCTTTCTTGGCGTTGTCGTTGAATCCCCATACCCATTTTATTCCTGAGATATCCACGTCTCCTCCGACGTATGCCGGCATGGCGTTGTATGAACCGCCGTACGGAGGCCAGTCGTTGCTTTCTCCCGTGTCGAGAGTTATTTTGGCCGGCATGTTTACCTGCTCACGGCCGTGGGCCTGATAAACTTTCTCTACGATTTCTATTGCCTTTTTCATGCTCAATACATTCTGCACGTCGCTCTTTGAGATCAGTTTTACATTATCCATAATTTTCCTCCTGTTTTTTATAGTTTATTTTCTTAAACACATTGTTTTATGAAATGCTCCGATACGTGTTCTTCCCTAAAACGGGCCATAATTGGTAAGCACGGCTACTGCCAAAATCAAGCACACCCAGATTGACCACTTTATCACCAGCGAAAGGGAGAATTTGAACCATTTCTTAAAGGATACGCCTGCCAGACCCAATGAAGCCATCAGTATAGGGTGAACCGGCGTGATCATATTCCAGAAACCGTCTCCGCTCTGGAATGCCAGCACTGCTGTCTGCCTGGTTATGTCAAGCACGTCTGCAAGGGATGACATTATCGGCATTACGACAACTGCCTGACCTGATGACGATGGTATGAGGAAGTTGACGATTCCCTGGGATATGTACATTCCCCATGCCGCTATGATCTTCGGGAATTTTTCCAGAGGTATGCTGGTCGCATAGACGATAGTATCGAGGATATTTCCGTCCTGCAGGACTATCAGGATGGCTCTGCCTATGCACACCAGTATGACTGCCGTAGCTATGTCTCTGCAGCCGATCATGAATTCGTTTATCGTGGCATTGAAGTCGCCTTTAAAATATATGAGTCCTATGACGATTCCCATGAGGAAAAACAGTCCGGCCATTTCAGCCAGGTACCATTCGTATTTTATTATGCCGAAAACCAGCACCGCTATGGTGAGCACCAGCGTGCCCAGTATGAGTTTGTCTTTCGTGTTGAATTCCCTGTCCTCTACCATCTGCATGTTTTCAGGAAGTTCATTCAGATTCACTCTGACTCCGCTGGCCTTGAACTTTTTGCCGTGGCGGATGGTGTGGTGGATGGCGATTATCAGTGCTCCCAGTCCAAGGACGATCCTCAGTCCTATTCCGGAAAAGAGAGGAAGATCGCATATACTCTGCGCAACTCCCGTGTTGAACGGATTGAGGGCTCCTGCCGAATAACCGCTGTACAGTCCCACTATAGGCATCGAAACGCCTACGATAGGATCAAAGCCCATCTTGATGGATATAGGAACGAGGATAGCTACCAGAGGAATTATTTCTTCACCCATGCCGTAGGACATTCCGCCGATGAAAAAAGCAGTCATGATTATTATTATGAGTACGGTTTCTTTTCCCTCGTATCTCCTTATGAGCTTATTCAGAGCTGCGGCGATGGCTCCGGATTTTGTGACTATGCCGAAAGCTCCGCCTACCACAAATATGAACCAGGCTATGTCTGAAGCGTCCAGCATGCCGTTGTATATCGACTGGATAAGGGACATGAATGTGGTCGGATTGGCTTCTGTGGACTGATATGTTCCTGCAACAACGAGAGACCTGCCGTCAACCACTTCTCTGTCAAATGCGCCGGCCGGCACGATGTAAGTAAGCAGAGCCGACAGAACGACGAGAGCTATCAACAGTGTTCCTGTATCAGGAAAGCGTATTTTCCATCTTCTTTCTTTTATCTTGTTTTCCATTTTACTGCTCCTTTTTTCGCTTTTAGCTTTTTAGCGGGCTTAGATTCTCAATCTGAGAACTTCGATCTCAATTTGAGAACTTTTCTTTTAGCTGCGCAGGGCTCATACCTGAAAGACCCATTTTTTCCAAAGTACGGCCTGACACCTGATAATCTTCATCGTTATATGCTCCGGCCAGAGTTATGCATGCGTCTATCACCGGAGTTTCAACGCCGCACAGTTTCGCCAGCTGGCTGCACGGAACAAGCAGATATGGCACGTCCTCTGTGATATACCTCGCTTTGGAGGAATTTGGAGCGCTGTCTATCTTTCCGTGGGACGATGACTTTCTGTTGAAATCGTAGACCGACGATTCGTTCATGCCGTAAAGGGAATTCATCGCTTCAAGCTCTGTCCTGAGCTTGATTCCCAGTGCCTTTCCCACCTGAAGGCGCTCCTCGTCCATCTTCTGAGCCGCATTGGCCGTCGCCGTGCTGCAGCAGTCTCTGTAATAATTGAAATTGCCGTTGAAATTCTCCAGCAGGCCTATATTGGCCAGCGTCATCAATGGGTGCCCGCCGAAATTGATATTTTCCAGTCCGGCGACAAGGGGACCGGCGAGTATCTCCGCCGGTATCGGCAGAAGATTTCTTATTTCTTCTTCCGTGCGTTCCGAGGCATCTTTCGGGCAGATGCTTAATGGCAGGAATTTTTTGATGCCCATTATGGATGTGACTCCCTCGCCCGCCAGTCTGCACGCCCAAGGGATACTTATCGTATCTACGAAATGCACTTTAATGTCTTGCTTTCCTGCCTCCAGCATTATCCGTCTGAAAACGAGGCTGGCATAGTTGGCCGGCATCGTGACTACTATGCTTTCGTCGCTGAGGAACGGCAGCATATCTCTGAAAAACTTCTCCTGGGCAAACGATGGACATACGATCACATATAGATTGGAATGTTTCATCGCCGCTTCGATATCGTGGGTCGCGAGGGAGATCTTTTCAAAGCCTCCCAGTATCATGGGGTATCCGTGATGTTCGTCCAGCGCTGTGATTCCTCCGGCTTCCTTTATGGCCTTTATCTGTGCAGGAAATTCTGCAAAATCATAGATGCAGACGTCGTATCCCTCTTTGGCGAAGTGATATGCAGCTGTAATGCCGCCGTTTCCCGCACCGAAAACCGTGACTTTTTTCATTTGTTCCACCTCCTGTCTCTTAATTTTTCCTAGCTGCCAGCTCAGGCCGATTTCTTTTGCCTTTTCCTTTGGCTTTTGCTCCGGCCGCCAGTTTCATCCGTTTGCAAATATGTATACGCATAATTCGTGCCAAAATATAAACGTTGAAATTCAGCCATTCTTTCTCCTGGATTCTCATTTTGAGAAACACGCAGCGAATACTTTGAAAACGTGCCGTACAGGAGCGGGAACCTTACAGCAAAATCCTGAGAACTGCCGGTAAAATCCTGAGCCCCTGCGAATCTCTATATTAAACGCAAAAAAAAGAGGACCTCTGGGGAGAACACCGATAAAGCGCCCTGCCACCGTGATCCTCTGTTCTCTGAAATCTTCTTTTTCAAATCTGTCTCTAATTGCTCTCTATATCCTTTATCTGCTCCATCACGCTTGCAAAAGACGTAGAGCCTTTGGATTTCTTAGCCTTGATACAGCTTCTGACAGAAATCTTATCGTATATGTCCTCTTCAAATTTCGGCGAAAAAGACTTGAATTCATCCATTGACATCTCCTCTATGGCGATGCCTTTTTTGATGCAGTAAAGGACTATCCTGCCTATTATCTCATGACAGTCTCTGAATGGTATTCCTTTAGCCACAAGATAGTCAGCTGCGTCTGTCGCGTTCATATATCCGTATTTGGCGGCATGCTCCATATTTTCCCTTTTCACTTCCATGGTCAGGAGCATCTCAGTGAAGATGGAAACCGAAGCCTTTACTGTGTCAACGGCATCGAAAGCCGGGAGCTTATCCTCCTGCAGGTCTTTGTTGTATGCCATAGGCAGGGCTTTGCACAGCGCAAGAAGCGTCATCAAGTCGCCGTACACTCTGGCAGTCTTGCCCCTTATCAGCTCCGCCATGTCGGGATTTTTCTTCTGCGGCATTATGCTGCTTCCGGTGGAAAAGGCGTCGTCTATCTCCACGAAGCTGAATTCTACTGTGCTCCACATGATGAGTTCTTCGCAGAACCTCGACAGATGCATCATGGTCACGGCGCAGCACTGGACAAACTCAATGGCAAAATCCCTGTCAGCCACAGCGTCCATTCCGTTGGGCAGCACTTGCGAAAAGCCCAGCTCTCTCGCAAGGAAATCCCTGTCCGTATCATAAGTAGTTCCGGCCAGCGCCCCGCTGCCCAGCGGAAGCCTGTCTATACGCTTGAGGCAGTCTGCGAACCTTTCCCTGTCCCTTGAAATCATCTGATAATACGCCAACAGATGATATGCCAGCGTGACCGGCTGCGCCCTCTGCAGATGGGTATATCCCGGCATCACGGTGTCTGTATGCTCCTTCGACAGCTTCAGCAGTGCTTCGTTCAGCCCGGCCAGAAGCTTGTCGATTTCAGCTGTTTCATTCTTCAGATAGAGGCGAAAGTCCACGGCCACCTGATCGTTCCTGCTTCTGGCAGTATGGAGTTTTTTGCCCGTATCGCCGATTCTTTCCGTCAATATAGTCTCGATATTCATGTGGATATCTTCCGACTCTATGGAAAACTCTATCTTTCCCGCTTCTATATCTTCCCTGATCTGAGCGAGGGCATCTGTGATCTTCGCTGCTTCTTCCTGAGAAATGATTCCCTGTTTGGCCAGCATCTTTGCGTGGACGATGCTTCCGGCTATGTCTTCCTTGTAAAGTCTCTGGTCGAATTCGATGGAAGCGTTGAATTCATCAGCGGATGAAGTCGCCGCCTTTGAGAACCTTCCTTTCCAAAGTTTCATTATTCAGGTTTCCCCCTTCTACGGTAATTTTCTGTATGGCGCGTATCTTGAGCGGCAGCGCGAACAGGTTGATAAAGCCCTCTGCGTCGCTCTGATTATACACTTCGTCCTTGCTGAATGTGGCGAATTCTTCGTTATAGAGCGAATAAACTGCCTTTCTTCCGGTGACCACTGCCGAGCCTTTGTAAAGCTTCATTCTCACGGTGCCTGTGATGAGCTGCTGAGTCGAATCGACGAAAGCGCTTATGGCTTCTCTCAGCGGAGTATACCAAAGTCCGTCATAGACCAGCTGTGAAAACTTCTGCGCCACGATATTCTTATACTGCGTCGTGTCTCTGTCTAGGATCAGCTGTTCAAGTCCCGTATGGGCGGCAAACAATATGGTTCCGCCCGGCGTCTCATAAACGCCTCTGGACTTCATGCCCACGAGACGGTTCTCGATGATGTCTGCGGTGCCTACTCCGTTTCTGCTGCCCATCTCGTTCAGCTTAGTAAGCAGTGAAATGCAGTCCATCTTTTCTCCGTTGATCGCTACAGGTATGCCCTTTTCAAAGTCTATTTCGACGTATTCCGGCTTATCGGGCGCCTGCTCAGGAGGAACGCTGAGGACATGGATGCTGTCCAGATGTTCGTTCCAAGGATTTTCCAGTTCTCCGCCCTCGTGGCTTATATGCCATATATTTTCATCACGGCTGTATATCTTCTTAGTCGTCTGACTGATAGGAATATTGTGCGCTTTCGCATACTCTATCAGCTCTTCTCTCGAATGAAGATCCCACTGACGCCACGGTGCTATGATCTTAATCGCCGGATTGAGGGCTTTTATGGTTACTTCAAAGCGAACCTGATCGTTGCCCTTGCCTGTGCATCCGTGGGCTATGTAAAAGGCGTTTTCTTTTTCCGCAACTTCAACAAGCTTCTTAGCCATCAGCGGTCTTGCCATGGAAGTTCCCAGCATATACTGGCCCTCATAGATTGCCCCGGCTTTCAGCGTCGGCCAGATAAAGTCGGTGATGAATTCTTCTCTGATGTCGAGAGTATACGCCTTGCTCGCTCCTGTGGCCAGTGCTTTCTTTTCGATGGCTTCAAAATCTTCTTTTTGTCCTGCGTTGCAGCATACGGCGATTATATCAAAGTCTGTGTTCTCCTTGAGCCAGGCCATGATGACGGAGGTGTCCAAACCACCTGAGTATGCCAGAATTACTTTTTCTTTTTCCATTTCATTATATCTCCTGTAAATTTATGTATAAAAATTAAAATAATATAATTATTATACATAACTCTTGAGAAAATGCAACACTGTTTTATGGAAAATATATATATTTTTTTAAATTTTTTTGCATATTTATGCTTACAATTCATAAACATCAAGTTTTCCAAAGCCCCCGTCCGGCCCTGGCCTTTATTCCCATGCGCGGCCAAGCTTCGCTTTGTCATGGGCTTTGCTCTCATGCGCAGCTTACCGCCCAAACGAAGCTCACCGGGCAAACGCAACTAACGGACAAACGCGGTTCACAGGCAAAACACAAAAATTTAATATAAATTTTATACTGTCTGAATTTAAAAGCCGCAGTGTTGGTGTATAATATAATGTAAAAGGAGGTGAATATATGGAAAAATTAAAAGCAAAGAGGGGCTTTATATGCGACATGGACGGAGTTATTTACCACGGAGACAAACTGCTGCCCGGCGTAAAAGAATTCGTGGACTGGCTTTACAAGAACGATAAGGAATTTCTGTTCTTGACCAACAACAGCAGCAAAACTCCGCTCGAACTGAAGCTTAAGCTCAAAACTATGGGGCTCGATGTGGATGAAACTCATTTTTATACCAGCGCCCTGGCCACCGCCAAATTCGTCAGGCAACAGTCGCCTCAGTGCAGCGCTTACGTCATCGGCGATTCAGGTCTCATAGGCGCGCTCTATCAGGAGGGCATCGCCATCACAGATAAAAATCCCGATTACGTGATAGTCGGTGAGAGCCATACCTACAGCTATGAGACTGTCAACAAAGCCGTTTCCCTTGTTCTTGGCGGCGCCAAGCTTATCGGTACCAACTCAGATTTAACAGGGCCTACGACGGAGGGAATAGCTCCTGCATGCAGAGCTCTGATCTCGCCCATCGAAATGGCTACAGGCAAGAAAGCTTATTTCATAGGAAAGCCCAACCCTCTGATGATGAGAACCGGTCTGCGCATGCTGGGCATCCACTCTGATGAAGCTGCAATGATCGGGGACCGCATGGATACTGACATAGTTGCCGGTATAGAGTCCGGGCTGGACACAGTTCTGGTGCTTTCCGGCGTTACTTCCACGTCGGACATAAGTCTGTTTCCTTACAGGCCGAGACTGATCCTCAGCGGAGTCGGCGACATCTGCAGGGAGAAATAAAAGCCGCGGTTCAGATAAGAACAGCGGCTTTTTTTATTTTCTTATATATCAGTCTGCATCAGTCCCTAAATTTGATCTCACCCGTCTCGCAGTTCATCTCGTCTACTATGGCCAGCGATTCCAGATGATATCCCAGATTTCTTATTATCGTCCCTCCGTGCTGAAATCCTTTTTCGACTGCAATTCCTATACCGGCCACCGACGCTCCGGCCTCGTCTACAATTTTGATCAACCCTTGAAGCGCACAGCCGTTGGCCAGAAAATCATCTATTATAAGGACTTTATCTTCTTTTCCGAGAAATTTTCTTGAAACTATTATCTGATTTTTATTCTTGTGGGTAAAGGATTCGACTTCGGCGGTATACATCTCTCCCTCGAGATTTATGCTCTTGGACTTCTTGGCGAAGACCACAGGCACTCCGAAATGCTGAGCTGCAATGCAGGCTATTCCTATTCCAGAGGCTTCAATCGTCAGGATCTTGTTTATTTCTTCATCTTTGAACCGCCTTTTGAACTCGGCTCCCATCTGATTGAACAGCTCTATATCCATCTGATGATTAAGAAAACTGTCAACCTTCAGAACGTTTCCTTCCTTTACTACGCCGTCTCTTGCTATTCTCTCTTCTAAAAAGTTCATCCTTGCTCCTTTTTGTAACCGGTCATTTCTAGCTGAACAATCTCAGGGTGATTTAACTGAACATTCCCAAGCCGAAGAAATTGTCAAGCTGTCCTAAGAGAACCATGACCATCATGATCGGCGCTACGAATTTTATACAGAAATCATAAAAACCCTTTGTTCTGAATTTATTGCCGTTAAGCGTCGCTTCTTCATCCACCCACTGGGTAGGAATCACTATCGCACAGTAGCATGCTCCCAGCGGCATTAAAATGCCCTCTGAAATCAAATCTATCGCATCAAGCCATGTGCTCTGTCCGAAGAACTGCGGGAATCCGTTGGCACCCAGCCCGTCCAGCGACACTAAAGATGCCGTTACAGCAATACTCACACCGAGAATTGTTGCGATTTTCTTTCTGTTAGGTTTTCTTCCCTTTTCTATCGACTTGTCCATAGCGACGGCGACTATACCCTCAAGCAGAGAAATCGACGAGGTTATGGCGGCGATGAAAACTAACCCATAAAACATGAATCCGAACAGCGGCCCCATCTTCCCCATAGAACTAAACACCGTCTGCAGTGTTATGAACAACAAGCCCGGCCCCTGACCCGGCTGAAGTCCGGAAGCAAAAACCGCCGGCATGGTGGCAAGTCCCGCCATCAACGCAACTATAGTATCAGCAACAGGAATCACCAGCGCGCTTCTTTCCAGGTTCTGTTCCTTTGGCAGATATGAACCGTAGGCGATCATGATCGCCATTCCCAGAGACAGGGAAAAGAACATCTGTCCTCCGGCAACGGAAAGCACCGTAATCCAGCCGGTGCCCTCGAACGCAGACCAGTCAGGCTTGAACATGAAAGCAAGTCCTTCAGACGCCCCCGGCAGCGTCACGCTCCTTATTATAACTATAACCAGCATCACGAAAAGCGCAGGCATAGCAATAGAGGAAAACTTCTCTATTCCTCCGGAAACGCCGCCTCTCACGATTATAACAGTAAGTATGACAAATATGAGCGAAAATATGACCGTCTGAGCCATATCTGTCGTAAATTCACTAAAGAAGACTGCACTGTCCTCTCCGCCTGTTCCCCAGCCTGCGCCGAACAAGTCTCTTTCGTCCACATTCTGTTCTATTTTTACACCCATCTGATT
>OLRX01000917.1_pt1 | contig 24081 bp, 19 predicted proteins | sample 1672991 | NCBI WGS metagenome assembly OLRX01 (sample SAMEA3136744, study PRJEB25190) | human gut metagenome | biome: human gut; feature: human-associated habitat; material: faeces | place: Austria | collected 2013
ATCCTCGCGGAGCGTTTTTTGTTTCATAGGACGCAATTTCCTATGAAACAAAAAAGACTTTCAGCATACGTTTCATCCACATATGCTAAAAGTCTTGTTCCTCACATTTGAATCATACGGCACACGCTTTTTGTTACAAAAGCACACTGCCATCTGACTTACACAAGGCATGTAACCATGAGGTTTACTATCCTCAGGGTCTGTTGGTTACATGGTTATAACTACTCCCTTTTAACGCGATCATCATATCATACGGTTTTTTCCCCGTCAAGGTCAAACTGAGTATTTTGTGTTAAGAAAATGAAAAGCTACGAAAACACGAAACCTGCTATGCTTCCGCCGGCATATTGACACCCGCGATCTTAATATTAACTTCCAGAACCATCAGACCGGTCATATTTTCAATCGCTGTCTTTACTTTGTCCTGCACCTTTTCACTGACTGCCGGGATGCTGTAGCCATATTTCATATTTAAGGACAGATCCACAACCACGTGATCCTCGGTTACAGTCACTTTCACGCCCTTGCTCAAATTTTTCATGCCGAGCTTTCCGACCAGTTCATTTGTGATATTGCCAGCCATTGAATCGACACCGTCTACCTCGGTCGCTGCCAGACCTGCGATGATCGCCACTACCTCATCAGCAATTTTCACTTCTCCAATGCGGTCCTTTTCATATACGATATGTGTGCTTCTATCTTCTGCTTCTCTCGCCATTCCAAATCCCTCCTGACCACTTCCATGTACGCCCGGAATCTTCTCTTCCCACAAAAAACAGATGCTCGAATACTTCCAGAAATACATTTCAATTAAGTGTTTTTATTATACCAAAAATACAGGAGTTTGCAAAGGCATTTCCGGTTCGAATCTCATCCGAGTTACTGTTCACGCATACGTGCCCAGTAACGGAATTTGCCGTGGCTTCGCATTTAAATACGGCAAATTCCTGCTGCCACCACGTTTTCTTACGGCACTTTCGGTTCCAAAAGTGCCTACCCGTGAACATTAACTCATCCGAACTTCCTCAATCTCCCAGGTTTAAAAGGGAAATCACGATATTTTCCGCCGATATCTCGGTTTTCCGTTTTACAATATCCTCGATCTGCGCGCGCTGCGGATCTGTGATGGACGGCGCGTTGACAACGACATCCACTTTTCCATCCGTGATGCTGACAACCGGATCGGCAAATCCTTTCGCCATCAGAAGCGTTTCCGCTGCATTTTCCTTCTCCGCTATCGCATTGAGTGCCAGCATATCCTGAACGGCTGCCTCTTTTGCCGACGCATCCAGATTTTCATTGTTAATCAGGGCATTCAGTGCTTCGCGGTTCTTGGCGCGGATCTGTTCACGGCTGAGCTGTACATTGGCTATGTACTCTGCCACGCCGGTTCCGCCTGTCAAAACCGCCTCGCCCGGGTTATCGACTGCCGGATTGTCCGAAGATGCCTCCTCTCCGTCCGCCGCTCCCTGCGCTGTGCCCTCCTCACTGCCTGCTGCCAGCGGATCGCCCTCTCCCGGATCGTCAAGACTTGCAATCTCCTCATATTCACCGTCCGCCACGCTTCCGGACACCGCCTGATTTTCCGAATATATATCGCTATCTGAAATCTTGGTCGCCCCCGCTTCATATGTATCCGCCCCCGGCAGATCAGATTTTCCCGCATAGTTGAGATACCCCGCCGCCGCAATCATGATCGCCAGCGTCGTGATGATGATTTGATTTCTCCTGAAAACGCGTTTCATCTTCATTCTCATATTTGCATACTCCTTTATTCCACCCGCTTTAATACTTTTATTTTATGTGCCGGCAGTCCGAATAATGCCTGCATCGCTTCCGAAATTTCCTTCTGTACCGACGCATTTCCTCCTCCCTGTGCGCTGATCACGATACCGGAAATCTCCGGTGCCAGCTCTTTTTCAACTACCGGTTCCCCGCTGCCTGAACTTCCCGCCAGCACGGTGCTCTCCCGCAGCGATTCATCCGCCTGCTGCCGCGTACCACCCGAAGAATCCGTCTCCGAGGTGGCCGACCGGCTTCTCTCCTTATCCACCCACAGCACCTTTTCCGAAGAAGAAAACAGAGTCAGCATCACATCCACCTCACCCACGCCGTCCACCTTCTTTAAAACGTCCCGGATCCGCTGCTCCAGGCGAAGCTCGTAGAGGCGGTTGGCGTCCTGCCTGGATGCAGTGCCTGGCAGACCTGTTTCGACATCCGAATCACTCTCTTCTGAACTTCCATTTTTGTCCTGCCCTGCTCTATTCCCAGAGTTTGTTCCTGTTCCACTCTCCGCCCATCTTTCCCCTGACTGCCAGACTCCCGTCTCACTCGTCTTCTTCCCAAACGGCGCATATAAGATCAGAATTGCCAGCCCAAGCACCAGCAAAATCAGCCATTTTTCATTTCGTTTGACCCATTCCCTGTCAAGGTTCCATCCTGACTTCCACATGATCCGCCTCCACCTGATAAAACGATGCCAGCCGCTGCTGAAGCTCCCAAATCTTTTCCCCATTCATCCATGAAACTGCCTGCGCGGCGGCGGGTTCTCCCTGCTTCTGCTCCTGTTCAAGTGAAATTTCAATCGGGGAAATTTTTTCTATTTCAATCATCGAACTCGAATCCTCCTGTTCCGCCGCTTCCATCCCCGCTTCCATCCCCGCCTCACTTCCCGCCACATACACCGTCACACTCCGCACCGAGGCAAATTGCTCCGACTCCGGATCTTTTTCCAGCTCTACGTCCGCCTTTTCCACGGAAAATCCCGCTTCCGCTGCCACCCGCACTGCCTCCTTGGACGCTTCCGCCTCATACTGGCTCAAAACCATATTTCTGCGCCGCACCTCTATCTCATCCATCTCACTTTTCAGCTCGCCCGCTTCATTTTCAAACGAAAGAGATGTAAACAGATAATTCAGCCGCTCCTCCAGACGCAGCCCATCCGTCAGCGGCTTCAGCACAATCAGAAGCAGGATACAGCCCGCAAACAGACGGATATATTTTTCATACTTATGTGCGGGCAAAAGCCCGGTCAGAACGGTCAGAAACACTAGATAACTGACGATATCCCCCGCCCAGTGAGTAATTGCTTCCATCTTCTACCCCGCAAAATAAGCCGCGTTCGTGCTCGCACACACCACCGCGATCGAAAGCGCAAATAACACCACCGCCGAACCAGCTGCTGCCAGCAAAAAATAAAATCCTTTCGCCACAGCGCCGACTGCCTCCACCACCCGGCTGTCACTGACCGGCTGCAAAAGCGCCGCGCTTCCCTGGCACCCCAGATAGAGGATTAAAAGTTTCAAAAGCGGCAGAAGCGACACCGCCGCCAGCACAAGCACTCCCCCGATGCCCACCGTATTCCGGATCAGGACGCTGCTTCCAAGAAGTACCTGCGACACTGCCGCCGCGCCCTGTCCGATTCCCGGTATCAGGCTGACCGCCCGCCGCAGCGCCGTCTGGCGCACCGAATCTGTATACGGCGCAATCATTCCCTGCAGCACATGAAAGCCCAGCACCACTCCCAAAAGCGCCTTGCTGCCCCAGCGCATCCCCTGTTCCAGCAATTCCAACGCTTTTGAAAACAAATCCTTCGAGCTTAAATGTCCCGCCAGCGACAGCAGGACATACAACTGGGTGCATGGCAGAAACAACTGTAAAAACATCCATTCCGCCACATTGACAGAAGCAAGTGTCCACGCATATCCGGCTGCTGCCGAGGTACTTCCCCCGGAAAAGGAAACAGCCAGAAAAAAAGCAGGAACCAGCACCCGGACAAATTCAAAGAGCTGCTCCAACAGTGTCCGCGTGATCCGCACCCCATTCAAAAAACTGGCGGCAAGCAGTGTAAAAATCAGAAGATACGTGACGTAAAATCCCATCTCCGATACCTGACTGTCGGCAAAGAGACTCGAAAAGCTGGCGAACACCGCTCCTAAAATTCCCAGAAGGATGACCTGCCCCATCCATCTGCCATTTTCTGAAATTTCCCGAAATAGGGCTGTCCGGAAAAAATCCATCAGCATCCGAACCACACTCTGATAATTGCCAGAGAGAAGCATCGAAAGGATTTCCCGGAATGAAAGCCCCGGGACTGCCGAACCTCCCGCTTCCCCTAAAAATGCTTCGATTCTGCTTAAATCCAGTGAGTTCAGAAGAGAATCCATATTCTCGCCAGAAACACTGAAATCCGAATCTTCGGATATCTTTTCACCATTTGCCGCCGACACCGTTAAATGATTTCCTGCCATCAAATATACACTCAAGAACATAACGCTCACTGCCCGCACAACCATCTTTGTTCCCACCATCACCTGCTCTCACCATCTCTCCGCTTTTCTGCACTTACAACTTCCCTACGCCAAAAACTGCTTCACCGTCTCCAACAATGCCAGCAGAATCGGCATACTGACCGCCAGAATGGACAGCTTCGCAAATATCTCAATCTGTGTTCCCAGCGAACCGTACCCGGCATCCTTGCAAATCCCGGAGGCAAATTCGGCAATATAAGTGATTCCCGCCATTTTCAAAAGCGCCGACAAATACACTGGACTGATCCCGATGCAGGATTCCATCGTCCGAAGTGTTTTCAGAATCACTTCCAGCTTTCCCGCCGCATAGAAAAAGAGACACAGCCCCGCCGCCATCACAATGTACGTCCCATACTCGCCGCCTTTTCCCTTGAGCTGGACTGCCAGAAGAACTGCCGTGATCCCAAGAACCGATACGGTTAAAATTGACATTTTTTACCGTCCTTCCCTGCAATGTACTCTCGGAGTCTTTCCCGCACTCGCTTTTGCGGCTGATTTTTCGCCAGCTGCACCCGAATTTCATCAACATACGCCTCAGAAATTTGGGCACAACTGACAAAAAATCATCTCACAAAATCAAGCACAGAAAGACTCCGCGAGTACATTAGTATGAATGCAATCTAATTAGAAATTCATCTAAATACTTTTTTATCACAGGGGAAGCGAAAAGTCAATAAGCATTTCGAAAAAAATCTAAATAGTTTTATTGCTGATTTTGAGTTGCTATTTTCTGTAGAATACGCTACGATAAGGGAAAAGTTGTAGAAAAAGGGGGACAAAAACATGAAAAAACACCTGTCCGTGCGCTATGGCACGATTCAGGGCTGCTACTGGATGGGATACGCGGCACTGATGGGGTATGCCAGCGTCTATCTTCTTGAAAAAGGCTTCACAAACACACAAATCGGCCTTCTGACGGCAGTTGGCTGTATCGTGTCAGCGGTTCTGCAGCCTGCGCTGGCATCCTACGCAGATCGGCCGGAAAGCCCGTCCGTACGAACAATGCTCCTTGGAGCGAACCTGATTCAGTTTGTTCTTGTCATTTCCCTTGCTGCAACGGCAGAAAGCAGTTCTATGGTGGTAAGGACACTGCTGTACGGCGCAAGCATTACGATGCTGATGCTGATGATTCCGTTCGTTAATTCTCTTGGTATGGAGACGATCCGCCAGGGAGAGGAACTTGATTACGGAATCGGGCGCGGCATGGGTTCCGTTGCATATGCGATTGCATCATGGCTGCTCGGCCGGCTGACCGCATCCTTTGGAGCAGACATGATTTCGATCTGGGCTATCGCGCTGACCATTCTTTTTCTCGCCTGTGTATTTCGTTTTCCATTTAAAAAGGACAGAAAAAAAGCAGAAGCAGAAAAAGAAGAGACAGGAGCAGCCGGTCCGGTCGATTTTCTGAAACGGTATCCGTCCTTCGCGGTAGTACTGCTTGGCTGCATTCTGATCTTTATGTCACATAGCCTGATTAACAGCTTCAATTATCAGATTGCAATGGCAAAAGGTGGTGGCAGCGGTGAGATGGGAAATGCGATGACCATCTCTGCGGTTTCCGAGCTGCCAACGATGTTTCTGTTCGGCTATCTGCTGAAAAAGAAGAGCAGTGTTTTCTGGTTCCGCCTCTCCGGCCTGTTTTTTGTCCTGAAAAGCATAGGAACCTTCCTGGCCTTTAATATTCCGACATACTACGCTGCTCAGCCGTTCCAGATGTTCGGCTGGGCGCTGATCAACGTCGCCTGCGTCTATTACGTGAACGGCATCATGGAGCCGCAGGATTCGATTAAAGGACAGGCATATATGGCGATGACCATCACCGCAGGAAATGTAATGAGCTCCCTGTTTGGCGGCTGGCTTATCGATGCAGCCGGTGTTGGCGCGATGCTGATCTGCGCATCTCTTGCGGCCTTCATCGGCTGGCTGATTGTGTGCTTGGGTTCGAAAGAAGCAAAAACTGCATAGGAAAGATAAAAGAAAGCGCCCGAAACCGAACGTGGTTCCGGGCGCTTTGCCGTACAGCTCTTATTTATTTCTGTTTCCTGTATACTTCTCATCACAGTATTTGCAACGGTAAACTTCTTTTTCCGGGTCAGCCAGGATAAAGACATGTTTTAATCCCTGCTCAATGGAGGTGATACAGCGCGGATTTTTGCATTTGATAACATCAACTACCTGTTTCGGCAGATGAAGTTCTTTTTTCTCCGTAATTTCGCCGTCTTTAATGACATTGACAGTAATATTGTGATCGATAAAGCCTAAGATGTCAAGATCCATCTTATCAACCGAACACTCAACTTTCAGAATGTCCTTTTTTCCCATTTTTTCACTTTTGGCATTTTTAATAATGGCTACGGTACAGTCCAGCTTGTCCAGTCCCAGATCATGGTAAATGGTCATAGCCTTTCCTGCTTTAATATGGTCGAGCACGAAGCCCTCTTCAATACGTCCTACGTTCAGCATAGCGAAAGATGCTCCTTTCTTAATCGACTTTGATGTTCAGCAGCGTCAGAATCAGGGCCATACGTGCATAAACACCGTACTGAACCTGTTTAAAGTAAGCAGCGCGCGGGTCGTTATCCACGTCAACGGAGATCTCATTGACACGCGGCAGCGGATGCAGAACCAGCATTTCCGGAGAAGCAAGATCCATTTTGGACTGATCCAGAATATAGAAATCCTTCATGCGGATGTAATCATCCTCGTTGAAGAAACGTTCTTTCTGGACACGGGTCATATAAAGGACATCCAGCTTCGGGAGAACATCTTCCATTTTAATAACTTCCTCAAATGGAACATTGTTTGCGCGCAGCACATCATCACGGATGTAATCCGGGAGACGAAGCTCCTCCGGGGAGATTAATACAATTTTAATGCCGGTATAACGAACCAGCGCTTCAATCAGGGAGTGAACCGTTCTGCCGAATTTAAGATCGCCGCAGAAACCGATGGTAAGATTGTTCAGGCGACCCTTTAAAGAACGGATGGTAAGAAGATCGGTAAGAGTCTGCGTCGGGTGCTGATGTCCACCATCGCCGGCGTTGATAACCGGGATACGGGAATACATAGATGCTACCAGCGGAGCGCCTTCTTTCGGATGACGCATCGCACAGATATTTGCAAAGCAGGATACTACACGAATGGTGTCCGCTACGCTTTCGCCTTTCGATGCGGAAGAAGAATTGGCAGAAGAAAAACCAAGAACAGTACCGCCAAGATTCATCATGGCAGCTTCAAAGCTGAGACGGGTGCGTGTGCTTGGTTCATAAAATAAAGTAGCAAGTCTTTTGCCATCGCAGGCATGTGCGTATTTTTCCGGGTGTTTCTCAATATCATTTGCCAGATCCATTAACTGATCCAGCTCTTCGACAGAGAAATCAAGGGGACTCATTAAGTGTCGCATATATTACCTCCTATGAAGATCCTTATTTTTGTTACCGTTCACAGTTTCCCTGCGAATGTCTGAATCACTTTCTTACGCAGCGAAACAGCAGGTGTTTCCCTGCTGAGTGAACAGTAACTTATTTTTTCTGTGTTCCACCTTAACACAAAAACAGGATAAATGCAAGATAAAAAATGGCAGGAAAAAGGTCGAAAAGCAGAGTAATATGAAATGTGAAAAAATAAAGTGAAATAGCAGTCAAAAAGGAAAAAGATTGTACAAAAGCCGAATTTCGGAAGATCTTTTCTTGTAAATTAAACGGAGATGGAGTAAAATATTGATATCTGCAACAAATGCAGAGTATCAGGAGGACCAGATATGCTAGACTTAGGAAAAATCCGCGACGAGATCGATGCCACCGATGACGAGATCGTCCGCCTGTTCCAGCACCGGATGGCGCTGACGGCGGAGGTTGCGCAGTACAAGATAGAGACAGGAAAAGCCGTTTTTGATGCGGAACGTGAGCGCCAGAAGCTGGAAAAGCTGACAGGCGAGGGAACAAATGCATTCAATACAAAAGGCATCCAGGAGCTGTTCCAGCAGATCATGTCGATCAGCCGGAAGCGCCAGTATCAGCTGCTGACCGAGAACGGCGGCGAGGAGATGACCGATTACACACAGGTTGACCATCTCCCGACGCACGGTAGAAGAGTTGTCTTCCAGGGTGTGGAGGGCGCCTATAGCTTCGGTGCCATGAAAGAATTTTTCGATGATACGATCACCAGTTTCCACGTAGACACCTGGAAAGAGGCGATGGAGGCGATCACAAAGGGCGAGGCTGATTACGCTGTGCTTCCGATCGAGAACTCCACAGCAGGCATTGTATCCGATATTTATGATCTTCTGGTGGAATATCCGCACTATATCGTCGGTGAGCAGGAATTGCCGGTGGAGCATGTGCTGATGGCACTGCCGGGAGCTAAAGTCGAAGAAATCCGTACCGTAATTTCCCACCCGCAGGCACTGGCCCAGTGCCGCCGCTTTCTCGATTCCAATGAAAACTGGAAAACAGAGGAACGACTGAATACGGCCGCCGCTGCAAAAGAAGTATCTGAGAGCGGTGATTTGACGATGGCAGCCGTCGGAAGCCCATATGCAGCAGAACACTTCGGACTGCAGATCTTAAAAGAAGGCATTTTTGACGCCCGGGGCAATACGACACGCTTTGTTATTATTTCCGGTCAGAAACGCTTTGTAAAGGATGCACAGAAAATCAGCGTATGCATGGAACTGCCGCATCAAAGCGGTTCTCTTTACAATGCACTGGCACATTTTATTTACAACGATCTGAACATGACAAAGATCGAATCCCGGCCGATTTCGCAGCGGAAATGGGAATACCGTTTTTTCGTGGATTTTGAAGGGAATTTAAGTGATCCGGCGGTCAAAAATGCACTGCGTGGACTTCAGGCAGAATCCGCAAAATTCCGGATTTTCGGAAATTATTAATCCAGAAGAGAGGGCCGTACCAAGCGGCCTTTTCGCATAAATAAAATGAAAAATGACAGGAAGGAAGAGACAAAAAATGATTAGAATAGAAGAATGTATCCTCTACCGCGATTTCGCAGAGGGGGAGGTACTGCGCGATATGACGATACTGGTGGAGACCTACAAAAAACTGGTCAATGCTCAGATTTCCCTGAAGGACCGCCGGTTCCGTGAGAATATGAGCGCATATGAGCCGCAGTTTTATGAGGCACTGAACCGCCTTGTCGAGATGGCAAACCGCTACGGCTTCTCCGGAAATCTCTGGCATGATTATCTGACGTATCTGCTGGTAAACAAAGAAAATGCATTCTCTACCTCGTGCGAGATTGTCGGAAAAGTAGAGGGAAGCATCAACCAGATGGCAAAACACGACTTTGTCCGTTTCAAAGAACTGTTTGATTTTGATATCTGTGTTTTTGATGAAATTTTTGAGTCCGGCGATGCCTCTGTCATCAGTTCCTATGAGAACACGGACAGTCCGAATAAACTGTTCAACAAAGAAGTCCGGGATCGTATCTGTGAGCTGGCCATCCGTCTGGCAAAGGCTGCATCCGCAGATGAATTTATGGCTGATATGGTTCAGTTTTACAAAGATTTCGGAGTGGGAAAACTGGGACTTCACAAGGCATTTCGTATTGCGCATACAGGAGAGAACGTTGAGATTATCCCGATTACCAACATTCCGGATGTGCGCCTCTCTGATCTTGTCGGCTACGAAATTCCAAAGCAGAAGCTGATCAACAACACGAAAGCGTTTGTCGAGGGCAAGAAAGCAAACAACTGTCTGCTTTTTGGCGATGCCGGAACCGGAAAATCCTCCAGCATCAAGGGCATCCTGAATGAATATTACGATCAGGGACTTCGTATGATCGAGGTTTACAAGCATCAGTTTCAGGATTTGAATGAGCTGATTGCACAGATCAAAAACAGAAATTATAAATTCATTATTTACATGGATGACCTTTCCTTTGAAGAGTTTGAGATTGAGTACAAATACCTGAAAGCTGTCATTGAGGGAGGCCTGGAAAAACGTCCGGACAATATTCTTATTTATGCAACCTCCAATCGTCGCCATCTGATTAAAGAGGATTACAGTGATAAAGAAGGAACAAGACAGGATATGCATACTTCCGACACCGTACAGGAGAAGCTGTCCCTGGTATACCGTTTCGGCGTCAGCATTTATTTTGGTGCACCGGATAAGAAAGAATTCCAGAAGATTGTTTCCACACTGGCCGAACGATACGGCGTGACGCTGAGTGAGGAAGAGCTTTTGGCAGAAGCGAACAAATGGGAACTGTCCCACGGCGGTCTTTCCGGCCGTACCGCACAGCAGTTTATCGATTATCTGCTCGGAAAACAGTAAAAAGAAAAAGGTCAAAAAGTCCGCTTGGTATTGGGAGCGGGCTTTTTGGGATATCCTTTGAAAAAGAAGGAGGAAAAGCATATATGCAGTATTCCACATTTGCTGCCATTGATATCGGCAGCTACGACGTCATTCTGGAGATTTTCGAGATCTCCAAAAAGCAGGGTATCCGAAGCGTGGATAAGATCTGCCATCGGATGGAGCTTGGAAAAGATACGTACACGCTGGGAAAAATTCGCCCGGAAATGGAAGAAGAGCTGTGCCGTGTACTCGCAGATTTTGTGCGGATTATGGAAGGCTATCGCGTGGACGATTACCGTGCAACGGCATCCAGTGCGATCAGTGAGGCGTCGAACAGTCTCTATGTCCTTGGAAAAATTCATCAGTTGACCGGTCTTTCTGTCACGGTTCTCTCCAACTCGGAGCAGCGTTTTCTTAGCTATAAAGCGCTCGCGGCGATGGAGGACAATTTTAACAAGATCATTGAAAAGGGAACTGCGATTCTCGATCTTGACGGTGGCAGTTTTCAGATTTCCCTGTTCGACAAGGATGCACTTGTCACAACACAGAACATCCGCATGGGAAGTCTTCGCATCCGCGAGCGTCTTGCCGGAATTCAGAGTGAGACGGAACATTACGAAGAGATGGTCGAGGAGCTGATCTGGAACGAAGTATCAAGCTTTAAAAAGATGTATCTGAAAGACCGCAAAATTGAAAACATTATGCTGATCGGCGATGTTTTCACCGACAGTGTTTATCAGAACATTGAAGAAAAAACGACAAAAATCATTTCCCGCGAAAACTTTAATACCTGGTATGAGAAAATTATCCGCCAGTCACCGATGGAGCTCGCCGTAAAACTTGGTATTCCGCTGGAAAACGCTTCACTGATGTATCCGTCTGCTGTGATTTATAAATGTCTGATTGATATGATGGGTGCGGAGCATATCTGGATTCCGGGCGTGCATATGACACGTGGTATTGCATACGAGTATGCGGAGCAGATGAAACTGCTGAAAGGCGGTCATAATTTCGAAAATGATATTCTGATGGCGGCAAAAAATATCGGAAAACGGTACGCAGTGAACCGTCCGCATGTCCAGAACCTGGAGATGACAGCGCTTGCCATGTTTGATGCGACGAAAAAGATGCACGGTATGAAAGAGCGCGAACGGCTGCTTCTCCAGATGGCAGTGATGCTGCATGACGTTGGAAAATACATCAGTTTCAATAATGTGGCGGATTCTTCCTATAATATTATCATGTCAAATGAAATCATCGGATTGTCGCACATTGAGCGTGAGATGGTGGCATTGATTGCAAGATACAACACGGTTACGCTCCCGTCCTACGATGAGCTGGTGATGGAATCGTCCTTGAGTGCCGAGCAGTATCTGACAGTATCCGAACTGACCGCAATCGTCCGTCTGGCGAATGCGCTCGACCGGAGTCATTTGCAGAAGATTCAGGCGATCCGCGCCACATTAAAGGAGCGCGAGCTGCAGCTTTCGCTCACGGTCAACCGCGATTTTACCCTTGAGCAAGGTTTGTGCCAGGAAAAATTAGATTTCTTCAATGAGGTATTCAGCATACAGCCGGTCATCAAACTGAAACGGCAGATGTAAAAGGAGGCGAAGAAAGATGGATATTGCACCATATAAGAAACCGGAATATTTCCGCAACCGGGAGTTGAGCTGGGTCAGCTTCGACGAGCGTGTTTTAAACGAGGCGCGGGATAAGAGTATTCCGCTGTTTGAACGTCTGAAATTTATCAGCATTACCTCCTCCAACCTGGATGAGTTTTATATGGTCCGTGTGGCTTCACTAAAAGACCAGGTGCATGCAAACTATACGAAAAAGGATCTGTCCGGCATGGATGCGAAGGAGCAGCTTGCCGGGATCAGCAAACGGACACACGAGCTGGTGCAGCTGCAGTACAATACGTACAATCGCTCGGCGGTTCCGTCTCTGGAGCACGTTGGCCTTACGATTATCAGCGAGCACGAGAAGCTGACGAAGGAGCAGGCGGAGTATGTGGATTCTTATTTTGAGGAGAACATTTACCCGGTTCTGACCCCGATGGCCATGGATTCGGCCCGCCCGTTCCCATTGATCCGGAACAAAACATTGAATATCGGTGCACTGGTGCAGAAGAAAGAGGATTCGCTTCTGAGCCGTGCGGAGGATAAGAAAGAGAAGAAAGGCAAGGAGAAGGAAAAAGAGAAAGAACTGGAATTTGCGACGGTTCAGGTTCCTTCGGTACTGCCGCGTTTTATTCTGCTTCCGCAGGATGAAAAGACGGGACAGCGGTATGTGATTCTTCTGGAGGAGATCATCGAGCGGAACATTGGAAAGCTGTTCTTAAGCTACGATGTGGTCTGTGCGCATCCGTACCGTGTTATGCGAAATGCAGATCTTTCGATCGATGAGGATGAGGCTTCGGACCTGTTAAAGGAGATCCAGAAGCAGCTTAAAAAACGTCAGTGGGGCGAAGTGATCCGTCTGGAAGTGGAAGATAAGATGGATAAGCGGCTCCTGAAGATGCTGGAAAAAGAGTTTGACATCGATGAAGACGACCTGTTCCGGATTCCGGGACCGCTCGATCTGACGTTTTTAATGAAAATGTATGGGCTCGACGGCTTTGATGAGTATAAAATTCCAAAATACATTCCAGCAGCAGTTCCGGCGCTGATGAATGAGGATGACATTTTTACAAACATCCGAAAAGGAGACATCTTACTGCATCATCCTTATATGACGTTTGATCCGGTCGTGCAATTTGTACAACAAGCAGCAAAGGATCCGGATGTACTGGCAATCAAACAGACGCTGTACCGTGTGAGCGGCAATTCTCCGATTATTGCAGCACTGGCTCAGGCGGCGGAAAATGGCAAACAGGTTTCCGTACTGGTGGAATTAAAGGCACGGTTTGACGAAGAAAACAATATTGTCTGGGCGAAGATGCTGGAAAAGGCGGGATGCCATGTAATTTATGGTCTTCTGGGACTGAAAACACACAGTAAGATCACACTGGTGGTTCGGCGCGAGGAGACAGGCATTCGCAGATATGTACATCTTGGCACGGGAAACTATAACGATTCTACGGCAAAGCTGTATACGGACTGTGGCCTGCTGACATGCAATGCAAAGATCGGTGAGGACGCAACAGCAGTATTTAACATGCTTTCGGGCTATTCGGAGCCGGATCGCTGGAACAAACTGATTGTTGCACCGCTCTGGATGAAGGACCGGTTCCTGCATCTGATTGCGATGGAAGAGGAGCACGCAAAGAAGGGACAGAAAGCGCATATTATTGCGAAGATGAACTCGTTATGCGACCGCGATATTATTGCGGCGCTTTACAGTGCTTCGGCAGCCGGAGTAAAGATTGACCTGATTATCCGGGGAATCTGTTGCCTGAAGGTTGGAATCCCGGGTGTCAGCGAGAATATTACCGTTCGCTCGATTGTCGGCAATTTCCTGGAACATGCGCGGATTTTCTACTTCTACAGTGGTGGAAATGAAGAGGTGTTTATGGGAAGCGCGGACTGGATGCCGCGAAATCTGGAAAAACGGGTGGAGATCGTGTTCCCGGTTGAGGATGAGCAGATCAAGAAAGAAGTAATGCATATTCTTGATATCCAGATGAAGGATAATGTGAAAGCCAGTATTTTACAGGCAGACGGAACGTATACAAAGCCGGATAAGCGCGGAAAGATGCTGGTGAATTCACAGGAGTATTTCTGCAGGGAGGCAACGGAAAGAGCGGAAAAACCGAAAGAACAGGAAAACAGCAGGGTGTTTGTGCCGGCGGAACCGGTGGAATAGGTTTGGACGGACGCCCCGTAACGCACACAAGGGTGATGCGCGGTTTCGGGAGCTAGTAATTCTAAGGCTCTGTCATTTTGCTAAAACCATGCGCCAAAAATCAAAACTCGCTGTCGCTCAGACAGTTGATTTTTGGCGCATAACGCAAAATGCCAGAACCTAAGAATTACACGCTCCCTGCAAATGCGCATCACCCTTGTGTGCGTTACGGGGCTGTGTGAAGGACGGACACGGATGTGGGAGCGGGAGCGCCCACTGCGTTGACATGAAAGAAGAATATGGTATGTTGTGATGAGAAAGAGCTGCAGCTTTGAGAGTTGCGGCGTTTTTTTTGTGTCAAAAATAATCTGTTGGGTATTGGGAAAAGGAATGGCTATTCAGAATTTGTTTTGAAAATTGGTTTTGCGGGTGATTTTCGGGGATTTTACAAAGAGTGATCTGGAAGAGTGGCTGGAAAAGAAGGGGATGGAGGTAAGGGAAAATGTGGACATTTTTTGTAAAGTAACCGGTTATTTTATTAACGGATATTTTACAAAGCGGTGGTAGTGGGCTTTACGGAAGGAAAGGTATAATGAATCTCGACAAGACGAGGAGGAAGAAAAACGAATGTCAAATATTGTGTTGAAGAATGTCTGTAAATCTTATGATAAGGAACATTATGCGGTTCAGGATTTTTCGCTTGAAATACCGGATCGGGAGTTTGTGATTTTTGTTGGACCTTCCGGCTGCGGAAAATCGACGACGCTTCGGATGATTGCCGGTCTTGAGGAGATTACGAGCGGGGAGCTCTGGATTGATGGACAGCTTTGTAATTATGTAGAAGCAAAGGATCGCGATCTTTCGATGGTGTTTCAGAACTACGCGCTTTATCCGAATATGACGGTATATGAAAACATGGCGTTTTCTCTGAAAATCCGGAAACAGCCCAAGGATGAAGTTGATAAAAAGGTACATGAGGCAGCTAAAATGCTTGGAATTGAGCATTTACTTGACCGGAGACCGTCAGCACTTTCCGGCGGTCAGAAACAAAGAGTTGCGATTGGAAGCGCAATTATGAGACGGCCGAAAGCATTTTTAATGGATGAGCCGCTTTCGAATCTGGATGCGAAGCTGCGGGCACAGATGCGGGTGGAGCTGGCAAAATTACATAAGGAACTGAAAACGACGGTGATTTATGTTACACATGATCAGACGGAGGCGATGACGCTTGGTACAAAAATTATTGTTATGAAAGACGGTGTTGTGCAGCAGGCGGATACACCGGAGCGGATTTACCGCCATCCGGCAAACAAATTTGTGGCTGGTTTTATCGGAGCTCCGAGTATGAATTTTATGGAAACGATGGTGATGGAAAGAAACGGAGCGGTTTATCTGGAGGCAGACGGAGGAGTTACCCTTCGTGCAAAAGGAGAGAACGAAATGGTGCTTCGCCGCGCTTATCTCGGAAAAATGGTGATCTTAGGTCTGAGACCGGAGGATTTACAGGACGAAACAACCGCTTCCGCACATCGGATCTGTTACGAAGAGAATCAGTTGAAGGCATTTGTTGACCTGCGGGAGATGATCGGTGCAGAAGCGTATCTGCATATGAATACCGGAAAAAATCTGATTACAGCAAGAGTGCCTTCCGAGGTGCCGGTTACTGTAAAGGAAAGCATTACATTGTATGCAGATATGGAGAAAGCACAGATCTTTGATCCGTTTACAGAAGAAAATATTTTATCTCTGCCGGTTGAAAAAGAAGAACGTGCAACAGCATAAGAAGGAGCAAGAAGTGAAAAAAGTAATCGAAAAGTGTAAAAAAGCAGAAGTTTATATGTATCTAATCCCGAGTATGGTGATCTTTAGCATCTTTCTGTTTTATCCGTTTTTTAAAACCATTTATCTGAGCCTGTATAAGACAAACAAGCTTGGAGAAGCGAAATTGTATGTGGGACTGGATAACTATAAAAGCTTATTATCGAATCCATCCTTTTACAACAGTCTCTGGGTTACACTGGAATTTGTGGCGATTGTTGTAGTCGGAAGTATGGCGCTTGGCCTTCTGGGAGCAGTTCTTTGCAGCAAGGCTTTCCCGGGAATCCGGGTATTCAGTACTTCCTATGCACTCCCAATGGCAGTAGCATCGAGCTCAGGCGCCATGATTTTCAAGATTATTTTAAATCCCACGATCGGTATCGTAAACAAATTGCTGCATGTGAGCATTAACTGGGTCAGTGATCCGAAATATGCGCTGATCTGTGTGGCTGTCCTTACGGCATGGCTGAACAGTGGCATCAATTTCCTGTATTTTTCGGCGGGACTTGGAAACATTGATGATTCGATTTATGAGCGTGCTTCTGTAGATGGAGCGAATGCAGTACAGAAATTTTTTAAGCTGACACTGCCGGGGCTTTCTCCGATCATGTTCTACACACTGGTTGTTAACATTATTCAGGCATTCCAGTCATTCGGACAGGTGAAAATCCTGACACAGGGAGGACCGGGAGAATCCACGAACCTGATTGTATATTCGATATACCGTGATGCGTTTTTTAATTACCGGTTTGGAAGCGCAGCCGCACAGTCCGTTGTTTTGTTTCTGATTGTCATGGCGCTTACCCTGGTTATGTTCCGCGTGGAAAAGAGAGGAGTAAAATACTGATGTCTACAATAGCAACTACGATTGCCGGACCAAAAACTTATTCTGCAGAGGAGCTGCAGGCACTGCATCTGGCAATGAATGCAAAAGCAAAAAGAAAGAAAATGCTTCAGAAAACAGCGTTGGTTACCATGAACCTGATCGTTTGTCTGTTTATGCTGTTTCCGCTGCTTTATACCATCAGTGTAGCGTTTATGCCGTCCGGCGAGCTTTACACAATGGCAATGAACATCGTGCCAAAACATCCGACGCTGGAAAATTTCGTGGAAGCATTTCATAAAATTCCGCTGGTACGCTTTGTCCTGAACTCATTTTTGGTTGCGGGCAGCATTACGCTGGGTCAGATTGTAACGTGTTCTCTTGCGGCATTTGCCTTCTCTTTCCTGAATTTCAAAGGAAAAAATGTTCTGTTTATGCTGGTCATGGCGACCATGATGGTGCCGGGTGAGGCAACCATTATTTCCAATTATCTGACAGTAGGAAGTCTCGGATTGCTCGATACCTATATTGTTCTGATCCTGCCTTCTCTTACCTCTGCAATGGGAATTTTCCTGTTCCGCCAGTTCTACATGACCTTTCCGATTTCGCTTTATGAATCGGCGAAGCTGGACGGCTGCGGGAATCTGCGGTTTATCGTAAAAATCCTGATGCCGCTGACAAAGTCAGCAATGGGAGCAATGGCGGTTTACACCTTTATCAATGCATGGAATATGTACATGTGGCCGCTGCTGGTTACAGGTTCGGACAGCAAGCGTACCGTACAGATTGGTATCAGTATGCTGAACAGCGTCGACGCACAGTCGATTACCCTGATGCTGGCGGGCGTGGTAATGATTATCATTCCATCCATTTCCATCTTTATCGTAGGCCAGAAGGCCTTAATCAAAGGAATGTTTTCAGGAGCAGTCAAGGGCTGATTCCTGTGACAGAAAAAAGAATAGAAAACTGTATGAAAAACGAGGAGAAAAAAATGAAGAAAAAAGTGATTGCATCGATTCTTGCGGCTTCTATGGCAGCTATGGCGCTTACCGGATGTGGAGGCGGAAAAACAACGAGTGAGGCACAGGGTGCAACAACGGATGAAACCACAGCCAGCACAGAGGCAGGAAGTACGGCAGATGGCGCAGAAGCACCGGATTTAAACCAGGATACGAAGGGAACCACGATTACCTTCTGGCATTCCATGGGCGGTGTCAATGGCGAGGCAATGGATTATCTTGTCAATAAATTCAATGAAGAGAATACCGATGGCATTACCGTTGAGGCGGTTTATCAGGGAGAATATGATGATACGATTAACAAACTGAAAAGTGCACAGATCGGAAATATGGGAGCAGACCTGGTACAGATTTATGATATCGGAACACGCTTTATGATTGATTCCGGCTGGGTCATTCCGATGCAGGAGCTGATTAATGCAGATGGCTATGACATTTCCCAGATCGAGCCGAATATCGCTGCTTATTATACGGTAAACAATGAGCTGTACTCGATGCCATTCAATTCGTCCACACCGATTCTGTATTACAACAAAGATATGTTTGAAAAAGCAGGGATCACCGAGGTTCCTACAAGCCTGGAAGGAATTCTTGCCATCGGTGATGATCTGAAAACAAAGGGCGGAGCCGGTGAACCGCTGGCACTCTCCATCTATGGATGGTATTTCGAACAGTGGCTCTGCAAACAGGGACTTTCCTATGCGGATAATGGAAATGGCCGTGATGCTGCTGCTACTGCGGTTGAATTTGATTCCAACGGCGGAGCGCTCAACATCTTAAATGCGTGGAAAGCCCTGAATGATGCCGACGTTGCACCAAACGTAGGCCGTGCCGGAAGCGATACCGCAACAACAGACTTTACTTCCGGAAAAGCAGCGATCACTCTTGGCTCTACCGCATCCCTGAAACAGATTTTACAGGATGTCAACGGAAGTTTCGAAGTTGGAACCGCATATTTCCCGACAATCAAGGACGGCGATGAGGGCGGTGTTTCCATCGGAGGAGCATCTCTCTGGGCATTGAACAACAACGATGATGCAAAAGCAGCCGCCACCTGGAAATTTATCAAATTCCTGATTTCCCCGGAGTCTCAGGCATACTGGAATGCCGAGACTGGTTACTTCCCAGTAACAACAGCTGCTGATGAGGAGCAGACCTTCAAAGATAATGTGGCACAGTATCCACAGTTCCAGACCGCGATTGATCAGCTGCACGATTCCAAGCCGCAGTACGCCGGCGCACTTCTCTCTGTATTCCCGGAGGCAAGACAGATTGTGGAAACAGAAATCGAGAATATGATCAACGGAAATGAGACCCCGGAGAAAGCAGTAGAATCAATGGCTTCCCAGATCAACAGCTCCATCGAGGATTATAATCTGGTAAATGAATAAGAGACAGGCTTTACAAAAATAAGATTTCGTCCTATAGTGAAGAAAAACGAGTTCCCAAAGCGTGTTTGAACGGTTTTGTGAATGGGAAGATCCGATTTACGGAAATGATTTTTCAGATATGACTGGAAATGCGTCGGAGACAAAAATCCGGCGCGCTTCCGAATCTATAGCAATCCCGCAGAAGATGTAAAAAAATCAGCACCGCTTTTTTCACTTGTTTTCAGGCTTACGATAAAAGGAAAAAAGCTGCAGTCGGGACAAAAGATAGAAAAGAGTGCAGATTTGGAAATGGGAACGGAAAATGGAGGACAGATACGAGATGAAAACAAAAGTATGGGCACACAGAGGAGCCAGTGCATATGCACCGGAAAATACACTGGAAGCGTTTCTTCTTGCGGCAGAGCAGGGAGCAGACGGTGTGGAGCTGGATGTACAGCTGACGAAAGATGGCGAGATGGTTGTTGTCCACGATGAAGAAATCGACCGGGTCAGTGACGGAAGCGGATTTGTCAAAGATTATACGCTTGCGGAATTGAAGAACCTGAACTTTAATAAGACACATCTGGAATATCAGAATGTAAAAATTCCGACGCTTCGCGAAGTATATGAAGCATTAAAGCCAACGGGAATGACGATCAATGTCGAGCTGAAAACCGGTATTTTCTGGTATAAAGACCTGGAAAAAAAGGTACTCGAGCTGACAAAAGAGATGGAGATGGAAGATCGCGTGATTTATTCTTCCTTTAACCATTACAGCATTGCAAAAATTCTGGAACTGGATCCGAAAGCCAGCACCGGCATCCTCTACGCAGATATTATTTATGATGTCGTGAATTATGCGAAAAAAATCGGAACAGGAGCTCTTCATCCGGCAACCTTTCATGTGCAGATGGCAGACTTTCTTCAGCAGTATGTGGAAAGCGATCTTGCGGTGCATGTGTGGACGGTCAATGATAAGGCGGAGATCGAGCGTCTGATGGAGGCCGGTGTTGACGCAGTCATCACTAATTATCCGGATGTGGCCGTTTCCTGCCGCAACGCGAAGTGATACCGATTGGAGAAAAAAAGCTGTTCCTTTTGGATATCGACGGAACCATCTGCGTGGGGAACCGTCTGATTCCGGGAGCAGACCGGTTTTTAAACGGACTGTCCGAGTACGGCGGAGATTATGTGTTTATCACAAATAATACGACGATGAGCGTAGCAGATTACCGGAAAAAATTTGCAAAGCTGGGCATCCCGACAACAAGCGCGAACTTTCTGACGGCTTCTGTTGCAACAGCGCATTATCTGAAGCAGAAATATGGATCCCGTCCCGTCTATGTGCTGGGAACGGACTCTCTGATCCGGGAATTGGAGAGCTTCGGTGTGTGTACCACCCACGATCCGGAGAAAGAAGGAATTGCATGTGTGCTTGCAAGCTATGACAATGAACTGACGTATCAAAAACTGACGGATATCTGTCGGCTGTTGACAGAGCGCCCGGAGCTCGATTACGCTGCAACGAACCCGGACTATGCTTGTCCGATTGAATTCGGCTACGTGCCGGATTGCGGTTCCATCTGCGAGATGATCGGACATGCGGTCCACCGCATGCCGACTTATATCGGAAAACCAGGTACACGGATGGTTGAGATGGCACTTGATATGACAGGCAGAACCCGCGATGAGGCTGTTCTTGTGGGAGACCGTCTCTATACGGACATTGCGTGCGCAAACATGGCGGATATTTCTGCAGCCCTTGTGCTTTCAGGCGAATCTACACGCGAAGAAATGCAGAACTCGCAGTATCTTGTGGAGTATGTCTATCCATCCGTGAAGGAAATGTATGCGGATTGGGTGTATGGACAAAAAAAGAAATGCTCTTAAAATTCCGAAATGGTTATGGTTTTGGAACAAAAAAACAAAAAGAAGAATTCTGAGAGGAGAACCTTTTTCCGAAGGAGTTCTTCTTTTTTGCTGCGGAAAAGGATACTTTCCGGATATGGGATAAAAGCCTGGGACGGTATAGAAAAAGCTTGCCAAAAGAGGGAATTTCCCTATATAATGATTCAGACTATAATAGGAAAGTAACTATTCAGAGCCCCATCTCGATTCCGCTTACGCTGCATCTCGATGTTGCTTCTCGCCATATGAAAAGGAAGAAAACCGCTCATTCATGCAAGCATGATTCGCAATTTTCTTCCATTTTGCATGGCTCTGAATAGTTACATATGAAAAAGAAAACGATCAGGAGATCGGAAAATTCCAATACAACAGAAGAAGGAGAATTTATGCATGAGTATTTTAAATGTAGAACATCTGTCCCACGGCTTCGGCGACCGTGCGATTTTTGAAGATGTATCGTTCCGCCTCTTAAAGGGGGAACACATCGGTCTGGTAGGCGCAAATGGTGAGGGAAAATCAACCTTTATGAACATCATCACCGGAAAGCTGATGCCGGATGAGGGAAAGGTTGAGTGGGCAAAAAATGTCCGTGTCGGCTATCTGGACCAGCATACCGTTCTGGAAAAAGGTATGACGATCCGTGATGTGTTAAAAAGCGCTTTTTCCTGGCTGTACGAGATGGAAGAGCGGATGAACACGATCTGCGATTCCATGGGAGATGCCTCCGAGGACGAGCTGAATCAGATGATGGAGGAACTTGGTGTGATTCAGGAGATGATGGATGCACACGATTTCTACATTCTGGATTCGAGAATCGAAGAGATCGGCCGTGCACTCGGCCTCGAGGAGATCGGTCTCGAACGCGATGTCACTGAGCTTTCCGGCGGACAGAGAACGAAGGTCCTTCTGGCAAAACTGCTGCTGGAAAAACCGGATATCCTTCTTTTAGATGAGCCGACCAACTACCTGGATGTGGAACATATCACCTGGCTGAAACGATACCTTGAAGAGTATGAAAATGCCTTCATTCTGATCTCTCACGATATCCCATTCCTGAACAGTGTTGTCAATCTGATCTATCATATGGAAAACAAAGAGCTGAATCGTTACGATCACTTCCAGGAGGTTTATGCGGTCAAAAAAGCGCAGAAGGAAGCTGCCTATAACCGTCAGCAGCAGGAGATCAGTGAACTGAAGGATTTCGTGGCACGAAACAAAGCCCGTGTGGCAACCAGAAACATGGCTATGTCACGGCAGAAGAAGCTGGATAAGATGGATGTGATCGAGCTTGCGAAAGAAAAACCAAAGCCGGAATTTCATTTCCGCACTGCGCGCACTTCGGGTCGTTTCGTTGTGACTGCAAAAGAACTTGTGATCGGCTATGAAGAACCGCTTTCCAGACCGCTGACCTTTGCGATCGAGCGTGGCGAAAAGATCGTGCTCACCGGTGCCAACGGAATCGGAAAAACAACACTCTTAAAGAGCATCCTCGGTTTGATCCCATCCCTTGGCGGAGACGTGGAGCTTGGAGATTATCTGGAAATCGGATATTTCGAGCAGGAAATGCCAAAAGGCAACACCAACAGTTGTATCCAGGAAATCTGGGAAGAATTTCCATCCTATACCCAGTATGAAGTCCGCGCAGCGCTCGCCAAATGCGGTCTTACCACACAGCACATTGAAAGCCTGGTGCGTGTCCTTTCCGGCGGCGAGCAGGCAAAAGTGCGCCTCTGCAAACTCATCAACCGCGAAACTAACCTCCTTGTCCTCGACGAGCCGACGAACCATCTTGACGTGGACGCGAAAGAGGAGCTGAAAAACGCACTGAAAGAGTACAAAGGAACTGTTCTTATGGTCTGCCATGAGCCGGAATTTTATGATGGCCTGGCAACCAGCGTATGGGACTGCTCGGAGTGGACGACGAAAGTGATTTAATCGAATCAAGTAAGTTCCCTGCTTCCATTGCGTGGAGCAATAAGCAGTGGGTTGGGACTTGTTTGTATCAGGAGTGGTACAAGTCACTCCTGATAAGCTGCGAAGCAGTTATTTGGTTATGAGCAAGTAGCGAAACGGATTGCGAACATCCGCTTGACTAATATTAAGAAGAAAAGTCAGCAGAAAACGGACTTTATAGAAGGTGTTTTCTGCTGATTTTTTGTATTTAACAAGTAGTTAGATAAAAAAATGAATATACAGAATTGTGTGTATTTTTCTGAAAATAAGAAAATTCGAAAAAAGGTGTTGACTTTTGCTTTTGGTGGTGTTATTATAACTAAGCTGTCAGCGAGAGCTACAGTGAATGAGTTCTTTTGAAACAGAAAAACCTAGTTCGGAGCCGGGTGGCTGCCGCGGGTTGCAAAAACTGCTTCAAAAAAACTTGAAAAAAGTTCTTGACAAAAGCAAATGAGTTTGATAAAATAAACGAGTTGCTGATCGAGAGAACAGCAAAGAAGTTCGAAAGAACTTCAAAAAATAAATTAAAAAAGTTCTTGACAAACGAAAAGCTCTGTGATAAAATAAATGAGCTGATCCGAGTCGGAACGGCAGAGATCCTTGATAATTAAACAGTGAAACACATCCTCGAAAGTTCTGAATAAGTAATTCAAAACGATCGAAAGATCCTTTAAAACAGTAAAAGGGATAAATTAGCTAGTATGTTGATTTTGAACTTGGAACAAACATTTTATCAGAGAGTTTGATCCTGGCTCAGGATGAACGCTGGCGGCGTGC
>OLRX01000919.1_pt1 | contig 24049 bp, 16 predicted proteins | sample 1672991 | NCBI WGS metagenome assembly OLRX01 (sample SAMEA3136744, study PRJEB25190) | human gut metagenome | biome: human gut; feature: human-associated habitat; material: faeces | place: Austria | collected 2013
CCTGTCCTTTCTCCTTACCAGTTCCAGGATGAATACAAAGAACAGTCCAATCAGATTTGCCGTAACCACGTCCAGGTTGATGGATGGTATGAAACTGAACACGGTAATCAGGACCAGGGGTACGATGGGGAGCATTGCATAACATGCAGGGCAGCTGGCATCCTGAGGCATCTGCGCCTTTGTCACGGTACCTCCGGCTGATATATCTTTCTTATCCATATGCCGCAGATAGATGGGCAGGAATACAGCACAGATCAGGATCAGGATAGCTGCGGTTTTTCCCTGGTAGGTAAGGAAATAATCCATCATCGGCATTCCAACCACATTTTCTGCCGCAAATATGGCGCTTGAATCATTGGGTCCCCAGTCAACAAAACCACACATGATCATAACCGTTGCAGCGCTCAGCTTGCTGATTCCCAACGAGGTAAGAATGGGGAATGCAATGGCCATCAGGAGCATGGCCAGGCCTGCGTGGCTTGTGATTACCAGCTTTAACAGGGTGCCGATGATGAAGAGCATGCTTAAAACAATATATGGGTTCTTAATCTTCGATAATGGCTTGGTTGCCAGGTATGCCAGCTTTGTGGATGCCCCGATATGGGACATGTAAACAGCGTATCCTGTTACCATCATTAAGGTCAGTCCAACCCCGGATGCATTGGATTTAAATGCGTTGGCCGCATAAGCGAACACATCTATGACAGCATTTCCGGTAGTCTTATCCCCCATGATTGAATTACCGCCAATGATAGCCGATATCAGCAGGATTGCCATGCCTGATACCAGGAATACAAATACTGAATTATACTTTTTAATCACCAATGTTGCAACTATGACTATGTACAGCAGCGTTATCATCACAGCTATAGCATTATTCATTTTATCTCTCCTGTCTTTTAGTTTCCCAAACCACCGCGGTACCGGGTTGTTTAAATCAGATATACAAAACCAAACTATTTTGTTTATATTCTTAACCTATAGTTTAGTATGTATACCTTATGTTTAGATTCTAAACTAATTATAATTTGTTGTCAATACCATTTATACACTTTGTCTATATGCACGAATATTGCATTTATTTTTTGTACAATATATCCAAAACTATTCAGTATCATCTAATTAGACTATTTCTGATACAGCAAAGGAGCCACAACATTTGTTGTGACTCCTCAATCGTCTTAACGAATATATATTATATGGATATTTTACTATTTACTTATCTCTTTTTTGCCTTTTTTCTTGCGTTTCTGTTATCTTGAACCTTGCGTCTTATATCCAACCATGCTTCAAGTACGCTGAAAGTGGTATTTATCTCATCCTCAGAAAAATGTTCCCTAACAATATCCATAGACTCTCCAAATCCTATCTCATCATATTTGCGGTGGGCTTCATTCAGTTCCTTTCCCTTTTCAGTTAAGAACAGGTGAAATCGATTGTCATTTTCAGAGTCCACTTCCCTGTATATTAAGCCTTTACTTTCCACTTTTTTCAGGATTTGAGAAACTGCCCCCTTGGTCTTTCCATAATCTCTTGCCAGTTCAGTTACTGTAATTCCATGATGATCAGCAATATGCTTTAACGTGTGTACCTCTACTGAAGTATAGGCTTCGCCTGTTCCATAATCATGAGGCACTTTTGTAGAGATATAAAAATTCGAAACCTGATGTAGTATATCTACTGCTTCTACGTCATTATATGATTTCTTCATCTTCTTATCCATAATATACTCCTAGTTTTGATATACACCGTATTCGTCATTAACAATTTGTTAAAGTATACTATATTTAGATATCAAAGACAAGTTTTTATTCCATTTGTTTCGGATTTTACGCCGCTATGGCCTCCTCAGCAACCATAACAAGAGTAAGCTTATAGAGATGCTGTCAAGGAGGATTGTGAGATTTGGACTTTAACTTTTCATCTTTACTTCTATTATTACAAGGTCTGCCCGGCCAGGATGCTGGTGGGGACGATAATCCGCTTGTATTCAACTGGCTTGCGCTCCATCTGCCGGAGGAGCAGATCACAGGCGTTGCGGGCAATCTCTCCGATATTCTGCTGGATGGAGGTAATATTCAAAATCGTCCGGCTTGCCACGGATACTCCGTCATAACCGATAATTCGGACCTCCTCAGGCACCCGGATGCCCAGTTCGGCCAAGGCCAGATATGCCCCCAAGGCTCTCCAGTCGCTGATAGCGAAGACCCCGTCAAACTCATAGTCAGTGCTGATCAGGTAGCGGATGGCTTGCTTGCTTTCGTCTAAAACCTCCCGGACCCTGGGCGTGCGGATGATTCGGTCCTCTCCCAACTCGATCCCGTGCCTGCGGTACTCCCCCCGGAAGCTCTCAAACCGCTCCCGCATCCGGTGGGAGATCAGGTTGCTCCCCAGCAGGATGGGCTTACGGCTTCCTTTCCGATAGAGCTCCTGGGCGGCCAGGACGCCGGACACGCGCTGGTCGCTCTGGACCTGGCAGATACCGGCGGTCTGCTCGGGGGGATCGGTGCAGTCGATCCACACATGGGGCAGACGGGGGTCCAGGATATTCCGGACGGCGAGATAACCGCAGGTGACGAGGATCACGCCGCAGACATTGCAGTCGTAGATGGTCCGCAGGATATCCGGCAGGGCCTCCTTCCGGTAGCCCAGGCTGGCGCTGATGGTCTGGATGCCAAGCTCCGCCAGGGTGTCGTGGAGCTGAATCAGCAGAGCCCGGTAATAGTCGTTGATTTGGGTGTCGACCACGACGCCCACTTTTTTTATCCCGGCGGCGGAGGGAGACGGCGGACGGTATCCGCTCTCCTCCAGCGCCGACAGCACCATCTGCCGGGTGGTCTCCGCCACTTTGGGGTCGCTGTTCAGCACCCGTGACACCGTGGCCGTGGAAACACCGCACCACTGGGCGATCATCTGGATGGACACGTCTTTTCTCTGGGCCATAAACTCGCCTCCTTGTCTTCTCTATCATACCACAGCAGGGCCGGAATGTAAATTTACAATGCGTAGCAAAAATATACAATTTGCCTCTGTCAAAATTGTATACCTCTCCAAAGTTCTGAGAATCCTAAAAAAACGCTTGCAATTTCCGTGATGTTAATTTACAATCTATATTGTAAAATTTCATTTATAAAAAGTAAATTTACATTCTGGAGAGGAGATATTCACATGGCAAAAAACTACGCAAATATTGCGAAGGAAGTCCTCCGGCTGGTGGGCGGGGACAAAAATGTATCCCACTTTGAACACTGCTCCACCCGCCTGCGGTTTTCCATCGTGGACCCCGGCAAAGTGGATCAGGCTGGACTGAAAAAGGTCCCCGGGGTCATGGGGGTCGTGGGCAGCGGCAATCAGTGTCAGGTGGTCATCGGCAACGATGTCATCGAGGTCTACGACGAGGTCCTTAAGCTGGGCACCTTTACCGGCGGGACTCCGGCCCCTGTCGCCCAGGGAAAGCGGGATATCGGCGCCACTGTTCTGGACCTCATGGTGGGTATCTTCCAGCCGTTGGTTCCCGCCATCGCGGGCGGCGGTATCCTGAAGGCGTTCCTGTCCCTGTTTGCCCTGGTCGGGATCATGGACAGCAAAGGCGTCCTGTATCAGGTTCTGATCAACGTGGCGGACGCGCCCCTGTACTTCCTGCCTGTGCTGGTGGCCGTCACCATGTCCAGCAAGATTAACTGCAACCGGCTGATCGCGGTGGCCACCGTGGGCGCTCTGGTGCTTCCCAAAACCGCGGCTCTGCTGGCTTCCGATCCTGCGCCCACCCTGTTTGGCCTCACCCTCCAGAACGTGAACTACGCCTATCAAGTGTTCCCGGCCATTCTGGCGGTGACCGCGCTGTACTTTGTGGAAAAGTACGTCACCAAGATCACGCCCAAGCCCATTCGGGTGTTCTTTGTCCCCATGGTGTGCTTCATCATCGTGTTCCCCCTGACCCTGCTGGTCCTGGGCCCCATCGGCCTAACCATCGGCAAGGGGCTGACCACGGTCATGCTCACCCTGTATAAGTATGTCGGCTGGCTGGCTGTGGGCCTGGTGGCCGCCGTCCTGCCCCTGCTGATCTCCATCGGCGCACACAAGGCGTTTATCCCCTATGTGGTCGCCTCCCTGGGCGACCCGAGCCTGGGCTACGAAATTCTTTACAACGGCGCTTCGCTGGCGCATAATATCTCCGAGAGCGGCGCTTCCCTGGCCGTCGCCCTCAAGACAAAAGACCCGGAGCTGCGCTCCACCGCCTTTTCCTGCGGCGTGTCCGCCCTTTTCGGCGTCACCGAGCCGGCAATTTACTCCATCACCATACAGCGCAAAAAGGTCCTCTACGGCGTGATGGTGGGCAGCTTCATCAGCGGTTCCTTCATCGGCCTGATGGCGGTCAAGGCGTTTGTGGCCATGGGCCCCGGTCTGGCCGGTATGGCCATGTTCGTGGACCCTGAAAATACGATGAACATCGTCTGGGCCTTCGCCGGTTTTGGGATCGCGCTGGTATCCTCCTTTATCGCGACGCTTTTCCTGTACAAGGACGAGGCAAAGGCGGAGGCTGCCCCAGCCGGGCAGCTCTCCGGCGAGCTCTCCGCACAGTCCTCCGAGCCGGAGGACGACACGGTGAAGCCCGGCTCTCTGGTAAGCCCTCTCCAGGGCACCGTGGTGCGGCTGGAGGACGTGAAAGATGAGGTGTTCTCCACCGGCGTCCTGGGTCAGGGCGCGGCCGTGCGGCCCGCGAAGGGCGAACTCTATGCCCCGGTGAACGGCACCGTCACCATGATCCCCGACAGCAAGCACTCGATCTCGCTTGTGGACGCCTGCGGCGCCGAGATTCTGATGCACATCGGCATGGATACCGTGCAGCTGGGCGGCAAGCACTTTGAGCCCCAGGTCAAGGTGGGCGACAGGGTCCGCAAAGGCCAGCTCCTGATCAAATTTGACATGGACGCCATCCGCGCCGCCGGTTATGATCTGACCACACCCGTGGTGGTTACCAACTCGGATGAGCTGGAGGTCACGACCCTGGCCCAGGGCGATATCGAGGCCGGAACCGAACTTTTGAAATGGGAGTGATATAAAATGAGTTTTCCGAAGGGTTTTCTCTGGGGCGGCGCCGTTGCCGCCAATCAGATCGAGGGCGCGTGGAATGAGGACGGCAAGGGCTGGAGCGTGGAGGATGTGGTCACCTTCAAGCCCAAAGTGGACGTAAAGGACTACAAGGCCAACGTCCACACCTCCCTGGAGGGCGTCAAGGCAGCTATGGCGGACCCCGACCCCACCTATTACGCCAAGCGCCGGGGCATCGACTTTTACCACCACTACAAGGAGGACCTGGCCCTCTTTGCCGAGATGGGCTTCAAGGTGTTCCGCCTGTCCATCGCCTGGTCCCGCCTCTTCCCCACCGGGGAGGAGACGGAGCCTAACGAGAAGGGGATCGCCTTCTACGAGGACGTCCTCCGGGAGATGAACCGCCTGGGCATCGAGCCGCTGGTGACCCTGTCCCACTATGAGATGCCCCTGGAGCTGGCGCTGAAGTACAACGGCTGGGCGGACCGGCGGGTGATCGGGCTGTTTGTGCGGTTCTGCGAGGTCTGCTTCCGGCGGTTCGGCAAATACGTCAAATACTGGCTGAACTTCAACGAGATCGACAGCCTGATCCGCCACAGCTTCACCACCGCCGGGATCATCCCGGAGCTGTGCGGGGAGCGGGGAGAGCTGGCCTGCTGCTACCAGGCCGCGCACAACCAGTTCGTGGCCGGAGCCATGGTAACCAAGCTGCTGCGGGAGCTGGTCCCCGGCGCGCAGATGGGCCTGATGCTCACCAAGCTCACCACCTACCCCCACACCTGCGCCCCAGAGGATGTGGCCGCCACCCAGAAGAAAAATCTGGAGAATTTCTTCTACGCCGATGTACAGGTGTTCGGAGAGTACCCCCGGTTGATCCTCCGTGACCTGGAAAAGCGGGGGCTCACGCCGGAGATGGAGCCGGGCGACCTGGAGCTGATCCGGGCGCACACGGTGGACTTTGTCTCCTTCAGCTACTACAACTCCTCCACCGAGTCGGTGGACCCCAACGTGGAGCGCGTACCGGGCAATACCATCCTGGGCGTGAAAAACCCCTACCTTCCCTCCTCTGAGTGGGGCTGGCAGATCGACCCGGTGGGCCTGCGGATCTCCCTGATTGAGCTGTATGACCGCTACCGCAAGCCCCTCTTCGTGGTGGAGAACGGTCTGGGGATGCGGGACACGGTGGAGCCGGACGGCTCCATCCACGACCCCTACCGGGTGGACTATTTCCGCGCCCACTTCCGGGAGATGGAAAAGGCCATCGACGCCGGTGTGGAGCTGATGGGCTACACCAGTTGGGCGCCCATCGACCTGGTCAGCGCCAACACCAACCAGATGAGCAAGCGGTACGGCTTCATCTACGTGGACCAGGACGACCTGGGCCAAGGCACGCTGGAGCGCAGGCGCAAAGACAGCTTCTATTGGTATCAGAAGGTCATTGCCACCAACGGCGAGAACATGGATTGATTTCCATTCATTTTATCAACCAGAAAGGAAGTATTCTTATGAAACAGTTCACCTACACCATCACTGACCCCGTAGGCATCCACGCCCGCCCCGCCGGGGTGCTTGCCAAGCAGGCCAAAGCCTTGGACAGCACCGTCACCATCGCCAAGGCCGATGGCAAGTCCGCCGCCGCGACCAAGCTCATGGCTTTGATGGGCCTGGGCATCAAGCAGGGCGATACCGTTACCGTAACCGTTGAGGGCGGCAATGAGGAAACCAACGCCGCTGCTATGGAGAAGTTCTTCAAGGATAACCTGTAAGCGCCGCACAAAAGGGGCGTCTGCCTTGCGGCAGACGCCCCTAATCATGTTTCTCTGTTATTTGCACGGAGAATACCAAAAAATATTGTAGGAGGAAATCACCATGATTTTGATTCAGGGAAAAGGCGTTTCCAAAGGTGTCGTCCAGGGACCTATCTACTTCTTCCAGCGCGCGTCGGCGGCGGTGTCCAACGCTGTGGCCGGCGATTTGGAGGAGGAGAAGCGGCGTCTGGAGGAAGCGAAAGAAAAGTCCATGGAGCAGCTTAACGCCCTCGCGGACAAGGCCCGGGAGGAGGCCGGTGAGGATGCCGCCATGCTTTTCGAGACCCACGCCATGTTTGTGGAAGACGAGGACTTCTGCGACTGCATGAACGCCGCGCTGGAGGAGCAAAACTGCTCCGCCGAGCGGGCGGTGGAGATCGCCGGGGAGCAGTTTGCCGCGATGCTCGCCGCCATGGACGACGCCTATATGCAGGCCCGGGCCGCCGACATCAAGGACGTGTCCCGGCGTATTTTGAACAACCTGATGGGTGTGACTGAGGGTGGTATCGACTCCGACGAGCCGGCAATTTTGGCCGCAGACGATCTGGCCCCCTCCGAGACGCTGCAATTGGACAAGAGCAAAATTCTCGGCTTCATTACCCAGGGCGGCTCCGGCAACAGCCACACCGCGATCCTGGCCCGCACCATGGGCATCCCCGCCATCTGCGGCCTGGGTGACTCCTTGAAACAGGATATGGCCGGGCGTGTGGCGTACATCGACGGTGAGACGGGCAAAGTCGCCATCGACCCCGACGAGATCACCCTCTCTGCGTTCCAGGCTAAGATGGAAAAGCAGCGGGAAATGAAAGAGCTGATGGAAACCATGAAGGGCCAGGAGGATGTGACACTGGACGGGCGTCACATGATGGTCTACTGCAACATCGGCTCCCCGGAGGACGTAGCGGCGGTCAAGTCCAACGACGGTCAGGGCATCGGCCTGTTCCGCTCCGAGTTCCTGTATCTCGCCACCTCCGACTACCCCACCGAGGAGGAGCAGTTCAAGGCGTACAAGGACGTGGCCGCCGCCATGGACGGCAAGCGGGTGGTCATCCGCACGTTGGACATCGGCGCGGATAAGCAGGTGGACTACTTCGAGATGCAGAAGGAAGAAAACCCCGCCCTGGGCGTGCGGGCCATCCGCATTTGCCTCAACCGTCCTGAGGTGTTCCGCACCCAGCTGCGCGCCCTTTACCGCGCCTCCGCCTACGGCAAGGTCGCTATCATGTTCCCCATGATCACCTCCGTGTGGGAGGTCCGGGAGTGCAAGCGGGCCTGCCAGAAGGTCATGGCCGAGCTGGACGCCGAGGGCATCCCCTACCGCAAGGACACCGAGATCGGCATCATGATCGAGACCCCGGCCTCCGTGTTCGTGGCCGAGGAGCTAGCCCGCGAGGTGGACTTCTTCTCCGTGGGCACCAACGACCTGACCCAGTACACCCTGGCCTGTGACCGTCAGGCCAACGACCTGGGCAAGTTCTTCGACCCCCACCACCCCGCCGTGCTGCGGGCGCTGAAGATGGCCACCGACGCCGCCCACAAGGCGGGCATCTGGATCGGTATCTGCGGTGAGCTGGGTGCCGATCTCTCCCTGCTGGAGACCTTCCTGGCCATCGGTATCGACGAGCTGTCCGTGTCACCCTCCTCTGTGCTGCCCCTGCGGGCTGAGATACGCAAGTCCATTGCCAAGACCTGTACCTTGGAGAAGCTGGAATGCTAAACAGAAAAGATACCACGAAATCAGCGGAAGAGGCGGGGTAAAAGGTAACGGGCAAGCAATGGGGCTGTGAAGAAATAGAGTAGATGGACTCTATTTCCCACAGCCCTCCCACTTTTTGATCCAGAAGTCTGTTACTTTCCTAAAAAAGCATATACCTCCCCCTTACCCCCACAGAAAGCGGGCCCTTCTTTTTTATGCCGCAACAGCAGCCCTTTTCTTTTTATTCCTGAATTTATAGAGATTATGGCCTATTGATACCAAATATATTTCCAGACTCACTCGGTTTAGCTTTCTTCTTACCACACGTTTGTACCATCGGTCATACTTTATGATTCCAAACGTCCCTTCCGCTTGTATCGAACGGTTCATCCGCAGCAGCGCTCCCTGGATACTTTCCAGGTTTTCGACTACTTCCTGGTGCATACAGCTCAGCTCCCGGTTCATACACACCATACGGTTCTTATCTGTCTTTTTACATTGTTCCTTATAAGGACATCCTCCACAGTCCTCACATGTATAGTACTCTTCCTGGCGTCCATATCGGTTCCCTTTTACTGCTTTCCTGTATGCAAAATGGAACTTCTTTCCCCATGGGCACATCAGGGTCCCATCCGGGCCCGGCTTAAAGTTCACCGCACGAAACGGGTTCTCATGATATTCTTTATCTTTTGTCTCTTTTTTGTACATCGGAAATTTCATGTACTTTTCCATCCCGTGTTCCTGACAATAAATATAATTGTTGTACGAGCCGTATCCCGCATCTGCTACCGGATATTTCGGGTAAAACCCATACAGTTCCCTAAATTTCTCCATCAACGGCACAAAGCAGTCCATATCCGAGCGGTACTGCTTCACGTCGATGACCGCTATATATTCATCCGCTGCCCCGATCTGAATGTTATATGCCGGGAGCAGCTGGTCGTTTCCCATGTAGTCCTTTTTCATCCTCATAAACGTGGCATCATGGTCCGTTTTGGAATAGCTGTTGCGTTCCGGACCGCAGATCCGGATCTTTTTCACATATTCTTTCAGCTTTTGTGTGTATTCTTTCAGCTTCTCGTAATATCTCTGCTCCCTGGTCTTTCGGTGTCCCCTGCCGTGGACAAACGCTTTTTCGTCGATCCGGCACTGAAAAGCGTATCGTCCAAGAATCATCTCCAGACCTTGCGGAGTATATTCCGTGTTCGTCTCAACCTTCAGCCCGGTATAGGCCAGATCCTCATTGATCTGACCCAACAGCTGTGTGATCTTTGCAAACAGCCGGTATCTGGATTTTTCCGTTGCTTTTTTCCATACCCAGCTGTATTTATTCGCATTTGCCTCAAATTTTGAGCCGTCTATATAGAGATGTTCCAGATCCACGGCGTCTTTTTTTCGGATATACTCCATAACGGCACGGAAAATATCTTCAGCCTTTCCGTTGATTTCATCATTTATAAAGTGTCCGAAGGAGCGGTAACCGGGTGTTTCGTAATCCATCAGGTACATATAACGGATATTGGTTCTGCACCGGTCCTCCAATTCCCTTAAACTTGCGTATCCTGTGTCCATAAAGCCGAATAAGATTGTTTTAAGCATATTGACCCGATTATATCCCGGCCTGCCATACGGTATAATGGTTCCGGCCTGAGATACTGTTCTATTCCGATCTCCTCCATGATCTGGTCAAATACCAATACCGGATCGCAGATATCCAGACTATCTGCAAGAAATACTGGAAATCTTCCCTGCTTTGGACTATAATAAGACATGGTATTATTTTTCATGACAGATAAATTATACCAACAAAAAAAGAACGTTTCCAGGGTAAAACCTGAAAATGTTCTTTTTTTGTTAAGGGGCTTTTTTCACAGCCCCTTTTATGAGCATTTAGTAATGGAAATCAAATTGAGGGTTATACTTATTCCAGACATGCTGAGTGAAAATCGATAGGGCTTTCATGCTGGATCAGGCTCTGTGGCGAACTCAAAACAAGCGTTCCTGCTATGTGTAAGGCTTAAAGCAGCTCCACTGTGCAACCGAAAGGAGGCAGTGTCTTATTCTGGAAATGTACCTCGTGGTCATTATGGTTGATGAGCATGCGAACCTTCTGCTCCGCACTACCCCGGATCATAATCTCTACCCCGTCCTCGGAGGGAGTTGTCTCAATCTGGTTGTCGGCCAATATGGTACCCATTAGCTTGGCAGTGGTACCCTCATCTAAGGCACAGCCAAGGTAGTACACTGTTCCCGCGCCCTGTTTTCTCCGAGTGACAGCGGCAAATTTGGTGTAGAAGGTGTCCGCGTAGCGATATAGCACCTCAGCATCCCGGGCTTCCAACATGTCCCGGAAGATACCGCCGAAGCCCTGGCTGCCGGCGAATGCTCCCTGGCCTTCCACAGGGAAGGCGTTCAGGTCCTGAAGACTCTCGGTTTCTGTAACCGTTACCCCGGTCAGCCCAGTGTAGCCTACGGGGACAATTTCACCGACGGGGATATTGTTATCGGCATCTTTCACCGCATTCCGATAGGTGAGGACCAGGGTGCCGCCATTCTGGACGAAAGCTTCCGCCTTAGTCCGGAACTCCGGCTTCGTAATAATCAGCTGGGGCAGTAAGACAACCTTGTAGCCAGACAAATCTGCCTCTGCCGGGATAACGTCCACCGGGATATTGCCATCATAAAAGGCCTTATACAGCTTTTTCATCTCCCCTGCGCAATCCAGCAGAATACTCTGGCGCTGAATACGGAAGCTGGCCAGGGAGTCATAGTCATAGACGATGGCCACGTCACTGTGAATGGGGGCGTCCATGGCCTGGGCATATTGGCTGATATCCCGGAAGAAGCTCTGGACCTCGTAGAATTTCCGCCCCTTCACATTGTCCGCATCCAACACACCGTAGCAGAACTGCTCGGCCCCCTTGGTAGCTCCCCGGTAGCGGAAGTACATCATGGAGTTGCATCCATGGGCCATGCCCTGGTAAGACCACATCTTTGCCTGGTTGGGCCGGGGAAGGAAACCGGTAACATCGTGGCCCTGGGCACCCATAATGGCCTCGGTGATCCAGAAGTTCTTTCTGCTCAGACCCCGGATATAGTCCAGACCAAAGGCGATCTCGTGGGGAGGAATCGGCACCTTCTGCCCACCCCAGACGGGGTAATTGTTGTAAGCTACGACATCCAGGCTCTTGGCCACCTGGGAGTAGTCCACATGCTTATCCAGGCCGCCGCCGGGGAAATCGTGCATGACCACAGCTTGGGGATCCACCTCATGGACCAGGTGGGCCTGGAAGTCCATGAAACGGCAAATGCTCAGACTTCGGAACCGTTCCCAGTCCAGCCGCAGGGCAGGGTTGTGAGTGGTGATGGTCTCAGCGGGGAGAGGAATTTCTTCAAAGCTGTTGTACTCCTGAGACCAGAAGGTGGTGCCATAAGTATCGTTCAGCTTGTCAATGTCTCCCCCAAATTTTTCGCTCAGGAAACTCTGAAACGCCTTTTGGCATTGGGGACACCAGCACAAATCGCTCCCTTCGTGGCCGATCTCGTTGTCAATCTGCCAGGCCACAATCTGCTTTTCACCTCTGTAATGGCCCACAAGGGCGCGAATGATTTTCTCAGAATACTCATACATCTCCGGGCTGTTAAAGCAGTAGACGTGACGTCCGCCGAACGTCCGCTTCTGTCCGTTCTCAAATTGAGAGAGAATACTGGGGTGCTTTTTCGCCAGCCAGGCAGGGATGGTAGCGGTGGGTGTGCCCATGATCACCTTCAGACCCTTTTCTTTGGCCTTGGCGATGACGCCGTCAAAGAAGGAGAAGTCATATTGCCCCTCAACCTTCTCCATCAGATGCCAGGAAAACTCAGCGATCCGGATCACATTTCCGCCCATTTCCCGGATGGTGTCCATGTCAGCCTCCATCAGGGCGGGGTCCCACTGCTCAGGGTAGTAGTCAACTCCTAACCACATGTGTTTACTGCTCCTTTCTTGCCCGCAGCTCGCGGACCATCTTATTGTAGAACTCACCCGTCAGCTTGTAGCCGCTCTTATAGAACACATAGCACAGAGCGGACAGAATCGCGGGGATAATGATCATAATAACCTTCAGGCCCATGATGGTGCCCGCGCCGGGCGTAACGCCTGCTTTCCAGCCGATGAGAGTCAGGCCGATGCCGCTGACGAAACCGGAGAACGCGCCGGCGAATTTCACAATGAAGGTCTGCATGGAAAACAGGATCGACTCGTTCCGAGTGCCCAGGGAGTACTCGCCGTAATCCACCACGTCGGCCAGCATGACCGTAATAAAGACCAGCATAAAGCCGATGCCGTAGTTAACCACCGCGGAGGAGACGCCCACAGCGGCGATGCTGGAGGGAGCGACGATGCCCACAACGAACAGCAGCAGGAAGCCGGCCACCGGCAGGAAGCAAGCCAGGAAGAACGCCTTTCCGCGGCCAATGAACTTGGTAACCATGGGGAATGTGAACTGAGCGGCCATCTGGGCAATACCGGCCACGCCAGTGTAAACGGGGTACAGAGCCTCAATGCCAATCGCGTAGCTGAAGTAGTACAGGGAAAAGGAGTTGGACAACTGATAGGAAAAATTGAAGAACAGCGCAATGCCCAGAATGACCTTCACCTGGTCGTTGGCGATGAGGACATGCAGCATGCCCTTGGCAGTGGTTTTCTCCGCGCTCTTCGTGACAACTTTCTCTTTGCAGTTTATCACAGTGATGGCGGAACATACAACAAAAATCACACTGACCATCATGGCGAAATAGGCAAAACCAATTTTACGGTCGCCGCCGCCAGCCGTGTCGATAATTTTTAAGCCGAAGGAACCTACGATCAGCCAAGCAAAAGAGGCGAACAGACGGGGGATCGCGGACACCTGACTGCGCTCATTTTCATCGTCCGTCAGGGCGGGAACCATGGACCAGTAGGGGATATCATCAATGGTATAGGTCATGCCCCACAGAATGTACAGTACAGCGCAGAAGGCCAGGAAGGTGTTGCCCTCAAAGTCTACGTTCCAGAACATCAGGGCCAGGACAATGGCGTTAAGTACAGTGCCGATCATGATCCAGGGGCGGAATTTGCCCCATTTGCTCCGGGTATTGTCCACCACCATGCCCATAAAGGGGTCGTTAAAAGCGTCCCAGATTCGGGCCACCATAAACAGGGTGCCCACAAAGGCGGGAGCGACAAAGCGCACATCGGTCAGATAGAACATGAACAGGTTGCCAACCAAAGCATAGACCAGGTCCTTGCCAAAGGCACCGACGCCAAAGCTGAGCTTTGAGCGCCAAGACAGTTTTTCCAGCTGCTGCATAACTTACCTCCATAAATTTATAGTATTTTTTCGCCAAGCGCTCTTTTTACGGTGGGCCCTCCCGTGAAAAGTCGTTCTTTGAAGTGCAGGTAAACTTTACTCCAATATTTACTAAAAGTCAATAGATTATACAAATATATTTTACTAAATATTTTACTTTCGTGAAAAGTGCACAAAAATTAGGGTGTATTTTTGACATCTAAAGCCAGGCCATGTAGGAAGAACGTTCTCTTGATCTTGAAATTTCTGCTGTCAACCCCCCCAATACTATCAGGACTTGTTCTTATTACTCTGGCAATTAAAAAATCGCAAACTCCGGCATGAGAACTATTGAAATTTCAGCGTTTCCGGGCATCATCATTTTGGAAAAGTACGATTATCTAATTGCCGGAGTAATAAACCGACTGCAATCCGGTTGGCCGCTCCGCACTTGACTTTTTGTAAAAAAGCAGTAAAATAAAGTAAATAATTAGCTGTAAAGACAAGGAGTGAGACACGATGACCACCTTGAAGGATATTGCTCAAATTGCCGGTGTAGCCCAGGGTACGGTCTCCCGTATTTTGAATCAGGATCCAACCTTGTGCGTCACTGGTGAGACGCGAGAACGAGTTATGCGTATCACAGAATCCCTGGGCTATAAAAAAAACACACTCCGGACCGCATCGTCAGCTCCAACAGAGCAGGAGAAGCGGATCGGCGTTGTGCAAATGTTTGATATGGAGGAGCTGCGGGAGGATATCTACTACCTTGCCCTGAAAAATATCCTGGATGAGGAATGCTTCTCCCGGCAGTGGATTACAGTCCCCCTCTACCGGGATGAGCGGCGTCGTTTTGTCCGGCGGGATCAGGCGCCTCTGGATGGCTTGTTTGCCATAGGGCGCTTCACACAGAAAGAAGTGGCCAGCTTCCACGAGTATACGGACAACATCGTTTTTTTGGACTCGGATCCGGAGCCTATGCGGTATTATAGTATTTTACCCAACTATCATCTGGCAGTCCAGCTGGCACTGAAGCATCTGCGGATAAACGGCCATCAACTGATTGCCTATCTGGGCGGCGTCAACACCTTCGGCGACCACAAAGAGCTGACGATGGACCCCCGTTTTTACTATTACCGGGCCAGTCAGGCTAACCGGGACAGTTATGACCCATCGCTGGTGTTGGACTGTGAAATGAACGCAAAAAGCGGCTATGCCGCTATGCGGAACTTTTTGGAAACGTATGGCCGGCCGCCCGAAGCGATGTTTATTGCCAGCGACTCCATTGCACCAGGAGCCATGATGGCTCTGCGGGAACGGGGGCTGCGGGTGCCCGAGGATATCAGCATCGTCACCTTTAATAACACCGTATTGTCGGAGTATTCTGATCCTCCTCTCACTTCTATTGAACTGTTCATGCGTGAAAATATTCGGGCTGCTGCCTTCTGTATGCAGCTTCTCTGGCAGGGGAATGTCCGGGGCAAGCGAATTGTGGTTCCTTGCGAACTGGTGTCCCGAGGAAGTGTTGCCCCTGTCCCAACTGATAGTCCACCATCTGAACTATGATCCGAATGAACTTGGCATTAGGTGGAGCGTCACAATCAGTAATACCCTACGTCGATCCAGCCAGGGGAGGGGTTGTCCAACAGGTCGATGACACACACTTTTGCTCTCTGTTCTTCAAACTCTTCGCAGATACATTTGCCAATGCCCTTCGCACCGCCAGTGTTACCGGACAGGAAAACAGGAGCACAAGGCACAGTCCCGTCATCGCAAAGGGCAGATTTCGGCAAATTCCCCCGCTGATGTCCTCCATGGCGAACTGTATCTCCTCCTGGTATATTTTCCAGCTATACGGCGTCACCTCCCAGCATTTCGTGCTCCAGGACAAAACGCACCTGGTGTTCATCAATGAGGCGCTTCCCCTGCTGGCCAGCACATCGGCGGTGACGCTGGGGCGGTTATTTCTGCATTTTATTACTATCCTTACCTAATGTATATCCGAGTCCGAAGCAGGGATACCGCCTGATTATGGAATGCAGATCCAGTGGTCTTACAGACTATCAATGGTGTTATGCTGCCTACAGCGCATACTTCCCGCGCTTCACAAACCTCCCGGCCTTTTCAACCACCACCTGATGGTCCTTCACCACCTGGGTGCCGCGCAGGAACACGCTCTCTATACGTGCCGTCAGCTTCCTTCCCTCAAAGGGGGCGTAGTCCACATTCTGCACCTGGTCCGCTGCCGTGACCGTATCCTCTACACCGGTACGCATGACAACGATATCCGCGTCGCTTCCAGGGGCAATGACTCCCTTTTCGGGGTACATTCCATAGAGCTTGGCGGGATTTTCCGACAGAAGCTGGCACATCCTTTCCCTGGTAATCCTTCCCGCGTCCACGCCGTAGGTGTAGAGCAGCGTACCCCTTGTCTCTACCCCCGGCATTCCTCCCGGAATCTTTGTAAAGTCATCCTTCCCCAGCGCCTTCTGCGCTGTGGTAAAGCTGCAGTGGTCCGTGGACACGGTCTGGATGGTCCCGTCCGCCAGAGCCCTCCACAGGCGCTGGGAATCCTCCGGTTTCCTCAAAGGAGGCGCGCACACATATTTTGCCCCTTCCATGCCCGTAAGCCCGTACAGGCTGTCATCCATAAGCAGATACTGGGGGCAGGTCTCCGCGTATACCTTCTGGCCCCTTCTCCTGGCCTCCATAATGACGTCGCAGCCCTCCCGGCAGGTAAGGTGCACCACAATCACAGGGATATCCGCCACTTCCGCCAGCCTGAGCAGCCTGTCTATGGCCTCCGCCTCTGCGGCAGCGGGTCGGGTGGCCGGGTGGCTTTCCACGCCCATCCTTCCGGCAGCCTTTGCCTCTGCCTGCAGGGCAGCTATCATGCCGCTGTTCTCACAGTGAACACCGGTGATTCCTCCCACCTCCTTAAGCCTGCGCAGAATTTCAAAGATGGTTTTATCGTCCACCTGGGTATCGTATGTCATGTACAGCTTAAATGAGGTGATTCCCTCTTCCATCATGTCGTCCAATTCCCTGCTGACCGATGGGTTCCAGTCCGATATGGACATGTGGAATCCGTAATCGCAGGAGCACCTGCCGTCCGCTTTTTCATGCCAGTTCCTGAGGCCGTCAGCCAGGCTCTCCCCTGTGTACTGTGTTCCGAAGTCCACGATGGTGGTGGTGCCGCCCCTGACAGCCGCCTTGGTTCCCGTGGCAAAATCATCTGCCGTGACAGTTCCCGCCACATGGAGGTCAAAATGGGTGTGCGCATCAATAAATCCCGGAAAGAGAAGGCAGCCTTCCACATCCACAACCCGGGTATCCTTGTCTGCCAGATGCCCGATTTCCTCCCCGGTTCCCACTGCCGCCACCTTTTCCCCGTCAATGAGCACATCTGCCTTGAAACTGCCGCTTCCGCCAACAACAATTCCGCCTTTTAATACCTGCTTCATATCCATCACTCTCCTGTTCCGTCTGTCAATATAAATATATTTCCCAGCTTGCTCTCCTTCTGCCATGGCTTTCAGACGTGTTACCCTTGAGCAGTAACTGCCATGGCCTTCGGACGTGTTACCCTTGAGCAGTAACTGCCATGGCCTTCAGCCGTTCCCCGTCAATCCGGTACACGGTCCAGTCACTCATGGCCTGGGCGCCCATTCCCAGATAAAAGTCAATGCTTGGCTTATTCCAGTCCAGGCACCACCACTCCAGACGTCCGCAGCCCCGCTCCACCGCAATGGCTGCCAGCCGGTTCAAAAAGGCGGTTCCGAAGCCCTGGCCCCGGTACTCCGGACGCACATACAAGTCCTCCAGATAAATGCCGGACCTGCCCAGGAATGTGGAGAAATTATGGAAGAACAGCGCAAATCCAACTGCCTCCCCATCCTTCATCCCCAGAATCACCTCTGCTTTTTCCTTTTCAAACAGCCACTGATTCAGCAGCTCCTCTGTAGCCACCACCTGGTCCAGCATTCCCTCGTAATCAGCCAGCTCTTTTATGAACCTGAGAATCAGGTTTACGTCCTGAGGTTCTGCAAACCGGAATTCAACGGCCTTATTCGTCATTCTATGTCCCATTCCGTGCTCCATTTCATGCTCCATTCCGTGCTCCATTTCATGCCCTGTCCCTTCAAGGTTGTTGTCCATAATATCGTCTCCTCATGCGGAACAAGCGAAAAGCAGATGGACTGCCTTTCGCTGTTCATTTCCAATGTTATTTTTACCTCTTCTTTGAATAATAAGTGTCATCCATGGGAAGCGCTGTCCGCAGAATATGGTCCTTTGCGTAATAAGCTCCCTGTGCCGCCGGGGCGGTCGGTATGGTGGCTATCTCCCCGATTCCCTTTGCGCCGTACGCAAAGGGCAGCAGCTCTTCCTTCTCCACATAGATTGCATGGATATCAGGAATCTGGGTGGAGCGCATGAGTCCCAGGGTGCCGTATTTAGCCTGGGGAACGCCATTCTTTAACGGGAAGTCCTCGGTCAGGGCATAGCCCAGTCCCATGAGAACGCCACCCTCAATCTGCCCCTGTATGGAAATGGGGTTCACTACCTTTCCGGAGTCATGGGCAGCATACACTTCCTTTACCCTGCCGTCGTCGTCTAACACCACCACATGGGTTGCAAATCCGTAAGCCACATGGCTCTTTGGATTGGGCACATCCGCCCCCAGCTTATCCGTGGGGTCAAAGAATTCCGCAAAGAACTCACGGCCTTCCAGCTGGCTTAAGTCCCCTCCCGCTTCCTGCAATGCCTCATTCAAATCAGCGGCAGCCATCCTGATAGCCTCGCCTGTAATCAGGGTCTGGCGGGAACCGGATGTGGTTCCTGAATCAGGCGCCACCTCGGAATTGGCCCCCATATTCCTGATCAGTTCCTTTCCAAGGCCGGTTGCCTCGGAAACCATCTGTACGAATACAGTGGCGCATCCCTGTCCGATATCGGAGGCAGCGCTGTATAACTCAATCTTTCCGTCGTGGACAGCCAGCTTTGCCCGGCCTTTGTCGGGAAGTCCCACGCCCACGCCCGCGTTCTTCATGGCGCAGGCGATTCCGGCTCTGCCCGGATTGCTCTCATAGGCATCCTTTACAGCCAGAAGGGTTTCCTTAAGGGCTGTGGAGCAGTCCGCAATCTGCCCGTTTGGAAGCACCTTGCCCGGTTCAATGGCATTGCGGTAGCGGATTTCCCATGGGGAAATCCCCACCTTCTCCGCTAAAAGGTTGATGTTGGACTCCAGGGCAAATTCACTCTGGCACACACCGAATCCGCGGAACGCGCCCGCGGGCGGATTATTGGTATAATAGCCGAAACCGCGGATATCCGTGTTTTGGTAGCAGTAAGGCCCAACAGAGTGGGTACACGCCCTCTCAAGCACGGGGCCGCACAGTGACGCATAGGCCCCTGTATCAAAATAAATCTCACAATCCAGTCCGGTAAAGATACCGTTCTCGTCGCATCCCAGGGTAAACGTGCCCTCCATTGCATGGCGCTTTGGATGGAAGCTTAAGGATTCCTGTCTGGAGAATACCACCTTTACCGGCCTCTGCACCTTGAGGGCTGCCAGGGCTGCTATGTGCTGTGTGGATACATCCTCCTTGCCGCCGAAGCCGCCGCCCACCAGCTTGTTTTCCACAACCACCCGGTCCGGATCCCAGCCCAGCATGATGGATATTTCCTTCCTGGTATCGTAGACGCCCTGGTCTGTGGAATATACCTTCACGCCGTCCTTGTAAGGAAAGGCCACCGCGCATTCCGGTTCCAGGAAAGCGTGTTCGGTAAAGGGCGTGCGGTAAGTCTGGGTCACCACATACCTGGAATTCTCCAGAGCCTTCTTTGCATTCCCCCTGGTAACATGACGGCTCTGGCACAGGTTTCCCTTCTCGTGTACCTTGGGCGCGTCCTCTGCCATGGCTTCCTGGACAGAGCACACGGGTTTCAGCTCCTCATAATCAATCTTTACCATCCTCTTTGCCTTCTCAAGGATGTCTCTGGACTCGGCAACCACCAGACAGATAGCATCGCCCACGCACCGGGTGATATCTCCCTTTGCAATCATTACGTCCCAGTCCTGCTGGAGATGGCCTACCTTGTTATTGGGGACATCCTCGGCCGTAAGCACAGCCAGCACGCCAGGAAGCGCCGCCGCTTTCTCGTAGTTGATATCCAGAACCCGCGCCCGCGGATACCGTGAGCGTACAGCCGAAGCATATACCATTCCCTCCATCACCACGTCATCCGGGTACTCGCCGTAGCCCAGCACCTTTTCCCGCACATCCAGGCGGAAGGCGCGCTTGCCCACGCCGTACTCGTCTCCCTTTTCCAGGGACTCCTCAATCCGGGCGTCGCCTCTCAGGATGGCTGCCGTCAGCTGGATGCCTTCGATAATCTTCTTATATCCTGTACAGCGGCAGATATTTCCCTTTAGCGCTACCTTGATTTCCTCCTCAGTGGGGTCCGGGACGCGGTCAATCAGCGCCTTTCCGGCCATCACCATGCCCGGCGTACAGAATCCGCACTGCACGGATCCCATTGCTCCAAAGGCGTACACAAAGGCTTCCTTTTCCGCGTCGCTTAACCCCTCCGTGGTAATGATGTTTTTGCCCACTGCCCGCCTGGTTGTCAGGACACAGGACTTGACGGCCTTTCCGTCCACTACGATTGTACATGTACCGCAGGCGCCTTCGCTGCACCCGTCTTTGACAGAATGAAGGTGAAGGTCATCCCTCAGATAGCGCAGAAGCGGTTTATCCTCGCTGGTGCAGCGTTCCACTCCATTTACTGTAAAACAAAAGTTCTCTCCCATTTTATGCCTCCTGCCTCTACGCCTTTACTGTGAAAATGCCGTCGGCATCCAGTATGATTCCTCTTGGACATTTGACTGCACACATACCGCAGGCGATACACTTTGCTTCATCGATTACCGCGTGGTTATTCTCTATCCTGACGGCATCCGCCGGACAGTTCTTTACACAGATGCCGCAGGCAATACAGCCCACCGAGCAATCCTTCCTTGTCCGGGCTCCCACATCCTGGTTCATACATGCCGGATAAACCGGATATTCCGGCGTGGTAATGCGTATCAGGCCCTGGGGACAGGCTTTCACGCACAGGCCGCAGCCCACACATTTGCCCCGGTCCACATCCGCAATCCCAAGGCCATTTATATGAATGGCGTCCATCTTACAGGCCGTCACGCAGCTTCCCATGCCCAGACATCCCCATTTACATTTCAGTATGCCGTCCGGATGGTCTGCCAAGATCTGCCTGCAATCCCCGGTCAGGCCCTCACGCGGAATAACTGCCTCTGCATGACAGCCCCCCAGGCATTGCACCACAGCTACTTTTTTATTGCGCTTTTGTGCCATTTTATTCTTCTCCTTTCATTATTCTCACAAAAGAATAACGTTACTTTTTTAACAAGCCTTTGCTAAAGGAGTCCCCACATTTTCATTGAGGACTCCTTTGTACGGCAATTCGCACACATTATAACAGTTCAGACACTATCTACAGCATATATGAATAGTCGTTAATGACTGTCTGGATGATTTTCCGGATGCCGTCCGGCACATCTGCGTTTGCGGAACCGGCTGTGTAATCCATGACCTTGCCCTGAAGCCTTACCCTGCATACACCGGCGGCGGCATCCAGTACCGTGAAGCCCTGGTTCTTGCTGTCAGCCATGTCGGCCTCGTTGGCAAACAGGGTGAATTTGTCAAGATAGGGAGCGCTGTCCCATGGACAGAAGCTCTTGCAGTTGCCGCACTCATTACACATATAGTCCACATGGATGATCTGATGCTTCTCCATGCCCGGAACCACCAGGGAGATATTCGCTCTGTTGGGGCATACCTCAACACAGTTCTCGCAGTAGCTGTTGCAGGATAAGCAGCGGGTGCTGTCGATGACATGAGCATTTTCCTCGGCCAGCCTGCCCTTGCGCTCATAGATGGCTTCTGCGTCCGAGAGCTTAAACAGGTCCTCTGCCAGGGCCTTTCCGATGATGGCTTCTGCTGCCATCTTGCCGTCCCTGATTCCTTCCACTACCGTGGCAGGACCGTACAGGCCGTCGCCGGCAACATAGACACCCTTCACAGAAGTCTCCAGTGTCTCCTGGTTCACCTGGGGACGTCTTCTGCTGTCCAGAACAATGCCGCAGTTCTCGTAGAATGCGCCCGGTACCTTCTCGCCAACAGCGGCAATTACGGTGTCGGCAGGCACTTCCACTACCTGGTCAGTCTCCACCACGCCGCGGCGTCCGCTTGCGTCGATATCTCCCAGTACCATTCTCTTACAGTACAGGACGCCATTTTCCAGCTTCACGGGAGCTAAGAGTTCAGCGAATTCCACGCCGTCCTCCACAGCCATAACCAGTTCTTCCTCGTCAGCAGGCATGTAGCGTCTGGTTCTTCTGTATACCAGGGAAACCTTCTCCACGCCGGCGTTTCTCTTGGCAGCCCTGGCTGTATCCATGGCCGTGTTGCCGCCGCCGATAACAACCACGTTTCTGCCTAATTCCACCTTGCCGTCCGTTGCCTTGAACCGGGCCAGGAAATCCAGGGCATTCATGGTATCCCCTGTCTCCAGCTTAAGAATTCCCTGCTCGGACGCGCCTACGGCCAGGACAACATAATCGTAATCCTTCTTAAGTTCCTCTATATCCGTGATTTCCCTGCCGTTCACCATCTCCACGCCCATGGCTGCCACCAGCTTCACGTCATTGTCAATGGCGCTGTCGCTGATACGGAAACCCGGAATCACATTGCGGACAACGCCGCCCATCTTCTCTTCCTTCTCAAACAGGGTCACCTTCACACCGCCCCTGGCCAGGAAATAAGCTGCCGCCAGTCCGGCCGGGCCGCCGCCCACTACGGCCGCCTTCTTATCAGAGGTAATCTCCGGCGCTTTGAGTTTTGCCATAACTGCCCGGAAGCCGCCCTCTGCCGCCTCCAGCTTGGTCCTGCGGATATCCACCGGGGACTCGTAGAAGTTTCTGGTACACTTGCTCATACAGTTATGGGCGCAGATGGTACCTGTGATGAAGGGAAGAGGATTCTTATTGAGAATGACCTCCAGGGCCTGCTCAAACTCACCTGCTCCCGCCAGCTGCAGATATCTGGTGATATCCTGATGGATAGGGCATCCTTCCTGGCAGGGGGCGATGAAACAATCCGTCAGCGGAACCGGCTTATTGATTTTCCTGGAAGGAAGGGGCTTTACTGCCTTTACATGATGCTTGTCGGACTTTACAGCCTCCACAAGGCCGGCTGCCTTGGCAGCATCCACGCCCTCAAAGGCAGCGGCTTCTCTGGCCGCAAACAGCTGTCCAATTTGCTCCAGTCTCTCATAGCCGCCCGGCTTTAACATGGTGGTGGCCATGGTCACCGGCCAGATGCCTGCATCCACGATATCCGCGATGTTAAAGAAGTCAGCGCCGCCGGAATAGGAAATGCGCAGCTTCCCTCCAAAGTCCTCGGCCAGCATTTTGGCAACGGACATGGACAGCGGATAAAGGGACTTGCCGGACATATACATCTCCTCGCTGGGAAGCTCGTTCTGTTTTACGTCTACCGGGAAGGTGTTGGTGATCTTCACGCCGAATTCCAGACCCTTCTCGTCCGCCAGGGCCTGGAGCCTCTGGAGCATGGGAACCGCATCCCGGTACTGTAAATCGTCCTTAAAGTGGAAATCGCCAAAGGCAACGTAATCATATCCCATATCATCCATGATCTTCCTTGCATACTCATATCCAAGCAGGGTGGGATTACATTTGATGAATGTATGTACCTTCTTCTCCTCAATCAGGTATCTGGCGATACGCTCAATCTCCTGGGGAGGACATCCGTGAAGGGTGGAAAGGGTTGCGCAATTGCATACATTGGGAGAAATGGCTTCCACATCCTCCCTGGACACCTTCTCAAACCTGTCCAGATTGTCAAGCAGCCACTGCCTGCACTCTTTGAAAATGGCGGTTTCAGAGGCATCCTTCATGCCCTCAATGAAACGGTCAATCTTCTCTGTCTTGATTCCGTCCAGGTCATATCCCACGGACATGTTGAACTGGAAGCCGTCGGGACTTCCCAGGCCGTATTCCCTGGCCAGCACCTTACATGCAAACCACGCCTTTACATACTCGTCAAATGCCTGGGGCACATAGAGCTCTGTGGACCACTCGC
>OLRX01000927.1_pt1 | contig 23876 bp, 18 predicted proteins | sample 1672991 | NCBI WGS metagenome assembly OLRX01 (sample SAMEA3136744, study PRJEB25190) | human gut metagenome | biome: human gut; feature: human-associated habitat; material: faeces | place: Austria | collected 2013
CCGTATTTAAATGCGAAGCCACGGCAAATTCCGTTGCTGGTCATGCAATGCATGAGCGGCAACATTTTATTTGCAAATGGCTGGACGGAGATGACAGGTAATCAGCCTATGGTTTAAGCCACCATACATAAACGGAATAGAAAACCCCAGGAATGCCAGTTCCTGGGGTTTTCGTTTTGTTACTTATTGTGAATACCTGCAATCATTTATTCAATAGCTATTATAGCATATGAGGAATTGTTTTTCAAGATACCATGTTTAAGCATTTTAAATACATTCAATGTTTTTTGCTAGGCATTCTCAGCCTTCAGATTCTTCTGGGCCGTAGCCAGCATCAATTTAATACGGTTCAACTGGTTAACTTCACTGGCACCTGGATCGTAGTCTACAGCGATGATATTGGATTCTGGATAGCTCTTTCGAAGTTCCTTGATCACACCTTTTCCGACAATGTGGTTTGGCAGGCAGCCAAATGGCTGGGTGCAGATGATATTTTTAACACCGCTGTGGATCAGCTCCAGCATCTCGCCGGTCAAAAACCAGCCTTCGCCAGTCTGGTTTCCTAAGGATACAAAGCCCTTTGCCATTTCTGCAAGATCACGGATCTCAGATGGCGGTGTAAAATGTTTGCTGGCAGCCAGTTCTTTTCTTGCGGTCTTTCTGAAGAACTCTAACAGAGCGATACCTGCGTTGCAGAGTCTTGCAGTGGACTTCTTCATTCCAAAATGTTCAGCCTTGAAATTACTGTTGTAGAAGCAGTAAAGAAGGAAATCCAGCAGATCAGGCATTACAGCCTCTGCGCCTTCTGATTCCAGAAGCTCTACTACATGGTTGTTAGCCAGAGGAGAGAACTTAACAAGGATCTCGCCTACAATACCAACCTTCGGCTTCTTAATATCAAGACGATTCAGATTGTCAAAATCACGGATAATGCCGCGGATATTTCTGGCAAATTCCATCATGGCAGGCTGTCTCTTGGAAAGGGCCCTGATACAGATCTTTTTCCATTTCTCATGGAGTGCGTCTGCACTTCCCGGAACTGCCTCATATGGTCTGGTTGCATAAAGGACACGCATGAAAATGTCACCGTATACAATAGCCTGCATGGCTTTGGTCATCAGTGGCAGCGTAATAGAGAAACCAGGATTGGTCTCCATACCGTTTGCATTAATAGAAATAACCGGAACCTGGGGCATACCGGCTTTTTCAAGTGCCCGGCGGATAAATCCGATATAATTGGAGGCACGGCAGCCGCCGCCGGTCTGGCTCATAAAGACTGCTGTGCGGTTCAGATCATATTTTCCGGATAACAGTGCGTCCATGATCTGACCAATAACGATCAGGGATGGGTAGCAGGCATCATTATTTACATACTGAAGACCTACATCTACGGCATTGCGGTTGTGGTTCTGCAGGATCTCAATGTTATAACCAAAGGCGCGGATGGCAGGCTCGATCAGGTCAAAATGGATCGGTGACATCTGGGGGCATAATAAGGTGTAATCCTTCTTCATTTCCCTGGTAAACATCACACGGTTGTAAGCGCTGGAAACTACTTTCCGTTCATAATGCTTCTGGTCACGTACACGCAGAGCTGCGATGAGAGAACGGATACGGATACGGGCAGCTCCCAGGTTATTTACCTCGTCAATTTTTAATACAGTATAGATCTTTCCTGACTTAGTTAAGATCTCAGCAACCTGGTCAGTAGTAACAGCGTCCAGACCGCAGCCAAAGGAATTTAACTGGATCAGATCCAGGTCATCTCTGGTTTTTACAAAGCTTGCAGCTTCATAAAGACGGGAATGGTACATCCACTGGTCGGTGACAACTAAAGGCCGCTCCACTTTACCCATATGGGAAACAGAGTCTTCTGTCAGCACGGCAAAACCATAGGAAGCGATCAGGTCCGGGATACCGTGGTGGATCTCCGGGTCTACATGGTAAGGTCTTCCGGCCAGTACAATGCCCCGCTTTCCGTGTTCTTTCATCCAGGAAAGAGTTTCTTCCCCTTTTTTCTCCATATCAGAACGGGATGCCAGCAGCTCTTCCCAGCCTGCGTGGGCTGCCATACGGATCTCAGCTTCCGGGATCTGGAATTTTTTTCCAAATTCCCGTACCAGACCGTCTGTTAAGATCTTTTCATTTGTAAATGCCATGAATGGGTTCATGAAATCTACATGCTCTGTTTCTAATTCTTCTACGTTATTTTTAATGTTTTCCGCATAAGAAGTAACCATTGGACAGTTGTAATGGTTTCCTGCCTCCGGGCTTTCATTTCGCTCATAAGGGATACATGGGTAGAAGATGAACTTCACGCCCTGGTGTATGAGCCATGAAATATGGCCGTGTACCAGCTTGGCCGGATAACACTCAGACTCACTTGGAATGGACTCAATGCCCAGTTCGTAGATCTGTCTGGTAGACTGTGGGGAAAGTGTTACATGGTAGCGTAGCTTTTTAAAGAAAACAGCCCAGAATGGGAAGTTTTCATACATATTTAAAACTCTCGGGATACCAACCACGCCACGGTCTGCTTTATCTAAAGGCAGCGGTTCATAGTCGAACATTCTGTGATATTTGTAGTCAAAGAGGTTGGGAATCTCTTTTTTTGCTTTTGCAAGTCCAAGACCACGCTCGCAGCGGTTCCCGGAAATATAGTGGCGTCCGCTTCCGAACTGGTTGATGGTTAAAACGCAATGGTTATTGCAGCCTTTGCACCTGGTCATAGAGGTGGTGTACTGCAGTCCGATGATCTTATCCAGAGGCAGCATGGTGGTCTCTTTTTCACCGGCCATGTGGAAACGTTCTTTTGCGATCAGTGCTGCGCCGAAAGCTCCCATGATACCGGCAATGTCCGGGCGGACTGCACGGCAGCCGGAGATTTTCTCAAAGCTGCGAAGAACGGCGTCATTATAGAAGGTACCGCCCTGCACAACTACATGTTTTCCAAGATCAGAGGCGTTGGTGATCTTGATTACCTTAAATAAAGCATTTTTAATAACAGAGTAAGCCAGACCTGCGGAAATATCAGCAACAGTTGCACCCTCTTTCTGTGCCTGTTTTACGTTGGAGTTCATAAATACAGTACAGCGGGTACCAAGATCTGTAGGATTTTTTGCAAATAATGCTTCTTTTGCGAAATCTTTTACGCTGTAATTTAAGCTTTTTGCGAAAGTTTCAATAAAAGAACCACATCCTGAGGAACATGCCTCATTTAACTGTACGCTGTCTACAGTTCCGTCTTTGATCTTAATGCACTTCATATCCTGTCCGCCTATGTCCAGGATACAGTCAACTTCCGGCTCAAAGAAAGCAGCTGCATAATAGTGGGAAATGGTCTCAACTTCTCCTTCATCTAACATAAGAGCAGCCTTTAAAAGGGCTTCCCCGTATCCGGTAGAGCAGGAGTAAGCAATATGGGCTGTTTTAGGAAGCTGTTCTTTGATCTCTGTTACTGCACGGATGGCAGTTGCTAAAGGACTTCCATTATTATTATCATAAAAACGGTATAATAAAGTGCCGTCTTCTCCCACTAGAGCTGCTTTGGTAGTGGTAGAACCGGCATCAATGCCCAGATAGCAGTTTCCTTTGTAAGAAGAAAGGTCGCCGGAGCGCACATGGTTGTGACCGTGATCTTCGATAAAAGCATCATATTCTGCCTGATCCTTAAACAGGGGATCCATACGCTTTACTTCAAAATCCATTTTAATGCCATTGGAAAGGGTGTTGATCATGTGGGTAATAGCTACCGGTTTCTGCCCTTCCTTTGGGTTCATGGCAGCGCCTACAGCTGCAAACAGATGGGAGTGATCCGGTGCAATGGTCTGTTCCGGAGTCAGGTGCAGCGTGCGCACAAAGGCTTTTCTCAGTTCAGGAAGGAAATGTAAAGGTCCGCCTAAAAAGGCAACATTTCCCCGGATAGGTTTACCACAGGCAAGACCACTGATGGTCTGGTTTACTACTGCCTGGAAAATGGAGGCAGCCAGATCTTCCCTGGTAGCGCCGTCATTGATCAGCGGCTGTATATCAGATTTTGCGAAAACGCCGCAGCGGGCTGCGATAGGATAGATAGCCTTGTAATCTTTGGCATATGTATTCAGTCCGGCAGCATCAGTTTGTAAAAGAGATGCCATCTGGTCAATAAAAGATCCGGTTCCTCCTGCACAGATACCGTTCATGCGCTGGTCGATGCCGCCTGTAAAGTAAATGATCTTGGCATCTTCGCCGCCTAACTCAATGGCCACGTCGGTCTGGGGTGCGTAGTCCTGGAGAGCAGAAGCAACTGCCACAACTTCCTGGACAAAAGGAACTTGTAAGTGAGATGAAAGTGTAAGGCCGCCGGAGCCGGTGATCACTGGGATAATATCAATGGGGCCGGTCTGGTTTAAGGCTTTCTTTAAAAGTCCAGCCAGAGTTTCCTGAATATTGGCATAATGACGCTCATAATCGGAGAATATAATATGAAGATCCTGATCCAGTAATGCAACTTTGACAGTTGTTGAACCGATATCGATCCCCAGGGTGTAATAAGTTGTAGTCTGATCCATAGTATACGGGGATACCCCTTACCTCCTTTGTAACTTAATGTTCTCCCAACATCTTGCTTATTAGAACATCATGTCTCTTGTTGCGTTTTCGGGATCAAAGCCCAAAAAAGCACATTACAGTCTAACACAATCCCATCGGATTAGCAATTGTTAAAGGGGGTTAAGAAAATGTAAAGAAAATGAAAAAATTTGAAACGATTTGACAAAAACAGGGTCAGTTACTATAATGTAGAATGAAAATTCAAAATGGGGGAGATTTCGCATGATACGGATTTTCAAGACAGAAGATGGCGCTATGCATGAAAAAGAAGAGATGGAGCCAGGCTCATGGATCGCCCTGACCAATCCTACCGCTTCGGAGATCTTAGAAATCGCTGATGCGTACCAGATCGATCCGGACCATCTGAAGGCACCTCTGGATGAGGAAGAGCGCTCACGTATAGAGGCAGAAGATGAATATACGCTGATACTGGTGGATATTCCTTCTATAGAAGAGAGAAACGGGAAAGACTGGTTTGTGACCATTCCTATGGCGATCATTACGACCAAGGATATGCTTATAACCGTCTGCCTGGAGGAGACCCCTGTCCTTACCGCCTTTATGGACGGAAGAGTCAGGGACTTCCACACATTTATGAAAACAAGGTTTATCTTACAGATCCTTTATAAAAATGCCACCCAGTATCTGCAGTACCTGCGTATTATTGATAAAAAGAGTGAAGTCATTGAAAATAAGCTTCACCAGTCCCAGAAAAATGAGGAACTGATCGAACTGTTAGAGCTTCAAAAATCGCTGGTGTACTTTACCACTTCCCTTCGTTCCAATGAAGTAGTGCTGGAGAAGTTATTAAGGATTGATAAGATCAAGAAGTATCCGGAAGATACAGATCTTCTGGAAGATGTAATCGTTGAGAATAAGCAGGCTATGGAGATGACCAGTATTTACAATGGCATCTTAAGCGGTACTATGGATACCTTTGCTTCTGTTATTTCTAACAATTTAAATATTGTTATGAAATTTTTGGCAACTGTTACCATTGTTATGTCTATTCCTACCATGATCGCAAGCTTTTATGGTATGAACGTAAGAGCCAGCGGAATGCCTTTTGCAGAAAGTCCATATGGTTTCGGCATCGTGCTTTTCTTTACTTTGTTATTGACTTTGATCGTTGCTTATATATTTAATAAGAAAGATCTTTTTTAAAGATATAAAAAAGGAGTATTTAAATGGAAAAATTTTCCAATAACTGGAAACGGCGGAGAGGAAATTTCATGGGAGGCAGAAGTATCATTGATATTGTGTGTGCCCTGGAGATCCTTGGAGTGGTTCTTTTTCTGACAGCACCGCAGTTTGTGATGAACTATCTGATCTTAAATCCTGCGGCTATCCTTCACGGCCAGATCTGGCGTATTGTTACATTTTTAGTGTACCCACCTGCCATTACAGGTTCTGATGCCATTATGTTTGTGCTGATGAATGCTCTGGGCATTTATTGTATCCGTGCTTTTGGTATGATCGTAGAACAGGTATGGGGAAAATTCCGCTTTAACTGCTATATTATTGGAGGCGTGCTGCTGCATTCTGCAGCTGCTATTGGTATTTACCTGGTAACAGGACTTTCACTGCCCCTGTTTCCAACTTATTTAGTTTATTCTTTCTTCTTTGTATTTGCCCTGATGTTCCCGGATATGCAGGTACTGTTTATGATGGTACTTCCATTAAAAGCAAGCTGGATCGCAGTGGCAGAGGCAGGAATTTATATTTATTCCTTTATTACAGGCGGACTGATCGAAAAGATTGAGATCGTTATAAGCCTGATCCTCATCGGTATCTTCTTTGGATGGATGACCTTTGCAGGTCCTTCCGGTTTTAAGCAGAAGAAACGATCCCAGGAGTTCCAGAAGACTACCCAGAAAATGAAGGTGGTAAAAAGAGGGCATAAATGTGCAGTCTGCGGACGCACAGATAAAGACAGTCCTGGTATGGAATTCCGTTATTGTTCTAAATGTGAAGGCAATTATGAATATTGCATGGATCATTTGTATACACACAAGCATGTCAAAAAAGAGGATGCTGATAACAGTAATGTAGATAATTAATGTGAACAGCATACTCTGCGCTCCCATACTGCAGATCCCCACTTGCCCTGGGATTTTTTATCTTTGCTTCAGGGGCATAAAAAGGCAGTAGAAGAGCGGATATACTATTAACCCCAATAACATTTATTTATGGAGGAATTTGAAAACATGAAGAAAACTAAGATCGTCTGCACTATGGGCCCCAACACAAATGACAAGAACATTATGCTGGAACTGGCTAAAAATGGAATGGACGTAGCTCGTTTTAACTTCTCCCACGGTGATTATGCAGAGCATCAGAGCCGTCTGGAAATCTTAAAAGAAGTAAGAAAGGAACTGGACCGGCCGGTAGCAGCTCTTCTTGATACAAAGGGACCGGAGATCCGTACCGGTGTATTAAAAGATGGAAAAAAAGTTTCTTTAAAGGAAGGACAGACCTTTACTTTAACTACCAGAGAGATCATTGGCGATGAGACTATTACCCATATCAACTACTCTGGCCTGAATGAGGACGTTGCAGCCGGAAATAAGATCCTGATCGATGACGGTCTGATCGAGCTGGAAGTGGAAAAGGTAGAAGGTACAGAGATTGTTTGTACTGTTATCAATGGTGGCGAGTTAGGTGAGAAAAAGGGTGTAAATGTTCCTAATGTAAAGATCAAGCTTCCGGCGCTGACTGAAAAAGATAAAGAAGATATCCGTTTTGGCATCAAGCAGGGCTTTGATTTTATTGCAGCTTCTTTTGTCCGTACTGCTGACTGTATCCGTGAGATTAAGTCTATGCTGGATTCTGAAGGTTCTGCCATCAAAGTCATCGCTAAGATCGAAAATGCAGAAGGTATTGATAATTTAGATGAGATCATTGCAGTTGCAGACGGCATCATGGTAGCAAGAGGTGATATGGGTGTTGAGATCCCGGCACAGGAAGTTCCTCATATCCAGAAGGAGATCATCCGCAAGTGCAACGAGGCCTGCAAGACTGTTATCACTGCAACCCAGATGTTAGACTCTATGATCCGCAATCCAAGACCTACAAGAGCAGAGGTTACGGACGTTGCCAATGCTGTTTATGATGGTACTGACGCAGTGATGCTTTCAGGTGAAACTGCTATGGGCAAATATCCGGTTGACGCATTAAAGATGATGGTATCTATTGTTGAAGAGACGGAAGATTACCTGGATTACAGCGCATATCGCCGCCGTAAAGTAACAGAGGAGAACATGAAGAACATCTCCAATGCAGTCTGCGCAGCTTCTGTTTCCACTGCACATGATATTGGCGCTGATTATATTATCGCCCCAAGTATCACAGGATTCACATCTATGATGCTTTCCAAGTGGAGACCGGCAGCACGTATCATTGGTATGTCCCCAAGCACTACTACTGTCCGTCAGATGATGCTTCAGTGGGGTGTAACACCTATATGGTCCCGTCGTGCAGAGAGTACGGATGAGCTGATTGAAAACTCTTTAGAAGAGTTAAAGAGCGGCAATGTGATCAAATCTGGTGATCTGGCCGTTATTACCGCAGGCATTGTTACCTATGCAAGACGTCATGAGGCAGCAGCAGCTACCAATATCATGCGTGTGGTAAGTGTGGACTAGTGCGATCAGTACAGTTATTTACCAAATGATGTGCTGGTAAGCTGGTCTGCATTAGATTTTTTACCTTTTAACTTTGATATCAACAAAATAATACTGGACAAGGAAGTCTGCCTGGGAGTACAATTATCCGCAAAGGAAATGGTACTCCCTTACAGGCTTTTTTATATATCAGGATTTTCTGATAAATATACAAAAGTTTTGCATAAATTACCATTGTGCAAAGCAAAGATCCCCCGCAGGGAAAGGAGACAAGATTATGGAAAAGAAACCGTTTGTTACACTGGCGCAGGTAGAAGAAATCGCCAAGACCTATCCAACCCCCTTTTATCTGTATGATGAAAAAGGTATCCGCGAAAATGTAAAACGTCTGAAACAGGCATTTGCCTGGAATAAGGGATACAAAGAATATTTTGCAGTAAAAGCAACCCCAAATCCATTTATTTTAAAGATCCTGCAGGAATATGGCTGCGGTACAGACTGCTCTTCCTTAACAGAGTTAATGATGTCAAAGGCCTGCGGTTTTTCCGGTTCTGACGTAATGTTTTCCTCGAATGATACTCCACCTGAGGAATTTGCTTATGCAAATGAAATGGGCGGGATCATTAATCTGGATGATATTACCCATATCCAGTGTCTGGAAGATACATTAGGTTTTATTCCGGAAACCATCAGCTGCCGTTTTAATCCAGGTGGCGTATTTAAGATCAGCAATGACATTATGGACAACCCGGGAGATGCAAAGTATGGTATGACTACGGAGCAGATCTTTGAAGCATTTAAGATCTTAAAATCAAAAGGGGCAAAGCATTTTGGCATTCATGCTTTTTTGGCAAGTAATACAGTTACCAATGAGTATTATCCAATGCTTGCAAAGATCCTTTTTGAGCTGGCTGTTAAATTAAAAGAAGAAACCGGTGCCCATATCAGCTTTATCAATTTGTCAGGTGGTATCGGTATCCCTTATCGTCCGGATCAGGAGCCGAATGACATTATGGCTATTGGTGAAGGTGTACGCAAAGTTTATGAGGAGGTTTTAGTTCCGGCCGGAATGGATGATGTAGCTCTCTGCACAGAGCTTGGACGTTTTATGTTAGGACCTTACGGATGCCTGGTTACTAAGGCAATCCACGAAAAGCATACTCACAAGGAGTATATTGGTGTAGATTCCTGTGCAGTAAACCTGATGCGCCCGGCTATGTACGGTGCTTATCATCATATTACTGTTCTTGGAAAAGAAGATGCGCCTTGCGACCATAAATATGATATTACAGGTTCTCTTTGCGAGAATAATGATAAATTTGCTATTGACCGTATGCTTCCTGAAATCAAAAAGGGTGATTTTTTAGTGATCCATGATGCAGGTGCCCATGGTTTTGCAATGGGTTATAATTATAACGGCAAGTTAAAATCAGCAGAACTTTTATTAAAGGAAGATGGTTCTGTCCAGATGATCCGCCGCGCAGAAACTCCAAAGGATTACTTTGCAACCTTTGATTTTTGTGGTATCATGGATGGGTATGATAAATAGAAATCACATATAGAGAGAATTTTGGCCCGTCCGCGTATGCGGGCGGGTATGTGCGTTAAAATGGTTTAAATAATATGGCAATTATAGCAGGAGGCAAAAATATGGCAAAAATCGGTTTCATTGGAATGGGAAATATGGGATCTGCTATTTTAAACGGACTTTTACGGGTATATAAGCCGGAAGACTTATTATTTACAGCAGCCCATCAAGAAAAAATGGAGGCTGTAACAGCAAAGACCGGAGTGCCCCATGCAGTATCCAATGCAGAGTGTGTAAAAAAGTCTGAATACGTGATCCTGGCGGTAAAACCACAATATTTTGAGACAGTATTTGAGGAGATCCGTCCAGTATTAAAGGAAGATCAGATCGTTATCTCACTGGCACCTGGCCAGACCATTGCAAGCCTTACAGAACGTTTAGACGGAAAGGTGCGTATAGTGCGTACCATGCCAAATACACCGGCACTGTTAGGTGAAGGCATGACAGGTATGGCATATGAGGAGTCCCGTTACAATGAAGAGGAAAAGGCAGTGCTTCGTGGTATTTTTGAGGCCTGCGGACGTCTGGAAGTGGTAGATGAGCGGATGATGGATGCAGTTGGCTGTGTCAGTGGCTGTTCACCGGCTTATGTATATATGTTTATTGAAGCACTGGCAGACGGAGCTGTAAAATATGGACTTCCAAGAGCCAAGGCATACCAGATGGCAGCCCAGACAGTTCTCGGAAGCGCAAAAATGGTACTGGAAACAGGAAAGCATCCGGGTCAGTTAAAGGACGAGGTATGCTCACCTGGAGGTACTACCATTGCTGGTGTATCTGCACTGGAAGAGTGGGGCTTTAGGAATGCTGTGATCAAGGCAGAAGATGCCAGCTATGAAAAGGGTAAGAAAATGTAAATGCATGCTGCACATCACCTGAAGCTGCTTTTGCAGCGGATGCAATGCTAATGCCTGTGAAAACCGGACATAACTGCCCAAAAATCTTTTGCAAGATCAGGTACAAAAAGATTCAGGGAGTACATATCATATAAAAGGAGAAGAGAAGAACTATGGGAAAAGTAGAAAATGAAGGAATGCCGGTGGTACGTCTGGACCGCCAGTTAAAATACCAGGGAAATATCCTGAAAATGTATGAAGATACAGTTCTGGCAAATGGCCATGAGGCTCATTGGGATTTTATCCATCACGATGGCGCAGCTGCAGTCCTGCCGGTGGATGCAGATGGGAAGATCCTTATGGTACGCCAGTACCGCAATGCCTTAAACCGCTATACACTGGAGATTCCTGCAGGAAAGCTGGATGCCCCGGATGAGCCAAAGATCGAATGCGCTTACAGAGAACTGGAAGAGGAAACTGGTTTTCGTACTGAAAAGCTGGAATATCTGATGAGCGTAAATACTACGGTTGCATTCTGTGATGAAGCTATTGATATTTTTGTAGCCCACAACCTGATCCCGTCTCACCAGCATCTGGATGAAGATGAGGTCATTGAAGTGGAAGCATGGGAATTAAAAGATCTGGAAGAGATGATCTATACCGGAAAGATCACAGACGGCAAAACAATAGCGGCACTAATGGCTTATGGCCGTAAGTACCGCTCTGTAGATAAAAAAGATGAACTGGTATAACAGAAGGATTAAAGAAACGGGGCTGGCTTAAAAAGTCAGCCTCATTTGATACCATACTACATTTCCGTGAACGGACTGGGAAACGCCCTCGTTTACAAAACCGAATTTTGCATAGTAATGGATCAGCTTGTCCTTGCAGGTAAGTACCAGACCTTTACGTCCCTGTTTTCTGGCATCTTCAATAGCAGCTTTGATCAGTTCACCTGCATAGCCTTTTTTGCGGCAGGAAGGAATGGTATTTACACCAAAGATCATCTGCCATGCACCATTTTCATTGTGCAGTTCTCCTTTTTCGTACATTTCATCAGTCAGATCGGCCTGGTCTGTTACCATGCCGTCTACAAAGGCGATCAGCTTGTCATTTTCATCAAACATCAGCCAGAAATGGTCTGCATAATAAGCCAGGCGGTTTTCAAAGTCTTTTTTTGTGGCTGCCTCCGCAGCTGGAAAACATTCTGCTTCTACGGCAGCTAATGCGTCTAAGTCATTTAAAGTTGCAGTTCTGATTTTCATAATACTTTATTCCTCCGTTGTATTTAATGTCCTCTCGGAGTCTTTCCTGCACCTGCTTTTGTGGCTGATTTTCCGCCAGCAGATATTTGTCAATGGCTTCTGCACAGCCGTTATGATCGCAGTCAGCTACTATCACATCAGCCAGAGCTTTGATCGGTTCTGTTGCATTTCCCATGGCAATTGACAGACCGGCTGTTTTTAACGCCATAGTATCATTATCTGCATCACCTACAGCAATGGTCTGTTCTAATGGCAGTCCCAGATGTTCGCACAGTTTCTTTAGCCCTACGCCTTTGTCGATCCCTTTTGCGGAACACTCCAGGGAAGTAGACTCTGCCAGTGCCAGTGCAGTTTCAAGCCCGGCAGCCTTGATACGTTCTACCGTGCGTGCCCGTGAGTATTCATCTTTGTGATAAAGGTTCAGCTTCAGCACGGGAAAGGGTTCCTGGCAGAAAGAATTGTAAATGTTTTCCAGTTTGTCTGTGATCTTATCAAACATGGTCTGATAAATGCCCATATGAAAATCGGCCATATGGGACTGCTGGTCCCTCTGTACAATAGAACGTTCTGAAAGAACATGGATCATGGCCTCTTCTTCCAGGGCAAATTCCATTAATTTTTTTACGATTCCAGGATCAAGAGCCTGGGAATAAAGGGTTTTCTTTTCCTTCAGGTCGTAAACACAGGCACCACTGACACAATCCAGATATCGCAGGCCAGGTATTATTTCTGTAAAAGCATTTAGCTCTGCAAGATTACGGCCTGTACATAAGATAACCGTTTTTCCGGCATCGCCTGCCCGTTTGATTGCATTTAAAGTCTCAGGAGAGATCTGTTTATCTGAATTTAACAGGGTTCCGTCCATGTCAAAAGTGATCAGCTGATAGTTGCTCATAGTAAATCCTCCGAATATATAAGATGTACTCCCAGAGCCTTTCCAGCACTTGCTTTTGCGGCCGGTTTTCTGCCAGTTGCACCCGGATTTCAGAGGCGGACACAACGCCAACGCCTCTGAAATCTGGGAACAACTGACAAAAAATCTTTTCACAAGATCAAGTACAGAGGATTCCGGGTGAACATTAAGATGCCGAGAGTACACTAAAATCTAGTATAATCCACAATAATTATCCGCCCCTTTCACTTGTCTAAATTTCCATCTGCCGCGTCAGCTTCAATCGACGATGCTACCGGCATCGCCTCATTCAGCTTCCTTGCACATGAAAATTTATCCTGCGTGTAATGGATCGGTAATTATCGTGGATTATACTAGTATACCATATTTCCGGTCAGTGTACAAAAAATCATGCACGGACAGAAAAAAACATATAACTGATATATAGAAATAAGTTGAAAGTGCAGCGGCACAGAAAGGGAAGCAGATGCCTGAAATTTCATTTAAAAGATTTACGGGCAGACATTTTCTGCTTTTGTGTTTTTGGCTTGGAATGGCCGGGGCGTCTGTTGTGGTGTGGTGGCGCGGGGCGGAAATTTTATCTTATAAAAATACATGGCCGGATACAGCTTCTTTTGCCGGGGCTTTTTTTGCTGTGATAAAACAACGCCTTTTCCAGTTGGGCGCCGGGTGGCTCTGCAGCCTTACAGTCTATAGTTTCTGGCTGTTTGGGATTTTTACATGCTTCTGGTCTTTTTGCCTTGGAATGGGGATCGCCAGTTTTACGGCAGAAAAAGGTTTTTTAGGTCTGCCTATCTTTTTACGGTCTGTTTTGCCCCAGGGAATCTTCTATCTGGTAGTCTGGTATGTTCTTTCATGCTGGTCTGTAAGCAGACAGAAACGGCTGCGGCTGCCGGCAGTTATTTTCTTAATGCTGCTTACAGTCTGTGGAGCTGCTGTGGAGGCATATTTTTACTGATTTTTTTCAATTTGAAACGCAGAATACACAAAAACTATTTAAAAATGCAGGAAAATCAACTATACTGTAAAAACGGAGTAAAAGCAGAAAGAGAGCAGCTGCAGGGATATGGGGTGTTTGGGTACAGAAAAAGAAAAACTGCGCTGTGTACCGGGGGAACAAGATGATAGATGAGATAAACAGCTTCACAACCTATCTTCAGGAAGTGAAGCATACAGCGAAAAATACGGAAGTGTCTTATCACCGGGATCTGGTCCAGATGGCGGGATTTATGGAGAAAATGGGGATCGCCCATGTGGAGAAGGTGACAAAGACCAGTTTAAATTCTTACATCCTTTATCTGGAAAAAGAAGGAAAAGCAACATCCACCATTTCCAGGGAACTGGCTTCCATTAAGGCATTTTTTAACTATCTTTTCAAAGAGAGAAAAATAAACAGGGATCCGGCAGAATTTTTACGGGCACCGAAGATTGAACGCAGGATACCGGTAATACTGACAAAAGAGGAAATACAGGCCCTTTTAGCCCAGCCGGGAAATGCGTCAGTTAAAGAAATGCGTGATAAAGCCATGCTGGAATTGTTGTATGCAACGGGAGTCCGTGTATCCGAACTGATCAGCCTGAAATTAGAAGATGTGAATATGCAGATCGGATATATTACCTGTCATGACGGCACCAGGGAGCGGATGATCCCTTTTGGAAAAGGGGCAAAACAGGCGTTGAGGGTCTATTTGGATGAGGCTAGGAGTTCTCTTTTAAAGGGGCGGACCTGTGAATGGCTGTTTACCAACTGCAGCGGTCAGCCTATGAGCCGTCAGGGTTTCTGGAAGCTGATCAAATTTTACGGGGAAAAAGCGGGGATCAAGACAGATATCACACCTCATACCCTGCGCCATTCCTTTGCGGCCCACCTTATGGTCAGCGGTGCGGATATCCATGCAGTCCAGGCCATGTTAGGGCATGGAGATACCGGCGCCTCCCAGATGTACGCAGTATATTCAGCGGCTACAGCTGCCCGGTCAGGTAGGTAAAAATATCATGAGCATAGTGAGAGTTTTTCTCACGATCTGCCCATAAGGTTTCATCATCATAAAGAATATAGGAGAAAGAGGACTTATGATCTTCCTTAAAAGATGGTTCCCACAAAGAACTGAACTGAGGTAAGAACAAGCCCTCTTTTTTGCAGTAACAGTTTTTTGCAGTAGCTTTTTTCCGGGCAGAACGGTCTACATATTCCCCGATGCTTTTATGGATCGCTGTATCTTCCAAAGGCAGATAATAATAATTCTGATAATCCGGATAAAAATATTTCAAGGTGCCTTCATATAGGTTTAAATTGCAGGCAAGATAGCTGTCATGAAGTTCCAGGCTTAATGGATTTAAGGTGTATTCCAGGGGAATGGGAATACTGTAGGGACTTTCCCATAAAAGATTGACAAAAGGGTGGGAATATCCGGCTTCATCTGTGTAGGAATACAGTTTGTGGCTGCAAAGGGTAAAATCCGACTCAAACAGGTCTGCATAATTTAAGATGGGAAGGATAGAAGGCATTCCACGCAGGTCATCTGCATTGTGCAGTATCAGCAGGTCAAAGAGGGATTTTTCGTGGGTATGCAGATAGTCGCGGTAGACTTCGATCAGCTGTCCGCCATTGTATTTATCCTCCCTATGTACCCCTAAAAACTGTTCAATGGACTTTTGTTTCATATTTTCCAGCTTTAGCAGCTTTCTGTAGGGCTTTATTTTCTTGAAAATATCAATACTGGCCAGGTCATTAAAATTGTAGTCAAGGCCCAGACGTTCACAGCATTTTAAAAGATAGGGGATATCAAAACGGTCTCCATTAAAATGGATCAGGATCTTAAATCGTTTTAAAAATTCAAAAAAGGAGTCTAAAAGCTCTTTTTCTGCCTGTCTGGTATCAGCAAACCACTGGATCAGCTTCCAGCCAAATCCGTCAAAATAGGTACATCCAATGAGATAAAGCTGGGAAGTTTCACCGGAAAAACCGGTGGTCTCTATATCAAAAAATAAAATATCCTTTAAGGGCCCGATGCGGTCTAAGGGATAGGTGTCTGGAAAGTCAATGGGATGTTTAATGGTAATCATAAAAATCCTTTCTGGTCCATTTTGTCAGATTCCGGGTTGGAAAACAGAAACCGTCCTTAGTTTAGCTGATTTTTAAAATAATTGCAAGAACGCTATGCTGTTACTGTAACTTTGCATCGAATATTTGTTCGGTATCCTGCTTGCATTGAAGCGGGGTCTATGTTATGATTGATAAATAAGATGAAGTATCGCTTTTATGCGGTTCCAGATAAAAGGAATATAGAACAGATGATTTCATATATAAAAGGAGCCCTTGGGGCAGTAGAAGATGATGTGATCGTAGTAGAGACAGGGGGCATCGGTCTGGCAGTCCATGTACCTCTTTCTCTTTTAGAAGAACTTCCGCCATTAGGGGAAGAAGTGACCGTTTATACCTATTTCCAGGTGCGGGAAGATGCTATGACTTTATACGGCTTTTTGCACAGACAGGACAGGGAAATGTTTAAACAGCTGCTAGGGGTGAATGGGATCGGCCCCAAAGGAGCCCTTGGCATCCTTTCAGTCATGCGGCCGGATGAGCTGCGTATCGCCATTGTCGGCGGGGATGCCAAAGCCATTTCCAGGGCACCGGGGATCGGGGCAAAGACTGCCCAGAGGCTGATCTTAGATCTTAAGGATAAGGTAGATTTAGAAGAAGTGATGATGGCTTCCTTGGGAGGCGGAAAGGAAGCTGCTTCCGATACAGGTACAGGCGCATCTGTGGCAGGCATGGCGGCATCGGCGAAAGAGGCAGTGGCAGCGTTAACAGCTCTCGGCTACACCAATATGGAAGCTACCAGGGCAGTAAAGAAAGTAGAAATCACAGAAAATATGAGCGTAGAGGATATTTTAAAGGCTTCGCTGAAGCATTTGAGTTTTCTGTGATCTTTAGCAGAGCATCATATAGTTTGAGGTATATATGGAACGGAGAATTATAACAACAGAGGCAACAGAAGAGGATGTGCGGATCGAGACTACCCTGCGTCCCCAGTGCCTCAGCGATTATGTGGGGCAGGAAAAGATCAAGTCTACCCTGAAAATATACATAGAAGCGGCAAAAAGCAGAGGGGAAGCCTTGGACCATGTGCTGTTTTATGGCCCGCCCGGGCTTGGAAAGACGACTCTTTCAGGCATCATTGCCAATGAGATGGGGAGCAGGCTGAAAGTGACCAGTGGACCGGCTATTGAAAAGCCGGGAGAAATGGCAGCTATTTTAAACAATCTTCAGGAGGGGGATGTCCTTTTCGTAGATGAGATCCACCGGTTAAACCGTCAGGTGGAAGAAGTCCTCTATCCGGCTATGGAAGATTTTGCCATTGATATCATGCTGGGAAAAGAGTCCAGTGCAAGGTCCATTCGTCTGGAACTGCCTCATTTTACACTGGTGGGGGCAACTACCAGGGCGGGACTGCTGTCAGCACCTTTAAGAGACCGTTTTGGTGTAGTCCAGAGAATGGAATTTTATACACCGGAGGAACTTCGCACGATTATCTTACATTCAGCAGCGATCCTGGGAGTGGAAATAGAACCGGAAGGAGCTATTGAACTGGCAAAGCGTTCCAGAGGGACCCCAAGACTGGCAAACCGCCTTTTAAAGAGGGTGCGGGATTTTGCCCAGGTAAAATATGATGGTGTGATCACAAAAGAAGTAGCAGATTTTGCATTGGATATTATGGATGTGGACAAAATGGGACTGGATCAGAATGACAGGAATATCCTTTTAATGATCATTGAAAAATTTTCCGGCGGTCCGGTGGGACTTGATACGTTAGCAGCAGCTTTGGGAGAAGATGCAGGAACTCTGGAAGACGTATATGAGCCTTATCTTTTAATGAACGGCCTGATCAACAGAACGCCCCGGGGAAGAATGGCTACGGAGAACGCATATCGTCATTTGGGCTTGGAAATGAAGTGAAAATGTGGTATCCTTTTAACGAACTGAAAAGATGAATGTTGCTAGTACATCGAAAACGATGTACCAGTCATGCAGCCTATGGACAGCAACATATAAATGTGCTTTATAGTCAGGAGAAATAGCAGAATGGATACAAAGAATTATACACAGGTTTTAATTGACGGGAAAATATATACTTTAGGCGGAACGGAAGATGAAGCATATCTTCAGAAAGCGGCCAGCTATGTAAATGAAAAAATAGCTACTATGCATGCGATCCCTGGTTTCAGCAAACAGAGCGCCGATTATCAGCAGCTGATGCTTTTATTAAACATCGCAGATGATTATTTTAAGGCAAAAGAAAATGCAGACCAGATGGAAGAACAGAAAGACAGGATGGAAAAAGAAACTTACAGCTTAAAGCATGAGCTTGTAAGCACCCAGATGAAGTTAGACGGTGTGTTAAGAGATTTAGAAGAACGCCAGCGCCAGCTTCAGGAGTTATCTGCAAAGCTTTCAAAGACAGAACGGGAATTAAGAGCTGCTAAAAAACAGGCGGCACAGGCTTTAGCTTCTGGAAATGAAGAAAATGAAGAAGATGAAGTTGAGGAAGATGAAGTGGTAGACACTGTGATCGAAGGAAATGAACCTGTAAATGAATCAGGCTTTGAAACTGTGAGCGAGATAGCACAGACTTCAGACCAGGCTGCTGTGACAGACCAGGCACAGGAAAACTTTGTTCAGACAGAACTGCCATTACAAAATCCTTCATTCCAGGCAAAAATTTCTGACAGGGAACTTGCCAGAAAAGCCCTTCAGGCAGCCAGAAAAGCCGGTTCTCATAGAAACGGACGCAGATAAAACACAGATGAAACAAAGGGGGCGCGATACAGACTGCAGCCCCTTTTTTGTTTAACACCGAACGGAGCGCAGATGCGGGAGTGCAAAGTACGCAGCGATCCGGTATCAGGAAAGGTTTAAGATCATGATGAATAAGAGAAAAGCAGAGCTTTTAGCACCGGCAGGTTCCTTTGACAGTTTAAAGGCTGCAGTGGCAGCAGGAGCAGATGCCATTTATATGGGTGGCAGCCGTTTTGGTGCCAGAGCGTATGCCCAGAATGCCGCAGGACAGGAAATGGTGGAAGCGATCCGGTATGCCCACCTTCATGGCTGTCGTCTGTATATGACGGTCAATACATTATTTAAGGAAAAAGAGCTGGAAGAGCTGAGGGACTATATGAAGCCTTATTACGAAGCTGGTCTGGACGGTGTTATCGTTCAGGATCTGGGGGCTCTTCAGGTGATGAAACAGGCATTTCCGGGAATGGAGCTTCATGCCAGCACTCAGATGACCGTTACAAGCGTATACAGTGCGAAATTGTTAAAGGAAATGGGCTGCTGCCGCGTGGTTCCGGCCAGAGAACTTTCCTTAGAAGAAATCTCACGTATTTATAAAGAAACAGGGATGGACATTGAGACCTTTGTTCATGGTGCCTTGTGTTACTGTTATTCCGGCCAGTGCCTGATGAGCAGTCTTATTGGCGGCCGAAGCGGAAACAGAGGCCGTTGTGCCCAGCCATGCCGTTTGCCTTACCGGGTATGGGAAGGAGGCAAGGCAGAGGGAAAAAGCTTAAACAAGGAGAATCAGAAGTTTGTATTAAGTTTAAAAGATCTGTGTACGCTGGATATTTTGCCGGATATCTTAGAGGCTGGTGTTTATTCCTTAAAGATCGAAGGAAGGATGAAGAGCCCCAGATATACAGCCGGCGTAGTCCGTATTTACAGAAAATATCTGGATATGTATGAAGCATACGGAAGAGATGGATATTATGTAGATCCGGAAGATAAAAAAGAACTTCTGGATCTTTTTGACCGTGATGGTTTTACCTCAGGCTATTATGAGAAGCATAATGGAAAAGATATGGTTGCCTTAAAGGAAAAGCCGGAGTTCCGTGAAGGAAACCAGAAATTATTTGATCTTCTGGATGAAAATTATGTGCATAAAGAAAAAAAGGAGCCTGTTGCCGGAAAGGCTGTTTTTGAAGAGGGAAAACCTTCTGTCCTGGAACTGACCAGGGGGGATGTAACAGTAAAAGTTGAAGGACAGATCTGCCAGAGCGCACAGAACCAGCCTGCAACAGAGGAAAAAGTGCGTAAGCAGTTAAATAAGACAGGTGCAACATCCTTTAATTTTGAACAGCTGGATATTGAATTAAAAGGAAATATCTTTCTGCCAGTACAGGCGTTAAATGAACTGCGAAGAGAAGGCTTTGAGAAGTTGACAGAAGGTATTCTGGCAAAATGGGAGAGAAAGGCAGAAGCTGAGGAGACGGGAAAAGAAAAGGAAAGTGCGGGCGCAGAAAACACAGCAGAACTGTTTGTGCAGACAAAACGGGAACTGTCCATTGCAGCACAGTCCGCCTCCAAAAAAAATCACAGATCTGCTTTCCTCACAGCATCTTTGGAAGAAGAATGCCAGCTGGAACCTGCATTATCCTGCGATGCTGTAAAACGTATTTATATAGATGCAGATGGATTCAAACCAGATCAGTGGGGAAAGGTCGTAAAACAATGTGAGACAAAGGGGAAAGAATGTTTCCTGACACTTCCACACATTTTCCGCACCCACGCAATGAAGTTTTTCTCTAAAAACAGGAAAAATCTGGAAAATGCAGGTTTTACAGGCGTTCTGGCCCGCGCTTTGGAGGAGGTTTCCTGGTTAAAGGAAGAAAATATCCATATCCCATTTGCACTGGATGCTTCTGTTTATGCATGGAACCGGGAAGCGGTACACACATTAAAGAAAATGGGACCGGAATTTATTACCATGCCATGGGAATTGAACAGCAGAGAACTAAAAGCAGTGGCGACGGCATGTGAAAAGGAAGATATGGCAGATGAAATGATCATTTATGGGCATGCTCCTATGATGGTTTCTGCCCAGTGTGTGGTAAAAACATTAAAAGGATGTACAGCCAAAAGGGAACAGCTTTTAATGAAGGACCGTACAGGAGCCGGACTGCCTTTAAAGGCACATTGCAGCTTCTGCTATAATACGATCTTAAATCCCCTTCCCTTATCTTTGTTTGGAAGTGAAGAAGCCGTGAAAGAGCTGAACCTGACTTCCCTGCGTCTTTCCTTTACAAGAGAAGGAAAAGAGGAGACGAAAAAGATACTGGAAGCTTTTGCTGCTTCTTATAAAGAGGGAAGGATCGTGGCAGAGCCAGTAAAAGATTTTACAAGAGGACATTTCAGACGGGGAGTAGAATAGCCTATGACAAATCTGATCGTGGAAGTATCCAAATATCTCATGATATTGCTGATGGCCATTTATACTTATGCTAATTTTCGGTTCTTTTCTTTTCCGGATCTGGAACGGAAGAGAAAAGTATGTGCAAGGCAGAACCGGGCTATGTTTTTGCTGCATTTTCTGGCATATCTGGTGATGTATCTGAAAACAGAAGATGAAACACTGAGCCGGATGCTGCTGGTATTTTATATAGGCCAGGTGGTATTTTTCCTGCTGTACATTTATATTTACCGGTTTATTTACAGAAATGTATCAAGACTTCTGGTAAATAACTGCTGCATGTTATTAGCCTGCGGTTTTATCATGCTCACCAGACTGTCTTTAGATAAGGGCTTGGATAAGGCTTTTAAGCAGTTTGTGATCGTGGCAGCGGCAGCGGTGGTTTCCTGGCTGGTTCCTTTTATCATGGAACGGTTCTGGCAGCTGTACAAATTCCAATGGCTTTATGGAGGGATCGGGCTGGCAGCCCTGCTTCTGGTATGGGTAGCAGGAAATGAAAGCTTTGGTGCCCAATTGTCACTGACCATTGGCGGGATATCCATTCAGCCCTCAGAATTCGTAAAGATCAGTTTTGTGTTTTTTGTGGCTTCCATGTTTTATCAGTCTCTGGGGTTTAAAAACATCTGTATCACTACGGTAGTGGCAGCACTTCATGTGGTGATCCTGGTGTTGTCAAAAGACCTGGGAAGTGCGTTGATCTTCTTTGTAAGCTATGTGGTCATGCTGTTTATTGCCACAGGAAACTGGCTGTACCTGATCGCAGCGGGGATTCTCGGAAAAGGGGCCACATCTATTGCATATGCTCTTTTTGATCATGTAAGGCGCAGATTTACAGCATGGAAAAATCCGTGGGCAGATATTGATAATACAGGCTATCAGATCACCCAGTCCCTTTTTGCTATTGGAACAGGGGGATGGTTTGGCATGGGATTGTGTCAGGGAATGCCAAATAAGATCCCGGTAGTAGAAAAGGATTTCATTTTCGCAGCAATATCTGAAGAAATGGGAGGTATTTTCGCTATCTGTGTTCTTCTTATCTGTCTGGGCTGTTTTATCCAGTTTATGATGATCGCCACAAAAATGCAGGCTATGTTTTATAAGATGCTGGCAGTGGGACTGGGAATGGAATATGTGGTCCAGGTATTCCTTACAGTAGGCGGTGTGACCAAGTTTATCCCATCTACCGGTGTGACACTTCCTTTTGTAAGTTATGGAGGAAGTTCCATTGTAACTACATTCCTGTTATTCAGTATTATCCAGGGACTTTACATCATCAAACGCAATGATGAAGAAGAGCTGGAAGAAATGGAGGCACAGGAAGAATGAAAGAACTGAAAAAAAGTGATCCTAATTCCAAGGTTCTGGCGGTCACCTATGTATGTGTGGCTTTGTTTCTGGCACTGGCTGTTTACATGGGATATTTTCTTCAGGTGAAAAGCGAGGATGTGATCAATAATCCTTATAATGCAAGACTGGACAGTTTTTCAGACCGTATTGTAAGGGGCAGCATCCTGGCAGCAGACGGAACTGTACTGGCAGAAACTACTACAGATGATGGGGGAAATGAGACAAGAGTTTATAACTATGGAAGTGTGTTTGACCATGCAGTAGGCTATTCTTCTAAAGGGAAAACAGGAATTGAAGCCATGGCAAACTTTTATCTTTTAAGTTCTCACGTAAATCTGGTGGAACAGGCGGGAAATGAGCTGGCAGGTGCGAAAAACTTAGGCGACAGTGTGGTGACTACTCTGGATATGGAGCTGCAGCAGGCGGCTTATGCGGCTTTAGGAGACAGAAGAGGGGCGGTGATCGCCATGGAGCCGGATACAGGAAAGATCTTAGCAATGGTTTCAAAGCCGGGATACGATCCCAATACCCTTCTTCAGGACTGGGCGGCTCTCACAGATAGTTCTAATAACCAGGGACAGCTGGTAAATCGTGTAACTGCCGGTTTATATCCCCCTGGGTCTACATTTAAGATCGTGACAGCTCTTGAGTATATGCGGGAACATCCGGATGACTACAAGGATTTTCATTTTGATTGCAAGGGTGTTTACCACAATGGGGACTATTCTATTAAATGTTTCCACAGCGAAGCCCACGGAAGTCAGGATTTTGTGAAAGCCTTTGCTAATTCCTGTAATGGTGCATTTTCCAGTTTAGGACTGGTTTTGGATCTGAACCGTTTCCATTCCACAGCAGAGGAATTATTGTTTAATAATCCATTACCATTGTCCGGTTATTCTTATAAGGAAAGCTCTTTTAATATGAAAGAAGGAGCCGGAACCTGGGAGATTTTACAGACTTCCATTGGACAGGGAACCACACTGATCACACCTCTTCACAATGCCCTGATCACAGCGGCCATTGCTAATGGAGGAACGCTTATGAAGCCATATATGCTGGACCGGGTGGTCAGTGTAGGTGGTGAAGAGGTAAAAAAGTTTCTTCCAGCTACAGGCGGAACCCTTATGACAGCTGCTGAGGCGGCCAATCTTACAGAACTGATGCGTGATGTAGTAGTTGAAGGAACAGGTTCTTCTGTACGCACTGATGCCTATACGGTAGCAGCTAAAACAGGAACTGCTGAATTTGAAACAGGAAAAGAGACGCACGCCTGGTTCACCGGCTTTGCACCAGTGGAATCACCAAAGATCGTTGTTACAGTCCTGGTGGAGGAGTCCGGAAGCGGCGGTAAGGTAGCAGGGCCGATCGCAAGACAGCTGTTTGACATATATATGTCGAGAGAATCATAATGCAGGCGATTCGTTCGTTAATGGTCCAAGAAAAACAAATGCCACCTTCGGTGTCG
>OLRX01000936.1_pt1 | contig 23771 bp, 19 predicted proteins | sample 1672991 | NCBI WGS metagenome assembly OLRX01 (sample SAMEA3136744, study PRJEB25190) | human gut metagenome | biome: human gut; feature: human-associated habitat; material: faeces | place: Austria | collected 2013
GGTCATAGGTGGCTGTTTTTGTATATTCTCTGGTACAGTAGGGTGGAGTAAGGACTTTTTTTCCCTCCAGTTCACGGGCGACCTCAATCCACTCATCCTTTGAGCCATCCGTCTTTTTGACTATAGTTGAGATGCCGGCTTCCAGAACATATCCGGAAAAATCATAGAGATTTACCTGATCTGCCTTCAGCTCGGTTCCGGAAAGGGAAATAAACAAATCAGACATGGCAGAAAGCATGTTGCTGGAAATATTTAAGTTGAAGGAATTGTCCAGAATGGTTTTTGACTGATTGCTGTAGTTAATGTTTACAGATACTGCATCCAGATTGCGGATCGCGGAATCTACCTGAGTCTGAAAGCTGGAATTGAGAGTGTTCATGGCACTGATCTGACTTTGCTTGAGCTGTCTGGAAACAAAAGCATAGAAAAAAACAGCAAAAGAAAAAAGAATCAGGCAGGCCAGACTGATATAGGCAAAAAAAAGCTTGGATTGTAAACTGCGTGATTTCATCTGGCGATACCTCCTGTAATTGTTTTGCCCGCGCTGCTGACTATATTATGAAAGCAGATGCAGAAATCCATGTGTGAAACATTAAAAATCAGTATATCATATTTGTTTAAAAAGTACAAATAAATGCTCGAAAACAGAGAAAATATATATAAGAATTTCGGGTGACTTTTCGAAGAAACATAAGCTTATGTGAAAAAAGTATAATATGTGGTGAAAAAAGTACAAATTGAAAGTAAGAATATCCATGGATTAAAAAGCATCTGGCTGATAAAATAATATCATCAAAAGAACAGAGGAATCAGCGGAGATTCCTGAATGAGGTAAATGCCATTTTATTAAAAGGAGGATATGTAAATGAAAAGAAAGAGTTTTGTGGCAGTGGCTTGTGCAGCAGCAATGATCGCGTCCATGACAAGCGGACTTACCGTATTTGCAGAGGAGACTGCAGATTTTTCCGGTGAGGAACTGAGTATTCTGGTATCAGCAGGCTGGATGGATAACAGATATGATGCAACAATCGAGCGTTTTGAAGATACTTATGGTGTAACAGTTGACCTTCAGACTATTCCGGCTGACCAGTATTCTGACCTGCTTCAGTCCAAACTGGCTACTGATTCCTGCGCAGATATTTTCTGGATTCAGTCTAACCCATTTGCAATCGAGTCTACAATCGTTGATCCAGAGAAATACTGTATTGATTTCACAGGAGCTTCCTGGGAAGATCTTATGCCGGAAGCAAGAAAAACATCCTGTGTATACAATGATAAATTATACGGACTTCAGATCTGGCACAATTCACCAGAATATGTAATGGTTTATAACAAAACATTGTTCGAAGAGAATGGTTGGGAGATACCATCTACTTATGCAGAGCTGAAAGACCTTTGCGCTAAGATCGCAGAACAGGGAATTACTCCATGGTTTATGCCAGGTGCAGATGGATGGCAGCATCAGCTGGCATTCTTCCAGATCGGTGGTGTTTACGAAGAAGCTACACCAGGACTTTACGATGCTTTGAATACAAATCAGGCTACATTTGCTGACAATGAGAAAATGCTTGAGGTTCTGAACGAGTTCAAAGAGCTTTCCGATGCAGGATATTTCGGAGAGGACTGGATTGGAACTGACAGCACCAACCTGACAAATGAATTTGGCGACAGAAACATTGCAATGGCTATGGCAAACTCCAGTTACATTCAGCAGATCAAAGATGACACAGGCACAGAGGATGAGTTTGGTATGTTCCTGATCCCACTTGGCGATAACACCTGGTATCCGACCAACCCGGCTGGACCTACCATGTTTGGTTACAAGGGAACAGAGCATGAGGATCTTGTAAAAGAATTCTTCAATTTTGTTACAACCACAGAGAGTCTTCAGGAAATCCTTGACAACTCTCCTGCATACACAAACGTTGATATGAACGATGATGCAATTGAGCAACACTGGCTGCCAGAGGAAGAAGAGTTCCTTGCAACAGTAGATGACAGTAAGAAGAGCGTATCTGTTCTGCAGACCGGCACAAAATATACAAACGATTACTGGATGCAGTTTGGTCAGGATATGGTTGCATTCTGCCAGGGCGAAATGGAAGCAAATGACGTTCTTGCAAATATGGACACCAACCGTGCAGAGGCTGCCAAGACAGTTGGCGATGCAAACTGGAACTAAATAAAGTTTTCCGGTAAGAAATTGACATAATTATTTAAGCATAAGATATTTAATAAGGGTATATCTTCAGTGCGAAGGAGTGATTCCTTCGCACTGTTTGATAGAGGGGAGGTATCGCCTTTGAATAAGAAGAAAATTTATCCACAGTGGTTTCTGATACTGCCGCTGGCTTTGTACATTATCTTTTTCCTGCTTCCCAGTATAATGGGTGTTGCATATTCATTCACAGACTGGAATTCAAGAAGTGTATTAAATGGTATTCATTTTGTCGGACTTGACAATTTTAAAGAGATTTTCACATCAAACAAAGATTACTTAAGCGGTATTGGAAATACATTAAAATTTACCATTATTTCCAATATTGTGAAGCTGATCCCGGCACTTCTGATTGCCATCATGCTTCAGGAAGGACTGAAAGGAAAGGGACTTTACAGAACACTTTTGTATCTGCCGTCTATCCTTCCTTTTGTTATCATTGGTCTTGTTTTCAAGTCCATTCTCAACTATAACAATGGTCTTTTAAATGCAATCCTGGATGGTCTGCATCTTGGAATCCTGAAACAGAAATGGCTTTCGGATCTTGGCGTTGTATGGAAATCCATTTATGGTGTGGATGCATGGAGAGGTATTGGTTATGTAATGACGATTTTCCTTGCCGGTCTGAATACCATTCCGAGATCCTACTATGAGGCAGCTGAGATGGCTCTGATTGATACTGATGTACGTCGTACATTCGCAACAGGTATCGCAGGATTTTCACATGTAGTAGATTCCTTGAGCGCGATTAAATATGCAAAAGTAAAAACAATCCGTGACGAGAGCGGAATTGTCGTTGACTTCGAGACAACCGGCGATTTCCCGAAATACGGAAACGACGATGAGAGAGCAGATGAGATCGCTGTATGGCTGCTGCGCACATTCATGAGCAAACTGAAATATTGCCATACATACCGTGATTCTGAGCCTACGACATCTATCCTGACCATTACATCCAACGTTGTATACGGTAAAGCAACCGGTTCCCTTCCGGATGGAAGAAAAGCAGGTGCTCCGCTTTCACCGGGAGCAAACCCATCCTACGGCGCAGAGCAGAACGGATTATTAGCATCCCTGAACTCTGTTGCAAAACTTCCATATGAAGAAGCACTGGATGGTATCTCCAATACACAGACCATCAACCCGGGTGCTCTGGGACATGATGAAGCGGAACGTGTAGACAATCTGGTAAATGTTCTCGACGGATACTTTGACCAGGGTGCACATCACCTGAACGTAAATGTATTCGGCGTAGAGAAGCTGATCGATGCTATGGAGCATCCGGAGAAAGAAGAGTACGCAAACTTCACCATCCGTGTATCAGGATACGCAGTAAAATTCATTGATCTGACAAGAGAACAGCAGATGGATGTAATCTCACGTACCTGCCATACGCAGCTGTAAGGAGGAAAATATGGAAAATATCACAGGTTACGTGCATTCCCTGGAAAGTTTCGGTTCCGTGGACGGGCCGGGAGTACGTTATGTGATTTTCCTTTCCGGTTGTGCCATGCGCTGCCAGTTCTGCCATAACCCGGATACCTGGGATATGGCAGGCGGGCAGCCATACACAGCAGATCAGCTTTTGGAAAAAGCCTGTCGATACCGCACTTACTGGAAACAGAAGGGCGGTATTACTGTAAGTGGGGGAGAACCGCTGCTTCAGATTGATTTTGTGACAGAACTGTTCCGCAAGGCGAAGGAAAGGGGAATTCACACCACCCTGGATACCAGCGGAAATCCATTTACTGAAAAAGAGCCTTTTTATTCCAAATGGAAAGCACTGATGCAGTATACAGATTTGATTTTACTGGATATCAAGCATATTGATCCGGAAGGTCATCTGGAACTGACCGGTCAGCCAAACGACAATATCCTTGCTATGGCGCGGGAATTGTCGGATATGGGAAAACCGGTGTGGATCCGTCATGTCCTTGTACCGGAGCGGAACGATAAGGATGAGTATTTGCACCGTCTGGCAGATTTTATCCATACGCTGAACAATGTGGAACGGGTAGAAGTTCTTCCGTATCATACGTTAGGCGTATTCAAATGGGAAAAACTTGGGATTCCATATCCGCTGGAGGGCATCAGACCACCGGAAAAAGAACGGGTGGAAAATGCAGAGAGGATTCTTCAAGCCCCTTGACATTCCCGCTGAATTCACTTAAAATAACGACTGATCCGTTCTATAATTTATTGAGAGATATTGGCTGAGACGGGAGATAGTACAGGTGGAAGATTCTACAGAGAGAGGATGTTAGTGCAGTGGCACTAAAGCTGAGACATCCTTGTTTGGAACATCTGGAACCGGGCCCTGAGCTTCGTGCGAGGAGTACGACGTAGTTACCGGCGTTAACGGTTTTTGAGTGGATATGCGTGTGAGAAAGTCACGTATATAAGCAGGGTGGTACCGCCGGAGTTCCGGTCCCTATGTGGACTGGGATTCCGGCGTTTTTTGACCTTACAGGAAATAATTATTTTGAGAAAAGGAGATATCGTTATGGCAAAGGACAAAAAATTAGTAGAAGCCATTACATCCATGGATGTGGATTTTGCACAGTGGTACACAGATGTAGTAAAAAAAGCTGGATTAACCGATTATTCCAGTGTCAGAGGATGTATGGTCATCAAACCGGCAGGATATGCGATCTGGGAGAACATCCAGAAAGAGCTTGACCGCCGTTTCAAAGAGACCGGTGTAGAGAATGTATATATGCCGATGTTTATTCCGGAGAGCCTTCTGAACGTAGAGAAAGATCATGTAGAAGGATTTGCACCGGAAGTGGCATGGGTAACACATGGTGGATTAAACCCACTGCAGGAACGTCTCTGTGTGCGTCCGACATCTGAGACATTATTCTGTGATTTCTATAAAAATGATATCCAGTCTTACCGCGATCTGCCAAAGGTATATAACCAGTGGTGTTCTGTAGTAAGATGGGAGAAAGAGACCCGTCCGTTCCTTCGTTCCAGAGAGTTTTTATGGCAGGAAGGACATACAGCGCATGCAACAGCCGAGGAAGCTGAGGCACGTACCGTACAGATGCTGAACCTGTATGCAGACTTCTGTGAAGAAGTGCTGGCTATGCCGGTAATCCGCGGACAGAAGACCGAGAAAGAAAAATTTGCAGGTGCTGAGGCTACTTACACCATCGAGGCACTGATGCATGACGGAAAAGCACTGCAGTCAGGAACCAGCCACAACTTTGGTGATGGATTTGCAAGAGCATTTGGTATCCAGTATACAGATAAAGAGAATAAGTTACAGTATGTACATCAGACATCCTGGGGTATGACGACCCGTCTGATCGGTGCGATCATCATGGTTCACGGTGATGATTCCGGTCTGGTTCTGCCGCCGCATATTGCACCGACCCAGGTAATGGTTATTCCGATCCAGCAGAGAAAAGAAGGCGTTCTGGATACAGCACAGGAAGTACAGGCACGTTTGGGAAAAGTATGCCGTGCGAAATTAGATGATTCTGATAAGAGTCCGGGATGGAAATTCTCCGAGCAGGAGATGCGTGGTATCCCGCTTCGTGTGGAATTAGGACCGAAAGATATCGAGAACAATCAGTGTGTACTGGTCCGTCGTGATACTCGCGAAAAAGTAGTCGTATCTCTGGATGAAGTAGAAACGAAAGTTCCGGAGTTATTAGAGACGATTCAGAAAGATATGTTTGAACGTGCAAAAGCACATCGTGATGCTCATATCACAGATGCACACAATTATGAGGAATTCTGTGATGCTGTTGAGAACAAACCGGGATTCATCCGTGGTATGTGGTGTGGTGACCGTGCCTGCGAGGACAAGATCAAAGAAGAGACCGCTGCTACGTCCAGATGTATGCCGTTCAACGATCAGGAACATATTTCTGATGTATGCGTATGTTGTGGAAAACCGGCGAAAAAACTGGTATACTGGGGCAAAGCATATTAAATACAGTCATTTTTAGTATGTCTGCTTAAAGGAGGGTGCCTATGAAGATCGAGTTACCGGAAAAAGTAAAGACCGTCATTGCTGAACTGAAAGCACATGGTTATGATGCTTATGCTGTGGGCGGCTGTATCCGAGACAGTATCCTTGGACGTACCCCCGGAGACTGGGATATTACGACATCTGCCAAACCGCATCAGGTGAAGGCGATTTTTCCACGAACCGTGGACACCGGGATCCAGCATGGTACCGTGACAGTTTTGATGGATAAGGAAGGATTTGAGGTCACTACTTACCGTATTGACGGCGAATATGAGGATGCACGCCATCCGAAAGACGTGATTTTTACTTCCAATCTGCTGGAAGATTTGAAACGCCGGGATTTTACCATCAATGCAATGGCATACAACGATGAGACCGGTCTGGTGGATGCCTTTGACGGCATTGCAGATCTGAACGCAAAGCGGATCCGATGCGTGGGAGAACCGACAGAACGCTTTTCGGAGGATGCACTACGTATGCTCCGTGCAGTCCGTTTTGCAGCACAGCTTGGTTTTGCCATTGAGGAGCGGACAGAACAGGCCATCCGTGACATGTGCGGAAATCTGGAAAAGATCAGTGCGGAGCGGATCCAGGTGGAACTGGTAAAACTGGTGACATCGGATCATCCGGAGGAAATGCAGAACGTCTATGACACCGGAATCGCGGCAGTGATCCTGCCGGAGTTTTGCACCATGATGGAGACAGAACAGCATAACCCGCATCATATTTATACTGTGGGCGAGCACACGATCCGTTCCATGCAGTATATCCGGGCAGATAAAGTGCTGCGTCTGACTATGCTGCTTCACGATGTGGCGAAACCGGTCTGCCGCACCGAGGATGAGAACGGGATCCATCATTTTCACGGACATCCACAGGTGGGAGCAGAGATGAGCCGCAAGATCCTTCGCAGACTGAAGTTCGACAATGATACGATCCACCGGGTAATGGCGCTGGTGCGGGCACACGATGACCGGCCACCGCTGCAGGGCAGAAGTGTCCGCCGGGCAATCTACCGGAACGGTACAGAACAGTATCCGGAATTGTTTGAGGTAAAACGGGCGGATATTCTGGCACAGAGCAGTTTTTTGCAGCAGGAAAAACTGTTGTATGTCGACCGGTATGAGCATATGTATCAGCAGATTATGGAAAAAGAGCAGTGTCTGTCCTTAAAGGAGCTGGCAGTGAACGGCTCGGATCTGATTGCCCGAGGTATTCAGCCCGGAAAAGAGATCGGAGAAATTCTGCATCAGATGCTGGAGAAAGTTCTGGAAGAACCGGAATTGAATGAGAAGGAAGTATTGCTTGCCTGGTACTTCAAAGCATAAATAACAACACCTCTTCATATGATAAACAAGGGCTAACGGTTGTTTAGCAGACATTTATCGTATAAAGGGGTGTTTTTATGTATTATCAGGTGGAACAGGTACTGGAACAACAGGAACCGGAGATTGAAAAATTTTACAAAGGGCGTGGGCTTCTGATCTGCGAAGCGAAACAGGGTCTGTTCGCATTAAAGGAATATTTTGGCTCCGCACAGAAGGCGGAGTTTTTATATTGGCTGGGAATCTGTCTGGAGCAGCAGGGAATCCTGTGTGATTCTATGTTGAAAAACAAGGATGGCAACCTGATTACGGAAGGACCGGATCGGATTCCGTACACGTTTCATCGCTGGGTACGGGGGCGGGAGTGTGAGGTGAAAAACCGGACGGAACTGTTGGAAACGGTTTCCTTTCTGGCGGATTTTCACCGGTGCTGTTCCGAAAGTGGGGTGGAACAAACGGAGGAGGAAAGCGCAGAGGAAGAAATGACAAAGCTTGGGGAAGAATATGTGCGGCACAACCGGGAATTGAAGCATATCCGCAAGTACATCCTGAAGCGGAACAATAAGAGTAAATTTGAGCGTCTGTATCTGGAATGCTATGAAGCATTTGCGCGGCAGTCTGCGGAGGTGGTGGAGTTTCTGCAGCGATATCCGGAACAGGATGGCGGTTATACCACTGGTGTCTGCCACGGAGATGTGAATCAGCACAATATCCTGTTCACTTCCGACGGACCGGCCCTGATCCAGATGGAACATGCCCATGTGGGAGCGCAGATTACGGACGTGGGTAAATTTTTGCGCAAGATTCTGGAGAAAAATGACTGGAACCGGCAGCTTGGTATGGAGCTGATCCGGGAATACTGCCGGATACATCCGCTGAGCGAACAGGATCTGCGGGGACTGTATTACCGGCTCGCATATCCGGAAAAATTCTGGAAGATCGCGAATCGCTATTATTGTAGCAGAAAGGTATGGGATTCGGGGCAGAATTATGAAAAGCTGTACCGGGAGATCCGGCAGAACCGTGCGCGCAGCCAGTTCCTCCATGCCCTCAGAGCCTGGTGTGGCTGATCGGAAAATGAGAAATATAAGGTGCATCTGTAACTGCTTCAATGTGTATAAATCAGGTCGAAACGTGGCGGAAAACGCCGAGAAAAGCAGTTTCCATTTGGCAATTAGTGTGATATAATGGTTGACGGGTATTGATCATGAACTGATGCTGTTCATGATAGGATGATCAATGCTGATATTACAAAATATCAATGAATGAAACGCAGGAGGTTCGATCATGAGTTACAGAGAAGCATATGAATCCTGGCTGAGCAATCCGTATTTTGATGAGGATACAAAAGAAGAATTGCGAAGCATTGCAAATGATGAGAAAGAGATTGAAGATCGTTTTTATATGGATCTTGAATTTGGTACAGCCGGTTTAAGAGGTGTCATCGGTGCCGGAACTAATCGTATGAATGTATACACAGTTCGTAAGGCGACACAGGGACTGGCAAATTATATTATCAAAGTAGGCGCACAGGCAAAGGGTGTTGCCATTGCATACGATTCCAGAAGAATGTCCCCGGAATTTGCAAATGAAGCAGCTTTATGTCTGGCAGCGAACGGTATCAAAGCATACATTTTTGAGAGCCTTCGTCCGACTCCGGAGCTGTCTTATGCAGTCCGTTACCTGGGATGTACAGCCGGAATCAATGTGACTGCAAGCCACAATCCGCCGGAATACAATGGTTACAAAGTATACTGGGAGGACGGTGCACAGATCACACCGCCACACGACGGCGGCATCATGGCAGAAGTAAAAGCTGTGACAGATTATGCAACGACAAAGACGATGTCCAAAGAGGACGCAGTGGCAGCAGGTCTGTATGAAGTGATTGGTGCAAACATTGATGATCCGTACATTGCTGAGTTAAAGAAGCTGGTATTGAATCAGGATGCCATCAATGCAGTAGCAGATGACCTGAAGATTGTATATACACCACTTCACGGTACCGGAAATATCCCGGTTCGCCGTGTATTAAAAGAGCTTGGTTTCAAGCACGTCTATGTGGTTCCGGAGCAGGAACTTCCGGATGGCAATTTCCCTACCGTAAGTTATCCGAATCCGGAAGCGGCAGAAGCTTTCACACTGGGACTTGGCATGGCAAAAGAATTGGATGCTGATCTGGTGCTGGCAACAGATCCGGATGCTGACCGTCTCGGCGTATATGTAAAAGACAGCAAAACCGGCGAATATCATTCCCTGACCGGAAATATGTCCGGATGCCTGATCGGTGCATATGAGATCAGCCAGAGAAAAGAAAAACAGGGACTTCCGGCAGACGGTGCTTTTGTAAAATCCATCGTTTCCACCAATCTTGCAGATGCCATTGCGGCAGACTACGGTGTAAAACTGTATGAAGTTCTGACCGGCTTCAAGTTTATCGGTCAGAAAATGCTGGAGTTTGAAACAAAAGGAAACGGCACATATCTCTTCGGAATGGAAGAAAGTTACGGATGTCTGCCTGGTACATATTGCCGTGATAAAGATGCAGTGGTTGCTTCCATGGCATTATGTGAGGCTGCAGCATACTATAAGACCCAGGGCAAGACTCTGTGGGATGCGATGCTGGATCTCTATGAGAAATACGGCTATTACAAAGATGATGTAAAAGCCATTACCTTAAAGGGTATTGAAGGACTTGCCAAAATCCAGGAGATCATGACAACTCTGCGCGATAATACACCGGCTCAGATCGGTGAACACAAAGTGCTGAAAGCAAGAGACTACAAGAAGGATACGATCACAGATCTGGAGACAGGTGCAGTGACACCGACGGGTCTGCCGAATTCCAACGTACTGTATTATGAACTTCCGGATGCGGCATGGGTATGTTTCCGCCCGTCAGGTACAGAGCCAAAACTGAAATTCTACTATGGTGTCAAAGCAGACAGCATGGAAGCAGCAGATGCAAAAGCAGCAGAGCTTGGCGCAGCAGTTATGGCTATCGTAGAGCCGATGTTAGGCTGATGGTGCATATGAGCACTAACGAATATCGGCTGTGTGACCTGTTTTCCTTGACAAATACAGGGAAAACAAGTATAAATAGTCTATAATAAAATAAAAAACGGACATTTTTTCGTTCTACAGGAGGAACTTATAATGAACAAAACAGAATTAGTTGCAGCAATCGCAGAGAAAGCTGAATTATCCAAAAAAGATGCAGAGAAAGCTTTAGCAGCATTTACAGATGTTGTAGCAGATACTTTAAAAAACGGTGACAAGATCCAGTTAGTAGGATTTGGTACTTTTGAAGTAGCTGAGCGTGCTGAGAGAACAGGAAGAAATCCACAGACAGGAAAGGATATCGTGATCCCGGCTTCCAAATCTCCGAAATTCAAAGCTGGTAAAGCATTAAAAGATATCGTAAACGCATAATCAGTGATTGTTTCACTTACTGTAATGTAAATGATAATTGGGGGCCGTTCCGAACCGGGACAGGCCCCTTTCTACTAGGAGAATCAAGATGAGATTAGATAAATATCTGAAGGTATCCCGTCTGATCAAGCGGCGTACTGTTGCCAATGAAGCCTGTGATGCAGGAAGAGTTATGGTCAACAGCCGAGTGGCGAAAGCATCCCAGGATGTAAAAGTCGGTGATATCATTGAAATCGCATTTGGAAACAAATCTGTCAGAGCAGAAGTTCTGGTTGTGACAGATACTTCCCGAAAGGAAGAAGCAAAGGAAATGTTCCGCTATTTATAAGCCGGAACAGGAGTCATATTTTTATAGAACCTCCCATATACTGGAAACAGTAAGGGAGGTTTTTTATATGGAAGAGAGACAGGCATCAAGACAGCACAGGGTCATTCTGACAAATCGTGGCACCTGTGCGTTAAATGGAATATCGGATATCTTGTCCTTTGATGTTAATGAGATTTTACTGGAAACAGAGATGGGAATGCTGATGATCCGGGGGATCGATCTGCATGTGAACCGGCTGACGCTGGAAAAAGGCGAGGTGGATCTGTCTGGAAAAATTGATTCCATCCAGTATTCTGACGTCAACAAAGGAAAAGGATCCCAGGGGGAGTCGCTGCTGGGGCGGCTGTTTAAATAATGAGCAGTGTGCAGATCGTACATCAGGTGCAGCTGTTTGGACAGGCGGTGCTCTTTGGCTGCTGTATGCTGCTGGTGTATGATCTGATCCGGATTTTCCGCAGAGTGGCAGCACATGGCGTTGTCTGGATCGCAGTGGAAGATATGTTTTTCTGGGTGATCAGTGCTTTTGTGCTGTTTCAATTTCTGTATCAGGAGGACGATGGCAAGGTGCGGGGATTTGTGATCCTGGCCATGTTTCTCGGCATGCTGCTGTATGGCAGGCTGTGCAGCCGGGGTGTGGTGAAGGGTGGAACCTTTCTGCTTCAGAGATTGTGTGGCGGTGTAAGGAGTTTTTTTCGGGGAATTATGAAACCTGTCAAAATTATGGTGAGCCCCGTTGGTAAATGTGCACAGTGTTTGAGGCAAATTTGTAAAAAAAGAAACAGATATGTAAAAAAACGATTGAAAAAATTGTGGAAAGCGGTTAAAATGGGTTTATATAAGCTTTAGAAAGGCAGAGTTGGATTGTATATGGAATGTAATGGTTCTGTTAATATCTACTCCGCAGCAGAATTTAGTTAGAGGACAGATTGCAGATGCGTAAAATGAAACAAAGAAAGAAAAGTAAAAATAGAACAGGTAAAATTTGTATTTCCTGCATGGTAGTTGTTTTGACACTGATCATGTCCGTGCAGATCGGACATTTATATCAGGTTAATGAAGGTTACAAACAGGATGAGAAGACCAAACAGGCGCAGCTGAAGGATGAGCAGGAGCGTTCCACGGAGCTTCAGGAAAAGGAAGCATATGTTGGGTCTGACCAGTACATTGTGGATACAGCCAAATCAAAACTTGGCATGACCTATCCGGACGAGATTGTATTTAAAGAAAAATGATTTATTCAATACTTATCAATACTAAGAAGCCATGGAATATTGTTCCGTGGCTTTTGCTGTTGTATGGGGTGACGCTGAAAAGAATAAATGAAATGAAGCGTTGGAATTGAACGCAGGAGGATTCTCTTGGTAAAAAAACATGAAGTACATCCACTCTTTGGTTAAAAAACATGAAGTGCATCCATTCGATGAAATGTTCCATCCTTGAAAGAATTTTGACGAAATGTTTCGGAAAAACGAACAGGTATTTGACAAAGATTTTACGGTGCTGGACGTAGAATTACTTCCTGAAGATTCTTGAATGAAACAAAATCAGGGAGGAATGTAAAATGAGACGATTCAATTTTAATCTGAAACATATGCTGGTGTGTATGGCAGCGCTGTTGTCGCCACAGTTTCAGCTGGCGGGAGTATATCCGCTGGTTCCGGCACTTTTTATGACGGGATTTGTATGTGGTGTGAACCGCAGCCTGTTATTTCTGTGCAGTATCTGTGGTCTGCTGATCCTGGCACCGGTGTCTGTGATGGTCAAATATGCACTGGTTATATTATTGAGTGCGGCACTGGTGTGGGGGCTGGAACAGTATACAGGGCATTGCCGTACCCATGTGGCGGGAGCATTGTGTGGCGGTGTTACGGTAGTGGTTGGACTGTGTTGGAACGGACTGCATCTGCCGGGGACCTCCGGGCTTGTGATCCGCATTTGCGAAGGCATTCTGGTGACCGGCTTTATCTATGTGGTGAGTCGGCTGGTTATGATGATCCCGGACTGGGAGCCCCGGAGTGAGATGCCGGTGGTTATGTATGCACCGGGTGGCCGGCGTCTGAATGAGTATGCGGAATCCTTTGAAAAACTGTCCCGTACGTTTCGGAAAATGAACCGATACAAAGAGGATTTTTCCGCAGAGGAACTGGGACGGATGCAGACGGAGGTGACAGGGCGGATCTGTGCGTCCTGTAATCAGTGTGCGATTTGCTGGGAAGAGGATACTATGCCGATGTATCAGATCTTGTACCGGTTTCTGCAGGCACTGCAGCGGGGCAGGGAAACAGATGTGCAGGAGCGTGCCACCGAGTTGGGGGAATACTGTCCGTATCGGGAAGATCTGATCGAACAGGTACAGCTGGTATTTGAAAAAGCGCATTTGAATATGGCCTGGTATAACCGGCTGCAGGAAAACCGGGATGTGATCGCACAGCAGCTCGATGCCATGGCATATATTATGGAGGACTGCGCGAATGAAGAGACGGATGTGACAGCGAAGGAAGGCAAAATTACAGCATCCATGCGTTATGCCTGGAAGGAGTTGGGAGTGCTGGTGGAGCAACTGAGGATCCTGGAGAACAGTCATGGAAAATGGCAGGTGCTGTTTCAGGGAAGAACCAGGGGCAGCAAGTGTATATCTGTCCGGGAAATGGCCAGACTAATCAGTGGTGTCAGCGGACGGGGATTTGCACCGGCGAAAGACAGTAAGGCATTGCTGGGGACAGAATCACAGTCACTGATATTTTGTGAGAACAGCCGCCTGACGGCCGGATACGGTGTGGCGCGTGCCGTGCGGGAGGACGAGCAGGTGTCCGGAGATAATTTCTCTTTTCAGATGTTGGATAACGGCTGCTGTGTCATGGCTGTATCCGATGGCATGGGAAGTGGTTATGCAGCTTGTAAAGAGAGTGAAATGGTGATAGATTTAATAGAGAAATTCATGGAAGCCGGTTTTTTGCCGGATACGGCACTGCGTATGATGAATTCCGCCATGGTGACCCATGGAGAACATAATCTGTTTTCTACTGTGGATCTTATGCGGCTGGATCTGGACAGTGGAGAGGCGGCGTTTTACAAAATTGGTGCCGCCACGACGTTTATCCGCCATGGAAAAGAGGTGCGGATGGTCACACAGAAGAGCATGCCGGTAGGGGTGTTTGTGGGACAGCAGGTACCGAAGGTGACGGAACAGCTGGCAGACGGAGATTTTGTCATTATGGTAACGGATGGCGTGCTGGAGCATCTGCACGTCCGGGATGCGGGAGAAACCATCTGCGAGGTGATCCGTGGAATTGATACAAACAATGCGGCAGAGTTTTCCAGACTGGTACTGGAACAGGTGCTGCTCTATACCGGTGGTCGTGTCCGGGACGATATGACGGTGCTGACTGCAGGAATCTGGAGCCGGTAGCGAACGGAGAGAAGAATGCAAAAGAAAATACAAATATTTATGGAACAATATCATATGATAGAAAATGGAGATCATGTCGTGGCCGGAGTGTCCGGCGGAGCGGATTCTGTCTGTCTTCTGCGGGTGTTATGTGAGTTGCGGGAGTGCATGGGATTTTCCCTGTCGGCTGTGCATGTAGAGCATGGCATACGGGGCGCTGAGAGCTTGTCAGATGCAGCATTCGTCAGAGAACTGTGTGCGGCATTGGAAGTTCCGCTGCTGTCCTTTTCTGTGGATGCTCCGGGCCGGGCCGGTGCACGGCATCAGTCTCTGGAGGAGGCAGCCCGGGATCTGCGGTATGAAAGCTTTTATGCGGCATGCAGGCAGCTGGGGGCAAATCGTCTGGCGGTGGCTCATCACGGAGATGATTGTGCGGAGACGCTGCTATTTCATCTGAGCAGGGGAACCGGCATCCGGGGACTGTGTGGTATCGTGCCGGTGCGTAAGCTGGAACAGGTGGAAGCCACACTGATCCGGCCATTATTATGTCTGACCAGAGAAGAAATTGAAAAATTGTTGCAGGATTTTGACCAGGATTACCGCACAGACAGCACAAATCTGGATGAAAACCTGAGCAGAAACCGGATTCGCAGTCAGGTGCTGCCGCAGCTTCGTCAGATCAATTCTGCAGCAGTTCCGCATATGGTGCGGACGGCAGGCTATATGGAAGAAGTATGTGCCTATCTGGATGCGGCAGCCTGGGAAGCAGGGGCACATCTGATCCAATATGTGCCGGAGGCAGAGCATCCAGAGGAAATCCGGATCCGGCGCAGTGGGTTTGCAGATCTTCCCGGTGTGCTGCAGAAAAATCTCCTGCAGCGACTGCTTGGGGAACTGGCAGGCAGCCGTAAGGATATCACGGCGTTGCATGTGGAACAGGTGCAGGCACTGTTTGCCGCACAGGTTGGAAAACAAAGTGACCTTCCTTACCAGATGCGGGCAGAAGCCGGTTATGATGAGATTTATCTGAAGAGAAAGAATACAAAGAATCTGCGTAACCCACAAAGGGCAAGCAATCATGCTGAAAATACAGATTATACAGAAAAGATATCCGGGAATATACGAAAGACAGAGCAGAAGGGTGACGGAAAAGAAAGTGGCAGAGCGATTCCGGTGCAGACACTGGATATCTCCGGTATGACACAGCAGTTTAACGGACTGGAAATAACCGCTGAATTACTTCCTTTTGATGGAAATTTTCAACAAATTCCGGAAAAAACATATACGAAATGGTTTGATTATGATAAAATTAAAAATACTGTTCAGATAAGAACACGCCGTCCCGGAGACCGGATCCAGGTGCAATCCGGAGGCGGTCATAAGAAACTGAAAGATTATCTGATTGACAGCAAAATCCCGCAGAATCAGCGGGATTCACTGGTGCTTCTGGCAGACGGAAAAGAGATCATCTGGGTTGTCGGGATGCGGATCAGTGAGGCATATAAAATAACACAGGAGACAAAACGCATTCTGTCCATGTGCGTCAATGGAGGAGAAGAAAAAAATGAGTGAAAAAATTCGTGTGATGTTTTCAGAAGAACAGGTAAACGAAAAGATTAAAGAACTGGGAGCACAGATCAGTGCAGATATGAAGGGTGAACCGGTGAAAATCATCTGTATTTTAAAAGGCGCAAGCTTTTTTGCGTGTGAACTGGCAAAACGTATCACCGTCCCGGTTTTTATTGATTTTATGTCCGTGTCCAGTTACGGTGACGGTACAGAGTCATCCGGTATTGTGCGTATCATCAAAGATTTGGATGATTCCATTATAGGTGAGAACGTGCTGATCGTGGAGGATATCATTGATTCCGGTCGTACATTAAGCTATCTGGTAGAGAACTTAAAGAGCCGTGGAGCCAAAACCGTGCGTCTGTGCACACTGATGAGCAAACCATCCCGCCGTGTGGTAGATGTGCCGGTAGATTACATCGGCTATGAGATTCCGGATGAGTTTGTCGTAGGATACGGCCTGGATTATGCACAGAGATACCGCAACCTTCCGTATGTCGGTGTTGTGGAATTTGAATAGAAAGAGAGGAACTTTGAAATTGAAACGTAATTTTAGAGGCCTTGGATTGTATGTGGTGATTTTCCTGATCATCATTCTGGGCTGGTATTCTTTCGGTTCCAGGGGAATCGGAACAAATACCTGCACACAGGCAGAATTTGAGCAGGCACTGAAGGATGACAAGATCAATTCCATCGTGATCAAACAGAACGAGGAAGTTCCTACCGGTACGGTGACGATTCTGCTGAAGGATGGAACCCGCGAACTGATGAATGTATCGGATGTAGGGGTTATTCAGGAAACACTGAAAGAGGCAGATTTTGACAATTATACACTGAAAGATGTACCGGGTGAAAACTGGATAGTACAGATTTTACCGACCCTGCTGATGGCAGGTATTCTCATTTTCTTTATCATGAGTATGAATGCGCAGGCCGGAGGCGGCGGTAATTCCAAGATGATGAATTTCGGTAAAAACCGTGCGACGCTGACCATGGGCGAGAATGTGAAAGTCCGATTCAAAGATGTAGCAGGTCTGAATGAAGAAAAAGAGGAACTGGAAGGAATGGTTGATTTCCTGAAGGATCCGGGCAAATATACAAAACTCGGGGCACGTATTCCGAAAGGTGTTCTGTTAGTGGGACCTCCGGGTACCGGAAAAACATTGATCGCAAAGGCAGTAGCCGGTGAGGCGGGAGTACCGTTCTTCTCTATCTCCGGTTCTGACTTCGTGGAAATGTTTGTCGGTGTCGGTGCTTCCCGTGTCCGCGATATGTTTGCAGAAGCCAAAAAACATGCACCGTGTATCGTATTTATTGACGAGATCGATGCAGTCGGACGCCGACGTGGAACCGGTATGGGCGGCGGACATGATGAGCGTGAGCAGACATTGAACCAGCTGCTGGTAGAGATGGACGGTTTTGGTATCAATGAGGGCATCATCGTTATCGCAGCAACGAACCGTGTGGACATTCTTGATCCGGCATTGCTGCGTCCGGGCCGGTTTGACCGTAAAGTATATGTAGGGCGTCCGGATGTGGGCGGTCGTGAACAGATCCTTTCCGTTCATGCGAAAAACAAACCGCTGGCAGATGATGTGGATCTGAAACAGATTGCCCAGACTACGGCAGGATTTACCGGTGCAGATCTGGAAAACCTGCTGAACGAAGCTGCCATTATTGCAGCAAAAGATCAGCGGATGTACATTTGCCAGAATGATATCAAGAAAGCATTTATCAAAGTAGGCATCGGTGCCGAGAAAAAGAGCCGCATTATTACAGATAAGGAAAAACGAATTACAGCATTCCATGAGGCTGGTCATGCGATCCTGTTCCATCTGCTTCCGGATGTGGGGCCGGTTTATACAGTTTCCATTATCCCGACAGGCGTGGGAGCCGCAGGTTATACCATGCCGCTGCCGGAAAAAGACGAAATGTTCCATACAAAGGGACAGATGCTTCAGGAAATCATCGTAGATCTTGGCGGTCGTGTGGCGGAAGAACTGATTTTTGAGGATGTCACTACAGGCGCATCCCAGGATATCAAGCAGGCTACTTCTCTGGCGAAGTCTATGGTTACCAAGTACGGAATGTCTGAAGATGTGGGACTAATCTGCTATGACGATGAGGAGGAAGTCTTTATCGGAAGAGATCTGGGACACACCAGAGGATACAGCGAGACAGTGGCTGCCAGAATTGATGGCGAGATCAAACGGATCGTGGATGAGTGTTACGCAAAAGCACGTCAGATGATCCGTGAGCATGAGGATGTGCTGCATCGTTGTGCAGAACTGCTTCTGGAAAAAGAAAAAATCAACCGTGATGAGTTCGAGGCGTTATTTGAAGAAAAAACTGTAGAAGCGTCTGCTGAGTAAGAATTTGTTGGAAATGCACCATGGTTTGTGCGATATTTCCGTAAAATGCGGAGAAGGTTACTTGCGGGTAATGGCGAAAGTGCATAAAAACAATGAACAAAATTTGTGAACTTTATGCACACTTATTTGCTGGGATTTGCTATTATACTAACTGTAAATACCCCCAATACATTATATAGTTTTTTGCTACCCCCATAGTAAAAAATACCTTCTCCTTTTGAAAGAGACAGCAGATCGATTGGCTGTCTCTTTTTTATTATAGGTAAAAATAGAAATTATAAGAGTGCCGAGGAAAAAAGAAATGACATATGATTCAGTACAGAAATTTAACAGTGTGGAAAATTATATTCTGCAGATGCGGCCGATTCTGAGAAAGCGGGCGTTATTCTCTGATGGAACAGCAGATTACCGGATGCCGCCGGAACCAAAGGCAGGTGACACCGTGAAAATTCGTTTCCGGACCGCTGCCGATAATGTGGACCTGGTGGTGCTCTGCCATGAAGATGAGCACATTGAAATGTATCTGACAGATTGTGATCGTGATTTTGACTATTATGAGGCGGAAATCCGTGTCGGTGAGGAACAGTACAAATATCATTTTGAAATTATATCCGGTATGCTGCGCTGTACCTATGACCGGGCAGGTATATCCAGAGATTTCCGGCCACAGTACGAGTTTTGCATCATTCCGGGATTTTCTACGCCGGAGTGGGCAAAAGGTGCGGTTATGTATCAGATTTTTACCGATCGCTTCTGTAACGGAGATACCTCCAATGACGTGAAAACCGGTGAATATTATTACATCAACCGTCAGACAAAGCAGGTAGAAAACTGGGATAAATGTCCGGAAGATTTCGACGTGGCAAACTTCTATGGTGGTGATCTGGCAGGTGTACTGTCCAAAATGGATTATCTGGAAGAACTTGGTGTGGAAGTGCTCTACTTCAATCCGTTGTTTGTGTCCGCATCCAGTCACAAGTATGATACACAGGATTACGACTATATCGATCCACATTTTGGTGTGATCGTAGAGGATGGCGGCGAACCGATGCCGCAGGACTGCTGCGACAATCGCCAGGCTTCTCTGTATAAGGCCCGTGTAACAAATAAGAAAAATCTGGAGGCCAGCAACCAGTTATTTATCAAACTGGTCGAGGAGGCGCACCGCCGTGGCATGCGTGTCATTCTGGATGGCGTGTTCAATCACTGTGGATCCTTTAACAAATGGCTGGATCGGGAAAAAATATACGATGATGCAGAAGACTTTGAGCCAGGTGCTTTTGCAACAAAGGACAGCCCATACCATAGTTATTTCCATTTCCAGAATGACAACGCATTTCCGGATAATTTGACATACGAGGGCTGGTGGGGACACGATACTTTGCCAAAGTTGAATTATGAGGAGTCTCCGGAACTGGAAGCTTATATTCTCAATGTGGCGAAAAAATGGGTATCTCCGCCATACAATGCAGACGGCTGGCGTCTGGATGTGGCAGCTGATCTGGGACACAGCCAGGAGTATAACCACCTGTTCTGGAAAAAGTTCCGTAACGTGGTAAAAGAGGCAAACCCGGAAGCACTGATCCTGGCAGAACATTACGGCGATCCGAAAGACTGGCTGCAGGGTGATCAGTGGGACAGCGTCATGAACTATGATGCTTTTATGGAGCCGATGACCTGGTTCCTGACCGGTATGGAAAAACACAGTGATGAATATAAAGACTATATGCTGGGCAATATAGAAAATTATGAGAATACCATGACACACTATATGGCAAGTTTTGCAACATCCTCTCTGCAGTGTGCAATGAACCAGCTGTCCAATCATGATCATTCCCGCTTCCTGACCAGAACAAACCATAAGGTGGGACGGGCGGCAAATCTGGGAACACAGGCAGCTTCGGAAGGTGTTAATAAAGGGATCATGAAAGAGGCAGTTGTCATTCAGATGACCTGGCCGGGTGCTCCGACACTGTATTATGGAGATGAAGCAGGTCTGTGCGGATTTACGGATCCGGATAACCGCAGAACGTATCCGTGGGGAAAAGAGGATAAAGTTCTGATCCGTTTTCATCGGGATATGATTCGGATTCATCGGGAAAATCCTGCACTTCGCACCGGTTCTGTCAAGTTTTTGCGCGGAGATCGAAATATCCTCTGCTATGCGAGATTTAACCGGGCACAGCAGTTTATCATTGTAGTAAATAACGATGGTTATACAAGAAGTATGGAGATTGGCGTGTGTGGAGCCGGTGTACCGTCTTCCTGTCAGATGACACAGATCATGTATTCTTCGGAAGACAATTATTCCATGGCACCGGTAACCTATCAGGTAGAAAGAAGCTATCTGAAACTGACGCTTCCAAAATATTCTGCTGTTGTGTTGCGACATCAGTCAGAAGAGGACTAAAACAACACATATAAACACTAATTTAATCTGACAGAATTAGTTGAATAAGCTATGTAGGCTATGCTATACTTGAATCGTAACAAGAGGTGATGAAACAAAAGTTTGTAAGATTCAGAACAAACTTCATGTTCAACATTTTAATATCGTAGGTGTTATTTTTAAAAGAATTCATAGTATAGCAGTATTCATACTTTCTTTTGTTGTCAAACAAATAGTGACATGGTACAATGAGCGCAGCGAATGAAACGCTGTGTAACTTGTAATACCAGAAATCGGGATAGACCTATCATATTGTAGCACAGTGTCTGATTCGCAAAAACAAAAGAAAAAGATGTAGGTTTATAAGGAATCTATCAGGAGGAATGGCTATGCTGGAGAATGATTTAACAAATATTGAGATGTTGATAATGAAATGTATCTGGGATACACCGGAAGAACTGGCCTTATCACAGTTGGTAACAATGGTGAATGAGCGGTTTGATAAAAATTGGAGACCGCAGACAATTTCTACCTATCTGGCACACCTGGTGAGAAAGAACTATCTTACCATGCGCAGATCTGGAAAAGTTTTTCTTTATCATCCGGAAGTAACAGAGGAAGAATACCGTTCATCTCAGATGGATGAGTTAGTTCATTACTGGGGAGAACCGGGAACACCGACAGAGTTTCTTTCAGCATTGTTTGTAAAGGGTGAGAAAGAAAAAAACACAGAGGAAAATCTGAAAGATTTAAGAAGCTTAATGGAAGAACTGGATTAATTTTTTCTTTTATGCAATTGTTTTGAATTCGCTGACCGGTACGGTTGCATATCTGTTGTGTAAACTTCTGGCACTGGTCGCAAAGAAATATAATGCAATACGGATCATATATCCGCTGTATCGGCTGGTATTGTTGTTTTATATTGTGCCGTTGGGATATATCTATATCAGATGTAAGTGTTTTGTACGATTTGGTGCAAATACTCTTGGCGATGGATTTTTTGGAAATCAGGTGATTTATGAGATTATGCAGTGTTGCCTGCTTATCTGGTTCTCCGGAATGCTCTTTGTTGGTTTGCATTATTTGAAAAAATGGAAAAAGTACAGATGGATCTGCAGGAAAAATATTCCTTTTCACGGAGACGAATATCGTGCAGTTTTGCAAAAGCTATATCCAAGGAAAAATTGGAAAAAGGTCAGATTTTGTACGAACTATACCATAGATTCTCCCTGTGTGATGGGTGTTTTTCACCATGTAATAGTATTCAAAGCATTAAATTATCCGATGAAAGACATTGAGCTTGTATTGATGCATGAAGGTACGCATATTGTGCGCAGGGATAATCTGGGAAAGAAACTTGCTTTGCTTATTGTTCTGGTAAACTGGTTTAATCCAATCCTTCGGCTTTATCTGGATGATTTGGATGCATGGAGCGATATTTCCTGTGACATTCATGTGTGCAGCCATTTCTTAGGTGGACATGCCAGAAAATATTTTGATCTTCTGCTGCGATTCAGTCAGGAGGAAAAACGTTCTGAGCAATTACCTGCTTTTGTTTCTCAATTAAACAGTGAGCAGTCATTGGGAAAGAGAGTGGAGTATATGATTAGATGGCAGAAAGCAGGGAAGAAAACCGGAGTAAGTGTAATATTGGCACTGGCTTTGGTAATCGGCAGTTCCGTAACAGCATTTGCATCCAGTACACAGGTGGTAGAGCAGCAGAATGATATGTATTGTGAGACCAGAGTGCAGGAAGTGGATATTTCAGATGCTGATGATTTAGAGGAATATGTGATTCCGGCAGAGCAGGTGGATGAGGAAAAATGGGACAATGCGATTGTTTATGACGATGCGTTATTAGAACCATTGAGTGTACAGAAAAATTTTGACTGGAAAATACCGGGAAATAATTTTGTACGTTCAGGAGGTTTTATTAAAAAAGCTGGTTCCACTATTGTTGTTTCCTGCTATGTATATGATGACAGATATCATCATGTCGGTATCCGCAGACCGGATGGTTCGATGCTTTATGTTAACGGAATGCATCAGGTTACAAAGACATTTAACTGCGAGACCACAGGTACTTATTATGTGTATGTAGAGAATATGAGATCCAAACAAATCCGTGCAGCAGGCTATTTTATTAAATAGTATGGTTTTGAGATACACGACGTATCACATTGTACATAGCGGAGTAGTTGAATGATGTACCCTATGCGTGTCGTTATAAGGAGAATATCAGAAGATTTGATCTGAAATGATTTCCGTCGGGAAGGTGTCCGCTATATAAAAAATAAATGGATGAAAAAGAGATAAAAGAAAGCGTCAGCAGAAGTGCTTTGTTCTGGACAGAGTACACCTGCTGACGCTTTGCTCTTTTTGAGAGGAAATTACGATGAATTTCCTCTCAAAAAATTTCAAAAAAATTAGCACTCAACTTTTGTTATTGTGACGTTGGTTTTGTCTAGTTTCATATAGTCCCGTAACGCCCTAGTTACAAGGGTTTCACGGATTTTGAAAATTTGTAGCTGTTCATCAAAAATCGTCATTTTTCAGAAATTTGGGGTCAAAATTGGCGTCAGATAGCACACTAGAGAGAAAAATTAAATATTTTATAGACTATGGAACGTACACTTTTGGCGTTCCTTTTCTATTTCCAGTCGTTCAGAAATGGACGGCTTTTTTCATACCCAAAATCGAAAGGAGAAAGAGAAAATATGAATAAGCTAGTAAAGCGATTGCTGACAGGAACGCTTGCTTTTGCAACC
>OLRX01000938.1_pt1 | contig 23707 bp, 15 predicted proteins | sample 1672991 | NCBI WGS metagenome assembly OLRX01 (sample SAMEA3136744, study PRJEB25190) | human gut metagenome | biome: human gut; feature: human-associated habitat; material: faeces | place: Austria | collected 2013
ATTGGGGGGATCACATCTACAGTTCTGCACCAACTCTGAACATCAATGCAAATATTAGCGGTGGTACGGATAAACTTCATTATTATTTGTCTGCTGAATATTTAAATCAAGAAGGTATTGCATTGAACACAGGCTACCAGAAAGCAGGCTTCCGTTCAAACATTGAAGCGCAAGTAAGTAAAATGTTCAAGATTGGCAATAACGCCAACATGACATATCGCTATACAGAAGGTAGTGGTGGAACTCGTTTTTCTGATGTTATCTTTAATGCTCCAATTATTCCAGCCTATGACGAAGACGGTTCTTATGGGGAGCCTGACACCCAACTGACTGGTTCAAAGAATGCCATAGCTGAAGTAGGGTGGAATACTCCGAATAACCACAATTATCGTTTGATGGACAACTTATTTATGGAATTCCAAATTACTGATTGGTTGAAATTCCGTTTTAATGGTGGTATCGATATTGTTTACAATGAATATAAATCATTCTTGCCTAAGTTCAATGATGGCGGTCAAACAAATACACGTAATAGCTATACTGAAACACGTTCCAAAAATTTTATGTGGATGACAGACTATTTGCTTTACTTTGATAAGACATTTGGCAAACATGCTATTCATGCTATGGGAGGTTTCTCTCAACAACTATTCACAAAAGATGATTTGAGTGGAACTGCTAAAGATTTCGTTTCTGAAGTTGATAACATGCATGTTATTAATGGTGGTACCAATGCTCGTGAACGTGGTTTGAGTGGTGGTAAATCTGAATTAGCTTTGGCTTCTTATTTCGGCCGCATCAACTATGATTACGCTGGTCGCTATTTATTCTCATTCAACTTACGTGCCGATGGTTCATCTCGTTTTAGAAAAGACAAGCGCTGGGGGGTATTTCCTTCATTCTCTGGAGCATGGAGAATCTCTGAGGAAAAGTTCTTTAATGTAAAGCCTGTCAGTAACTTGAAATTGAGAGCGTCTTGGGGACAATTAGGTAATCAATCTATTGGCTCATGGTATCCTACCATTGCTTCTGTGAGTAAAGAAAATGTTGTATTTGGTACTGCTGCTGACAACCAAATTCTATATGCTGGCTATACACAGTCTAAACTTGGTAACAAGTCATTGGAGTGGGAAACTACTACAGTAACTAACATTGGCGTAGATTTAGGTTTCTTCAACAATAGTTTGAGTTTTAGCGCAGACTACTTTGTGAAAAACACCAGTGGTATTCTCCGTTCTATGGTTCTTCCTCTTTCTGTTGGTTTAGGTGCTCCTAATATGAATTATGCAGAAGTACAAAACAGAGGTTTGGACCTAGAAATTAGTTATAAAGGTAATATACGTGACTTGCACTATTCAGTAGGAGCTAATGTATCTTTCTTGCACAATGAAATCAAAAAGTTAAGCAGTGGTATTAATGAGGAAGTCATCGATATCGGTTGTTATGGTGGTGTAACTATTAACCGCATAGGCGAACCTATTAGTGCTTTGTATGGCTATAAAACAGATGGGGTCATCACTACTTCTGAAGAAGCTAAAAAATATAAAGATATGGGACAAGGTAATGCTAAAGTTGGCCGTTTAAAATATAAAGACTTAGATGGAAATGGCGTTATTGATGGAAAGGATAGAACAATATTGGGAAGTTTTATTCCTAAAGCTACCGCTGGTATGACTCTTTCTGCTGACTGGAAAGGTTTTGACTTAAATATGGTATTTTCAGGTGTATTTGGTCGTAAGCAACATTCACCTATGAGTTTTCAAAATCGTATGCCTAATCGCAATATGAGTAGACATTGGTATGACAATCGCTGGACATTAGGTTCTGATCCTGCTGGAAAATATCCCGCTTTAATTCAAGGTGAAAATTATGAGGAAATGACAGATTTGATGGTAGCTAATTCTTCATTTGTGAAAATGAAATCATTGACATTAGGTTATACCTTCAATCTAAAACCAACACGTATTAGAGTATTCTTATCCGGTGAAAACCTATTCACAATAAAAGACAAGACTTTTGATGGATTTGATCCTGAAAATGGGAACTCTGTAGGTCACTATACTAACTGGGGTGATGATTTCCCAACACCTAGAATTCTTTTAATTGGTACAAATTTAACATTTTAACACAAGATACATATGATACGTAAATATTTATTATATGCTTTTGCATTTACATCATTAATTTTCACTAGCTGTATGGATAGCTTTTTGGATCGTAATCCTTATGGTGCTATTGATGAAACAACTTTTTATACAGAAGCAGAACATGCGAATCTTGGTGCGATGGCCTGCTATGCGAAACTGCAATGCTTGAATGGACACTGGGCATTTGCACAATTGGAACTAGGTATGACTGGTGACTTCTCATCAGCGGGGTTCAAGGATGCTCAACCATTCTATGGTGCTACTTTTAACCCTAATGAAAGCAGTATTGTGCAGGGGGTGTGGAAACGCTGTTATGAAGGTATTGCTGTATGCAACATCAACATTGATGGTATCTCAAAAATGGGTGATCAGATAATTTCAGCTGAAAAGCGTAATATGTATTTGGCTGAAACCAGATTTATCCGTGCATTTTGGTATCTCCGTTTGGTTCAATTTTATGGCGATGTACCTTTAAGAAGTGCATCCGTGAATGATCCTACTAATTCTTCAGAAGTACAGTTAGCTGCCACATCAAAAGAAGAAATATTCAAGAGTCTTATCATTCCTGACTTAGAATTTGCCACCGAAAATTTGCCTGACAAATGGGATGAAGCATATACACATCGCGCAACAAAAGGTACAGCTTTTGCCTACTTGTCTGAAGCCTATCTGATCATGAAGGATTATGAAAATGCTTTGAAAGCAGGGTTGGAAGTAGAAAAATTCGATTATGAACTATTGGATGATCCAGGTCGAGTTTTTCACATTGAAGAAGAGAATTCAAAAGAAATCATTTTTTCGGTAGGTATTGCTGAAGGCATCGACAAATATAGAAGAGAATTATACTTCGGTTCTAAAGAAGATTTAGGTGGTGATTTGGGGCATCTGATGCGTGGCGATACTTATTCAGCAGACTATTTCTATCCTTCTAAAGAATTTGTGGATTTTTTCCAAGTGATTGATGGAAAATCTATCAAAGACAACTCTCCTTATTTCGATGCTTCTCAAGCATGGAAAAATAGAGATCCTCGCTTTGATGGAACCTTCTTTACAATAATGGATGAGGTTGTTACTACTACTGGTAAAAAAATGAACTGGAGAGATGAATGGTTGGTAAACACTCCTACTGGTTATGATATTCAAAAACGCGGAGTATGGTATGGTGAAGAAAGCTGGACACAACGTGTGGATGTACATCTGATGCGCTTGCCTAGAGTGTATTTGCACATTGCTGAAGCATATGCTTTACAAGCTAATCCTGATTTTGAGAAATGTAGTGAATATGTAGAAAAAGTACGTTCTAGAGCACGTCGTTTTGCATTGGCACATCCAGACAAATACATTCCTGAGGGATTGGATGAATCTAAGGTTCTTCCTCCGTTTGTCATTGATTCCAAAGAAAGCGCCATGGAAGCTATTAACTATGAATCAAGAGTTGAATTCTTTACAGAGGATGTTATCCGTTATTTTGATTTGAAACGTTGGGGTACTTTGGCTGAAGAATGGTCACGAGTAGGTGATTTTATTTGGGAAGACAAGTTGTATAACCTGCCTTATCCTGCTGCCGAATTAAGCGCTAACCCAAATCTGAAACAAAACCATATAGGATGGGGTAACTGATTTTAATAAATCAATATTTATTATAAAATATCATCCGTTCATTATTCTACTATTGATCTAATATGGAATATGAACGGATGGTTTCCATAAAACGATATTTACCATGAAAAAACTATCTTTTTTTCTACTTTGCTTTTTGCTATTTATATCATCATATTCTCAAAATAAGCCGACGCTTTCTGACAAAAATTCATTTTCAATGATTCTTTTACCAGATCCACAAAGTTATACTAAATTTGATACCAATCAGCCAATTTTTGAACTGATGACAGCTTGGGTGGCCAGCGTAAAAAAAAACTTAGCTGTCAAAGCTGTACTTTGCACCGGAGATTTGGTAGAACAAAATGAATGCTTGGTTCCAGATAACGTGAATGGTAATCAGACTAGCGAAGAACAATGGAAAGCCGCCTCTAGAGCTTTTGAAAGATTGGACCATAGACTTCCTTACATCATTTGCGGTGGAAATCACGATTATGGTTATAAGCGAGCCGAAAACCGATTGTGCAATATCTCAAAGTATTTTCCTGTAACTCGCAATCTTCTTTGGAAAGACTGCTTGGTTAGTGTATGTAACAATGCTTTTGGGGTTCCTACATTAGAAAATGCTGCTTATGAATTTACTAACAAGAACTGGGGAAATATACTGGTAATAGTATTGGAATTTGCTCCTCGTGATGAAGTACTGGAATGGGCTAAATCTTTGGCAATAAGTGAACGTTTTGAAAATCATAAGGTATTTGTCCTTACTCACTCTTATTTGCGTTGGGATGGATCTATTATCGAAAAAGAGTCTTATGGTGTATCACCTGCCAATTATGGAAAAGTTATTTGGGAAAAACTTCTTTATCCTTGCAAAAACATTCGTATGCTCATATGTGGTCATTATTGCTCTACAAAGGGGTTTGTATATAATGTAGGTCAACGTTGTGACAAGAATATAGCTGGGAAAAACGTATTCCAGATGATGTTCAATGCCCAAACAGAAGGTGGAGGTTGGCATGGTAATGGGGGGGATGGCTGGCTTAGAATTATGGAATTTATGCCTGACGGAAAAACAATCAAAATCAAAACATTCTCACCTTTCTTTGCTATTTCCCCCACAACAGAAAAATATGCATGGCGTACTGAAGAATTTGACCAATTTGATATTGTATTAGATTAAAAAGTAATGAAGAAATTAATAATAACATGTTTATGTGCCCTGATAGGCTTGTGTGTTCATTCACAAACCCAATATATTAATCCTTTTATAGGCACTCAAGGAATGGGACATACATTCCCAGGAGCTTGTGTGCCTCATGGTGGGGTGCAACTCAGTCCGGAAACAGATACTATTCCTCATAGTGTAGACGGAGTTTATCAAAAAGAGGTCTATAAATATTGTGCTGGTTATCAATATGATGATACAACAATTGTAGGATTTAGTCATACTCATTTTAGTGGTACTGGTCATTCTGATTTGGGAGATATTCTATTGATGCCTACTACTGGTAAAATACAATTGAATCCAGGAACTAAAAGTAATCCGACTTTAGGTTATCGCTCAACATTCAGACATGAAAATGAAACAGCTTCTCCAGGTTATTATTCCGTATTACTTGATGAGTATCAAGTTAAAGCAGAGCTGACTACCACAGAACGAGTGGGAGTACATCGCTATACTTATCCTAAAGGAGAAGGAAACCTGATTTTGGACTTAAATCATGGAATCTATAATTATGATGGTAAAACGTTATGGTCAGGAATTTGTGTAGAATCGGATACACTTGTTACGGGATTCAGAATGACAAATGGATGGGCTAGAATGAACTTAATTTATTTTGCCATTTCGTTTTCACATCCCATTCTCCGCTATGAAAGCAAAGATACTAGCAAACGGAGTTTGTACGGAGGTTTTTGGAGAAAATTTGATGTTCAACACAACTTTCCTGAAATGGAAGGACGTGAGCTGAAAGCTGGATTTGTATTTGATTTATCAGACGGACGTTCTTTGGAAATTAAAGTAGCCATTTCAGCCGTAGACAAAGAAGGAGCCCTGCTCAATTTGAAAAAGGAAACTCAAGGAAAGAATTTCGATAAAGTTTTAGCTGAAGCTAAAAGTAAATGGAACAAAGCTGTATCTTCTATTTCTGTAAATGGAACAGAAGAAGTTAAGGAGCTGTTTTATACGTCACTTTATCGTACTTTGATACATCCTTCTGTATATATGGATGTGGATGGACGCTATCGAGGCATTGATCACAGTATTCATAATGCTGAGCATTTTACTAATTATACCATTTTTTCATTGTGGGATACTTTCCGTGCATTACATCCACTCATCAACTTAATAGATGCTAATAAGAGCAAAGACATGATGGAATCTATTATGGCGCATCAAGGTCAAAGTATACATAAGGCTCTGCCTGTATGGTCACATATGGGAAATGAAAATTGGTGTATGATTGGTTATCATGGCGTATCATTGTTATCTGATGCTTTTGCCAAAGGTATTCCAATGGATGGTAAAAAGGCGCTTGAAGCTATGGTACAAAGTTCTAACTTAACATACTATGACGGTTTAGGAAGCTATATTGAAAAAGGATATGTTCCTTTAAATGAAAATGTTAGTTCTGCTTCCATCAGTTTGGAATACTCTTACGATGACTGGACTATTTACCGCATGGCGCTCATGGCTGGCAATGCTGAATTAGCCAATCAATATAAACAGAGAGCTTATAATTACCAAAAATCTTTCTTGAACGGCTACGCACGTCCTCGATATAAAGATGGTCGATGGAAAGAAGACTTTAATATCTATGAGACTCATGGTCAGGGTTTTATTGAAGGAAACTCACTTAATTATTCTTTTTTTGTTCCTCATGATGTAAAAGGTATGATCAATTTGATGGGGGGAGATAAAGCTTTCATACGTCGCCTAGATAATCTCTTTGGCAGCTCATTAGACCCTTCGTACTATGCTCATACAGAAGATGTGACAAAAGAAGGTATTCTTGGTGGTTACATTCATGGTAATGAGCCGAGTCACCATATTCCGTATCTGTATATGTGGACTTCTCAACCATGGAAGACTTCTGAAAACATTTATAAAATCATTGATAAGATGTATAATACACGCATCGATGGTTTATGTGGTAACGATGATTGCGGTCAAATGTCCGCTTGGTATATATTTACAGCCCTAGGTTTTTATCCTGTATGTCCAGGTTCTGATGAATATATCTTCGGACTACCTCAGATTCAACAGGCTGAAATATCCTTGAAAGCAGGTAAAAAATTAAAAATCCAGGTATGTAATCAATCAGAAGAAAACAAGTATATACAAGCTATCTATTGGAATGGAGAAAGATATACTAAGCGATTTATTTCTCATCACACACTAATTGAAGGAGGCAACTTGATTTATGAAATGGGCAACAAGCCTGCCGAAACTTGTTTTGACAAGTATTCACTGCCCTATTCATTGAGCTCTGAAGATAATCACAGGATTATCCCAGCTGTACAAGAACAGCAGGTTTATGCGAGTAACTTGAATCTGAGTAGTGGCTATCACATTGTGCTACAGGATAATAGGCTAGAGAATGAAAGGTTGTGGTTAAAAAAGTATTTGCAAAATGATTTTCAATTGATTGAAAATAGTCAAGGCAAAACTATTCGTTTAATTCTTCAGTCATCTTCTGAACAAAAAGAAGATGAGTATCAAATAGACATTCAAGATGAAGTAAAAATTATATCTCCTTCTGCCCGGGGCATTTTTTATGGTATTCAAACACTTCGCCAGCTAATGATAACCACAGCTGGACAATGTAGTTTGCCTCAACTCGCCATTAAAGACCGTCCTTACTACCCTTGGAGAGCTTATATGTTGGACGAATCTCGAGTATTCCAAGGAAAGGAGGCTGTAAAAAGTATTTTGGATGAAATGGCGCGTCTTAAAATGAACATTTTCCATTGGCATTTAACCGATGATCAAGGTTGGAGAATTGAAATCAAAAAATATCCTAAATTATGCCAAATCGGCGCCCGGCGAGATTCTACCCAATTGAATGGATGGAAAGGAAATTCATTTGATGGAAAAGTACACGAAGGTTATTATACTCAAAAAGAAATCAAAGAAATCATAGAGTATGCTCAATCGCTACACATTCAGATTATTCCTGAAATAGAAATGCCTGGTCACTCTAGTGCGGTGATTGCTGCTTATCCTGAATTTGGAACAACCAAAAAACAAATTAAGGTTCCTTGTAGCTTTGGAGTTCAGTACGAGGTATTGGATGTTTCTTCCCAAAAAGTAATTCAATTCTTGCATGATGTATTGGATGAAGTTATTGCTTTATTTCCTTCACCCATCATACATATTGGTGGAGATGAAGTAAAATACGACCAATGGAATGCCTCTGTAGCTATCAGCAATTACATCAAGAAATTAGGTGTTGCTAATCCAGCCGAACTTCAAATTGAGTTTACCAATGCCATATCAGAATGGTTGAAAGGTAGAAACAAACACATGATGGGCTGGAATGATATTATGGGAAATAAAATCCATGAGTACAACTCAGCAGAAGACGCTATTGCCTTAAAATCAAAATTGGCTGAAGGAACGATTGTACAATTTTGGAAAGGTGATTTGGATTTGATTGAGGAAACTGCCCAAAAAGGATACGATATTGTCAATTCATATCACTATGGTACCTACTTAGACTACGACAAGAGTAGAATTCCTTTGGCAAAATCATACGCGTTCAATCCTATTCCTGCTGGAATGGATAAGTCATTACAATATAAAATTTTAGGATTAGGATGTCAAATGTGGGGTGAACAGATTCTAACAGTAGAAAGTATGAATAGGATGACCTTCCCTAGAATTGCAGCTTATGCAGAAATTGGTTGGGTATCACCAGCTAGAAAAAACTACATGGAATTCCTTCCAGCATTAATGAGACTGGTAAAATTCAATAAACACTATGAAACAGGTGAAAGATAGATATTTTTATAAAATATGGGCTCTGTACATATTTTTATTTTCCTTTGGCATTCATTTGAATGCCAAAGGAAGGTATCTCCCAGAATGGAAGGAGTATGTGGTTATGCAAGCAGATATGTCATCGACCATCACTCAGGTAGAAACTTTACAGTCCTATTTGGAACAAGGTATTGAAGCTGTTATGGTGAAAGACGATGCAATACTACGTAAACAAGCTACGGAAAAAGGGATGGTAATTCTTAGCCAAAAAACGTTGGAAATTTATCAACAACGACAAAAAGTAAAGGGAGCAGATGTTATTATATTTGCACGACTAAAATCGGATACTTACATCCGCTATGCACTAGAAGAAAATTGCTTTCTAGAACGTTTGGACTGTAATATTTATGGTTCTTCTAGATGGTTGAACAAATATTTAGAGGGCACCTTGGAAATAACTACCCAATTAGTCGCTGCCAATAAATTACGAATTGATATTAGAAATTTGGCAGATATTCCGTTGATCTTGAAACCGATTCCACAAACTTCTATTTGCCTCAATGAATTAGAACCAATAGAATTACAGGGGTCGGCAAGAAAGGTCATTTTTGCTAGTCTCAGTGACATGACACTGTCTTCTTATGATTTAAACGTGGAAGTAGTTAACTTGTTTTCAACTGAAACAAATATGTCTTATGTATATAATATTCCTGTAAAAGGAATGTTGTTTAGCAAAAGTGAAAGCGGTGTTTTAAATTGCGCAATTATTCCACAGCCTAAAACTATACGCTCGAACACTCACTCTAAATTTGTAATTAATGAACAAACTTGCATTCAAGTGGCAACCAATAAAGCAAAGACTGAAATACATTTTTTGACAGATCGACTGAAACAAGCAGCTTCGTTAACACCCGAAATAAAACAATTCCTAGTTCCAAAGAATAATATCATTGTTTTTAAAGAACTTCCTAAAAACACTTTAGGGAAAGAGGGGTATCGTTTGCAAGTAACCGAGGATAGTATTGAAATAGAAGCTAATGAAAAAAATGGATTTTTTTATGCTATCCAAACGTTACTACAACTTCTTCCGCCTGAAATTTACTCATCAACAACTGCTATTGAAAGAAGTTGGGAAGTGCCTGCAGTTTTCATAGAAGATACACCTAGATTTGCCTATCGAGGAATGCATTTAGACGTGTCGCGTCATTTCTATCCAGTAAGCTTCGTCAAAAAATACATTGATTTGCTAGCAATGCAGAAAATGAATTACTTTCATTGGCATCTGACCGATGATCAAGGTTGGCGCATCGAAATTAAGAGATATCCTTTTCTGACGGAAAAAGGAGCATGGAGAGATTCTACAGCCATTAATCATCCTTCATCATTTAGTCAACCTGTTTTTGAAAAGAAAAGATATGGAGGTTATTACACGCAAGAACAGATACGGGAAGTGGTGGCTTATGCTGCTGAACATCATGTCACAATTGTTCCTGAAATCGATATTCCTGGACATATGTTGGCGGCTCTAACCGCATATCCGTCTTTGGGATGTATCCAAAAAGGCTATCAAGTAGGTACACAATGGGGAATTTATAGCGATGTGCTGTGTGCAGGAAATGCTGCTTGTTATACCTTTTTAAAAGATGTCATGCAAGAAGTTATAGAATTATTTCCAGGCCCCTATATTCATATAGGGGGAGACGAATGCCCCAATGAACGGTGGAAATCTTGTGAAAAATGTCAGTCGTGGATGCGCAAAAATCATATCTCTGATGAATATGCCTTGCAAAGTTATGTAATTGAATATGTGGGCAAATACCTCAAAAAGCATCATAAGCGGCTGATTGGTTGGGATGAAATTCTGGAAGGGGGTATTGGAAGAGAAGCTGTTATTATGTCATGGAGAGGGGTTAAAGGTGGCATTACAGCCGCAAAAGCAGGAAATCTAGTCATTATGGCTCCCAATACCCACATGTATTTAAACCATTATCAGTCGAACATGCTATTTGAGCCTTTAGCTCATGGTAGAGTAGCCTCTTTAGAATGGGTTTATTCTTTCAATCCGATTCCTGATGTTTTAACGCCAGAAGAAGCTAAAAAGGTATTAGGTATACAAGGCAATGTTTGGACTGAATATCTCCCTACTTATCAATTGGTAGAATATATGGCATATCCTCGTGCTAGTGCAGTAGCTGAAATTGGTTGGTCTCAACCAGAAAATAGAAACTGGAAAGATTACCTAAAACGTCTCCAAATTCAGTTTGAGCGATGGAGATATTATCAAGTTAATTGTGCACTTCACTATAAATTACCATGATGTTGTTCTGAAGGTGGCAGGAAAACATGGAGAGGAAGAAGGGAGGAATATAGAATGGGCAACGGTCATGGGAGAAACATGAAGGGCGGCACAACAATAAGTAGAAAGCATCGCTTTTCTATGATTGTGATAGAAGTTCTGTAATTGTCATTATTATGTGTGGATTACGGGCAGGTATTCTCTGACTGAATATTGTGGAAAACGGACTTGTTAGCCGTTGCCCAGTGCGGTAATAGTAAACAGATCAGCTTGAAAGGAGAAAGAATAACTACAATCGAAAATTGTCACAAGTACAGATGCATATTTTCGTAGCGTATCTTATAGTGACGTTTTGAGTTACCAAAGAAAACAAGAACGGAAGTGTTTAGACAATCTTTACTGTTTAATACAGATAATAAAAAGAATAATCCACGACAATAGAGGTTCACTTGCTACTTTGTGGGTTATTCTTTGTTTGTGTCTTTTTTGAATTTGGTTTGCGTACGGCAAGTCAGAAGTGATTATTTATAAAACTTTGTATGGATTTGGATTTGTTTGGAGCTATGAAGTAAACCGCAGTAGAGCAAAGCGCTTTAAAGGTTGTCAAATTGTTACCAGAAATATCTATCTATAAAATTAAATTTTGTGTATCAAGCAAATACAGTTTTTAAATTCTTTCGTATTTTGCTGGACAAAGATAGCGAAAAAATAGTTTCATTCATGTCCGTATCATGTATGAGTTGTAATATGGTTTGCTTGTTTAGATCTGGAAACAGATTGAATATATATGGAATATATTTTACATAATTAATATCCTTCTATATGCGCACGTTATTTATAGTTAAAGCTAATGGGCTAAGCGAACAAATGCCGGAAAAATGACTAATTTTGCGGCAGTAAAAACTAATTGGGTTTAAAAAGTTTTCTATAAACATCTGTTAATTCGACAAATAAGTAAAGTTCAATAATATTAGTTATGAAAATGACAGTAAATAGTATGAAATGTATTTCATGGAGCCGCCTCGCGATATTTACGGCGGCAATGACTGTTTTAAGCAGTTGTGGAGGCGGTCAGAGCGGTATGAAGTTGGGTGATGACGAATTTACCGTCGTGGCTGTACAGTCTACAGCCAGCCAGCAGTCTACTTCTTATCCCGCAACTATCAAAGGTGTTCAGGATATTGAGGTGCGTCCTCAGGTTTCCGGCTTTATCGTAAAGCTTTGTGTGGACGAAGGTGCAACGGTAAAGAAAGGCCAGGCGCTCTTTCAGATCGATCCTACACAGTATGCGGCTGCCGAACGTCAGGCAAAAGCTGCTGTAGAGATGGCAAAATCGAATGTCAATACGCTATCTTTGAACGAACAACAGAAGAAAAATTTGTATGATAAGAAAATTATCAGCGATTTTGAGTATCAAAGCGCAGTAGACCAATTGCTTTCTGCAAAAGCCAGTTTGGCACAGGCTGAGGCTCAGTTGACCAGCGCTCGTCAGAATTTGGGCTTCTGCACAGTGACCAGCCCTTCAGATGGAGTGGTGGGTACATTCCCGTATCGTATTGGTAGTTTGGTGAGTCCTTCGGTAACACAACCGTTGACTACCGTGAGTGAAATCGGTGAAATGTATGTGTATTTCTCTATGACTGAAAAGCAGTTGTTGGGTTTGACAAGAGCCGGTGGCACACTGAAAGAACAACTGGAGAAGATGCCGGCTGTAAAATTGGAATTGGCTGACGGTACAATGTATACTGAAGAAGGTAAGATTGACGCTGTAAGTGGTGTTATTGACCAGACTACCGGTTCGGTAAGTATGCGTGCCGTTTTCCCGAACAAACAGCTTGTATTGCGTAGTGGTGGTATGGCTAATGTAATTTTCCCTTATACTATGGAGGATATTATTTTGATTCCTCAGTCGGCTACACAGGAAATTCAGGATAAAAAGTTTGTTTATGTGCTTCAGTCGGATAATACATTGAAGCATACTGAGATCAAAGTGTCGAATTTGAATGACGGTAAGAATTATATTGTTACCAGTGGTTTGAAGCCCGGCGATAAAATTGTAGTTGAAGGTGTACAGACGTTGAAGGACGGACAGACAATTACTCCGATTACTCCGGAACAGAAAGAGGCGAAATATCAACAACACCTGAAAGACCAGAAGGAAGGGAATATTGCCACGGCCTTTAAATAATCAGTATAAAATAAACAGATTAACTTCGTTTATATAAATAAGGTATATAGAGAATGAAACTAGATAGATTTATTAACCGTCCGGTGCTATCAACGGTAATCTCCGTCTTGATAGTTATTCTGGGTATCATCGGACTTGCTACATTGCCGGTTACGCAATATCCGGATATTGCACCTCCTACGGTGCAGGTACGTGCCACCTATACCGGTGCGAACTCCACAGCTGTATTGAATTCGGTCATCGCGCCGTTGGAAGACCAGATAAACGGTGTGGAGAACATGATGTATATCCAGTCATCAGCATCCAATAACGGTGCTGCCGATATTAACGTTTACTTTAATCAGGGAACAGATCCGGATATGGCGGCTGTTAATGTGCAGAACCGTGTTTCTATGGCACAAGGATTGCTGCCTGCTGAAGTAACCAAGGTGGGTGTGACTACTCAGAAACGCCAGAACTCCATGTTGATGGTCTTTTCATTGTATGATGAAACCGACTCGTATAATATCGAGTTCATTGAAAACTATGCTAATATTAACTTGATTCCTGAAATCAAGCGTGTAAAGGGGGTAGGTGATGCTAATGTGTTGGGACAGGATTATTCTATGCGTATCTGGTTGAAACCGGATGTGATGGCGCAGTACAAACTGGTTCCTACTGATGTTTCGGCAGCATTGGCCGAACAGAATATTGAGGCGGCTCCGGGACAGTTCGGTGAACGTGGTAATCAGACTTTCCAATACACGATCCGTTATAAAGGACGTTTGCAGCAAACGACTGAATTTGAAGATATTGTTATCAAGGCCTTGCCGGATGGTAATGTACTTCGTTTGGGAGATGTGGCCGATATAGAATTAGGTCGTCTGGCTTATACATTCAATAATATGGTAAATGGTCACAAGGCTGTATCTTGTATCGTCTATCAGATGGCAGGTTCTAATGCTACCGAAACTATTTCCGATTTGGAGAAAGTGCTTGCAAAGGCACAGGAATCACTGCCGACAGGTTTGAATATCAATATCGCCCAAAATGCCAATGACTTCTTGTTCGCTTCTATCCATGAAGTATTGAAGACGTTGATCGAAGCATTTATCCTGGTGTTTATCGTAGTGTATATCTTCTTGCAGGATTTACGTTCGACATTGATTCCGACTATCGCCATTCCGGTAGCTCTGATCGGTACTTTCTTCATCATATCCATTATTTGTCACCTCCGCACTGTCCGCAGCCGCCGTGGTGGGTCTTGCCCTCCTGGAAACGGAGCATAGCCCGGCCCTCTTCCGTCTTGTACATCTGCTGGCGCTTCATGGCCTGGTCGAAATCTACCAGATGTCCGTCAAACTCCGGTCCGTCCACACAGGCAAACTTCACCTCTCCGCCTACGCTGACACGGCAGGCGCCGCACATACCGGTGCCGTCCACCATGATGGGGTTTAAGCTGACAATGGTGGGGATTCCCAGCTCCTTGGTCAGCTTGCAGACGAATTTCATCATGATCATGGGGCCAATGGCAACACAGACATCATAGTGCTTGCCCTCCTGCTCCACCAAATCCTGAATCACCTTGGTTACCATGCCGCTGCGGCCGTAAGAACCGTCATCGGTGGTCACATAGAGGTTGCCGGCTACAGCCCGCAGCTCATCCTCCAGGATCAGCAGGCTCTTGGTCTTAGAGCCTTCGATCACATCTACATCGATGCCGTGCTCTCTCATCCATTTTACCTGGGGATAGACAGGAGCAGAACCAACGCCTCCTGCTACAAACAGGTAGCGGCGCTTCTTCACTTCCTCAATATCCTCTTTTACAAACTCGGAGGGCTGTCCCAAAGGACCTACCACATCCTGGAAATAATCTCCTGCTTTCAGTTCCGCCATCTTTGCGGTGGACGCGCCTACGATCTGGAATACGATGGTTACCAGACCCTTCTCGCGGTCATAATCGCAGATGGTTAAGGGGATTCTTTCCCCAACCTGATCCATTTTCACGATCAGGAATTCGCCCGGCTGGCAAAGCTTCGCAATTCTGGGCGCTTCCACGTCCATCAAATAGATCTTGTCTGCCAGACATTCTGCCTTTACGATCTTGTACATGATGATCCTCCTCAAGTTTTTCTTGCGCACTGTGATTATTTTATCATTTCCCATTCCCAGATACAAGACTGTTTTTCAGGAAATCCTCTCATATCTTCTGAAATAATAGCAAAGGTCAAAGTAAGTCTGCTCGTCGCTCTCCTCTGCCAGCCGCCAGCCCGGCTCCTCCTCCAGATTGGGGAACTGGGTATCCGCGTCGTAGCGGTAATCGATCCAGGTCACATGGGCCGTCCGGCAGTAGGGGAGGAACTGCCGGTAAATGCTCTCTCCCCCGATGACAAAGACATCCTCCGGATTTTTGTCCTTCACCTGTTCCAGGGCCTCTTCCACGCTGTGAACGGTCTTGGCTCCCTTTACCTGGAAATTCTCAGCTCTGGAAAGCACGATGTTTTCCCGCTTTGCCAGGGGCAGCCCTCCCGGCAGGCTCTCCAGGGTCTTTCGGCCCATGATCACCGTTTTTCCAATGGTTTCCTGCATAAAAAGCTGCTGGTCCGCAGGGATGCGCACCAGCAGGCGGCCGTCCTTTCCGATGGACCAGGCCTGGTCCACCGCTACGATCAGATTTAATCCTCCTGACACACGATCAGCTCCTTCCCGTAGGGCAGGGTTTCAATCCAGCCGCAGAAGGTATGCCACTCCTGAAGCTTGTGGTTCTTTCTGGCATGGTAAATATTGATCAGCGTTTCGTAGTTCAGGCTGCAGGTGCGCATCTGGTTGTAGCTGGAGGGAAGAAGCTGGATCAAGTCGTACCAGTCCTCCTTCTGTTTCTCCGCCGCAAACCGAAGGCGGATCTGCTCCAGCCGTTCAATGACGGTTTTCATAAATTCCAGGGTATCCGGCGTCATATGGTCGCAGCTGAAATCCTCCAGCTCAAAGGGCTTGCTGTGGATTTTGTGCATGGTGCTGGTAGAGTTAGCCGTCGTGGCCACTTTGTAGGTGTCGTACTCTTTCCACCAGTAGATGGGCGCCGTAATATCCACGGACACAAAGACCTGGCGCAGGAACTTGCGGTGGTCACTTCCCGCCCTGCGCAGCCGCTTTGCCAGGTCCAGGTCATTGGGACCTAAGATATAGTTATGGTTTTCATCGTAATAGCTGTCGCTTCTGGCCCAGCTGTTTAAGGGGTTTCTGGCCCCCCGCATGGCATTCTCCAGGTTCATGACGCTGGTGCGTTCTAATCGGATCATTGAATGTAACTCCTTTTATTTTAAAATCTGTTTCTTTCATGCCTGTGTTCCGGAAATTATTATAAGGGGAGTCCGCCTAATTTTCAACCCAAATCCCCTTTTTTAGGTCCTTTGCCAAATGAAGAGCTATAAAATGGAAAAGGGGCTGCGAGAGCAGGAGTTTTAAACTCCCATTTTTCACAGCCCATTTCTGTCAATTTATCAAAATTTCCTTGAATCAATTCTTTTATAGTTCTTTTTGACACATATCTAAAATTGGACGCATCCGTTTTACCGCCTGTTCCAGCTCCTCTTCCCAATTTTTATGTCCCGCATCCCAGAATTCCGTCACGTATCTGCGGACACCGCATTCCCAGGCAGTCCGGATCCCTTTTTCGAAATTCACATGGCCTGTTCCGTAAGGTACCTCCCGGAATACGCCCGGTAAAGTCTCCTTTAAATGCATAGCACAGAGATGGCCCTTTCCAGAACGAATATCCTCTTCCACACTGGTCTTGTAGATCTTTGCCGCATTTGTAATATTCCCTAGATCAGGGTATACGGTCAGATAAACACTGTCGACTATCTTTACATATTCCATTGCCTTTTCCACTGTATTCATAAATGGCGTTTCCATTGTTTCAAAACCTAAAACGATACCGCAGCGAGCCGCCATCTCCGTAGATTTCAAAATATTTCTGATAAAACGTTCTCTGGTTGCCTCATTACCTGTTTCATAATAGACATCATAACCTGCCAACTGAATTGTTCTGATACCCAAATCTGCCGCCAAAATGATTGCCTTTTCCATAATTTCCAAACTTCTTTTCTCTATATCCGGCTCCAGACTTCCCAACGGATACTTCCGATGGCCGCTGAGGCAGATGCTACGGAAGGCAATTTTTTCCTGATACATAATGTCTATCAACTCCAGCCTTTTTTCCCGGCTGCTGTCCAGACGATGTAATTTTTCATCTGTCTCATCAATACTCAATTCAACATAATCATATCCCGCCTTCTTAGCCGCCCTGAGCTTTTCCGCCATGGAAAGATACCCTGGCATAGCTTTTTCATATAATCCCAGTTCATATCGATTCATATCCAAACTTTCCTCTCAACATATTATTGAAGCAATGCATCCAGTCTAACAAGCGCATTCACATAGATTCGGATTCCTAAGGTCATATCCGTCAGCTTCATCCCCTCATTCGGCTGATGACCCTCCCCATATACCAATGGATCCGTTGCATCGATTTTGCGTGTGGTGGGGCCGTAAGCTACCGCATTCGGAATCTTTCTGGCATAGGTCCCTCCCCCCATTACATAAGGAGTGTAGGTCCCATCCAAAAATTCATTTGCCGTTTCATGGAGAATCTTTACACAGGGATTGTCTAAACTAACATACATGGGAGGATCATTTTTCAGTTCCGCTACCTCGAAGCCATACTCCTGACATGTCTTTTTTAAATTTGCAATCATCTCTTCCTGGTCGACTTTCAAAGCATATCGGACGTTTAAAAGCTGCGTCAGTTCCCCGTTCTTTACAAAAGCAACCCCGCCTACCGCTGTGGTTTTTCCCACAATTTCATCTTCAAAGTCGATGTGAAGCCCGGTGCCATAGTAATCCTGAAATCCCTCAGCCATAAGAATAGCTGCCTTGCGTCCTTTTTCATCCAACACATCCGCTGCCAGCAGAGCTGCCGCCAGCTTCTGAAGAGCGCTCTCGCTTCCCTCCGGAAATGCCGCATGAGCTGCGATTCCTACTGCTTCCACCATTACAGTGCCGTCCTCTCGAGCCGTCACCTTTAAAGTCGGCGCCTTTACTTCCAGTTCCTGTGCACTTACTCCCCTAAGTACTGCTTTGGCATAATCCGGTACCATATTGGAAGCCTGACCGCCATTCAAATCCAATAGATTACTTCCGGAAATATCTGTCGTCAAAGCTGCTGTCAGAATTCCTTTTTCTCCATAACACAGGGAGTACCTTCCATCCGAAGTAAAGGAAAACTCCGGCGCTTCGTGATGCCCCAGAAAATGCACGATATCACTCATACCAGCTTCTTCCTCACACCCGAAATACATCAGTACTGTATGGTTCATAGGAATTCCCAAATCTTTGATGCATTTCATAGCGTAAAGAGAAGCCACTGCTGGGCATTTGTTGTCACTGGAACCACGACCCAAGATATAGCCATCCTTGAATACCGCATCGTAGGGGTCAAAATCCCAATTAGCAAGATCCCCCTCAGGTACAATATCCAAATGTCCAAATATTCCCAGCTGTCGATCCGTTTTTCCCCTTAAATAGGCCGCGCCGCAGTAGTAATCGTCATTTTCCACTTGAAACCCCATCTTCTCCGCTATCTCCAGAGCCGTATCCAGAACCCTGGCGCAACCGGTTCCGTAGGGGTAACCGCCCTCTCCTTTCTGGCTGACACTTTTAATCTTTACCAGACGGATGGCATCCTGAATCATATCTTCCTCATGATCTCTAATCCATTGATTGATTCTCTGCTGCAGTTTCTCATCGCGCTTCATAACCTTGCCGCCTCCAATTCCTTTTTCATCTCCTCCGGATTCAGCTGTTTCAATTCATCTAAAACAAACAGCCCATCTTTGCGGATCAGAACACCATCCGCATAAATCTCACCTCCGCCCATCTCTTTCGCGTGAGAGGTAACAATGTCCCAGTGAATGGCGCTGGGATTATAGATGCTGTCATTTCCCGGAGTAAAATGCATCGTCATAGCCATTTTTTCATCGAACAACGTGTCCTGGATAGGTTTCGTAATATATGGATTAAAACCCATGGCAAATTCACCAATCCGCCTGGAATTCTTGTCTGTATCTAAAATCTGATTCATTCGCTCTGTATGATTAGAAATCGCCTCTGTAATAATTCCGTCTTTCAGGGTCAATCGGATATTCTCAAACAACGTATTTTGAAAGAATGAGGGCAGATTGTAGGAAATAATTCCGTTGGCTGACTCCGGAATAATGGGCATTCCCGTCTCTCCACAGGGAATATTGAAGATTCCGCAGGCAGGGGGCTTGCAACAGTCCTTGATGGAGAAGCTTATATCCGTGCCAGGAGCTTTAATTCGGATCTGATCTGTGCGCATCATTAAATCATTCAATGGAGCAGCAAGTTCATTCATTCGGCGGTAATTCAGACAACAGGTGTCAAAGAAGAAATCCTCCAGTTTTTCTGTACTCATGCCAGCGGCTTGGGCAAAGGAATCATTTGGATAGCGCAGAACACACCACTTTGTATTCGTAATCCTAGTTCCATAGTGAAGTTTGCCGTAATAACGGTTGTACAGCTTCATCTGCTCTGACGGGATTCCCTCGTAAGTTTTGATATTGTTATTTTTTCTCACTACAATATAAGCGTCCATATCCTCCATACGGTAATTTTCATACCGGTACCACGCCTCCATGGACTCCTCCGTAGCCCTCATAATCATATGGCGATTCAAAGTAAGGGACTGAAGATTTATATATGGATAGGCACCGACCCGTTGTGCCGCATCCATCAGAGCCTCTGCAAAATCATAGGCTTCGTCCCATATGTCAATCAACACCTTTTCTCCCGGCTGCAGATGAACAGAGTATTCTATTACCTGCTTCGCCATTTTTTCAATTCTTGGATCTTTCATCGGTTCACCTCATTTGATGGAAATTAAGTTTTTCGGGAATGAGTGAAGGATTTCCGCCTTTCCGTTCCTCATTAAAATCTGATCCTCAATACGAATTCCGTATTTCCCTGGAAAATAGACTCCCGGCTCTACAGAAAAAATCATACCGTCTTGAATAACTGTCTCTCCAGACACAGGAATCTTGGGATAATCATGGCAATCCAATCCCACCCCATGGCTGGTTCTGTGAATATAGTAGTCCCCGTATCCTCGGCCAGTTAAATAATCCCGAACAGCTCGGTCTAAATCTTGAAGGGTATTGCCACATACGGCTGCCTGAATTCCCCAAAGTTCCGCTTCCAACACCATTTCATACAATTTCCGGTATTCATCATCTGGCTCACCAAAGAAAAACATACGGGTCATATCGGTATTGTAAAAGTTATAATCCGCCCCGAAATCAATCAGCAGCGGCTTTCCCATTGTAATCACCGTTTCATCCGAATGATGATGGGGAAAAGCGGCATTTCCCCCAAAGCAGACGCTGACCGCATTATGATGCAGACCCAGATTTCCCATCTCGTACATCATCCTGGCTTCCAGCTGCTGTTCTGTTTTGCCTACCCAGTAGGTTCCAAGAGACATGCAGATTTCCAAGGCTTGATCTGCTCTACGGCAGGCTTGCCGAGTAGCTTCCACCTCGTCCTCATCCTTTAAGGACCGAAGAGGAGCCGTCAGCTCTTCTGCAGGAACCAGCTCCAGTTGCGGATTCCATTCTTTTAAGCTCAGAGCGAAAAAGGCAGGCAGCGTGTCGGTAATAGCAGCCGTCTTCAGTTTAATCCCCTGCCGATTCAGTTCTTCAACCAAGAGTTCCAAAGGAGACGTCTGGTAAGCATATTCCAGCATGAGATCCACCGGCATATTCTCTCCATCGATGTCGTGAAGTCGGTTATGTATCACAAAACTTTTCCCGTTTTTCAGAATGACCATCAGCAATAGTTTATCATCCCGGGGATGGGCATATCCCATTAGGTATTTCATATCGGATCCCGGTGCGGCCAGCAGCCCATCAATCCCTCGCATCTCCATTTCCCGGCAGACCCGAGCGATCCTCTCTTTATATTGATATACCATAAACGTTCGCCTTTCTTCTTTAACAGGGAATTTCTACCAATTTCAGCGGATATGAATGAAGGGCTCGGGTACCCTCCTCCGTCACGATCATTTGATCTTCAATGCGGATTCCAAATTTCTCCGGAATATAAATCCCCGGCTCGATGGAGAAAGTCATTCCTGGAGAAATCATGGTCTTCTCCCCCTCCTGAACTGAGGGCCCTTCATGGCAGTCAATGCCAATCCCGTGGCCAGTCCTATGAGTAAAGTATTCTCCATAGCCTCGGCCCCCAATATGCCCCCGTACCGCCCGGTCCACATCTTCCAATCGATTTCCGACCCTGGCTGTCTTTTTTCCCAGCTCCAAAGCCTCGAGTAGAATCTGATATACCAGCTGGTACTCCATATCCGGGGAACCAAAATAGAAATTCCGGGTCATGTCCGTATTATAATTCTCATAGTCTCCACCAAAATCCACCAGGAGGCTCTTTCCCTTTTCAATCCGGCTTTTTCCTGGACAGTGATGAGGTTCTGCAGCGTTTTCTCCGACACATACACATGCCGCTCCGTTTTTGATTCCAAGCTTTGTCATTTCATAAACCAGCTTTGCCAGAAACTCTTCCTCCGTACGCCCAAGCCACTCCGTACCATCCCCAATGGTATGGCGCAGCGCCTGATCGGCTCTTTTGCATCCTTCCGCCATCAGCTTCCGCTCAGTCTCGTCCTTGTAAAGCCGGAGGGAATCCATCAGAACAGAGCCGTCCCTCATATGACACTGAGGAAGGACATCCTGAAGTCTCATACTGAACCGGGCAGGCATATTGGGATCCACCGCTCCATTTTCAACCTTTATCCCTTCCTCCCCTAATACCGTAGCCGTCAGCTTATAGGGATCCTCTCCATCGTTCCAGAAACAGAATCGGTCTGCTGGTATATCCGCCATCTGCTGCTGATACAGAGCATTTCCCACTGCCAAAACTGGCCCTTCTCGGGGCAGAATCCAGGTCAAAAAACGCTCGTCTCCCCGAATTGAGTATCCCGTCATATATTTCATGTAGGAGGACGGGGTCAAAAACAGAATATCCTGTCCCTCCTCCTTCATATTTTGGCGTACCTTTTCAATCCGTTTTTCATAAGCTGCCTTTTTCTCACACATCTTCATTTCTCCTGCTTTCCCCCTCCGTCAAACAGATGGCAGGATACCATATGAGTGCCCCCAATATCATAGAGTTCCGGTGCCTGACTCCTGCATCGTTCCGTAGCCATCGGACAGCGGGTATGGAAACGGCAACCTGATGGAGGATTATAAGGGCTTGGGACATCACCGCTTAAAATCTGCCGTCTTATCTTTACTCTGGCATCCGGAATGGGAATAGCCGAAAGCAGAGCTTTCGTATAGGGATGGCAAGGATTTTCATACAGCTCCTGTTTATCCGTAATTTCCACAATTTGGCCAAGATACATCACCGCCACACGGTTGCTGATATGCTTTACCACACTTAAATCGTGTGAAATAAACAAGCATGTGAAGCTAAACTCCTTCTGAAGCTCCTTCATCAGATTCAAGATCTGGGATCGAACCGAAACATCCAAAGCAGATACCGGCTCATCCGCAACCACGAACTCCGGCTTTAAAATCAGAGCCTTAGCAATTACAACTCTCTGCCTCTGGCCTCCGGAAAACTCATGCGGGTACCGGAACAGATGCTGCTTTCCAAGTCCCACACGTTCCATCAGTGAAACCACCTTTTCCTCCCGTTCCTCCTTAGTACCGATGTTAAATGCGTCCAAAGGGGACCGAATAATTTCCATGACCGTCATACGGGGATTAAGAGAACTGTAAGGATCCTGAAAAATCATCTGCATATGGCGGCGCATTTGGCGCAGCGGTTCTTTTTTCAAACTGCTGATATCCTGCCCATCAAAAAAGATTTTTCCCTCCGTAGCATCGTTAAGTCTTAAAATCGTCCTTCCTAGCGTCGATTTTCCGCAGCCGGATTCTCCTACCAATCCCAGGGTTTCCCCCCGGTAAATACTTAAATTAATGTCATCAACCGCATATACTCTGCCCTTTTTGCCTCCAAAGGCGTTGCTGGCATTAAAATACTTTTTTAAATTCTCTGTTTTGATTACCGCTTCCATTCCGTTCATTCTCTGGCGCCTCCTTTTGCTTCTTTTTCAAAAAGCCAGCAGCGGATTTTATGCCCCTTTACATCAAACAGCTCCGGCTCCTTTTCCAGACATTTGGCCATAGAACACTCGCACCGGTCGCAGAATTTGCAGCCCTTGGGCATATCGTAAGGGTTGGGCACAGTTCCCTTGATGGAATGCAGCATTTCCACCTCCTGATCCAAACGGGGGATGGATTTCAGCAGCGCTTTGGTATAAGGATGGCAGGGGTTCTCAAACAGCGCCAGAGCATCTGCCTGCTCCATCACTCTCCCGGCATACATTACCAAAATATCGTCAGCCATATCCGCTACAA
>OLRX01000940.1_pt1 | contig 23648 bp, 18 predicted proteins | sample 1672991 | NCBI WGS metagenome assembly OLRX01 (sample SAMEA3136744, study PRJEB25190) | human gut metagenome | biome: human gut; feature: human-associated habitat; material: faeces | place: Austria | collected 2013
CTATTTACTATCATCATTATGGACTACAAAACGGCAGATGAAAAGTTACCCAGAAATTATGCGCTTACCATTTATACATTAAAATATTTTTTTAATGTCATGTGTATTATCTCATCCTTAACAATATATAAAATTGACACATACACAACTCCTGCGACGAGAATTTCCAGTATTGTCTGTGGTGCTCCTGTGAGCAGACTCATTTTTTGACAGAGTGTCAATGCTAAAGCCATCACTAATCCAGAAAGTGCATATCGCCAAAAGCCAGAAATATAATCAAACCTGTAGACACTTCGTTGCAATAAATAGAACTGGGTAATTCCCGAAAATGCTTCAGCAATAATTGATGCGACAATGGCACCTATGGACTGGAATCTCGTAATCAAAAACATATTTAAAATCACATTGATAATAGCTGACATAATATAAATGATTGTTCCTTTATTTTGCTTTCCTGTTGGGTTCAAGTACAGCATTCCCGCAAAATTACCAATCCCCATGAAAAAAAGCAAAAAACCCGATAACTTTATGAGAATCACTGTTGGTTCATACCCGGATCCAAAAAACCAGTCAACAAAGTTATCAGCAACAAACCACATCCCAATGAAAGCAGGAACCAACATCATTGTAATTAATCTAAATGTCGTTACCAAATATTTGTGAATATCCAGTGTCCTATTTTCCGCGAACAAAACTGAAATTTTAGGATACATAACAGTATTAATAGAGGTAACGGCTGTACTTACAATATTGACAATTTTTCGTGCTTGCTCATAATACCCATTCTCTATAGTATTTTGTGTTATTGCACCCAACATAATTTTGTCGACCTGTGAATATACCTGCACTGCAATTGCAGGCAAAAAGAATTCCAGCACTCCTTTAACATGTTTTCGAGGCGTTAATTGATTAAATGAAATCTTTATTATTTCTTTATTAAGATGAAAAAAAAAGAATACATAGCTAAGCAGCACAGTAAATGAAGCAATAAAAACATATAGTGCTAAATCTGTAGGTTTCTTTATTAACAAAAAAATCATGATAATAGAAATCACTTTTATCGCAAAATTTCTCTGTGCTATAATTTTGAAATTCTCAACTCCCTTAAAATACCATGATATATCAAACATCGTTGCAAGTATATTAAGCGATTGCAGCAAAAACAAAACTAAATATTGTTTATACAAAAAGCAAAAGCAAATATATATTATCGTAACAACAAGGGTTGCTATTCCTCTCGCAATTAGCAATTCCCAAAAGGTTTTGCTCCTTTGAAGTATATCCTCTCTAACATATGCAATTTCTCTCTGCCCATACATGTTTACTCCTAATGCGGCAAACAAAGCAAACACTGATGCAATTGAAGACGTGTAGCTGTACACTCCCACCCCTTCCGGCTGTAAGACACGCGAAATATACGGTGCGGTGATTAATGGTGTGATTATCACAAATATCTGATATGAAAAATCATAAATATAATTAACCAGCAATTTTTTATTCATGTTAATTACATTCTCCTGTGCAGATTTGATCAAAAATTTCAGTATATTTTTTAGCGCACTTTTCCGTACTGTAATACTTCTGCAAATCTTTCGATATTTTCTCTAATTCCCCATCGGTTCTATGGTTTTTCAATGCAGTAAGTATTGCGTTAGCTAATTCGTTTTCATCTTTTGGTGGCTTATAGTATAATGCTTTTCCCAACATAACTTCTCTTAAAACAGGAATATCAGAGCACACTACAGGTATCTTCCGCATAGCTGCTTCAATAGGAGTTCTGCCAAACCCTTCTGCAACAGAGGGCATAACAAATAAACGTGCCGTGGAAAACAAATAGTTCTTAGCTGCTTCGTCCAAATTGAAATACACGTAAACTCGTTTTTCCAAATTATTTTTTCTTATAAATTCTTGAATCTCATCATAGTAGTAGTCATCTTTGTAGCCTCCACAAAGTACTAAACTCTCCGTGATAGATTTTTCTATCATTTTGTATGCTTTTAGTAAAGTTAATGTATTTTTTCTCTCAGTAAAAGCATTAACATCTAAAATAAAAGGGCATCCTTTTATTTCTTCAACAATCTGAATTTGATTGCTATATTCATAGTCAACAGCATTCGGGACAACATTAATATATTTGTTGTAATTAAAGGTTTCTATTATCTCTTCCCTTACACTATTTGAGATGGCTACTATTTGGTTTGAGCATTTTATCAATCCTTCCGTGTAAGCTTGCTTGACCTTTTTTTTACCATTATGGTACAAGATTAAATCATGAATTGTGCATACCGTAGGTATTGAACATTTACAAAATGTCGTATCTATAGCAAATGGAAACCAAATACCGTCTAAATCTATTACTTGTTTTGCAAAAGTACTTTTTTTAAGATATCTGTGTTCTGTATCAATCAGGATGTTTTTCCCAATGATTTTTCTTGCCAATCGTATAAAAAAGGAGGAATCAATTACTCGAATTGAATAATTCGGAAATATATGTCGAATTGTTTCTTCTTGATCTTTAAATACAAGCAAAACAAATCTCTTCGTTTCGCCAATCTTTTCGAATCCTTTAAGAATCTGCTCACAGTATATCGATATTCCTTCCGAAAAAAAACCTTTGTTAATATCATTTTTTTTAATAAACGTCATATCTATCCCAACTATCATATACCCACGCTCCTTTAGCTGTTTGATATCATTTACTCCCCTTTTCTGACTTCAACTTTCTTCGAACAAGGGATATGATTTTCCATGGATGTAATCCATATTTATATAGTTTAAATAGCAACTCACCATATTTACCATATTTTTTACTAAAGTTCCGGCGCAATGCAATTTCACTTTGCAATTTTTTATCAAGCCACGAACCCGCAAAATGATGGATCGTATAACTATGTTCTACTGGATATTCAAAACCAGTATTAAATGATTTACACGTGAATGTTTGCCAATCAAAACACTCTAATTGAATACTATTTTCTACAGCAATTTTTTTCATGATTTTAGGAAGCGTAAGCGTATCAAATTCTCCATTATCTTTGACAAAATGTCTACCTTGATAATATTCAAGACATTTTGCCAAATAACTATTATATGGCTCAAATCCCATACATGCAGCCTCTATATCAGATGCCCCCGGGTTTTCATGGGCCATGAAGTATTGTCGATCGAGCAAATCGTCAAAACTCTTTAACACCTCCATATCCATGTCAAGATAGATTCCACCGTATGTATACAGCGCATACAATCTAATATAATCAGCCGCAAATGCATATTTTTTATTATCAAAAGCTTCTTTTACCCACACGGATTTTTCTTTATTAAATCGTTCAAAATTCCACTTAATAAACTGGTACCCATGCAGTTTTTTCTTCCACGTTTCCATATAGTTTTCTAATTCTATCGGAACCGGGTCATCACTTAACCAACAATAATGTATTATTTTCGGAATCATTAGGATTCTCCTTTCCTATTCTGTCAAGCCTAAATTTATGGATTTTACTGGCTTTGACGATTTTTATTTGCCTCAAAACAAAAGCCAATAGTGATGGATATCGTAGTGTGTAATATTCATACAACTCATATAAATAAATAATTTAATGTTCCTGTATAATCATTAAATAAAATCGTTCCCATCCAAAAAATCGTACAGATTATTAGAGGAATAATTTCCTTACATTTTACCCTTATTCTAATACCTGGATTTGCCGTCATAGGTATCAATAATACAAAGAAATAAAAGAAATAATACAGAACCCGACTTACATTTGCTGCAGCTACACTCATTGGAGTTAAAAAAACTGTTATCCATATAATATATTCCAAAAATAAGAAATAATTATTATCTCGATTTTTTCTAAATTTTAAAATCCATATACAAAAAAATGCACAAATTATCAAATATAAAAAAGCTAAATTAACACCATTTCCCTGATTCCACATATACTCATATGTCAAATACCTTGCTGGAATTGGTAGAAATATGTTAAAAAAATTCATAACTACCCAATACATTTGTCCACCAAAAATAGCAAATAAAAATCCCATCGGAATAATTAATTTTTCTATTTTTTCCCAGTTTCGATCTGTGCATATAAATAGAACTACAAGTAATACAGCAACCCCTGCAGTAGAATGCATTAAGGCAGCACAAACAAATGAAATTATGCTTCTTTTATATTGTCTTGCAAATAAGCTTGTTATACAAAATAAAATCAAACTACATGCCATTGACTGTCTCATCATAGAGAGTGACATATTATAAAATAATGTTAAATAGCAAAACATTGCTACATATATTTTTATTTGTGGCAAACCATATTTTTCAGAAATCTTATCATTGTATTTTCGCAATGCAAAATATACAAATATAAGCATTATCAGTTCATCCAAGAAAAAAATGCCACAAATACTACCTGTTAACTTTGTTCCTATATATCCTAACAAGGAGAATCCCCATTCCAAGTCACGGGTACTTAATTGGCTTAATATTGATGAGGTATATTCACTGAAACTATTTGAGTTTTTGGCACATAAATACATGGCTTTAACATAACCTAAAACATCATTTCCAACTGTTTCAGCTCTAAATGTTGCTAATAGTAATGGTATTAATATTCCTATCCCATCAAAAAAACATCTATTCCTTTTTTTGTATTTATCACCTAAAAGAAAAAAAAAGGAAGAAAGTATAAACATTACAAAATAAATCATATATTAACTTATTTTCCTTCCAGCAAACCAGAAATAATAGTTTCCCACTCATTTGTTATTATATCTATGTTAAATCTTTTACTGCTTTCTTTCGCGTTTCTACACATTCTAGCTAATTTTAAAGGGGCATCTATTAATTCAGAAATTTTTTTTGCCATCTCATCGTTGCGTTTCTCCCCTTGATTGATGATAAATCCATCTTTTCCATCTGAAATAATATCTTTGGGACCTGTTTTATAATTAAAAGAAATAATGGGTATACCAAAAGACTGTGCTTCTATCATCGTCATCGGTAAACCTTCTTTTTCCGATGTAGAGACATAAATAGATGCTATTTGATAAAATTTGTCTACATCACCCCTTTTTCCAAGAAGCTCTACGTTTTTAATATTATTTCTCATTATTATCTCCTGTAAATCAGCACGTTCTTCTCCTTCTCCAATAATTTGCAATTTCCAATCAGGATATTTGCAATATATCTTCGACCATACATCTAAAAGCTGATCAAACCCCTTTAATTTTTCTAATCTTCCAATCGAAATTATCAATTTATCACGATGCTCATTAAATAACGCATTTTGATATGGCGTTGCATTAAAAATAGCAAATATTTTTTTGCTAGTAAGCTTCTTATTATTGTCTAAATAGAATCTTTTATCAGTATTGGTAAGAGTTATAATCGCATTTGAAAATCTAACGGCTAATTGTCTACCTATTTTGTTTAGCCCCATATTATTCAAATAATTATAATGTTCCCATGTGATATTTTTAAATTTATGTTTAATTTTCATTAATAAAGTGTATATGCTAAGACTCGCAAAAACATCTACACAAATGTCTACCGAATTTTTTTTATAAAAATAATCTAATTTACAAATTATTTTTAAAAATTGCTTCCTATTATCTACTTTTTTCTCATTTACAAGTGTACAGAGCTTTATATTCTTATCCAAATTGAAAAAACAAGTATTATCTCCACAAATGCTTAAAATCATGATGTCATATCCACGTTTAGATAATTCATTAGCAATCATGGATACTGCTCGTTCACTGCCTCCAGCTCTTGAAAAATTTTGTATAAAAAAAACTATCTTCGTCTTCATAGTATACGTTCAATTTCCTTCCTGATAGTTTCTACAGTATTCTCCCATTTGAAAATTTGCGAGCGTTTAAATCCTTTTTTTATTAATTCATCAATTGTATTTTTTTCATGAATTTTTTGTATTGCATTAGCAATGCTCTTAATACTAAGTGCATCAAATAAAATTGCTGCATCGCCAACTACTTCTGGGATTGAAGAATTATTCGAAGCCACAACAGGTGTTCCACATGCCATTGCTTCAAGTGGCGGAATACCAAAACCTTCATAAAGAGACGGAAATACAAATAAATCAACCAAATTATAAAGATTTATGAGTTCTTCTTTAGAAACTAATCCAGTGTGAATAACAAGATTATTTATACCTAATTTTTTTTCCTGTTCCTGTAATTTAAGGCTTGTAAACGCTTTTCCTGCAAGAATAAGACGATAATTTTCTTTGTCTTTTAAACTTGCTATAGCTTCCAACAACCTTTCTAGATTTTTATGTGGTTTTAAATTACCAACATATAATAATATGGTCTTATTGCAAGGAATTCTGTATTTATCATATAAATATGCAATATCACATATATTTTTCTTCTGAAATGCGGAGTCTACGGCATTATAAGTAATTGAAATTTTATCAGGCTTAATATTGAAAATTTTGCATATATCCTTCTTTGAATTTTCTGATACCGTAAATATATGCTTTGCCATTCTTAATGCATGATGCATCAAAAGTTTCGCATAATAATACTTTACCCTGTTACCTAAAAATTCTGATAAGATGATATGTGTCAAATCATGGACTGTAACAACAAAATCTCCACGATAGCTAAAAGGAACATTATAATGAGGAAAATGTACCAGATGAATATTCGCTTCCCTAACTTCCTTATTTGGAAAAGTCATTTGCTCTTTGGGGCTATATATTGGAGCATCATATGGTATGATTTTCACATTTTTATCATACTTGCGAATTTCTTCTTCTCTCCCAAATGCATAATCATAAATACCTTTGTCCATAAGATGTTGAATGTATGTACCAATTCCAGACATTTCAATCATACGAGCATCTATTGCTATAATCTTTCCATTTATCATCCTTGACCAATCGCTTTCCTAATGTTTTCTTTAAACTGGCTATACAAAAAGTTTTCGATTACTCTTTTCCTTCCAGCATCTCCATATTTTTTTCTAAGGTATTCATTAGTCGCTAAGACTTTTAATGCTTCAGCATATTGCCTGACATCATGATTTTTAACTTCAATTCCATTCTCTTCATTAAGGCACACATAATTAACACCTGAGCCCCAAATCTTGAATGTGACTGCAGGTTTTCCAAAATACATGCCCTCTGCTAATGCTAATCCAAACGCTTCATTTTTTGTAATAGAAGGAAAGCAATAAATATCCATAGCTGATAAATATGCTTTAAGTTCATCATCAGAAATGATGCCTAGAAAGTGAATTTTATCATCTCCAGCTGCTTCTTTCTCCAACTCCTTAGTCAACTCGCCTTGACCAGTAATAAAGATCTGAAATCTATTATCCAGTAATTTACTTGCTTGAATCAGATATTTAAATCCTTTATATTCGGTATGTCTACCTACAGCTAAACAAATAATTTTTCCTTTATTCTCTAATCTTATATTTTGAGCTAACTGTTCTGATTTATCAGTTTTTTGTAGTCTTCTTTCATTTATGCAATTAGGAACAATGACACATTTATCACTTTTTTTAGAAAGCCATAAACTTCCTTCAACATAATTGGGACTTGTAGCAATCAATTTATCAGCTCTTTCAATAAGCCTTTTATTCTGATTGTTAAAAAGTTTTCCCAATATTTTTTGTTTGACAATATCTAAATGCCAATAAACAATTAGTTTGCAGTTATCAGGAATAATCCAAAGAAGCAGTGTCGCAACAAAAGGGTTAGGATAGTGGAAAATAATTATATCTGGAATAAATTTTTTTATTACTTCTTTCAACCTTCGTTGATAAGACAATGAAAGACTTTGTGAAGCTATCTTAGTAAAGCAACCGCATCTAATGATTTCAACACCATCAACTACATCATTAGAATCACCATGCACATGGTTAAAACAAATAACCTTTTGTTCACAATCTTCTGTAAATGCATTTACACAATCTTGTGCTATTTGTTCTGTTCCTCCGCGAAAAGGATAGTAATATTTTGATATGTGCAGAATTTTTCTCATCACTCACTCCGTTTTGTAGTATCGTTATATTGAAAATTTAATTTTATCAGTAGCGCTGATTTCCTCACCCAGTTGAACCTCAATCATATCCAATGCAGTGATCGCTTCAACTGTATGTTTACAACCTGCCACAATTGTAACTACATCACCGGTGTGTAGAATTTGTTCTGTGCCATCCATAATAACTTTGCCTTTACCGGATACAATCGTCCAGACTTCTTCACGGTGATTGTGCATATGGTAGCTCATCTTTTCTCCGGCTTTCATGGAAATTTTGATTGTCATTGAACCCGGCTGCACATCAATAACTGTATAAGTACCCCAGGATTTTTCTGCATACATGGCTTCTGTTTCTATTTTTTCTACATAGGATTTCATATAACCACTACGTTCTTTATCTGAAATCAGAATGCCGTCACCACTGGTGGCAATGATCATATCTTTGCAGCCCATGCAAAGAATAGGAATATTCAATTCGTTTACAACATTCGTGTTTTCACAAGTTTCATCCAGAATCACTTTCCCCTTGGTCTGGTCTGTCATGACCTCAGCCATCATATTCCAGGTTCCAACGTCCTTCCAGTTACCACGATAACGCACGACCTGAATGCTGGCTTCATTCTCAACTACTGCATAGTCAAAGCTAATCTTAGCCAAAGTGTTATATTTATTAAACAAATCGTGGTAATCTAAAAAATCGATCATGCTATGAGCTTTATCTAATAGGTAGCCTAATTTAAAAGCAAAGACACCTGCATTCCATAATGCATTCTGTGCCAGATATTTCCTGGCAGTTTCTACATCAGGTTTTTCCTTAAATTCCTTAACCTGGCTGACATTTTCACCATTTTTCGGAATAATATAACCATACTTTTCACTGGGATATGTTGGTTCAATACCCATCAGTGTCAGATTTGCATTCCCCTGATTAGCCAATTCCTGTAAAATCTTGACTGCTTCGTAATAGGTATTATCCACATATGGATCTACCGGGCAGACAACAATGGCGTCATTTAGAGAAATACCTAATTTATCATGCAGATAAGACGCAGCCAGTACAATAGCAGGAAATGTGTCACGACGACATGGTTCCACACAAATGGATGTCTTCTCGCCAAGCTGATTCTTGATGGCACTAGCCTGTGATTTACTGGTTGCAATGGTGATTTTTGCATCTGCATCTACCGCAATAATCTGTCGATATACACGCTGTACCATAGATTCATATTTATCTTCATTTTTAAATAATTTAATAAACTGCTTACTCCGCACATCATTAGAAAGAGGCCATAGGCGCTTGCCTGATCCACCAGAAAGTAAAATAATATTCATTTTGTTTCTCTCCACTATCATCATCTTTTATTTCAAATATTTTTCAGCGTTCTTGCAAATTTCTTCTTCTACACATTCAGTTTCTTCCTTATTTTCTGCGCTGACAGAAATATAGATTTTAAGTTTAGGTTCTGTACCAGAAGGACGCACCACAATAGAACAATTATCTTCCAACAGAAATTTCAATACATTTGACTTTGGCAAATCATTTAACCCTGATGCATAATCCAATAGCTTGATTACTTTTTTACTGCCAAACTCCTTGATACCAGTGCGGAATATTTGCATGATACTCTGCATCTTGGCAAAACCGGCACTTCCACCAAACTCGTAGCTATGCAGGGTATCCAGACAATAACCGTAGGTCTTGTATAACTCATCTAATTTATCCAAAAGGCTAATTCCTTTTGTGGCGTAATAACTAAACATTTCACAGATCATGTAAGAACCAACCACACCATCTTTATCACGGACATAAGATCCCGTCAGATAGCCGTAACTTTCCTCAAATCCAAATACATAACTTTCAGCTTTATTTTCTTGCTCTAGCTTACCTATCTGTTCACCAATGAATTTGAAGCCGGTTAAAACATTGATAGTACGCAATCCATAATATGAGGCAATCTGTTCACCCATATCTGCTGTAACAATGGTTTTGATCATGACTGGATCAGTAGGCATTTTGCCATGCTTTATGCGCTGGCTGCAAATATAATCTAACAGTAGCAGCCCCGTCTGATTGCCTGTTAATAACTCATATTCCCCCATCTTATTTTTGACCGCAATACCCACGCGATCACAGTCAGGATCAGTAGCTAACAGTAAATCAGCATTATATTTTCTGGCATACTCCATGCCTAATCTCATTGCTTCTTTAATTTCAGGATTAGGATATGGGCATGTTGGAAAATTACCATCTGGACGTTCCTGCTCCTTGACCACTGTAATATTGGTATAACCTGTTTCCTGCAATGTACGGATAACAGGATTCAGTCCAGTGCCGTTCAATGGACTATAGATAATTGCAATATCTTTATTAACTTTTTCACCAAATAGAACAGACTGTCTTTTAACTTGCTCTACAAAAGCGGTGTAAACATCATCTGAAATATATTGAATATTACCTTTTGCCACGTTTGCTTCAAAAATGCTAGTTTTGACATCTAAAAAAATATCTAATTTTTCAATTTCAGTTAATATTTCATTAGCGGCTTCCGTAGTAATCTGACAGCCATCTGCGCCGTATACCTTATAGCCATTGTATTTGCCAGGATTGTGTGATGCTGTGACCATAATACCAGCAGATGCGTGTAGATAACGTGTTGCAAAAGATACCGTTGGTACCGGCATCAAAACAGGCCATATATTAACTTTAATACCATTAACTGCAAATACGCTTGCAGCAACTTTTGCAAAAACATCGCTTTTGATACGACTGTCATAGCCAATAACTACAGATGGTTCTGCGAAGTTCTTTCTCAGATAATTGGATAAACCTTGTGAAGCTTTTGCGATTGTGTAGATATTTATGCGGTTTGTTCCCGCACCAATTACACCACGTAATCCACCTGTACCAAAGGTAAGATCTCGATAAAATGCATCTTCAATTTTTTTATCATCCATTGTTTTGAGTTCTGCTACAATATCATCATCTGCTGTAGCATTAACGATCCAACGATCGTATTCTCTTCTGATATCCATAATATTTTCATCCTTAATTTTTTACTTTAAAATTCAAAAGTAAAAATAGGTTATTCGTATGCATAAAACAAAACCGATAATCGCACCCAACAGCAATTACCGGCTTCATTCCCTAAAACCATTTTACTCTTAAATTTTTGCATTAAATATCTAGGTCAAATCCCACCCTTAGCTCCAAATAATTGCTATTATTTGGACCTGATGGTAAGCACCGTTTCTTTGCCTCAAATATGACCACAGATACAAATGATCTGTGCGTTTTTTCAGAGTTTAATATAACACGTCCCATTTAAAACTTCAATAGATTAATATAATCTTAAGAGTTATTGTTACTGGAAATACTGGATTTATATGGTTATATTAAATTTTCTTGCTTTTTAATATGATTTGCATCGCAATGAATATAAGAATATGCCATTAAAAAACAATTATAACCGATCCAGGTCAACTGGGGATCAAAGGTACTGTGTACTACAACTAAAACAAATACCAGAAGAAAATAAGTATCTTTTCTGATGGCAATAAAGATTCCCATAAGGATCAATCCTGCTAAAATCAATGCAAGGATTATTGGTCCAAAATTCAGGAGACTCTGCATATAGGAAGAATCTACATAATTGTATGCTATCCCTTCTCCCGGTTCTCCACCTACCCACTGGATCTTTTGCCCAAAAAGTTTAATGCCAAAGTTTACATATCCGCTTTTTCCCAAAGCTATTCTTCCACTTAATAATCCATTTAATTTTTTCATCCATTGTACGGATTCAGCATACTTAACTGAAATGCTTATAATACCGGCAGATAAAATCGGCACGATCCCTACTGCGATCACTGAATATATCCTTTTATAAATTCTTAAATACGGAATATATTTTAAAACAATTACTCCAATAATTGCCAGTATTCCCAGAATAAATGAGTTTTTAGTAGCAGTTTTAATAAAGAAATATAAGCTTCCTGCCAGCATGGCAGCTAATTCAATCCATGTGATCTTATTCTTTCTCCAATATACCCACATAAGGATCATATAAAAGAATAAATTGCTTCCTTCTGTTGTATACTGAAATCCTAAGCTGTCCCGGATTCGTTTGCCGCCTTCTTGTACATAGATCCTGTTCTCCAGTATCCCCCCATAGCAGCTCCCAATTACAAATAGCACTGCCCCAAGATGCACCCAAAGTGACCATTTTATGATATCCTGAAAATCCACATCATGAGCTGCAACTATAAATACCCAGTAGATCAGCAGATTTTTATCTTTTGTTACATAGGCACTGACCAAGAATAATGTTCCCACAGCAACGATCAACGCCAGTTCTTTTTTAGAATATCCCTTTTCCAGAAAATCCAGTATGATCTTTGCACATATCAGTCCATAGGCAATAAACCGTACTACAGGGAAAAATATTTTCATACTGTCCATTTCCCCGTATTTAGATGCAAAAAGGATAACCGATACCAGATAAATCCCATATGCAAAAAGGAACATCCATTTTTGCTTTTCTTTATCTATATGTATTCCAGTCATGATCATTCTCTGCTCCTTATTTCCATTTTGCTTTCCATTCTTCTTTCTGTTTTACTTTCCGTTCTTCTTTCGGTTCTGCCTTCAATTCTTCCTTCTCTCTCATTCTCATCTAATCCCAGATACTTCTCCCACGCTTCTTTCGTAGTATACTTTCCTATATCTCTCCTGTATTCTTTTACTGCTTTTCTATATTTAAACAGCAGGCAGCACAGTGCTTCCAGAATGTAGCCCATACAGATGATGGTCTGGATCAGGTCTTTTTTTACCAGGATGGCTCGTTCTGATTGTTTATCCCAGATGACTACCTCATCGTGTTTTTGATAAGCTTTAATGGGATCACCTGCTTTGACAAGTGGTACCGGGCCTTCCCGGAACTCATCTATATAGCTCAGTTTATCCGCCAGTTTAGCTAACTCTGTATTCATTTCTTCCGGGTTCAGCTCCCAGATCCATTTAGGGCCTTTTAAGAAATCCAGGACACCTTCACAGGTAAGCTTCGTGTCTTTATACCGATATCTGAGAAGCATTCCGGCCATCTTACGGATGGTATGTTTCATTATCAGGAACAGTGAATTCTTCTGTAATACCATTTCTATCAGAAAGTTCCTCATGTCATAGTAGGACATGATGCCGGGCATGGCACCGCGCACATCCCGGTGCCAGACACAGATGCCGTTTAAGAATGTGATACCCACATCCCGGTTTCGTATTCCATATTCAATATCATCGTGGTGTACGAAGAACTGGAATGGAAGATTGTCTTCTCTTACTACGTTCAGGGAATAGCAGCAGCACCACCAGCCGGAATACAGCTTATGCTCATTGGCTGCTTCAAGGACGAAATGATCAACTCCACTTTCATAATAGGTCAGATCAAAGTTATAGTACTGGTTTGGAGTGGTTTTTCCCTTTTCCCACCACTCACCTGCGCTGAAGCTGTACCTCTGGTTTTCCTGGCGCAGAAGTGTTCCGCCTACAGTCATGTCCTTCCACTCTTCTTTTAAAACAGTTAAAAAGCCGTAAAGCCGCACCAGAAGGTCCGGCTGTATGATTGCATCATCATCCATAAGGAGAACATGGCTGTATCCCTCTTTTTCTTTGCGGTTCATGATCTCTATCATCCCTCTGGTAAAGCCCCCGGCGCCTCCGGCGTTCATATTTTGAATGATATCTATCTTATCCTTCATCTTTGCTGCCAGTTCGTTGACTCTCCTGCCATTGCACAGGCTTCTTCCGTTATCAATCAGGAAGATATGGCTGTGGTGTGATACCTCCAGCTCAGGCTGGGTAAAAATATTTTCGTAAAGTCTCCTGAGGTTCTGGAAAACATAGCCTTCTCTTTTGTAAGTACAGATATCAATTCCTATATTTACTTTCCGGAAGGATTTTTCATCAACCTCGCCCCAGTACATGCCTTCCAGCACCCATTTTAACCGGTCTTCCACGATCAGTGCAAAGGCAAATACTCCATCATCATATTTATCATATGGAAATGGAACCACATATTCTTTTTCATTTTCTCCATCCAGTTCTATTTCCTGTATGTCGTCTTTGTCATGCATCAGGATAAGCTTTTTGAAGCCTCTTAACCGGATTTTTAAAGTGATTCCTGTAAGATTCGTATATTTTTTCCGCTTTGCGATATAAATAAGATTAAAGTAACCATTAAATGTGAGTCTTCCAAAAGCATCATGATAATACATGTCCGTAATACCACATATGTTATCCTGCTGCAGTAATACACTTTGCAGTTGAACTTCCATTATTTCTCTCGCTCCTTTTGTTTCAATCGTTTTGCGGCTGTACGCAGCAGTTCCATCAGGATCCGTTCTTTCATCCCAAGAAGCAGGATCCCATAAATACTGAAGAATACACTAAAGCAGATCATCAGCACCGGAAATACCGGCATATTCAGCTTGTTTTTGATAAATACCATAGCTGCGCCGGACAGAGCCGCTGCCGGTAATATCTTCCACACTTCTACCTTCTTAATGATCTCCCATACCATATTTTTAAGTGCTGCTGCCTGCACCACAAGGACTACTGCCTCTGCCACCAGCGTTCCAAATGCAGCTCCCGAAGCCCCATATCTGGGGATAAAAACAGCATTCAGGATAATATCAGCCACAGCTCCTGCACATTCCGAATACAGAACGATCGTTTCTTTTCCCAGTGGGACCAGCATCTGGACACCAAAAACATTGCTGGCGCCTATAAGGATCAGCGTAGGCATAATGATGCACATGGGGATCACAGACGGAAGGTACGCATTCCCTGATAAAAGAAGAATACACTGTTTTGCCATAATAGTAAAGCTGACAGTAAGAGGAATTGACAGAACTGCCACAAATTCCAGTGCTTTACCGGATACAGTACGGAATTCCCGTTCCATTTTCATTTCCACATAATAGGAGGTTCGCGGAAGAAGGACTGCGCCTAGAGAAGTAACGATATTTACAAGAATGACCTTTATTTTGATCGCCACATCATAATATCCTACTTCTGTATTATCCCGCATAAATCCAAGCATGGTAATGTCCAGATTGGAATAAATGGTGATTGCCACAGACATGGCAAAGAAGATAAATACCGGCTTTAAATGGCGGCGGAAATGATAGTCCTTAAAACGTTTGAATATAATATGTTTCCGCAGGTTAAAAAGATTAAATACCCCGTATCCGGTATTGGCAAGAACTGTAATCCCGGCATATTTTACGTAATCTTCTTTTGTATGCACCATCAGAAACATGCAGATCACTGCAAGTACCTTAAACGCCAGTGACCGCAGGGTAATATACGTATAACATTCCAGAGCCTTATAGACCCATTCCATGGCAATAAGATTTAAAAACAGTGACAAGCTGCATACTAACAGCAATATCCGCTCTGCCTTAAATCGCGGGACGCAGATAAGAGCCACTGCCAGTGCCGCATATGCAAGCAGCGTCATGATCCCATTGATCATCCAGATCTCCTGGGCTGTTTTTGACATCTGCTCTTTGTCATCCCGCACCTGGGCACAGGCACGTATTCCATAAGTAGGTATGCCCAGCATGGCAAACATGGAAAAATAATTGATCACGGAGTTTGCAAAGGCGATCTTTCCGTTTCCTTCCGGCAGGAGAACACGGGTAATATAGGGAAATGTGATCAGTGGAAATACAAAGGCAGATGTGGTCAGAAGCATGTTCATGACCAGATTGAATTTTATGGATTTCTCTTTTTTCTCCATACTTTTCTTCCTTATTCTCCCGGTTTCCATCCTGGTCTATATACAGGATGAAGGCCAAATTTCTGCTGTCTGGCATTCTTAAAGGCTTCTTCCAGAATGTTCAGTTCCAGCTTTTTGTGCCCTGTCATATGATTTAAGAAGATCTTTACCCGGATCTTCAGGCAGAAATAGTCGTAGCAGACTCCAGAGAAATGTTTCCGATAGGTATCGATCATATTCCGGTAGGAATAATACAGCTTCCAGTTAATGCCGCTTCCTTCTTCTCCTACATCATGATAGGCTACAATACCCGGCACTCCTATGATCTTTCCTGCTTTTCTCATGCGGATCCCATGCTCCAGATCATCCCAGTAAATAAAGTAGTCTTTATTAGGCAGTCCGGCTTCTAAAAGCTTTTTCTTATTCATAATGGTGCCTACATAAGTAAAGCTTCCCATTTCAAACTCTTTTTTCTCATACATTTCTGCAGGAATAGATGCTTCACAGATACGAATCCCTTTTTTGTAATAATATTTTCCGTGATTGATATCCATTTTCCCGTTTTTGATAACTTTTCCGCAGATTGCTGATATTTTATCCAGATCCGGCTGTTCTTCCAGGTAATCGGATGCCTGCTTTAATGCATCATCTTTTAAATAGGCATCGTCATCAGATACCCAGATCCAGTCAGCCTCCTGCTCCATAGCCCTTTTTATACCGGCATAGAAGCCGCCGCTTCCGCCCATATTGCTTTCCATGGTCAGAATGATCTTTTTAAAGCCTGCATCTTCCTTTTGCCACTGCCGCAGATACTGCGCAGTTCCATCTGTGCTGGCATTATCTGCCACGATCACATAAGCCGGGAGATACAGCTGTTTTTCAAAGCTTTCCAGAGCCTTTTTCAGCTTATCCAGACGATTATATGTAACAACCACTGCGCCTATCTTCATCTTCTTATTCTCCATTCCTATTTTTATGTCTATATACTCCTAGAACCTTTCTTGTACATCCTTTCGTAAATAACTGTACTAATCGTCCAGGATGCGGATCTGAGTGTGCAGCCATTTTTTCTACTCCAGACCATGCTCCTTTAAATATGCGAAATACTTCTGGGGATCGATCACTTTTCCTCTTTTATTCCCAAGTCCGTCTTTTACAGCTTTGATGATCAGCTGGCTGCGGAGCCTGTGATAACCTTTTAATTTGCTCTTTACAATGATCGCCATCAGTCTCGCTGTCAGCAGGCCGAAGCTAAACCACCGTACCAGCTTATTTTCCTGAAATTCCCGGATCATAAAGTACTGGTTCCGGTTGCAGTAGTATTCTTTCCACCAGCCGGCCGGTGTCATATTGGCATCCAGTACCGGTGCATCCTGATGGTCGATCACAGCATCCCGGATCAGGTACAGTTTATGTTTTCCTGAAACACGCCTGGTGTATTCGGAATCATCTCCGTAAATGAAAAGACTGCCATCTGCTATTCCCAGTTCATCTACTACCTTTCCCGGAAATAACGGACCTACAAATGCATTTGCATCTTCTTCTGTCACTGCCTTTAGCTGATCTGCATCCCGCACCACCGGGCTGTTTTTCATCATGAACCTGGACAGTTTTTTATGATGGAACAGCTGATAATGCTTCAGGTCGATCCCGTAGATAAGGGGGCAAAGTCCCCCGGCATCAGGAAGTTCTTTTCCTGTATCCAATAAAGTTTCCAGGCAGTCTTTTCTTGGATAAGCATCATCATCCATCAGCCAGTACCAGTCAGGAGACAGCTTTTTCGCCTCTCTCATACCTGCCTCAAAGCCACCTGCCCCGCCTCTGTTCTCATCTAAAAAAAGCAGCTTTATCTTATGGCTTTTTGCTGCGATCTTCCTTATCTTTTCCTGTTCTTCTTCACAGCTGTGATTATCAGCAATGATAATATGATCTACCGGACGAGTCTGATTTAAAAGGGCATCTATGCATTTTTCCAGTGTCCTGGTCCGGTTGTAAGTAACTGTTATGGCTGCAACTGCTTCCTGTCTGCTTTTATTGTTTTCCATCTCCATATACTTGTGCCAATATCCTTTCGCTGGTCTTCCAACTGAAATGTTCTTTGATATAGTTCCGGCTTTCCATAGCCCTGAGGCTCCGTTTTTCAGGATCATTTAGATATTCTACGATCTGTTTTTCGTATTCTTCATCTGTTTCTGCCGGAATGATTACCTGGTAATCCTCATCAATGCCTTCAGCGCCCACATTTCCTGTAATGACTGCTGTTCCCAGTGCAAGGCTCCTTAAAACCTTTAGTTTAATACCGGCACCCAGAGTCAGTGGAAATACTGCCAGTGCTGCTGTCTTTAAATATATATCCACATCTTCTACAAATCCCGTTACATGGATCCACTGGTTTTCTTTCTGCTTCAGCTTTTCCGGCGGCCTGTTTCCTACGATATATATCTGCAGCTGGGGGATCTGCTTCTTTATCCGTTCTGCAATGGTGATAAGACGCATTGCAGCCTGATAATTTTCATCTCTGCCCATTTGTCCCAGAAAGCACAAGGTATATGGCTGTGTTCCTGTTTCCGGATCTGCAGCTTTTATCCCTTTGATTTTGGTCATTCTACTCTCTGCCACTTGATTCCCAGTCACCTGATCCTCAGCTGCTTCATTCTCTGCCACGTCATTCCCAACCACGTCGTCTTCGATCCCATAATAAGGATTCAGTACCTGACAGTTTTGTACATGATACTTTTCTTCGATCAGCCGCTTATCCTTCTGGTTAAAAGTAAAAACCCGGTCTGCTTTTTTACAGTATTTTCCTTCTTTTTCCAACACCCGGCCTAACTGAAATCCCAGATACGCCTTTTTAAGCCCATGACTGTCTCCCACTTTCCGTTCATAGGACTGTGCCGTCATGTCATGCTCTGTTATATTAAACTTCAGATCCGGAAAAAGCCTGCGTATCCACAGATATTGTCCCATAGATGCATATTCTGCATGGATAGCATGGATCTTATATTTTTTCACCAGACAGATCAGCTTCCATGCGAACCTGAAAGAGCTTCTGGCTGCAAAGTAGTTTGGCATCCACGGTTCCAGGGCCACATGGACCATACGGGTAAATTTATTGATCTTTACGCTGTGATAATAGTCATCTTCTGCATATTCTTTTTTAAGGCCTGCATCAAATTCAGATGCTTCAAAGGTAAGCACATATACCTGATGCCATTTTTGTAATGTTTCTATCTCCTTTCCCATACACACACCGCCTGCGTGGTTGGCTTTTGTGGACGGGAAATAGGGGGATATATGAAGGATATTCATTATTTCGGGCCTCCTTCTAACAATGGGAATACTCTCTCACGGATCACATTTTCTGCCGCTTCCTGTGTGAAAAGCTTCATATACAGGCTCTGCATCTTGTATTTTATCGCTTTGATCCTGCCACTTTGAGCCAGTGCCAGCAGCTCTTGGGCACATTTTAAAGCTGCATCCAGCCGGTAATTGATCCCGATCTGCTCCTGCTTTACCAACTCCCATGTATCACCGGGGATATTATTTACCAGTGGGAGACCATAGCAGAAATAGTCAATGGATTTCATGGTCAGTCCTACACATACCCCCGGCTTCATCATATTGATCCCAAACATGCATCTGGAGAAGATCTCTGCTTTGACTGCTTCTTCATACACTGCACCGTAAAATTCTGCCTTAATGCCCTTGCTTTTTAACTTTTCCTCAAAAATCCCTCTGTTTTCCCCATCTCCAACTACATGTAAGAATACCGGTGTCATTTTTCCGGTTATTTCCAGGAAATTTACGATCCCGTCTATATCTATTATGTTATTAATAGAACCAAGATAGGCAAAATGGATTACTGCTGGGGTTTCCGGTGCTTCGTTCTCCGGCGCTTCCATCTTCCAGCCTTCCGGCACTTCTTTTGGCCAGTAGACAACGGCTGTTTTCTCCTGTTTGGCATTTATAAACTTTTGAAAATAATGGCATTCTGTAATGACCAGATCTGCCGCTTTTAAATGATCATCCCGCAGCCGCCTCCAGCACTTGAAGGGCCACAGCTTCTGAAGCTTTTTTCCACCCAGGGATTCCGGCCACAGATCTAAAATATCAAACACAAGGACTGTCCTATTCATTTTCCTCTTTAATCTGTCCCCTGCAGCTGCCAGAGAATTTGCCGGAAGGATCATATAGACCATATCTGCCTGTTCTTTTTCCAGGATTTTTTCCGCTTTTCTGGCAAAATCATACTGGGAATACAGACGCCTTACAGAAAGATTCTTCCTGTAAGGCACCGTGTCAATGTACATATGGTCAGGTGCACTCCGCACCTTTTTTACTTTCTCTCTGTGGATAAAATCCGTTTCCACCCATAAAACCTGGGCGCCCTGTTGTTTAAACAGCTCTCCCACCCATTCTGCTCTTGGCTCATAGCTGGAAGAATTGGTAACAACTACTACTTTTTTACCTGCTCCATTCATCTTCTTCCTCTGCCTGGATCTGCTCTTTGATCCTGCGCTGCTCTTCCTCTGCTGTCTGCTGTTCCATTGCTGCAGATACCTCATCAGAAAATCCTTCTGTGCTTTCTTTCTCAAACAGGATCTTTATTGTCTTAAACAGGATCTCAATATCCAGTAATACAGAATAATTCTGGATATACATCAGATCCATTTTCAGTTTATCATAGGCTGTTGTATTATATTTTCCATACACCTGGGCATATCCCGTAAGACCACCCTTTACCTTCATACGGTAAGCAAACTCCGGAATACTCTCTGAATACAGGTGCACATGCTCCACCCGCTCCGGTCTCGGACCTACCAGGCTCATTTCCCCTTTCAGGATATTTAACAGCTGGGGAAGCTCGTCAATACGCAGCTTGCGGATAATATTTCCCACAGGTGTGATCCTTGGATCCCGCTCTGTAGCAGGTACGGAAGCACCGTTTTTTTCCGCATCTACGATCATGCTGCGGAATTTACAAATGGAAAATACCTTCCCATCCTTTGTACAGCGTTCCTGATAAAAAAATACAGGGCCGCCGTCATGCATTTTAATAGCTGCTGCCGTCACAAGAAAAACCGGGGACGTGATCACCAGCATAACAACTGAAACAAAAATATCCATGGCGCGCTTGATAAATGCCTGCTCAATGGAAAGTCCGTCATTCCTGGATAATAGTAATGGCGTATCAAAATAATGCATACTCTCTGCACTTCTAATGATAATATCCGAGATCTTCGGCGTACTGTATACACGAAGAGACTTTCCGTAACAGAACTTCAGCAGCTCGTTTCTCATTTTAGAAGGGATATCGCAGATCACTACCCCCTCATACTGAAGCAGTTTTTCTTTTAATTCTTCTGTTACAGTCTGGATTTTTACCACTTCACCGATCTCAAAACAGTCTTCACGGCTGTTGAGCTTATTCATAAGAGCCGCCACCGGGCGTTCTCCATATATCATGATCACCTTTCTGGGCGGATACAGCTTCCTGTAGATCCCATTTGCCAGATATCCCCAGATACAGATGATCACAAACTGCCCTGCTGTCATAAAGACCAATGGCATTACTGTTTTAAAATGCTTTACAAGGAGCACGATGGGAATATAGGAAACTGCATTGGCACAGATGGTCGCCAGTGTGTGGGTATAGATCAGTTCCCCATTTCTGAAATATCCCAGGCGCAGGCTGCCATACATGGAGCTGGATACATACAGCATCACAGCATACACAGCTGCCAGAAAATAGTGCCCCATCCTCTGATATGGCATTTCCATGTGCTCATTATAACAATGGATCCATACCTGCATAAAGATCCAGGACTGAATTCCGATCAGAAGCACACCTGCCAGAAACCGGATCAGGCGTTTATACTTTTCATAATTATTCACTTGAAACTATTACCTTTCTATCTGGTATTTAACCTTTGTACAGTATATCATTGAATCCCCCCAAACGCAAGAAAACCCTGTATTATCCAGTTGTCCGGATATGGACAAGATGGGATAATACAGAGCTTTCAAAATGTTCTCTACGATTTTACTTTTCATCCCGGCAGGCAGCCAGTCCCATTGCCATCAATGTAAACAGGACCGGTGCTACAATAGGTACGCTGATATTTACCAACGCCTGGGCCCCATAGCAGATCACTGCCATGGCAATGGAAAGTATCACCGGATTTTCTTTACCTTTGCGGATAAGACGGGCAAGTACAGTTACAAGCAGGCTGATGTATGCGATCATTCCCACAATACCGATCGTTACCAGATACTGAAGATATTCATTGTGGACGCTGTCGAATTTTTCATTATAGCGTCCTACCATTTCATCAAAATATCCCTGAACTGTTATGATACCAAAGGTATCTGGTCCATATCCAAACAATTTGTGAAGGATGGGGAATTTCTGGTAAATACGTATTGCCAGATGCCAGATATAGCCTCTGTGGGTTCCCCAGTCATCATTAAATAAAAGATATTTGCGAAGAGAACCATATTTTTCCACATTACCTGCAATATTCACATCATACAATACTTTTCCCAGTCCTGAAAATACGACGATCACCACAGCCAGCCAGATCCATCTTCCCAGATTGCTTTCTTTTGCATTTTTCAGCACATTACGCTCCGCAAAATACAATCCAATCCCAAGGATCCAGAGAACCACTGTGATCACCGGAAGTCCTTTAAAATCCGTAATAACATTAAACAATCCATTAATCGCTAATACGTGTTCCGGGAACTTATCCACAGTAAATCCGATTCCAATAAACTCTGTACACACAATTGCAAGGATAACCACATAGTTACGCACACCTCTTACACTGTTAAACAAAACAAACGGAAGAAGTCCTAATAATGCCAGAAGTGTCAGATATGCATTATCGCTGATACCTGTGATAAGGGCAAACAGTGAGATCACAACACATACTGTATACCAGACTTTTCTTTTTGCCTCTTTTTCTACGGTAAACAGAACCGTGCTGACACCTACTACCAATGCCAGATATGAGGTATACGTATTAATATTTCCAATGGTTGATGTAAAATCCACATAGTCCAGATAATTCAGATCATTCTTGAACCCAATGGGATCAAATTCAAAGTAATGAAGAATGCCGATGAGACACACGATCATGCCTGTTCCCAGAAAAACATCCAGATACCACTTTTTAAATTCCAGCTTCCTTGCTATGATAAAAAAGCTGATGGTATACAGAATGATCATGAACAGGCCTACAAATCTCCCTTCATTGCCCCAGAAAGACTCGTATACGTATTCTGACTGCAAAGTAGAGATGGCTGAAGCCAGTAAAAATGCCAGCATAGCCCATTCTGCTGCTGTTAAAGATTTAAGCGATAAATTGCTTTTTAAGCCTTTCAGCAATGCTCCATCGCACCACTTTCTGTCCCTGTTCCAGAATATAACAGCCATGATCACATAAATAACTGCCGCTACGATCACCACGCCGCAGTAATACCAGTATTTCACCTGAAGGATATTAAAATAATAATCCTGAAAAACAAGGGGAAGACCCACCATGATCAATACTGCCAGCACCACCGCCAGTCTGGAACTTGCCTTGTTCCAGGAAGCGCGCACCTCTCCCTGCAATGTTTCCATCATTGTTTTCTGTTCTTTTGCCATATGTCCGATCTCTTTCTTTTATCTTTTATAGATTTATTTGTTTCTAACTGCACTTATTACTGCAGCTGCTATTAGTCAGTATAGCATTTTGGCCTTTTATACGCAACTTTATAACACGTTTTTTCCTCCTTTATCGTCCCCCTCTCCTAACCTCACGATACTTTTCCTTATCGGAAGTATAATCTACTCGTAATGCAATAAGGAATTTCAAA
>OLRX01000942.1_pt1 | contig 23641 bp, 11 predicted proteins | sample 1672991 | NCBI WGS metagenome assembly OLRX01 (sample SAMEA3136744, study PRJEB25190) | human gut metagenome | biome: human gut; feature: human-associated habitat; material: faeces | place: Austria | collected 2013
CAACACGTTATGACAAATTAGCATTCACTTACCTAGGGTTCTTATGCATCGTCTCGATATTAATTTGGTTAAAATGAACAACTTAAAATGTTTTTCAAACACGCTCTAGCGATATATCTCAGCTTTTCTTTGATCTTCGCTCACAAAAAGCGTCTTGCGGAATATCACCAGCGAAGATTAACCTGTGTATATCCGTTTCGTCATATTCACCAGCGCTTTCTTGCTTTATCAGTGCGAACTGCCATATTATGTAATTTTTTTACTTTTGGGAAGCTCAATTACTTTACAAATTTCCTCAAAAAATAAACATATTTTTCTATTATTCTATGCATTTTTACTTTTTTCTGTTATAATAATTTATAATGAGAAATTGACTTTACTTACACTTGGAGGCTTGCAGATAATGAATAAAAAAAACGTTATAAACACACCAGCTACACATTCGGTTTCATCCGATTCTTCTTCCGCACGACGGAAAACTGAAGTCTCCGCCCAAATCACACTATCGGATTCGATTCTAACCGGAGCGATTGTCGAATATCGAAAAGCAGGTTATAACTTTATTCGACATATGCATACGAACATTGAGATCTATCGGATACTTTCCGGAGAATGCTATATGGATATTCAATCGGAGACCCTTCATTGCACGGAAGGTGATTTTATTATGATCCTGCCGGATGTGGTACATTCCTTTTATTTGAATGATACCTCAGACTGCGAATTCCAGCATATTCATTTTGATCCGAATATGTTTTCCACTGTTGTGCTTGAAGATGACGGGATTTTCCCGATTACCCTTCTTCATGCCATACTGTTTTCTTCGCATTTTTACTACAGGCTCAGATCGGATGCTGTGATTGACGATCATCTTCAGAAGCTTATTGACTTGCATGCTTCTTATGAAAGTATGTTTACAGCTGCCAATCTTAATGTTTCCATGATGAATCTGATGCTCTATATTCTCGATCATACGAATCCGGTACAGGAATACGCTGATCCCAAGCTGAAGAACAGTTACGTAGCTTATGCACTGAATTATATTCATGAACACTATAATACCAAGATCTTACAGGAAGATATAGCTCAGCAATTACAGATCTCTGTCCGCTATCTGAGTAAGCTTTTCAAAAGCTATATGGGAGTTACATTATCAAACTATATTAATATTTACCGCATCAACCGTTCCATCCAGCTTATGCAGACTACCAGTCTGACGCTGACGGAGATTGCTCTGCAGGTAGGTTTTACAGACTCCCAGCATTACTCGAAGGTGTTTATGAATATCATCAATGAGGCACCATCCCAGTACAGGAAGGCAATTTAGTTAACGATTCATTGCCATTATCGAAGTCAATAATATTCCCTTCGATAATAGCATTTTGATATTCTAAAGTATGATTTCGCAGGTTCTGTTAATTGCATAAAAATAACGCCACCGGATATCCGATGGCGTTATTTTTATGCCTTGCTGCCTGTATGTTCCATTTCCGGCATACCTGCATTCTTTTTCTTAGAGCTTTTCAGGCTTTCTTCCAGATCATACCCCATCTGTTCGCTTCTCCAGTTAATGGATTCTTTGCACAAACAGAAAGCTCCAAAAGCACAAGCTAAAAATATCATGGTTGTTAAAATAATTATAAATGCAAACATGTTTACTCCATCTCTTTTCTATTTGCCAACTAATCCAAGACCGTTCGGATGCGCATCTGAGTTCCGCATCCGAGACGATCTGTTAACGCCTGCTTAAGAAATTATCGTAACTGCGTAGTATCCAGAGCGTGTCTGAAAAAGGCTTTCTATTCCTAATTAGTGAGCTCTTTTTTTCTTCACCATAACCATAACAACTCCGGCTGCCAGGCAAAGAACTACCAGTCCGACTACATTAGTTGTATCTCCGGTTTTGGCTGCTTTTACGGAGTTATTGTTTCCGCTTACAGTTTTTGTTCCGGATGGTGTAGTGATGCTTCCATTGTTTCCGGAACCTGTGTTGGAAGTTCCATTGTTAGTGCCCCCATTTGTGGAACCGTTGTTGATGTTCTCGTTGGTTGGATCTTTCTTAGGTTCTTCTTTCTTAGGTTCTTCTTTTTTAGGTTCTTCGTCTTTCTTATCTGCTTCTTTTACTTTCAGTTCTTCTTTTGCCTTGTTTACAGCATTTAAAGCAGTAGCCACTTCATCCTTAGTTGCTTTCGGATTACCAAGTACTTTCTTGGCTTCGTCAATGGCTGCCTGGAGAGCTTTCACAGAATCTTCGGTGTACTTATCGGTTTCGCCTGTCAGTTTTGCTGCTTCATCAACAACATTTCTCAGATTTCCTACCTCTACCAGAGCTTCTTTTGCTGCATTTACAGCTTCCAGCGCTTTATCCACAGTTTCCTGTGTTGCGTTTGTATCCTCAAGTACCTCCTGTGCTAATGCAATTGCATCTGTAAGAGCATTCCGGGATTCTTCGGAATATTTCTCTGTGTCTTTCACAAGTTCTTCTGCTTCTCTGACAGCATCTTTCAATTTATCTGTTACAGCCGGTACTTTAATCTTTACCAGAGCTTTCATTGCTGCCTTTACAGCCTCTGTCTGTTTATCTACGTTTTCCTGTGCTGCGTCTGCATCATCCAGTACTTTCTGTGCTGCATCAATAGCTGCCTGAAGAGCTTTCAGAGACTCTTGTGTATAAGTTGCTGTGTCTTTCACAAGTTCTCTTGCTTTCGCAACTTCGTCTTCAAGAGTTTTTGTATCAACTGCCGGTTTCTTCGGTGTCAGATTTCTTCTTGCTACTTTTACTCTCTGCATTGCAGCATCAATTTCATCCTGTGTTGCAGTTTCTGAAGCCAGCACTATCTCTGCTGATTCAATTGCTTCGTTAAGGGCATTCAGAGACTCTTCCGTATACATTTCCGGATTTTCTAATCCTCCAACAAATGCTTTCGCATCATTCACAGTTTCTTCAAGTTCAGCTTTCCCCGGTTTTTCAACAGAAGGTTCTTTTGTTTTCAGATTTTCCTTCGCCTCTGTTAAAGCAGTTAAAGCATCGTCAACTTCTTTCTGCGTTGCTTCCGGTTTATCCAGAACATCCTGCGCTGCCTTCATGGCATCTTCAAGCGTTTTCCAGGAATCTTCTGTGTATTTCTCTTTGTTTTCTTCGCTTGATGCAAATTCCTTTGCAGCATCAACAGCTTTTTTCAGTTCAGTTTTATCAACCACTGGTTTTTTTACTAATGCGTCCATTGCAGCATTTATAGCTGATGTCTGCGCATCTACAGTCTCCTGTATTGCGTTTTCATCGTCCAATACATCCTGAGCTGCATCAATGGCTGCCTGAAGAGCCTGCAGAGATTCTACGGTATAGGTTTCTGTCTCTTTCACAGTCTCTTTTGCCTGATAAACAAGAGTTTCCAGTCCTGATTTGTTAACCGGTACTTTAATTGCTACTAATTTAGCTTCGGCATCTTTTACAGCGGCTGTCTGAACATCTACCATTTCCTGTGTCGCATTTTCGTCATTCACTACCTCAGCTGCTGCATCTATCACCTGTTTAAGAACTTCTCTGGATTCAGCTGTGTATTTGTCCTCTTGCGTTGTTTTGACACTTGCAAGTTTAATTGCATTGATCAGTGCAGATTTATCTGCTTTCTTTACCAGTGCAGCAATCTTGGCTTCTACATTTGCTTTTGCCGCATTTACTTCATCCTGAGTAACACCTGCTGTATCATGAACTTCCTGAGCTGCATTTACCGCTGTTTCAAGATCTCCCCTGGATACTGGTGTATATGCATTTTCCTCTGCAAGTTTATCTCTTGCAGTTTTAAGTACTGCCTCCAGTTCTGTAAGATCTGCTTCATCTGCAGTTCTTTTCAGCACGATATCCAGTTTGTCCAGCTGTGGCGCTTTGCTTGTATCCGGTGCTGTAAGGATCAGGGTTCCTGCTCCTTCTGTTGTCACTTTGATATCCAGCGTGAATGTCTTCACAGTAAGTGCGTTGCCTTCTTTAGTTGACGGGCAATCAACCTGAGCTGCTTCAATCTTATTGTCCGCTTCAGAAATCGCAAGTTTGTTTAACGCTCCGGCACGGTAAGTACCTGTTACTGTGTAGGTTCCGGGAACTACTGCTGTGTAAGCATATTTTGCATAATCTTTGTATGCCATACAGTTCAGGAATTTCCCATTACTTGCCCAGTCTTCAGAAGTAATAGTAAGCGGCCAATCCGGATCCGAATCTGAATCGTTGCTATTGATCAGTTCTGTAGCATGCTCTGCTTCCAGGGTCTTGGTCTCTCTCTTTTCTCCCGGGAATCCAAATGGATTTTCTGCTGTATAGTTCGTAAATGCAAATGTTGCTTCGATTGTATGAGTGCTATCTACGCGATCGAATGTATAAGTAGTTTTCTTTCCTACCGATGTTCCATCCACTTTTACGTCTGCAATCTCATATCCGGCTTTTGGTGCAATCGTAAATGTTACACTTTCATCTTCTGTAACAGTTACTTTGCCTTCTGCAAGGCCATCTGCTGTGATGGTTCCGCCTTCACCTGCTGTAGCTGTGATGTCAAAAGATCCCAGCGTAACATTCCGCGGGCTGATGATGAAGTAATCAATTCCAGGACCCTTATTGGTATCCGGGGCTGTAATAGAAATCATTCCATCTCCGGGTGTTACTACTTCAATATCAAACTCTACAGTTCCGAAAACAACGTTTCCATTCTCTTTGGACGGGTTAACTACAACTGTTTTTTCTGCGATCTTTCCAGTTTCTTCTGTTATCTTAATACCATTTTTGGCATTTTCAGGAGAACCGCTGCGATATCTCATGACCACATGGTAGGTGCCGGCTTTGTCTGCGTGATATGCATATTTCAGGACATCCTTGAATGCCATATCTGTGACAAATTTTCCATTGCTTGCATCGTTGTTATCCGCAATCTTCATCGGCCAATCCTTATCCGAATCTTCATCATTGCTATTATTTAACTCTGTCGCAAATTCTGCTTCCAGCTTAGCGCTTGTTCCCGGTTTCCATGGGAATTTGAATCTGTCAGTTTCTGTATACTTTTCACGTGCTACAAGTGCTTTCTTTGCATTTTCCAGTGCTATGTATGCATTTCTGATAGTTGCTTCTGTTGCTTCTTCGTTTCCGACAACTGCTTTTGCTGCTTCCAGTGCTTCTGCATATGCACTCCAGCCTTCTTCCATGTACAGATTTTCCTGCACTTTGTCAGGAGACTGAGTAATTAAAGTGTTCAGTTTTTCTTTTGTAATACCATCTGCATCTTTGATTGTGATTCTTGCAGAACTGTTAAAACCAATAATTGCATTGTCCGGTGTTTTCTCTGTCAGTTCGATAGAAAATACACGATCGCCGGTCATGTTCGTATTACGTCTTGTCTCTGCTGCTTTAACAGTTACTTCAGCTTCTCCATCATTCAGAGTAACTACCGGAGCTAATTCTGTATTAAAATCATCCTGAATTGCACTTCCCGGGTTTGGCTGGATCTTAGCTGTGATGGTTCCTTTTGTTCCACCTACACGTTTGATTTTTACATTCAGTGAAGACTCTTCATTCATTGTATATGCAGAATCTTCAAGTTCAATCATTCCAACGCCACCGTTGTTGATTACGTAAGCTGCTTCCACACCGATTGCTGCATTTGTTTTTGCTATAAGCTTTAATGTGTGATCGCCATCTTTCAGATCATCGGATACAAAGATCTTTGCTCCTGTAGATCTGCTTTCCGCATGTGTATTGATCGTTTCTACCAACTGATCATCGATATAAACATCAGCGGCACCATGACCCGGGTCTGTTGTTCCCATCAGGTATACTTTTGTTCCGTGGAACTCATAAGTAAAGTTTGCGCCAGCTCTATTGGACCAGGTATTCTGTCCGTTGATATACTGGCTGCCTGTCTGTGGATTCCAACCTGTGCTGAATGTAAAACTATTATCATTAACGCTGGTTGTTACCATACCTTCCGGCGCTGCTCCTGCCAGCTGGAATCCTTCGCTTGCTTTGTATACACCAACTTCACTTAACATCGGAACTTTTCCATCGGTTGTTCCTACTGTGATCTTAACCTGAGTTGCTGCTACCGGTGCAGTTCTAACCAGTCTCTTTGCACCAACAGTTACTCCACTTTTCAGTGTCTGCCACTGTGCATCGTCAGATGCTTTGTACTCAACTTTATAACTGTTGATGTGCTGTCCTTTCTGAATTGCTTCTTCGAATGAAACCACATCAAACTTCTTCGCTGTATTCCATTTAATGGTCAGACTTCCGCTTGTTGTACCATCATTTGTTGTCCAGTATGTGGCATCATTTCCATCTACTACATTTCCCGGTTTGAATGCAGCATCTTTTCCACGAACATCAGATGCTACAATTGTGGTTCCTTCTGCTTTTGCCAGATTGGTTCTGAAAGACTCTTCCACATTCTGACCGAATTCTGTTATTCTATTCAGGATCGGCTGATCTACTGTACCTTTGTTGTTTGGCGGTACATTCAGAAGCATAGTTGCATTATGTCCTACAGAATCAAAATACATGTTAGCAAGCTGGGCAACTGTCTTCGGAGTACATTTATTTGTTCCCCAGAACCATCCGGATGTAATACGTCCGTCACACTCCGGAACTGTCCATTTATTACCATTTTCATATCCTTTGGAATAAGGTGTACTTCCATTGCTATCAATAGTATTATTGTCATAATTGACATTTGACTTTGCCCAGGTATCCTCAAAAGCCACACCGTCTTCATTTCCGATCCAGCGAACGGTTGTATATGCCTGAGCTCCGAATAACATACAGTCAGCATCCTTGTCTGCCTGTTTTCCCTGGTGTTTCTGGATTGTATCAAACCATTTTGTAAACTCATAGTCCTGTGCATTGGCACCGCTTCCTTTGGCTCCATCCATCCATACTTCAACAAAATGTCCGTTATTGCCGTACTTGGGATTTCCAAGAATTTCTTCTAACTGATTGTTATAATATTCATTATAATCTTTTACGTCATTTTCCTTGCTTGTCGGTTTTCCATTGGCATCATAATATCCGTAAGATGGCTCATGAATATCCCATGGAGACAGGTAAAGTCCCATGTCCATATTATAGTTTGTACACGCAGTAGATATCTCCTCAAGAATATCTCCTTTATACCCTGCTGCCTCTGCATCATAGTCTGTATATGCACTCGGCCAGATACAGAAACCATCGTGATGTTTTGCTGTTACAATAATTTTCTTAAATCCTGCATTCTTTAATGTGCTTACCAGTGTGTCTGCATCAAAGTTATCTTTCAATGTAAAGATTTCGTTCGGTGCTTTGTTTCCGTAATGTTCTCCCCACTCAATTTCATTAAATGTATTCGGTCCGAAGTGACAGAATGCTGCCAGTTCATCCTTCTGATATTTGTACTGATTCGCGTCCGGTACAACTTCGTCCGATGCCGGTTCTGCAGTTCCAGTGGTTGTGCATTCGCTGTCGGTTATTCCATCCGTTCCTGCGGATACCGGTACAGGGTTTGCACCGACAGAGCCTAATATGGTAGAAGCGCCAAGAACCAATCCCAGAAATGCTGAAAGGGTCTTTTTCCTCATTTTTTTCTCCTTTTTGTTGGATGTTACAGACAGGAATCAGTGTTTTCTGATTCCTGTCTGTTTTAATTACTTATTTTTATCCTTCAAGAGTGGGACATTCTTAATCCTCTCTTTTACGTTTTACAACAACAGTTCCTGCAACCGCAGATGCTGCCAGGGTAAATAACCAGGCTGCTGCATTGGCTGTATCACCTGTTTTTGCAGCTCTGGCTGTAGATGTGCTGCCTGTGGTTGTTCCACCTGCATTTGTGCTTCCTGTGTTGGTATTTCCGGAAGTTGCTGCAGGTTTTGCGCCTGGCTGCGGTGTGGTGCTCGGGGTTGGGGTTGTAGTTGGTGTTGTAGTTGGGGTTGGGGTTGTAGTCGGGTCTGGCGTTGTAGTCGGTGTTGGGGCTGCCGGTCCTGGGGTAGGAGTCGGATCCTTCTTACCATCGTCTTTTGCTACCAGATTCTTGAAAGCTTCTTCGATAGCTTTATTCGCTTCCTCTACTTCTTCCTGAGTTACATTGTCACCATTCAGTACTTCCTGATACTTCTTGTAGACTTCCTCCAGATTTTTCAGAGATTCCTCTGTGTATTTATCCTTGTTCTCCAGAGCTTTGTCTGCATCTTTTGTAGTTTCCTGCAGTTTTTCTTTATCTGCCTTTGTTATAAATGTATCTTCTACTTCTTCTGTTCTGTCAGATTCTATTCCATCTACATCTACTACTGTTACGGCTACATTGTATCTGGTTCCTACCTTAAGGCCAGTCAACTTGTACTCTGTTCCTTCTATAGGCAATTCATTCTGTTTTTTATCATCCAGATATACATTGTATCCAGGTGCCATCGCTCTTTCTGCAGCCGGTTCCCAGGTAACGATTGCTGTGGTATGAGTAATTTCAGATACTTTTACATTAGTAGGAGCGGATGGTTTTTCCGGGGCAGGTTCCTCGTTTTTAAGTGTTGTAAATGTGAAGGCTGCAGATCTTCCTGATTCATTTCCAGCTGCATCCACTGCACTTACGGTTACTGTGTATTCTGTCTCCGGAGTAAGGCCTGTCAGTTCAAGTTCCAAACCTTCCACCAGCTTGTCCGTATTTACTTTTGTTTCATCTACATATACATTATATCCGGCTACTCCTACATTATCTGCAGATGCTGTCCAGGTAATCTTTGCTCCTGTCTGTGTCACATCTGATGCTGTTACACCTGCCGGTACAGATGGTGCTTCATTATCTTTCTCTTCTTCCGCCTCTAATGTTGTAAATGTAGCTGCATCAGATCTTGCGGATTCGTTTCCTGCTGCATCCACCGCACTTACTGTTACTGTATATTCTGTATTTGCTGTAAGTCCGGACAGTTCATATTCTGTAACCGTTACAGGGGAAGTGTTTACTCTGGATTCACCCAGATATACGTTATATCCGGCTACTCCTACATTATCTGTAGCTGCTGTCCAGGTAATCTTTGCTCCTGTCTGTGTCACGTCTGATGCTGTTACACCTGCCGGTACAGATGGTGCTTCGGTATCCTGTGTTTTTGGTGTTGTAAATGTAGCTGCTTCAGATCTCCCCGATTCATTTTCTGCTGCATCCACCGCAGTTACTTTTACTGAATAATTTGTCTCTTCTGTAAGAGCAGTTAAATCATATTCGGTAGTTGTTATAAGTGTTTCATTTACTTTTGCTTCATTTAAGTATACGTTATATCCAACTACTCCTACATTGTCTTTTGCTTCGCTCCAGGTAACTTTTGCTGTTGTTGTTGTAACATCTGTTACTACTACATTTGTTGGCGCTGATGGTGCTTCTGTATCTGCTGCGTTATTTGTTGTAAATGTATGTGCAGCACCATCTGAAACATTGCCGGCTGCATCAACTGCTTTTACAGTTACTTTATATTCTGTTCCTGCTGTAAGACTTTCCAGTGCATATTCTGTTCCTGTTACAAGTGTCTCGCCGTTTACAGGAGTTTCAGAATCATTTACGTATACATTGTATCCTGCCACGCCTACATTATCTGTAGATGCTGTCCAGGTAACTTTTGCTGTTGTTGTTGTAATATCTGTTGCTGTTACCTCTGTTGGTGCTGTCGGTGCTTCTGTATCTGCTGCAGCTTTATCTACGTAAGTAATAATCGGTGTAATATGAGCAGATGGTTTGGTTGGGTTTTCGTTACATTTTGCTACTACACGGATGATGTCACCCTGAGTTACTTCAAGCTCTACCGGTTTTTCCCACTCTCCCACTTTCTCTTTACTATTTACAAGCGTTACACTCTTCTTCTCTGTGCCATTCACAAAGAGACCTAAGGTAACAGTTCCTCTTGTATTTCCAGGTTGACGAAGATATGGCTCGTCATCTTTTACATTGAACGTAACGGTTCCGCTCTTCGGTACTCGATATGCCATTGCAGTAGAGATATCTGTGCTTGGCGGTGCAGAAAGTAAACCGTGAACAGATGGATTTGTTGTTGTAATTGTTCCCTGTGGTGCATCAATACCAGGACCATAATATGTATGAGTAGCCCAGTTTGGCCATCCATCTTTATCGACTGCTGTCATATTCGCCCAGTCACCGGATCCGTCCTTTATCTGGCCGAACCAGACATTTCCCTGCTGTCCATTTATATAATCTAAAGTCCAGTTATATGTATTTTTCTGAGCGATTATATAATCGTTTGTATCTCCGTTTTCAGCAGCGATACGAAGAATCATTCCTGCTGTTACGTTATCTGTATCTGCCAGTTCGTTTGCACCGTTTAATACAGAAACCGTTGCTGTGTCTGCTACTGTGATATTTGCTTTCACTTCTTTTACGGTAGCCGGATTTTTGTCTGTATAAGGAACGCTCATGGTTGTTCCTTTTACTTCATAGTAACAATCTTTTAATTCTTTATCCGAACTTGCAACAACTGTATAAGTTACACTTTTCATTCCTTCGTAAGAAAGGGTGATTGTTGCTCCTCCTTTTACGATATCTGTTGCAGTAAGTTCCTTCTCACCCTCTTTGATCGTAACGGTAACACCTGCATCGATGATAACGTTTTTAAGGAAGTCTTCTACTGTTGTATTTTTCGGAAGGTCACTTACGTTTGTTCCGGAAACAGTATACACATTGGATCTCAGTACAAGTGCTGCTACTGCATCACTTTCCGCTGCTCCGATCTCCGGTACTGCTGTGATCTTGTGACCGAAGAAGTCGTGATCAATGGTATAACCGTTTCTGTCGACTACGACTTTACCAGCGTTGATTGCCGGAGAGTTTGCTGCAAGTTTGTATCCATCAAATACTGTTGTAGCGGTTGGATCTTCATGTCTTCTTGCACTATTGTCTTCTGCTACTGCACTCGGACCGGAACCTGGATCAACAAGTACTTTTGTGTTTGTGTTTGCGTCTACTTTTACAGCAGCTGCATCGTTCGGAAGGTTCGTTATATTGTAATATAAATTATTGCTGTAAGTCTTATTCCCTGCATTTTCAGGATTCCAATCTCTTACTTTAACTGGTGTTTTACTTGCAAAATAGAAAATATTATTTTCCATATCTACCGGACCATTATTCCGGTGAACTGTACTCCAGATTGTATCAAGACCTTCTTTGATAAAGAATGTATTGTTATAAACCTGGCAGTTTCCAGTGTTTCCGGCCGGATCCAGAGGTCCCATATCTTCATACTGACTGATATTGTAGCGGAATGTATTGTTGATGGACTCCGGACCACAGAACATGATGGTACTTGCTGTATTGCCATGACTGTAATTGTACTGATAGTTTGTTCCATCACCATAGTCAGCATCCCAAGGCTGTCCGTCGCCATTACCATTGGAAGCATTTAATGTTCTGAAGCACTCATTGTACTGGAAGATTGCATTTTTACATTTCCATGGCCAGATACCTGCTGCCACACGTCCTGCTCCAACGTTCTGTGTACCGTTTACATCACCATTTTCATTCAGACTTGGCTGATTCTTTGAATAGTCTTTGTAATTGATCTGCTCTGCCGCGTTCTCTGACACATTATACTGAACCAGTGGTCTGTCCAGATACATGGTTGTGATGGCATCTCCACCTACATGATTCAGATAGTTGTTCTCGATCACAACATTAGATGAAGCATATTTTGCCATTGTTGCATCTGATAATGCACCTGTTGTGAACTGTCTCCACTGATATGTATATCCGACTGCAATTCCCCAACGGTTTACAGTATCCAGAGAACAGTTTCTAATCTGGATATCATTGTATCTTGCGATTCCGGTTTCGCCTTCATTCGTTGGTTTTGCAACGATGAAATAGATACCACCATTTGTCATGTGTTTGTTATAAACGTTACCTGTTACGTTATGAATATAAAGATCATTTAATACGATATGATCTACAGTTCCATTGTCTTTTGCAACTCCGGCAACACCGGTTCGATCCATTGCGTATGCATCATTATACGCTTTATCTTTTTCGGTATCGGTTGCACTGTTTCTGTTGTTTGTCAGCTCAAGACCTTCGATTTCAAGGTATTCAGCATCTTCAATTAAAATACTGGAAGATACAGTACCTTTCCATTTATGGTTCTGGTTATCCAGCGGAGTACCATAATTCAGATCCCACTTTCCATGACCGTTTGTATTGATCTGCGGTCTGCTTCCCTCGCCATAAGTAGATATTTTTACCGGTGCTTCTGCAGTACCGCTGTCCTCTTTTGTAAACTTAAGAGCCTGATCCTCAAACACAGATTCCTTTTTCAGAAGAACTGTATCTCCCGGCTCAAGGTCAAGTGTATTTACTTTGTCAAGTGTCCGGAACGCCTTGCCTTCTGATGTTCCTTCATTGCTATCATTTCCCCTCTTGGAATCAACATAATATGTTGTTCTATTTGCGGTATTTCCCTCAGCCTTAACAGATACTGCAGGCATCATTGATGCGACTGTTGTTCCTGCAAGCAGAAGTGCTAACGTACCGCTCATCCATCTTTTCTTCATACCTTTTCTCCTTCCGTTATTGTATATTCTTCAAGGTGTATCGGTTCACATCTTTCATATTTCCTTCCACCTGAGAACCGTTTTCACGCTGCGTGATCATATCGTCGTATTTTTGTTCACGCAGTTCTCTTTCGACTGCTATTCTTGCTGTCTCCAGGTCAGCATTTTCTTCGCTGTCTCCAAATATCCAGTCGCGACTCTGGTAGTGCTGAAGAACCTCGTCTTCCGTCAGTTGCATTCCCTCCCGGGATGTATCGTTACAGTATTTTTCTTTCAGAGTACTGAGCTCATAGTCCAGATACAGCTGAAAGGTATACTCTTTCAGTCCGTAGATCACTTCGCCTTTTTTTACTTTCTCGCCTCTCTCCGCATTACCATCCTTCCAGCGTTTTTCCAGAGCCTCATAGCTGCTGTCTGCTACATCTCCGTTTTCTTCGGCAAGATCATATACTGCATGGATGTATTTTAACTGTTCTACTGTATTCCGGGTGAGGATCTCATAGCCGTATTGTCCGTCGTATTGCTTTTCCCAGAAATCCGTTCCGTATACGGCATCATAATCCTGTTGGATCTGCATCTTTGTATCATATTCCACGGAATTCATGCAGTTCACATACTCTTCCTTACTGATCGGATCACCGGCTACAGTCAGATCGAATCGATTGGCACACTTGTATATGACGGCTCCGCCGGCAATTCCTGCAACTGCAATCACCGCTATGACAGCTCCGATCTTCATAAGCTGTTTTTTTCGATTCTTCATTATCTACCTCCTTCCGGCAATGTAGCCTGTTCCGTCTGCATACAGACTGTCTCAGTCTCTTTTGTTCTAATTATAACGATTCGTTTTTTTATCGGCTCGTTCTTTTGTGTTGATTCCATCATTTATTTTGTCAAATTCGGAACTACAATAAAATGCCACGTTAAAGCGGAATAGATTATTGAACAAAAAAAGAGCCATATCTTTTTCAGATATGACTCTCATAATTGTTACTATTGTTCTGATTACAGCACACGACGAACTGCAACGATCGGTCTGTACGCAGCGTTTCCGCTGATCTTAATACCGTCTTTTGCGTTACTTGCATGTACGATCTGTCCACCGCCCATGTAGATCGCTACATGACCTGCGTAGCAGATAATATCTCCAGGCATTGCCTCAGAGTAGGAAACTGCACGACCACAGCCTGCCATTGCTCCAGAGGAATGCGGAAGGGATACACCAAACTTTGCATATATACTCATGATAAATCCGGAACAGTCAGCACCGTTTGTCAGGCTTGTACCACCCCATACATAAGGATTGCCAACAAACTGGCATGCGTAATTAACAACGGACTGTCCTGTCGGGTTATATGATACGCTGCTGCCTGAGCTTCCTGATGAACTGGAAGAAGAACTTCCGTTGTCCTTGGATGTTGCTGCACTTGAGCTGCTGCCTGATGTATTGTTTTTACTGCTTGTGGAAGAACCGGAACTTGCAGCTGTATTACTGCCGGAAGTAGAGGAAGATTTCTTGCTTGCTTCTGCTGCTGCTTTCTTAGCTGCCTCATCTGCTGCTTTTTTGTTTGCTTCTTCCTGTGCTTTCTTTGCAGCTTCTTCTGCTGCTGCCTTCTTAGCTGCTTCCTCGGCCGCTTTTCTTGCTGCCTCTTCCGCTGCTTTTTTCTCTTCTTCTTCAATTTTCTGAATCTCAGCATTCTGCTGGCGAATCAGTTCCGTGTACTGTGCAGCCTGGCTCTGAGCCTGTGCGATCTGTGCATCATAATCACTGGAAGTTGCTTTCTTTTCTTGCAGCTGAGTCTGCATACTCGCCTGACGATTCTGATACTCCTGGTTCATCTCTTCCAGTTCTGCTTTCTCACTGTCCAGCTGATCCCCAAGGTCTTTTACCTGCTGTACAGTCTCTTTGAACTCTTCCAGACTGTTTCTGTCACTGTCATACATCTGCTGTACATATTCTGCCTGGTTCAGAAGACTGGTAAAGTCCGATGCCTGGAACAGCATCTGTGCCCATGCATCATCTCCACCCTTTTCATACAGATACTGGATTCTCTTCTTCATGGCTTCATACTGTTTCTGTTTATTTTCTTCTGCCACTGCCAGATCTGCTTTGGTCTGCTCGATCTGCGCTTCTTTATCGGATAACTCACCATCCAGAATCTCAATCTCAACCATAATATTTACCAGATCAGAATCCAACTGATCGATCTCAGCAGAAAGTGTCTGTTTCTGGTCTTCCAGATTATTGATTTTAGACTCCTGTGCTGCAAGCTGACTCTGTGCTGCTGCCTTATCCTGTTTTAACTGATCTTTTCTGGATGCAGCACCGGCAGGTACTGCCTGTGAAATTGTCAGCATTAATCCTAATGTTAAACAAAGGATTCTTTTTTTCATACATTTCTCCTTTTATTGTTTTGCATTGTGTTATATATTCTTGTAATATTTACGAAACATTCTCTTTACATTCCTTAACATATTAACACAAAACCATTTTTCCTGCAACCCCTCTATGCTAAACTCTTTCACCAGATGCAAAGAAAAAACGTTACTGTCCACTCCGTGCCCAGCAACACGCTGCGCGATGCACAGAATTTATACTGCTCGCATAAATTCGCGCGATATATCTCGGGTTTTCTGTGACCTTCGCTCACAAAAAACGCCTCGCGGGATATTACCAGTGAACAGTAATGAAAAAACACCATTTTACAAAATGGTGTTTTTCTTTGCATTTTTCTTATTGCGGTCCAATCAATTTTTCAAGTACCTGTGCTGCCGTCATATTACGCAGTCCATCCGGATCTCTCATACTACTGGAGGACCAATGGAAACGGTCTACGTTATTCACATATGCTTTACTTGCGATACACAGATTATATTTGCCGGCTGCATCTGAATAATATTTCTTCATATATGCCTTTGCCAGTTTTACAGCCTCACTGTTCGTGCTTCCTGCTGTATTGACCGTACCGCTGATCTGAACTACCGGTGGTGTCGCATGAACGATCACCAGACTTCCATCCGAACACATGCCAAGAACAACCCACACATGACCGGTCATACTTACCACATCACCAGGTGTAAATGTTCCACCGGAAACTTTTCCGTGCGATCCAAAACCTTTGTTGGTCAGATAAGCCGGAAATCCGGTAGATGTTGAACTGTATGCCGTTTCTTTCTGGTTTGATTTCGTATTATATGTATTGTAGACAGCCCAGCTGACCAGACCGGAACAGTCCAGACCATTCTGATACTCATATCGATGTTTCGTATAATTATACGAAGCTCCCTGCTGGTTATAGAACTGTTTCCACTTCGGGTTCATACCGATACGCAGTCCGTCTCCGTCTGTCCAGGCGTCATGACCGCCACCCCATACATACAGGGTGTTACCTACCGGCTGAATCATTGTTTTCAAGAACTTGGTCAGAGTCCCAATCGCCTGACTTTCTGTTCTCGATGCTTTTCCATCTGCTCCGATTTCAACACCGCCGATGACTGTACTTACCGCCATGGCTCCACTGCTGTAAAAATAATACTCTGAACCGTCAATATTCTGCCAGTCCGTCAGCATGGCACCGCTGCCGTTCATATAATATTTACTTCCACCAACGCTTGTCCAGCCTGTTGCCATCTTACCGGTCGTCGGATTCAGATAATACCAGGTACTTCCGATTTTCTGCCAGCCTGTCAGCATGGCACCGCTGCCGTTCATATAATACCAGTCACTGCCCAGTTGCAGCCAGCCTACTGCCATGGCTCCACTGCCTGTATTCAGATAATACTTGGATCCGCCGATGTTCTGGAAACCTGTCAGCATCTTTCCGTCACTCGCTAGATAATACCAGGTTGCACCCAGTTTTAACCATCCGGTCGCGATGTTTCCGCTGCCCGGTTTCAGGTAATACCAGGTTCCATTTTGCTGTGACCAGCCTTCTACCATGGCTCCATCCTGATTCATGTAATATCGGGTTCCTCCAATGGTTGTCCAGCCCGTTGCCATATCGCCATTTCCCGGATTCAGATAATACCAGGTACTTCCGATTTTTCTCCAGCCCGTTGCCATGCCACCATTTCCCGGCTCCAGATAATACCAGACATTCCCAATCTTTTTCCAGCCCTGCGCCATATCGCCATTTCCCGGATTCAGATAATACCAGGTTCCGCCGATTTTTCTCCAGCCGGTTACCATGTTACCGTTGCCCGGTTCCAGATAATACCAGCCGCTTGCGCGTTTTAGCCAGCCGGTTACCATCCAGCCACTGCCGTCAAAATAATACCAGGAACCATTGATTACTTTCCAACTGTTTCTCGGATAGGAACCATCGGCTTCCCGATACCACCATCGGCCGCCACCGGACACCCAGCCTGCTGCGGAATCTGTCCGACTGCTTTCTGCTCTGTTCTGGGAAGTCTTTCCTTCCACCCAGACACCATCGCTGTTCACGTAGTAGGCACCATTATCCACCCAGGTATCATGCTGCATCTCACCGGAACCGTTCATGAAATAATATTTCCCATTCAGTTTCACCCATCCGGTAGCCATCGCTCCACTGGATGTAAGATAATACCATTCGCCGCCCAGTTTTTTCCAGCCAGTCGCCATCCATCCATCAGATTCAAAGTAATACCATGAACCGTTGATCAGTTTCCAGGTACTCTTCGGATAACTCCCATCTGCATTTCGATACCACCATCGGCCGCCGCTGGACACCCAGCCTGCTGCTGTCGTTGTGGTTTTCACCCGCTGGTTTGTGCTCTGATTATTCTTCGCCGTATAACCCTCTACAGGTACAAGCAAGATACTGAGGCATAGAACCAGAGCCAGATATCTCCTGATTTTCTTATTCAGTTTTACCATTTGTTTCCCCTTTACTCCTTTTTGTGATCCTCTTCCATCTGACGGATCTGCCTGGCCACTTCACAGCTGCCCCGATGGATGCACCGTCTATATCCACAGTCCACTTCGGTCAGTTCGAGTCCTTCTTCCGTCTCTGTGAACTCACAGGTCACTGTCTGTGCCTGATTATACGTCCTGCAGAATCCGGAAAATATCTCCTCCCTGATTGCCTGTTCCACAAATATCACCGGCTTTCTTCTTTATTAATAGTGATCACGTTTGTTTTTCAAGGTATCTCACCATTACACACTTTGCGATGCACAGAATTCATACTAATCGCATAAATTCGTGAGGTATGTCTCGGGTTTTCTGTGACCTTCGCTCACAAAAAAACACCTCGCAAGATAGTATCAGTGAACAGTAACAATTATGTTACCGTATAAGTATAACTTTCTTCCTCATAAATATCAAGTGAAAATCCACAAAAAGAGATTGTTTTTTCCTCGTAATTCTTGACTTTTTTGCTAATTTATGCTATTCTTTAAAAGAAGTCTGAAAAAGAAGATCCTGGCTACTGACGGATATGTGGAGGAACCACAGGAAACCAGGATTCATATTGGCCGACCGTCTGGGCAGCAATGTAGAACATGATTACATTTGCTGCGTTTTTTTATTTACGGAACAGATACATTCTTCACTTTTTGTTCCGTTTCGGGGGCAGACGTCCGGTCAGAAGAAAGGAGAAATAACTATGGGATACAAAACAGACATTGAGATCGCACAGGAATGCGAAATGAAACCGATCACCGAGATTGCAGCAAAAGCAGGTATTGATGACAAATATCTGGAACAGTACGGAAAGTACAAAGCAAAGATCGACTACAATCTGCTGAAAGAATCTGACAAAAAAGATGGTAAACTGATTCTGGTTACTGCTATCAACCCGACACCGGCCGGTGAAGGAAAGACTACAACAACTGTAGGTCTGGCAGACGGTATGCAGAGAATGGGCAAGAACGTTATGGTTGCTTTAAGAGAGCCATCCTTAGGACCGGTTTTCGGTGTAAAAGGTGGAGCAGCCGGCGGCGGATATGCACAGGTAGTTCCGATGGAAGACATCAACCTGCACTTTACCGGTGACTTCCATGCCATCGGTGCAGCCAACAACCTGCTGGCAGCTATGATCGATAACCATATCTTCCAGGGCAATGCTCTGAACATCGACCCGAGAAAGATCACATGGAAGAGATGTGTGGATATGAACGACCGTCAGCTTCGTAACGTAGTAGACGGACTTGGCGGAAGAACAAACGGTATGCCTCGTGAAGACGGATACGACATCACAGTTGCATCCGAGATCATGGCAGTCCTTTGCCTTGCAAGCGATATTACAGACCTGAAAGAAAGACTTTCCAAGATCATCATCGGATATACATATGGTAAAGTTTCCGAACAGAAACCGGTAACAGCTGGCGATCTTCATGCAGAAGGTGCAATGACTGCACTTCTGAAAGATGCCCTGAAACCAAACCTCGTTCAGACACTGGAACATGTTCCGGCAATCGTTCATGGCGGACCATTCGCAAACATTGCTCATGGATGTAACTCTGTAACAGCTACAAAAATGTGTATGAAACTTGCTGATTACACAATTACAGAGGCTGGATTCGGCGCTGACCTTGGAGCAGAAAAATTCCTGGATATCAAGTGCCGTATGGCAGGTCTGCACCCAAGCGCAGTTGTTATCGTAGCTACTGTACGTGCTCTGAAATATAATGGCGGTGTAGCAAAAGCAGACCTTAATAATGAAAACCTGGAAGCACTGGAAAAAGGACTTCCAAACCTTCTGAAACATGTAAGCAATATCAAGAATGTATACAAACTTCCTTGCGTAGTTGCTATCAATGCATTCCCGACCGATACCAAGGCAGAGCTTGACCTTGTTGAAGCAAAATGTAAAGAGCTTGGTGTTAACGTTGCACTTTCCGAAGTATGGGCAAAAGGCGGTGAAGGCGGCCTGAAGCTTGCTGAGGAAGTAATCCGTCTCTGCGAAGAGCCAAATGACTTCTCTTATTCCTATGAGCTTGACGGTTCTATAGAGGATAAGCTGAACCAGATCGTTCAGAAAGTATACGGCGGAAAGAAAGTTGTTCTCACAGCAAACGCTCAGAAACAGGCAAAACAGCTTGAGGAACTGGGATTCGGAAACTGCCCGATCTGTGTAGCAAAAACACAGTACAGCTTAACAGATGACCAGACCAAGCTTGGTGCTCCTACAGACTTCGAAGTAACCGTTCGTAACCTGAAGATTTCTGCAGGTGCAGGCTTCATCGTAGCCCTCACAGGAGAGATCATGACCATGCCAGGTCTTCCGAAGGTTCCGGCTGCCGAGAAGATCGATGTAGACGAAACAGGTAAGATCACAGGACTGTTCTGATTTTTACAATATCAGCCTGGTTTTCGTGTAAACATGGATTTGGCACGTTGCTCACAAAAATCAACGCCCGGGAGACCCAAACTCCCGGGCGCTTTTTACATACAAGCAAAGTGTATCCTTTGAAAATAAAATAAAGGATTTTATCAGCCTGCCAGGGACAAATGCCCTGGCAGTATTTGTATATTGCTTATTTCAGCTTCTCCCCTGTAAGCATCTCATATGCCTGGAGATATTTGTCGATTGTCTTGTCCACGATTTCCTGTGGAAGAGTCCAGTCGTTGTCCGGGTTTGCTTTCAGCCAGTCACGGGCAAACTGCTTGTCAAAGGATGGCTGGCCATGACCTGGCTCATATCCATCTGCCGGCCAGAATCTGGAGCTGTCCGGTGTAAGCATCTCATCACCAATAACAATATTACCATTTTCATCAAGTCCAAACTCAAATTTGGTATCTGCAATAATAATACCTTTGCTTAAAGCATACTCAGCACATTTTTTATATAATGCGATGGTGTAATCACGAATCTTCTCTGCATACTCCTGACCATGTCCCGGATAGTATTTCTCAAGATGGGTAACGCTCTGCTCAAAAGAAATATTCTCATCGTGGTCGCCAATCTCAGCCTTGGTAGAAGGTGTGTAAATAGGCTCAGGCAGCTTGTCAGACTCTTTCAGACCTTCCGGAAGAGTAATTCCGCAAACTGTACCATTCTTCTGGTAGCTTGCCCAGCCGCTTCCTGTGATATATCCACGAACGATGCACTCAACCGGGATCATATCCAGCTTGCGGCACATCATGCTGTTTCCGTCAAACTTATCCTGCTGGAAAAACTCCGGCATATCTTTTACATCAACAGAAATCATGTGGTTCGGCAGGATATCCTGGGTCATATCAAACCAGAACTTGGACATCTGGGTAAGAACAGTGCCTTTCTTCGTCACTTCGTTGTTCAGGATCACATCAAAACAGCTGATACGGTCTGTCGCAACCATGATCAGGCTGTCTCCGTTGTCGTAAATCTCGCGTACTTTGCCTTCTTTAACTGGCTTCATTTCCTGCATAGCTTTACACCTCATCACTTTTCTATTTTTCATTTTTGTAAAAGTCCCAAAGGCATGACTGTTTCACAATCTCAGCCTGCCTGTTTCCGCTTTTACAGCACCCAATTATTTTACCATTTTGCAAACAAAAAAACAATTCTCTTAAATGCCGAAATCAAGGCATCTTTTCCCGAAATCCATGTGAATCTTCACATGTAACCATTCAAAGTGATTGATTCCTGCATTATCTTCGTTTTATAATAAGAAAAAACAACCAGCAGGATACTCTGCCTGCGAGGGGCATTTCAGCTCACAAAACTAATTTACCATATATTCTAGGAGGCACTATGATCTATAAATTTGCAGCCGCCGACATGGACGGTACTTTATTAAATGACAAAAACGAAATTACACCATACACCATCGAAATAATCCGGCAGGCAGCCGCGCAGGGACTGATTTTCTCCATATGCACCGGGCGCCCCATTCAGGGAGTGGAGCGCTATCAGAAACAGCTGGGCATTCAGGGACCTGTGATCACTTATAATGGGGCTATGATCCTGGATTCTGCTGACGGACGCGTTCTGTATAGACAGGAGCTGAAAGCTGACGATGCGCGTCTGATTCTGGAAGCAGGACTGAACTATGATACTACCATGTGCATCTGGTCGGACAATAGATTATATGGGAACAAGCTGAATAACCGGATTCAGGAATACAGCCAGGCTACCAAGGTAACGCCCCTTCTCATGCCATCTATCGACGAGCTTTTGGCGCAGGGGATTACGAAAATTCTCTGGTATGACGATGTTTCCCAAATTCAGCAAATAGAAAAAGAGCTACGGAAAACAGCTCATTTTCATAACGTAACTTTTTGCACCTCCAAGCCCTTCTATCTGGAGTTCTTCAGCAGTAAGGTGTCAAAGGCTGCAGCTATTGATTGCATTGGTAAGCTCTACGATTTCACCCCCGCTGAAACTATCGCTATCGGCGACGGTTTCAATGACCTCTCCATGATCCGCTATGCTGCCCTTGGCGTTGCCATGGAAAATGCACCAGATGGCGTGAAAGAGTCTGCGGATTATATCACTGCACGCACTAACAATGAGGATGGTGTTGCAGAAGTTCTGGAGAAATTTGTTTTATAGAATCATGACTATACAAAAATGGTGATTGTGTTAATTATTTCACATTCAACACAATCACCATTCTATTAATCCGTTTTAAACCAAATTATGTCCGCCTTGCTATATCTCTTACAGATTCTTAAACAGCGGCTTCATAGCCGGATACAGTTCTTTGAACTTCTGGTATCTCTCCTCATATTTCGCAGCCAGTTCTGGAGTAGGCTCTACAGTATCCACTACTTTTGCAAGCTTCTTGCCAGCAGTCTCAACGTCCGGATAAACACCGCATCCTACTGCTGCCAGCATAGCACCGCCAAGGGATGGTCCCTCTTCCACTTCCAGAACGTCAACCTTAATATTCATAACATTTGCAATGATCTTCTTCCACAGCGGGCTCTTTGCACCACCGCCACAGATCTTGGTACGCTCAATTTTAATTCCAAGACTCTTTGCAACCTCCAGAGAATCACGAAGTGCGAAAGCAACTCCCTCCAATACAGCCTGAGTCATATCTGCTCTTGAGGTGTCCATGGACATGCCGAAGAATACGCCTCTTGCATCTGGATCGTTGTGTGGGGAACGCTCGCCCATCAGGTATGGCAGGAAGAATACGTGATTCTCACCAAGCTTCTGGATAGGCGCCTGCTCTGCTGCGAAGTCCTTCGTTCCAAGAATCTCCTCGGCCCACCATTTATTACAGGAAGCAGCGCTGAGCATACATCCCATCAGATGATAGCTTCCATCTGCATGGCAGAAAGAATGAAGGGCATTGTGCTCATCTACACCAAAATTCTTGCTGGAAATAAATACAGTTCCAGAAGTACCAAGGGAAATATTGCACTGTCCATCACCAACTGTTCCAGTACCAACAGCTGCTGCCGCATTGTCTCCAGCACCAGCGATAACCTTTACATTCTCAGAGAAGCCAAGCTCTTTAGCAACCTCTGGCTTCAGTGTTCCAACAACCTCCCAGCTCTCATAAACCTTCGGAAGCTGCTCCTCTTTCACACCGCAGATTTCCATCATTTCTTTAGACCAGCAGCGATTCTTTACATCCAGAAGAAGCATACCTGAAGCGTCAGATACATCTGTGCAGAAGGAGCCGCTTAAACGATAAGCCAGGTAATCCTTTGGAAGCATGATCTTCACAACTTTTGCAAATTTCTCTGGCTCATTTTTCTTCATCCACAGGATCTTCGGAGCAGTAAAGCCTGCAAATGCGATATTTGCAGTATACTGGGAAAGCTTGTCCTTTCCGATCACATTATTCAGATAATCTGTCTCTTCAGAAGTACGTCCGTCATTCCACAAAATTGCAGGACGAATTACCTGATCCTGATCATCTAAAGTTACCAGTCCATGCATCTGTCCGCCGAAGCTGATTCCGGCAACCTGGGAGCGGTCAATGCCCTCTGTCAGTTCTTTCATACCAGCCATACTCTGGGTATACCAGTCTTCCGGATTTTGCTCAGACCAGCCCGGATGCGGGAAAAATAATGGATATTCTTTTGATACGATATTACAGATTTTTCCGGATTCTTCCATAAGAAGAAGTTTTACTGCGGAAGTACCAAGATCAACACCGATAAAATACATTTTTATCCTCCTTAAGTTCATGCCTTAGGCGTTCCTTCTAGGCTTTCCGGCCAGAACCCTC
>OLRX01000946.1_pt1 | contig 23608 bp, 18 predicted proteins | sample 1672991 | NCBI WGS metagenome assembly OLRX01 (sample SAMEA3136744, study PRJEB25190) | human gut metagenome | biome: human gut; feature: human-associated habitat; material: faeces | place: Austria | collected 2013
ACTTGTTATTACTCACCACTTGCAGAAGTGGGAGTCTTCTCGACTGAGATAAATAGTTTTCCAGTGAGAAACCAACATATACAAAAGAGAAGTCCGTAGAATCTTTTTTCAAAATTCCACGGACTTCTTATACTTACTTAAACACAATCGCTTGTTCAACACGACATGCTTTTATTTATTCATTTTTTCCTGCTCATCCAACAGATTTTCCATGCTCTTCAATCCAATATACAAAGTAGACGTATTATGTAGCAAAGAAGATGTGGTTGGCTGAATGATTCCGCCAACGCCAAGTGCGATCAGTCCTGCATTAAATCCAACAATAAAACGATAATTACGATGAATACGCTGCATCAGCCTGTTGCTGATTTTCTTCAATGTCACAATCTCATGCAGATTATCCGCTGCGATGGTAATGTCTGCAATCTCACGGGCAATGGCTGCACCATCACTGATGGCCACACCTGCATCTGCGGCAGACAGAGCCGGTGAATCGTTGATTCCGTCACCGATCATAATAACTTTATGACCAAGTGCTTTCTCCTGCTCTACAAAATTTGCCTTATCTTCCGGCAGAACTTCAGAATAATACTCATCCACGCCGACTTTATGTGCGATTGCTGCAGCCGTACGTTCACTGTCTCCCGTCATCATGACAATTTTTTGGATACCATTATCACGCAGATCCCGGATTACATCCGCTGCTTCCTCACGTACCGGATCCTCAATACAGATAACAGCTGCAAGCTGCTGATCAATAGCCATGTACAGACAGGAGCACTCCTCCGGCAGGTTGTTAAATATCACTTCTTTGCCTTCCGGAATCACACATTGCTCATCTTCAAATACAAAATGATAACTTCCGATCACTACACGTTTTTCTTCCATAAAAGAAGAAATACCATGTGCTACGATATATTCCACCTTGGAATGCATTTCCTCATGCTCCAGCTTTTTCTGTTTTGCTGCTGTCACAACAGCTTTTGCCATGGAATGTGGAAAATGTTCTTCCAGGCAGGCTGCGATACGAAGCAGCTCTTCCGGCTCGGAATCGTTGAATGGAATAACATCAATCACTGTCGGTTTTGCTTTTGTCAGTGTACCGGTCTTATCAAATACAAAAGTCTCTGCCTTTGATAATGCTTCCAGAAAATTGCTTCCCTTGATGAGGACACCCTGTCTGGAAGCTGCTCCGATCCCGCCTAAGAATGCCAGCGGCACGGATACCAGAAGTCCGCACGGACACGCTGCCACCAGCACGATCAGCCCCCGATAGATCCACGCCCCCTGCTGTGCCCCTTCAAACATCATCGGCGGAAGGATCATCACCAGGATTCCGAAAAGCGTTACAAGCGGTGTATAATACCGGGTAAATTTTTCTGCAAAATTCTCTGTCTGCGCCCGTCTGTTGTCCGCATTGGATATCATATCAATGATTCTGGATGCTGTCGAATCTGCAGACGCCTTCAATACCCGTGCTTCCAGCACACCACTTAAGTTGATACTTCCGCTGTAAATATGACTGCCGATCTTCACATGCCTCGGCTCCGATTCTCCTGTCAGCGCCTTGGTATCTAACGTACTTCTCCCCTGTGTCACGATCGCATCCACGGGGATCCTCTCCCCCGGCTTGATAATAATAACCTGCCGCGGATTCAGATCTTCCGGCGGTACCTGCATCTCCCCGCCGCTGATCTTTAAATTGGCATACTGCGGACGGATATCCATAAATTTCTCAATAGATTTTCTCGTCCTGCTCATGGAAATAAGTTCCAGCAGCTTTCCAATCTGGAAAAACAGCATCGCTCCCACTGCCTCCGAATAGCGATGAACTGCAAATGCACCTGCTGTGGCAAGCAAAATCAGCAGATTCTCGTCAAACAACTTTCTTTTCTTCAGATTGTTCCAGAGCAGCCTGACCGTCGCAAAAACCATGATCAGATACGGAAGCAGAAAAATCAGCAGACGCATCTCTCTTTCCAGCTCCGCATACGAGCTTCCCACGATCGCAACAATATACAAAACGGCAGCCGCCGCACATTCTATGGCTCTTCGCTTTACTTCTTTCTTCATATCTATTCCCTGATATGTTCCATCCCCTGATTCATGATCGTCTTAATATGACTGTCCGCCAGTGAATAAAACACCGTCTTCCCCTCTCTTCGATTGACTACCAATTTCATCTGTTTCAACAGTCGGAGCTGATGAGAAATCGCCGACTGTGTCATATCCAGTGTCTGCGCCAGATCACACACACACATCTCGGAACAGGACAGCACACACAGAATCCGGATCCTGGTGGCATCCGCAAATACCTTAAAAAAATCTGCCAGCCCTCTGATCTCCTGCTCTTCCGGAATCTTTTCCTGTATCTGTCTGACTGTATCACTATGAGAATGTATCAGATCACAATGTTCCACTTCTAATTTTCTCATATTCTTTCTCCCTTCCGGTTCCCCCAAAACCTGTAATCCCGCTCTTGTTTTTGAGGCACCGATTGACTTTTATTATACGAAAAAAACAGGTGCGGGTCAACGTCTTATCTGTTTCTATAAGAAAACAGAGCGGCAGAGCCTTTCGACTGTGCCGCCCTGCGGTAATATCATTGATTTTGGATTTAGAGTTTCTTATACAGAATGCGGATTGCATTCAGAATACAGATCACCGCCACACCGGTATCCGCAAACACAGCCATCCACATATTGGCCAGACCAAGCAGACCAAATACCATGACCAGTGCTTTGATCACCAGAGCAAATGCAACATTTTGTTTTGCAATTCTTCCCGTTGCTCTTGCAATCTTCAAAGACTGCGGGATTGCTTCCATAGAAGAGGTCATAAATACCACGTCTGCAGCTTCAATCGCTGCATCCGCTCCGCTTCCCATCGCAGCTCCCACATCTGCGCCTGCCAGAACCGGCGCATCATTGATTCCGTCTCCGACAAACATCACACTTCCCTGTTTCTGTCGGATCTTCTGTAATTCTGTTACCTTATCCTGAGGCAGAAGCTTTGCATGCACTTCATCAATTCCGATCTTCTCTGCCACTGCCTGCGCATTCTCTTTTGCATCTCCGGTCAGCATGACTGTCCGGATATTCTGCTGCTTCATGGCTGCCACTGCCTGCGATGCATCCTCTTTGACAGTATCTGAAATCACAAGATATCCTGCATAGACACCGTCTACTGCCAGTAATACTTCTGTTCCATACGCTTTCGGCTGATATGCAGACAGATCTACCTGATTCTGCTCCAAAAGCCTTCTGTTTCCACAAAGTACAGTTCCTTCTGAGAGTTCTGCTAAAATTCCATTTCCGGAAATTTCTTTTACCTGTTTTGCATGCTCAACAGAAAGTCTTCTCTCGTTTGCCGCTGCCATAATACTGACTGCGATCGGGTGAGAAGATGCTTCTTCACAGGATGCTGCTGTCTTTAGGAGTTCATCCTGACTGTATGATCCTGCCGGAACAATCTCCTGTACGACAAAATTTCCTTTTGTGATCGTTCCCGTCTTATCCATTACAACTGCTTTTACATTCTGAAGTGCCTCGATCGCAACTCCACCCTTAAACAGAATTCCTTTTTTAGAACCTGCTCCGATTCCTGAGAAAAATGCCAGCGGAACACTCAACACAAGCGCACATGGACAGCTGATTACCAGGAAGGTAATGGCTGTGTAGATCCAGTAGTTCCAGTCCCCGGTCAGGATCGACGGGATAATTGCTGTTGCCACCGCCAATGCTACCACGACCGGTGTGTATACTTTTGAAAATCTTGTAATAAAACGGTCGATCTTTGGCTTGCTGGCTGCTGCATTTTCTACCGAATTCAAAATCCTTGTAACCATGGAGTCTTCCAAAACCTTTTCTGCACGCATTTTCAGCACACCGGAAAGATTCACACATCCGGAAGTCACACTGCTGCCCGGTACAACGGCAACCGGAACCGGTTCCCCTGTTACCGGTGAAGTATCCAGACGGCTCTCCCCCTCCAGTACAACACCTTCCAGTGGAATCCGGTCTCCTGCACGGACCAGAAGCACATCTCCAACTTTTGCCTCCTCTGCCGGAATCTCCCGTATCGTTCCATCCTGCTCTACAAGATTCACAACCTCAGGACGCAGATCAACTGCCTCCATGATCTGACTTCTGCTTCTTGCAACTGCGATATCTTCAAATAACTCCCCTACACGATAGAAGAGCATTACACCCACTGCTTCTTTGTAATCTCCGATTACGATCGCTGCAATTGTAGCAACTCCCATCAGGAAATTCTCATCAAATACACGACCCTTTCCGATATTCTTTGCCGCAGTGATAAGAACATCCTTTCCAAGGATCAGATATCCTATGATCAGTTCGAAAAAGGAAATCCATCCATTCATCTCCTGTGTAGACAGACCCAGAACAAACAGAACAGCTCCGATTCCAATCTCCCACAGATCCTTTTTATTTTCTGAAAATCTGCCTTTTGCAGACTCCCTTTTTCCGGTTGATCCTCCGTCTCTTTTTCGCACAACCACTTCACTCTCAATGGATGCACAGATTTTCTGAAACTCCTCTAACAGCTCCGCATCCGTATTCGTCACAACCTGCAGTTGTTTTGTCGCGAAGGTAATTGCAGCAAACTCTACCTGCGGCAGTGCCTGAATCTTTTCTTCCATCTTAGACGCACAATGTGCACATCCCAGGTTTTCCAGAATATACACCTGCTTCTCTGCATGATCAAAGGTATGATCTGCCTCTTTGTGTTCCTCATGATGATGCTCGTGTCCACAGCCGCATGCATCTTCGTGATGGTGATTGTGTCCGCAGCCGCATGTGTCTTCGTGATGATGATCGTGCCCACATCCACATGATTCTTCATGGTGGTGATGATCATTTTTATGTCTTTCTTCTGTCAATACTTCTTTTGCCATGTCCTTTCCCTCCATATATAACATATGAACAACTGTTCATATGTTCATATAATCACAATGCAAGGAATTTGTCAAGGCATTCGACTAAAAAATATATAAAATTTAACCACTTTTGTTACTACGCTTCTTCAATTGCCAGGGAAAGTTTATTCCAACTCTCTTTTGCTTCTCTCACGTGGTATCTCCACGCAGGCCTTAAACTGATCACAGTCGATTTTAATATCAAACTCTCCGCCAAGCGCTTTTACATACGTACTTACGATCGCAAGTCCCAGTCCATTTCCCTCACTGGACCTCTGCTTATCCCCACGAAAAAACCGCTCGATAATCTCTTCCTTTGTAAAATCCATTGGATATCCTGCGGTGTTCGTGATCTCCAGACACAGATGATCTGAAGACTCTTTTTGATAAGTTTTCACAAACACTCTCGTATGCTTTGCCGAATACTTCAGCGCATTCTCAATCAGATTCTGGCAGATCCTGTAAAAATACATATTATCAGAAATGATTTCTGTATTTTCCTCTGTAAGCTGTTTTACGAACTGCAGCTCACTCTCTTTCACATGATCATCCATATCTGCAAAAATCTGTTCTACCAGACGATTCAGTTCAAACTTTTCCGGATGCAGTTCGATATTTCCGCTGCTTGCTTTTGCAAGAGAAAACAAGCTGTTTATCATTTCTTTTAATTTTTCTGCTCTTTCAGACAGCACATCCACATAATCTCTGACAAGGTCGCTCAATTCTTCCTTTTTAATGAGTTCAATATAACCCACCATGGAAGTCAGAGGCGTTTTCAGATCATGCGACACATTGGTGATCAGATCGATTCGAAGCTGGTCACTGCGTGAAACTTTTGCAAGGCTCTTTTTCTCGTTCTCCAGCGCTTCTGCAATCCGTTTTTGATTGATTTCCTCCAGTTTGCCCATCAGCACTTCTCGTTTCTTCTCATCAAACCGTCGGCGCACAAACTGCCACACCATATACTGGAGCAATGCTGTAAAAAGCATCACATAACCGGCAGCATAATTGTAATACCAGCTCCAGTACTCTCGAAATTTACTCTGCAGCACAAAGAAGATACCTGCTGCTGCAAATGCCAGAATACCAATCACTTGAAGAAGATGCTCCATTTTTTTCATTTCTGCTCTCCACTCCCGGTAATAAACATCTTCTTTTGGGATCCAGTTCTGATATTTTCGGTTCAGTCCCTTTTCTAACAGATATGCAGTCCCGCTTCCTAACAGAATATTCCCAAGTATCCCAAAATACAGGATTTTTTCTGTTGGATAATAGGTTCGATAAGCGATCAGGATATAAAAGGTAAAAATTCCACATCCTGCCAACATGACACTTACTAATACCTGCCACTGTTGCTTTAACAAACGTTTTCCTGTCTCAATTATATTTTTCCATTTTGTAGCCAATGCCCCACACCACCTTTACATATCTTGGCTTTTTTGTATCAATCTCAATCTTTTCCCGGATATGCCGAATATGCACCATCACTGTATTTTCCACTGTATAATTTGCCGATTCTTTCCATACATTTTCATAAATCTGTTCTGCTGAAAACACCTGCCCCAGATGTCCCATCAGCAATTCCAGTATCTTATATTCTGTAGCCGTCAGCCTGACTTCTTCCCCTTCCACAAGGATCAGACGCCGCTTTTTATCAAGTACAAGACCGCCGTTTACAAGCGTGTCACTGTCTGTTTTCGGCGCTGCGCCTCCCCACGCGTGATAACGCCTGAGATGTGCTTTCACACGGGCAATGAGTTCCGACGGATTATACGGCTTTTCCACGTAGTCATCTGCTCCCAGAACAAGACCTGACACCTTGTCACTCTCCTCCGTCTTCGCTGACAGAATAATAACCGGAATACGGTAGTTTTCCCTTAATTTCATCAGTGCAGATAATCCGTTCAGTTTCGGCATCATCACATCCAGCAGGATCAGATCGATCTGGTTTGTCTCCAGAGCTTTCAGCGCTTCCATCCCATCATAAGCCTTTACAACCTGATATCCTTCATATTTCAGTAATTCACTGATCGAATAGACAATTTCTTTATTGTCGTCCACAACAAGTATCGTTTCACCGTTCATGCTGCCCTCCTGTATTCCTTTACTCTATGTAAACTATAATATCGGCGGCTTAAAAAAAACTCAATGTAAATCTTAAATTTTTCTTACATTCCGGTTTGTTATGACGTAACAAAGCAGCGACTCAGATGAATCGCTGCTTTCCCTGTTTACGACGATCTGTTTTCAGACAGTCTCTCGTACATTTTCTCTATTTTTCTCCCCTGCGTCTTGCAAGTTCCTTACTGTTTTCTTCTACTCGCTTTTTATTCAGCGGATATAGAAAAATCAATGCAAGTGCCACTGCTGTGAGCCCGATGATCGGCACAATACAGGAAATTTTGAAAATTCCTTCTGTCACTACAGGATCGAATGCTGTTGCCTGCGAATATCCGATCAGGGAAAGAAGACCTCCCACCATTCCGGACGAAAATGCCTGTCCCAGCTTTCTTGCAAAGGAATACACGGAATAAATCGTACCATCTTCCCGCACTCCGTTTTTCACTTCCGCATCATCAATCACGTCTGTGATCATTGCCCAGATTACCATGTTAAACAATCCAAGTCCGATAAATGCAAGAACATAAAATGCAATGTAGACCCACACATTATCCGGATGAATGATCAGACACAAAAGATAACTGACCGCACCGATCAGACATGCTGCAGCAGAGAGTTCTTTCTTTCCAAATCTGGCTGCCAGTTTTCCAGCCAGAGGCGCACAGATTACAAGCACCGCAATGTTGCTCAAAAGAGAAACTGCAGACTGTGCTCCCGCACTTCTGTAATAGTTCGGAAATACATATCCTGCCATCCCCTGCATTCCAAGCATTGCAAGGAGCAGAAGCAGTGCTGCCACAATAATTCCAACCAGCGCCCGGTTTGTAATCAGATTCTTTCCCAGTGCCGCCAGATCAAATTTCTGATTATTTGCCGGAACCGGAACACGCTCCCTGACCAGTTTGAAACAAAGCACATAACAGATGACTGCACATACAGAAAAAATCCCTGCAATAATCGTCATACGGCTTCCGGAAAGTACTGGATTGCCATCTACAGTCACATAAGCAACAAGAGGGGTTCCCGCTCCAATCACCAGACTTGCCAGCGTGGATCCAATCGTACGCCATGTTGAGAGCGATGCTCTGTCATTTGGCTCCGCTGAAATAGCGGAAGCCATAGAACCGTACGGAATATTGATTGCTGTGTAAAAGACAGAGCCCCATAGAAGGTATGTGATCACCATCCACGCCACCTTAAATCCATAGGACATATCTGCAAATCCTGCCTGAAAGATCAGAAAACTTGCAATTGCTACCGGACCGCACATACGCTTGATCCATGGACGGAATTTTCCATCCTTTGTAGGTTTGGAACGATCGACGATCTGCCCCATTGTCACATCTGAAAACGCATCCACAAACCGCGCCGCCATCATCAGCATACCTACGACCCCAGCGGAAAGTCCCATCACATCTGTGTAAAATTTCATCATAAACGTCGAGGACAAAATGAAGGTAAAATCATTTCCGAAGTCCCCAAACATATATCCTAATTTATCTTTCATTCCAAATGCAGGAACTGAAGATTGATTTGTTTTTGCCATGGCATTCTTCTCCTTCCAGATTGTTATGCTTTTTTAATCTGAATCAATTTCGCATTGACACTTTCCACAAATCCCTCCGGCGCCAGATCACCAGCCATCTCACTGAGTCTTTCAAAAGACATACTCTTCATCATATCCCACATGCCTTCACCTGGAGCAACCACCATATTCATAGTCAGTTTTACGGCTTTTGCTGCAATTTCAATAGCTTCCGGGCATTTTGCCAGTTCTTCCATTGTATCTTTGATACTGTATCTTCCCTCCGGGAATTCCATCGGCGCTTTTAAATCCATATCTCCGACTGTCTGGAACCAGTTGGCAACACCCTCAGCACGTTCATTCACTTCCGGAAGTACATAGATTTCCGGTTCTTTTTCTACTTTTTCCAGTGTCATCGTATCCTGAACCTCACCTGCCTGTGCTGTGATGATATTAAATCCGTCTTTTAATGCCACTGTAAATACAAACACTTTGTCTGCGGAAAGTTCTTCTACTTTTTCTCCATTCAGGAATAGTATAACAGACGGCTGGTTGGAATATACACGAATCTGTGTCATTTCTCCCGCACGCTGTGCATACCGTTTTCCGCAGAGATGTACCATCGGTTTTTTATTCCAGTATGCCTGATAAATATAGTAGCTGTCTTTTTTCACTTTTCTGTCAATGGTCATAAGACCTTTATTGTTTCGTCCTGCTACGCCGCCTTCGTTTCTGGCTGCACATCCGAAATCAAACATGTTCCAGACATGGCTGGACCAGATCCATGGACGTTCTTCCAGCATTTTTGCCATATGCTCATGGTACAGCGCCTGATATTCCTCACTGTAGTCCTTGCATGCCGGGTTCGGACCGTGATACGTGATGATTCCTTCACATCCATACTCCGACAATCCAAGGCAGATTTCCGGATGAATTTTATGGAAGTTGTCCATCCACGGACCATTGTCTTCCATTTTCCCGCCATACCATCCGAAATAATGGTTGTAGCTTTCCACATCTGTAATCCCATGCATTGGTCCTTCGATCGGTGTCATGGACACATGCGCGATCGTCGTCAGACGGGTTGGATCCATTTCTTTCGCAAGAGCATTCAGTTCTTTGTGATTTTCCACTAACTGTTCTGAAATTCCTCCGATCAGAATCTCATTGGAAATACCCCAGAAACAAATTGACGGATGATTGTAATTCTGAATGATCAGCTCTTTCAACTGGATGATACAGTTCTGATGTGCATCCGGATCCTGGTTCATCACGCTGATAAACGGAATCTCTGCCCACACTACAAATCCCATCTCATCGCAGGCATCATAAAAATCCTGAGAATGCTGATAATGTGCCAGACGAATCGTGTTTGCCCCCAGCTCCTTGATGAGCCTTGCATCTTCGTAATGATCCTCTTTTGTAAGAGCATTTCCTTTATAGAGCATATCCTGATGGCGGCTCACTCCGCGCAGCGGAGTTTCTGCCCCATTGATGATAAAGCCTTTGTTCGGATCACAGGAAAAACTGCGCACACCCACACGTGCGGAAATCTCATCATACGTTTCATTTCTTCTCTGCAGCTTCGCAGTTACTGTATACAGGTACGGAGCATCAATCTCCCAGAGTTTTGCATCCGGAACATACACTGTTACTGTAGTTTCATCAGCCGGGCGGCAGGCACTTGCCACTTCATTTCCCTCTGCATCACAGATAGCGTACAATACGGTAAAGTTTTCATCTGTCTCTTTCACATAAGAAACAATCTCAAATGCAGCGCCTCCACATTCACACGGTTTTGGTGTTACCTGAATTTCCGGTCCTCCGTAATACTCCAGATCAAAATGCGCATCCGGAACACTGATCAAATTTACCCCTCTGTACAGCCCGCCATAAAATGTAAAGTCTGCAGACTGCGGATACACACTGTCTTTCATTTCATTGCTGCATGCAATGACCAGAAGATTGTCCCCTTTTTCGTGACACACATCTGTAATGTCCGCACGGAATGTAGAATATCCGCCTTCGTGATATGTCACTTCTTTTCCATTTACATACACGGTTGCCTGCTGACCTGCTGCCAGAATTTCTACATAGACCTTTCCGCCTCCCAGGGGCTGTTTTGGTGTTTCAAATGTTTTCGCATACCAGTAAGTACCTCTGTCATAACTACCGTTCCCATCATGTCCGTCTACTGCATTCCATGTATGCGGAAGATCCACCTTATGCCAGTCTGTCGGCATTTCTCCCGGAAGCCCTGCATTCTCCTGAATAAATGCCCAGTTTTTGTTTAAACTTATCACATTACGCATAACCATTCTCCTTTGTTTTCCATTTTTCTTAGCTTTTTCACATATTTGTTGTATGATTATTGTATGTAAGTTTTGAGAAAAATAACAGTGATGATTTTTGTAGTTTTTTGCACAATTTTCAGATTTAAAAAGGAGACTTTATGAAATACGAAGAATTGATCGATTTTACACAAAAGATACTGGAGGCAAATTATCTCCCGGTTTATCGCTTTGAACTGCCCTGTGAGGATCTGGATCATCTGGATCAGGGACTGCGCCGCCATATTCTGGGCGTAAAAAATACTTCCAGATTTTTCAATGATCTGTTTGAAAAACTAAAACCGGGAAAAATTTATTTCAATACAGACCTGTTCCAGTGTACCTTTGTCTTTCTGCTGCTTCCCGGCACAAAAACAGTATTTTACTGCGGTCCTGTCGTATTTGAAAAGATACAGGGAAACCGCTTTGAAGAATTGTTTTCAAGCCTTCCTTTGAAAGATACTTATCATGACTCGATTCAGGCCTATTATCAGAAACTTCCTTTTTTAGGCTCCTATGCCATGTTCGAAAGCCTGTTTCTGGAATTCGGAAAAAAGCTCTATGGGGATTCCTGTGAAGTCGTCTATTCCAATACTGATTTTTTTGATCATTGGAATAACGCCTATAAGAATTGTCTGCGGGATGAAGAACATCCGTTTTCAAATATTGATGTGATTGAAAAGCGATATGAAGCAGAAAATATGCTGATCAATGCTGTCACTTCCGGCAGAGAAAGCCAGGCTCTGGAAATAACTTCAAAATTTGAATCCTGGCTTCTTCCACAACGAATCAGCAATAATTTAAGAGATATGAAAAATTATACCATCACACTGAACACATTACTTCGAAAAGCAGCCGAACAGGCTGGTGTACATCCGATCCATATTGACGCCTATTCCAACTGCAATGTAACCATGTTGGAAAGTCTGACTTCCGCAATTCAATGCCTGCGTGCACAACAGACCATCGCACTCGGATACTGCCGGATCGTCAAAGAACACCAGCACAAGATTCATTCCTCGATCATCCGGAAAGTTGTCGCCTACCTGGAAACGGATCTGTCTGCCAATCTGACTCTGAACACGCTGGCACAGTATCTTGGTGTCAATGCAAGTTATCTGTCCACATTGTTCACCAAAGAAATGGGAACTTCTCTGACAGACTATGTCAATCATTACCGCATCGACCATGCCAAAACACTGCTTGCCAATACCGATGTTCCGATCAAAGATATCGCACTGCGCTGCGGAATCGGAGACGTCCACTACTTTACCCGACTGTTCAAGCGAATCAGTGGCATGAGTCCAAAAGCGTGGCGGGAATCTGCCTCTGGTCTGCACAGAGAGGGGAAGAAAAAATTATAGATTCCAAAATGAGAAGATGTTTGTTTTACAGAAGATACGCGTATCCTTTTTGAGAAATTAAAGAAATTGTTTTAAATACACCATATCCACCAACTGTTTTCCACACTCTATGATCGGATGGTCGTAGTTATCCACAAAAAATCCGGGGATCCGATGTGATTGTGTGAATCCGCATCTCTCATAAAAAGGCAGGGTTGCCGGGCTGTCCCCGGTCCCCACCTGCAGAATTGCTTTCTTTCCTCTGTATTTTTCACAGAGAAACTGGATCATTTTTCTGCCATATCCTCTACGCTGGCATTGCGGTTTCACAGCCAGGTTTTTCAATTCCAAAATCTGGTCATTTTCTTGGGTAACAACGCAGACAGCCCGGACCTCACCTGCATCATACAAGACATACATCTCACCTCGCTCAAGATAGCGATCGATCATACTTTCCTGTTCATCGGCAAGAAGCAAAAGCTCCAGATATTCTTTTTTGTTTTCATTTATCTCACGGATCTCCATTTTTGCTTCTCCCAGATCAGCACTCTGTTCCGAATACTTCAATCTGAGTCAGCGCCGGGAACGGTGACGGATCATCTGCTTTGATCAGATCCTTCAATACGAGCCAGCTGATCTTCTTCTCTGAAAATGTAAATTCCTGTGCTCCGTCTGTTTTTTCCAGATCCAGCACCATGCTGCTTCCATCTGAAAATTCTACGGTCCCTTTTACCCACCAGTTGTCATGCGGAAAATCTGCTCTTATATGAAGCACAATCCGGTCTGTGCTGATTTCACGACCAAATTCCAGTTTTATCTCGGCATCGTCTCTCTGATTGATCCCCCAGGAAGCAAACGGCCATTTTCCGTGATCGTGATTTGCCGTCACTCCGTCAATTGCATTCTTTGCTGCAAATACTGCCTCTCCTCTTGTCTCTACATTGGCAGATGCATGCGGATAACAGTTCACATCTCCATGCTGATCGTTGACATTTTCTGCCAGATTGCGATAAATATTGATCTCATAAGGTCTTGCCTTGCGAAGGCAAAGCAACTGTTTTTCTCCAGTAAATGCCTTTGGTGAAAGATTGAACTTCTTTTCTTCAAACGGAATCTCATAAGTCTGATCGCCTGTCAGATACACCAGTGATTTTCCAAGCACATCATCCACCTGCATCCAATAATGTCCTGTCTCTCCACCAATTTCAAATACAATGGTGTCGCCCTCCTGATACTCTCTTCTCAGCGTCAGGTTCACTTCCTCCTGCCCACCATTTTCTGCAACAATATTTTTTTCTGCATCTAATACTTTGATCTGTATCATTCTATAATATCCTCCTGCTACAGCGTACTGTCTCTCCAGCGCACTGCATTTTTTATAATTACTTTTTTATTCGAAATACTGTTTTTACTCTCGATCATTTCAATCAGTTTTCGGGAGGCAATCTGACCTTCCTGATAAGCAGGGATCATGATTGCTGAGATTTCCGGTACTGCGATCTTTGTCCATCCGGTCACATCAAATCCGATCAGCCCCAGACGCTCTGGAAACAATGACTGAAAATCCGGAAATAACTTAATCCCAAGATACACTTTTCGAAGCGCCTCCACATCTGAAGCATACACCAGTGTTTTCTTATACTCGCTGATATTCTGTTCCAGATAATCATGAATCTCTTCTCTTGTTGTCTCCGCTTCTATAAAATAGGTCTTAAATGAAACTCCGGCATCGTTTGCCGCATCCTTGAAGCCTCGCAGGTTATCCATTCCGGTATACTCCGATTCATTGGCATCCGAAACAACCAGAAGCTGATCATATCCTCTCTCAATGCATTGACTGATTGCATCATATACGCATTGATAATTGTCTCCCAAAACTCTTACTCCCTGTGAATCATAAGGTGGAATATCCAGATATACGACCTTTTTATTCTTTTTTTCCAATTCCATTGCCAAAATTCCAAACCTGTATGTTGCCTGTATGATAAAACCGGACACTCCCATTTTCAGCATATGCTCAACATATTCTTTTTCTTTGGCAAATGACATCTCGTTACTTCCCACGATCACCTGATATCCGGCCTCATGTGCTTCTTCTTCAATTCCTTTCAGTGCCTTTGCCGCAAATGGTTTGGACACATCTCCAAGAATCACGCCGATACAGTCATCGCTTGCCTTTACTGTTCTGGTCGCAGCGCTTGGCGTGTAACCGGTCTCTTCAATGACCTGCTGGATCTTTTTCTGTGTCTCATCTGACATTTTATTCGTTTTTCCGTTCAAATAAAAAGAAATCGTTGTCTTCGAAACTCCTACCATTTCTGCAATTTCATTAATGGTCAGTTTTTTCATCTTGTTTCCCACCTTATTTTCGTTCTACGCCCGGAAGCGGAGTACTTCAAACCCTTCTTCTGTTTTCTTCAATATAACTACTTTACCATAAAAGCCACAATTCTGGTATAGGAAAACTTTCCGACCACGGTAATTTTCATGCGTACGCATAATAACCACATAGGACAGTTCACCTGAAATCCACACTTCCTTTGCCACCACAGATGTAGCCACCTGTTTCCCTTCTGCCTGTATGATCACCGTATCTTTTAATTCTGCATTCTCCGGGTGCATCCATGCTGTACATACTCCTTCATTTTCCCAGTTGGTTTTTGCCTGAAAAACTGTATGCTCCTCATTTTCGTTATAAATTCTGGACAAAATCTCCTGCCTTTGCTCCAAAGGATACTCTGCTCCAAGGATCAGCCTGACATCTTCATTTTCAAGAAGAACTTCCCGCTCTTTTTGTTCCTTTACAATCACCTCCGGTGCCAGATGGAAATACATGGTACTTTCCTGCGTTCCCGCCATACGAAGGTCATCACTGAGCAGCCAGATTCCCTCCGGAAAGATTAGAATCCTTCTGCAGCAGTATGCAGGCTCTTTTTGTTTATTTTGCATCACATACGGCATCTCTGCATAGTGGATCCCCTCAATCGTTTTGCAGTAATTGTTCAGACTGTCTGCAAAATATGCGTAACTCCAGGAACCGTCCGGCACTCCCATCGGACAGCCTTTAATCACAGAAACATTATGTGCCTCCGGAGATTTCAAACGGTTTCTCAGTTCTCCTTCTATATAAGAATATCGGCCGCTGTCTGTCAGAAACGCTTTTCCTTTGTAATAATTACATATATGTGTCAATTCCGAATGTCCATGGGAGCTTCCAAGCGGCCCATTATGAAGATACGTATAGTTGCTGTCTATCTCCCAACCGCTTCTGTAATAAAAGTTTCCGCTGTCTGTATAAAGACCGTTCAATGTTTCCGGCTGTTTTGATTTCAGTTTCAGATACTGCTCTTTCTGCTCCATTCCAAAACACCATATGCTCTCCAGATCCGGCTCCTCATATCCCGCATATTTAAATGCGCTCTCTTCAAACAGCATGGCGCCTCTTGTCATCACATCCCGGATGTCCGTCACATCACTGTCTCCCTGCGCAATCTGAAAATGATCCGGCCCCGCCGCATGCATCACATAATCGTACATTCCATACAGGATTTCCTCAATTCTTTTCGAAGTCTCCACACCCGCTCTTTTTCTGAACACCAGCATTGTCGTTACGGAATTAAGCACTTCAATATGGTACATCATGGACTGCTCCCAATGAGAGCCGTCCCCATAAATCTGAGATTCCAGCTGATAAAGCAGCTCATCCTTTGCCCACTCTGCGATCCGTTTCATCTCTTCCAGACAGAAACATTCTCCAAACCATGCCGCATTCTGCAGAATCGAAGTCGTCTGTAAAACACCCCAGTTGCTCTGCCGGTATTTCGGCACATAGCTTTGGTACAGATATAAAAACTGCTGTTCCATACTTTCTAAAATTTCAAACAGTTCCTCTTCTTTGATGTGCTCCTTGGCAAGAAGATGCAGAAGCAATGGTGTCCAGGATGCGCACCGGATTCCGGTGTCGATCGTCCTTGTCATCAGAGAGCCGAATGTTTCCTTCGTGTTTTGCCTTACCCAGTGCAGAATATACTGCTTCATCCCTTCCACATACCGCTCCTGTCCGGTGTACCAGTATGCCATAAGCATTTTTTTCAGATACTCTTGCCTGTTGAGCATATATATCCATTCCGGATCTCCGTTCGGGCAGGCATCCCAGGAAAACGGTGAAACTTCATATACCGTACTGCATGGCTCCATATCCCAACGGTCACAAAAGCAAAATTTTTGTTCCATCAGCCAGTCTGCCTGGCGCAGAATTTCTTCCATTTCTCCTTTGTGTACACTCCGCTTTACTTCTTTTTCATGATATGCTTTTGCATATTCCTTCGCTCTATTTTTTAATTGTTCTATCTGTGAACCCATATCTATATCTCCCGTTTCGTAAAACCAGTTATGGGATGTTTATTTCCGCTAAACATCCCACATCCTCAATACATTTTCTATTTTATCCAAGTATACCGATCACAGAAAGAAGGATTCCCACGATAATCGTAAAGATAACCAGTTTGTATGTACTCCATTTTTTCTTTTTGATCAGATAGAACATCAAGCCGGTATACAATACAGCAAGCATATTAGGAAGCATCGCATCCAACATCTCCTGCAGAGAAATGATTTTCTCTTCTGTCTCCGAAACCTGTGCCACATACTGCAGCTTCGTAGAAATCTTCACAAAATTAACTGCCAGACCGGAGATTACCGTAACACCGATCATTCCTGCGATTGTGGAAATCTGTTCCATATAGCTGCTCAGCTTTTCAATGATACTTGCCCCAAGCTTATGTCCCCAGTTACCCATCAATAATTTGATGATCAGAAGCGTGATATTCATTCCAAGGAAGAAAATCGCCGGTCCCAGGATCAGTCCATCCTGTGCAAGCGACGCACCGATTGTCGCAAACAGCGGTGCCAGACAGAACTGAGACAATGAATCTCCGATTCCTGCCATTGGTCCCATCAATGCCATTTTAATGGATTTTACTTCTTTTGCATTGGCTCCGCCATCAAGCATCGCAAGATGAAGGTTTCCGATGAATGGTACCATACTTGGGTTTGTATTGAAGAATTCCACATTTTCTTTCAGTGCATCTCTTAACTGATCATCATCGTCATAAATCTTGCGCAGTCCCGGATACAGCATGTTGGCATATCCAAGTCCCTGATAGTTACTGTAGTTCATACCATTCTGAAGGAAGTATGCTCTCAGCGATGCTCTTGTATAATCTTTTTTCTGTAATTTATTAGATGCCATCTTCAAATTCAACCTCCACTTCTTCTGTTTCTGTACCTGATTTGTTTCCTTTTCCTGTATAGAAATGAACCAAAAGTGCAACTGTTGTTCCAAGGATCGCAACACCGATGATCGGCAGCTTAAAGTATGCGATCGCACAATATCCAAGCAGTACAAATGGGATCAGTTCTTTCTTTGCCATTACATTTAAGATCATGGCAAATCCAATTGCCGGAAGCATTGCTCCTGCTACACTCAGCCCCGTATTCAGCCATGTTGGAATCAGACTGATCACTTTCTCCAGACCTTCTGCACTCATTGCACCTGCAAATCCGATCACAAAGCCAAGCACGAGGAAAACCCAAACGGTGAGATTGCAGCAGAGTCTGAATTTTTTAAACTGTTTGTTTTCCAGCGCTTTTGTCGCTGTGGCGCTGACACCTGCCATTGCTGTGTAAACAAGTGTGATTACAAACTGGAATGCAACCGCAAACGGGAACGATAATGCAAGGGCTGTCGCAACATCTACTCCTGCGCCTTTCATTGTGATCGCCATAATACTTCCTATGATTCCAGGCCCCATCGGGTTCGGCGGTACACTTCCTCCCTGAGATACTCCGAATCCCATAAATGCCAGCTCTCCGACTGCCCCCATTGCCAGTCCTGTCGGCAGATCTCCTAAAATCAAACCTACTCCGGTAGCCATGATCAGACAACGGTTCGTGTAAATTCCCAAAAGCATACCACTAAGGCAGACACCTGTCCAAAGTCCGATCAAAACGGCCTGTACAATTGTAATTTCCATTTCTCTTCCTCCTTATAGATATTCGTTCCTATAAATATTTTGTAATATCAACATTGGATGCTGTATCCGCACCCGTTGGTGTTGATTTTGTATTGAATGTAACGTTGTATTTCTCTTTCAGAGTTCGGAGCGCATCCCTGTCTTCTTCCCCAAGTGCAATGTATGGGCTGATCTCCTGTTTTCCCGGTGCTCTGTGGATATTTCCCACATTGATCTCTGTCACCGGAACACCTCCCTCTACCAGCTTCAGTGCATCTTCTGCCGACTTACAGATGATGAACATGACCTGTTTCGGAGAAGCCTTATAAATCACATCACAGGTATGCTGAACTGTGAAAAATCTCATTGCAATCGTTTTCGGAATTACTGTTTTCATCAGTGTCTGCTGAATCGGATCATTTGCCGCCTCGTCATTCGCAACGATCACAGTGTTGACTCCTAATGTTTTGATCCAGAGCTGTCCCTGTCCGTGGACAAGACGCTCATCAATACGCAGCGCTGCGATATTTGGTTTGTCTGTCATCTTTCTTTTCCTCCCATAAATAAAAATCGGTATTTTACCACCATACCTTCCAGTCTTTCAAAAACCGTACCAGAGCTTCTACATAATAATAGTCTCCCCAGATATTTCCTACATCGATCCCTTTGCCGGAATGCCAGGAATAGACTCCATGTAAAAGAAGCGCCTCTCCCGGTTTATGAGAATGGTTGGCATAATTTTCAATCAGCGAACGCAGGATCGTATGCATTGCATACTTATAAACCTCCTTATCCTCATCTGTCTCCGGCAGATATTTACACATCTCCTGCATTCCGCATACTGCGACTGCCGCTGCCGAAGAATCCCTGGACTGTCCGGAACCGTCTCCGAAAATCAAATCCCAGTAGCATACATTATCCTGTGGAAGTCGGTTGAGGAAATAATTTGTCATTCCCTTGAACAGATCAAACGCTTCCCCAATATTGGAATTTCTGTAGTTCAATGCGATTCCGTAGATTCCCCACGCCTGACCTCTTGCCCATGCCGAATCATCAGAATATCCCTGACGTGTGACTCCTTTAACAGGTTCTCCTGTCTCCGGATCAAAATAAAATGTGTGATAAGCGGATGCATCATCCCTCACTACATTGTTACAGGAGGTAATAAAATGTTCTCTTGCCGCCTTTTCATACCGCTCATCCCCTGTCACTCTGCTCTTCCAGTATAACAGTGGAATGTTCAGCATACAGTCAATGATCAGACGGTAGTCCTTCGGATCTCCTACATTTCCCCATGCCTGAATGAAATGTCCGTTTTCCCGGTAACGCTCCATCAGAATATCCGCTGCCTGAAGCGCTGCCTGCTTTCCTTCCTCGGACTGGCAGAGCTGATATGCTGCCACACAGGATGGAGAGTACAGAAATCCAAGATCATGATGGTTCAGATCGATCCGTTTTTCTACACGTTCTTTAAACGATCTTACATCTGCCATTCCGAGTTCTTTAAAACATTCCTCCCTGCTCCAGTCATACATCAGCCAGATTAGTCCTGTCCAGAATCCCGTCGTCCACTCTACATTTTCTGTAATCGGGTACATTCCGTCCCGTTCTGATGGAAACGGCTCAGAATTATAGGCTGCTGAAAACGGAAACTTTCCATTCAGATACTCCATGTTTCTTTTTACAGAAGCCTTTGCCTCTTCCAGCGCATATTCTACCTCTTTGCGTGTTAACAGTTTACCGTACAAAAACTCTTCTCGTTTTTTAATCTCTTCAATATTTATCTTCTTAATCATGATTTCCCTCTTTGCGATCAGACACCGTCTTCAAATATCATCTCATCATCATTTCCAAGACTGTCAAAGTCCTCCACACCATCTTTTGCGCTCTGCCTGATAATTTCTGCCAGTTCTTCCAATCCCATCAGCTCTCTAGAAAAGATTGCTTCCACTGCCATAGCCAGGTTCGTTCCTGCCAGCACTTTGATACTTTTTCCACTCTCTGTTTTGATGCCGGATGCCACATTAAACGGGGTTCCTCCCAACAGATCTGTCATGACCAGGATCTCAGAAGTCCCCAGCGCCTCCATCTGCTCTTCTAACTTCTGTTTTAATTCCTGTGAGGACATTCCCTTCACAAAATCTACCGCCTTTATATGCTCAGGATTTCCTGCAATGAGGCTTACTGCGCTCATGATCCCTGTCGGAAAATTTCCATGTCCCGCAACGATAATTCCTATCATTTGCCTTTCTCCTTTTCCTTCCTCTTTCTTCTGTCTTACTCATCTCGCTTTTAGTAACCGGTTAACTATAACTTGATTATAAACCAGTTTTACCTAAAGTCAAATGTTTCTTGTACACTTTTCTTGTTTTTGTAATTTATTAACGAATTGCAGATCTATTTTTTGTATATTATGCATACAAAAACAGGTCTGTAAACCCGCTTCGTAAATATTATATATAGTTTACTATTTATCTCAGTTTACCAAAATACATTTTCAATTTTAGTAAACTATTTTTTATGTTTACTAATCATTTTCTTTTTTCCGATACTCTCTCGGCGTACACTTATAAAACCGTTTGAATATCTAAAAAATCCAACTGTTCCTACCAAAAGTAATCATACTGCTGGGACAAGACGTGATATTATCAGGCATCATATTGTTGCTATTACCGATTGGAGAAGTAACTGTCTTTTTAGAACTGCTTTTGATCCTGATTCTTATGTTCCTAATGCACGAAAAAATCTTAAAGCAGCCTCAAAAAAAACAGCCGTAGCTGCCACTTTTCATGGCAGCCACGGCTGTTTTTCTATCACGATTCTTTTCCCAAAATATGCTCTACGATATCTTCCTGCTTCTTCTCCTGTTCCTGATTCTCCTTTACCAGCTCAACAGGTACCGGCGTATTCTCCACTTCCAGACATGCCTGTATTGCCTCATTCAGAGAGAGCATCTTATCATCCAGCTCGGACACCATCTGCGCACACTCATATAATCCGGTGCGTCACCTTCAAACTTATAATAGATCTTGTGCTCAAGACTGGCCCAGAAATCCATCGCAATGGTGCGGATCTGAATCTCTACCTTGGTATCTACCACACTGTCCGACAGAAAGATCGGCACGGAAACCAGCATATGGTAACTCTTATATCCGCTCTCTTTCGGCTTTTTGATGTAATCCTTAATTGCCAGCACTTTTAAGTCACTTTGATTCCCGATCATCTCCGCCAGGCGGTAAATATCGGAAGTAAATGAACAGATCAGCCGTACGCCTGCAATGTCATTGATATAGCGGAGCATATTCTCAATTGAAGTCTCATAGCCGTATCGTTTGAGCTTTTTTACGATACTCTCCGGCGTCTTGATCCTTGTCTTGATATGCTCAATCGGGTTATATTTATGTACGTGCTGAAACTCATCATTGAGGATTTCCAGCTTCGTCCCTACCTCTTTCATTGCTGCATTATATAAGAAAATGACGGTCTTCCAACTGTCCACGTCTTCATAATTCTTGATCGCGTCTTCCATCTGGTGTTCTCCTCTCAACTTGGAAAATCTCCCTTCTCACTTAGTCTCTATTAGTATACCATATTTGGCTCTTACTGTCATAAACTTCATGTTTTTTTAAGAAAGAAAACTTTTCCTATCAGAGAATACTAACTTCCGTTTTTTATTTTGTTTCCAGAAGATCCTGGAAGCGCGTCATTGCCTCTACTGTATTCTCGTAAGTACCAAATGAAGTCAGACGGAAATAGCGTTTTCCATTCTCTCCAAATCCGGCTCCGGGCGTTCCGACTACCTGGATCTCATGCAGCAGATAGTCAAAAAACGTCCAGGAATCCATGTCCTTCGGGCATTCAAACCAGACATACGGGGAATGTACCCCTCCATAAAACCGGATGCCAAGATCTGAAAGTGTATCTGTAATGACACGCGCATTCTCCCTGTAGTATTCCAGATTCTCCTGACACTGATGGATACCTTCCTCACTGAACACTGCCGCTGCCGCTTTCTGTACAATATAGGAAGTACCATTGTATTTTGTGCACTGACGTCTGTTCCACATGGCATTCAGTGACATCTCTTCTCCTGCGGACGCTGTAAATACCAGTTCCTGCGGAACGATCGTATATCCACATCTGGTTCCGGTAAATCCCGCTGTTTTGGAAAGTGAACAGAACTCAATCGCGCACTGTTTTGCCCCTTCTACGGCATAGATACTTCTCGGAAGTTCCGGATCAGACACAAACGCCTCATAAGCCGCATCAAAAAGGATCACTGCCTGATTCTTCAGCGCATAATCCACCCACTCTTTTAACTGGCTTTTGTTATAGCATGCGCCGGTCGGATTGTTTGGCGAACAGATATAAATGATATCCGCATGCTGATCCCAGTCCGGCATCGGAAGGAAGTCATTGTCTGCATTTCCCTCAATATACTCCACTTTATTTCCGCACATAACATTGGAGTCCACATAGACAGGATAAACCGGTGTCGGGATCAGGATCACATTGTCGTGTGCAAACAGATCCGTGATATTTCCTGTAAGATTCGATGCATGTGTCACAATGACTGCTTTTGTATTTTCTTTTATCAGTGCTGGAAGCTTGTCGTAGTCTAATATTCCCTGTTCATCTGCAGATAAAAAGCTTACTTCTACTCCCTGCTTTTGCAGGCGATAAAGTGGACGCAGCACCGAATTATGTTCACACACTGTTGTAATCACATGATCGCCTTTTTGAAACAACCCTAAAATCGCTGTATTTAAGGCTTCGGTGGCATTTGATGTAAATGCAATGCCATCAGCACTCTCTGCGTTAAAAAGCTGTGCTAACTGCTCTCTAACCTGATAAACGCATCTTCCTGCCTGCAGCGTGGCATCATGCGCACCACGCCCAGGATTGCCCATCGTATGTAGGGCTCTAATCATTTCTTCTTCTACTTCTTTTGGCTTTTGCAGAGAAGTTGCTGCATTATCCAGATAAATCATGGTTTTATAATCCTATCTGCTTTGCTCATTCGCTCTGCTATATCATACATATTTGTAACGTCTCCAACCTGGAGCTTTTCTGTCAATCCATAAAAATTCAGGCATGTACCGCATGTGCGAATCTCTACGCCCTGTGCTTCTAGGCTTTTAAGATCTTCTAATGATTCTGAGCCCTCACACGTTAAAAATGCACCGCCATTATAAAAAAGTATCTGATCCGGCAGCTCATCCTGCTGTGTCAGCGCATAAATAAAGCCCTTTAATAATGTTGCTCCCAACTGCTCATTTGGACCTCCCATAGTTTTAGAAGAAATAACAACAAGACTAGTCTTCTTTGCCGGTGCA
>OLRX01000960.1_pt1 | contig 23236 bp, 22 predicted proteins | sample 1672991 | NCBI WGS metagenome assembly OLRX01 (sample SAMEA3136744, study PRJEB25190) | human gut metagenome | biome: human gut; feature: human-associated habitat; material: faeces | place: Austria | collected 2013
CGGAGAAATTCTTGTTCTTTCAAACCAGGCCCATCGCCCGCAGCAGGTAGAGCCACCCTGTGAAGGTAAAGGCACTGCATACCGTGGTCATCATCACGGTCCCCGCGGAGAGAACGCCCTCATGCCCCATGCTGCGGGCCATGACGAAGCTGCTGACGGTGGTGGGGCTGGCCAGCATGGCCAGGGCGGCCACCAGCTTGTCGTCCCGTACTCCCATGGCCACGGCGATGGGGAGAAAGAGGGCGGCCAGAAGCACCAGCTTCACGGCGGTGGCGGCGAAGGCGGGCTTCCAGCGGCCCAGGGCCTTCTTCAGATCGAAGGAGGCGCCCAGGGCCATGAGGCCCAGGGGGGTGGCGGTAGCGGAGAGGCTGGACACCGTCTTTTGCAGAATCTGAGGCTGGGGGATGTCCAGCAGCGTCCACACCAGACCGGCGGCGATACCCAGGATGATGGGGTTCGTGACAATACCCTTGAGGGCTTTCTTTAACGCGGCCCGGTTGAGGCCGCTCTGCTGGGGACTGGTGAGGGAGAGCACCGTCACCGCTACCACGTTGTAGAGGGGGACCGCGCCGATGATTACCAGGCTGGCCGCCCCAGCGGTGCCGTAGAGATTCTCCAGAAAGGCGGCCCCAAGCAGAGCGATGCTGCTGCGGTAGCCCACCTGGATGAATTCCCCCCGCAGGGGGCGCTCCCGGCAGAACAAGCTGAGGGCTGCGGTCAGAAGGATGGAGCCCAGGGTGGCCAGAAAGCAGAAGAGCACAAAGGGGCCGTCCCACACGGTGAAGAAGTCGGATTCCACCAGATCCTTGAAGAGCATGACCGGCAGCCCCACCTTGAAGACGAAATCGTTGAGCTTGTCCGCAAAGGCCTGGCTGAAAAAGCCCAGCCTGCGGAACACCAGACCCAGCAGCATCAGCAGAAAGATGGGGGCGGTGGCGTTGAGGCAGTAGGCCAGATTCTCCAGCATGGAATTCTCCTCCCGGCATGGTCGTTTTCTCTATTATAGACGCATTGTTCCGGCAGTGCAAGAAAGTTACCGGCAGGTAAGCGGGCATAGGACGGGCCGGGCGGCACATAGAGTGTGCCGAAGGGGGAGTGTGCCATGGAGTGCCGGGTTTCGGAGCTGCGGTATAAGGAGATTATCAATGTGTCCGACGGCAGCCGCTACGGCTGGGTGGGGGATGTGGAGGTGGATCTGGAGAGCGGGCAGGTCCGGGCGCTGGTGGTGCCGGGGCGCCTGCGGCTGTTTGGCCTGCTGGGCCGGGAGGAGGACCGGGTCTTTCCCTGGGAGGCGGTGCGCCGCTTCGGCGCGGACACCATTCTGGTGGAGACACCTCCCCTCAGCCGCCTGGGCAAGGGGAATTGAGGTTGCCAGGAGAGGGGGGGACGTGGTATACTACTACTTTAGAGTATAGAAACAGGAGGGAAATCCCATGTGCGGTATTGTCGGATTTGTCGGACGGGAGGAGGCCGCCCCCATTCTGCTGGACGGCCTCTCCCGGTTGGAATATCGGGGCTATGACTCCGCGGGCATCGCGGTTTACGGCAGGCGGGAGGGCCTGCAGGTGGTCAAGGCCAAGGGCCGTCTCCAGGTACTCCAAGATCTGGTACAGGGGGGCAGGACGGTCCACGGGACACTGGGGCTGGGACACACACGCTGGGCCACCCACGGGGAGCCATCAGACGTCAACTCCCACCCCCAGGTCAGCGAGAGCGGCCGGTTTGCGGTGGTGCACAACGGCATCATCGAGAATTACATGGAGCTGCGGGAGTTTCTCCAGTCGGAGGGGATTACCTTCGTCTCCCAGACGGATACCGAGGTGGTGGCCCAACTGCTGGAACACTACTATGACGGGGATATCCTGGACGCGGTGGTGAAGACACTGAACCGCATCCAGGGGGCCTACGCCCTGGGCATTGTCTGCGCCGACTGCCCCGACCGGCTCATCGCCGCCCGGAAGGACAGCCCTCTCATTCTGGGCTATGGGGAGGGGGCCCACTATCTGGCCTCCGACGTGACCGCCCTCATCAAGTACACCCGGGAGGTGTGCTACCTGGACGACGGGGAGATTGCCGAGCTCACCGCCGACCACCTGTGGGTCTATGACGCCTATCTCCGGCCCGTTGAGAAGGAGCGCTGCCACGTGGACTGGGAGATCTCCGCCGCCGAAAAGGGCGGGTACGAGCACTTCATGGCCAAGGAGATCATGGAGCAGCCCGAGGCATTCCGCAAGACCGTGTTTCCCCGCATCCAGGAGGGGCGGGTGGTGCTGGATGAGCTGAACCTGGAGCCGGACTACCTGCGGGAGCTGGACAAGCTCTATGTGATCGCCTGCGGCTCCTCCTACCACGTGGGCATGGCCGCCAAGTACACCCTGGAACGGCTGCTGCGCAAGCCGGTGGAGGTGACGCTGGCCTCCGAGTTCCGCTACTGCGACCCCATCGTTACCGACAAAACCCTGGTGCTGGTCATCAGCCAGTCCGGCGAGACGGTGGCCGCCCTGCGGGAGGCCAAGCGCCTGGGAGCCCGGGTGCTCTCTATCGTCAACGTGGTGGGCTCCACGATCGCCCGGGAGAGCGACGACGTGCTCTATACCTGGGCCGGGCCGGAGATCGCCGTGGCCACCACCAAGGCCTTCTCCACCCAGCTTGCGGTGGTGTACCTCATCGGCCTGTACTGCGCCGAGGCCCTGGGCACCCTGGACGAGGCGGAGTACGACCGCATTGTGTCCGAGCTGCTGCTGATCCCCACCAAGCTGGAGCAGATTCTGGACAACCGGGCGGACATCCAGTATTTCGCCTCCCTCTACTTCAACCACCCCTCTATCTTCTTCATCGGCCGCAACATCGACTACGCCATCGGCATGGAGGGCTCCCTCAAGCTCAAGGAGATCTCTTACATCCACTCGGAGGCCTACGCGGCCGGCGAGCTCAAGCACGGCACCATCTCCCTCATCGAGCCGGGCACCCTGGTGGTGGCCCTGGCCAGCTATGTCAAGCTCTTTGACAAGACCATGAGCAACGTGGTGGAGGTGAAGAGCCGGGGGGCCGACGTGCTGGGCCTCACCGTGGACGCCCGGGCGGCGGACATGGCCAAGACGGTGGACCACGTCATTCCCGTCCCCGACACCCACCCCCTGCTTCTCCCCTCACTGGACGTGGTGCCCATGCAGCTCTTTGCCTACTACGTGGCCCTCCAGCGGGGCTGCGACATCGACCAGCCGCGCAACCTGGCCAAGTCGGTGACCGTGGAATGAGGGGGGACGGAATGAAAAGGCTCACTGCTCTGCTCCTGGCCGCGGCTCTGGCCCTGTCCCTGGCGGCCTGCGGGCCGGAGGGCAAAGCGGCGGATACCGTCCGCTACGGCCTATCCAATGCCTGGGACGCTCTGATGCCCTACAACAGCCCCTCGGGGAGCAACTACTCCCGTATTATTTACGACAAGATTTACGACCGCCTGGCCTATGTCCACGCCGACGGCACCCTGGAGCCCCGCGCGGCGTCCTCCTGGGAGAGCGCCGACGGCGGAACGGCCGCCCTGTTCCACCTGGATGAGAAGGCCGCCTTCCACGACGGCACCCCGGTGACGGCGGAGCACTGGACGGATACCATTGCCCTCCTGACCGACCCGGCCTGCCCCACCCTGGGGCGGTCGGCCTTTGCGGTGCTCTCCGGCACCGACGACACCGGCGCGGCGGTGCCTGGGGAGGCCCTGGGAGCGGAGGCGGTGGACAAGTACACCCTGAAGCTCACCTTCAAGACCCCCACCACGCCGGAGGACTTCCTGCTGGACAAGAACCGGGAGTACTACGTTCTGCCCACCCATCTGCTGGAGGGGACAGCGCCGGAGGACGTGATGGAGCTGGCGCTGTGGGACGAGCCTGTTGGCTCCGGCCCCTGCAAATTCGTCTCCGAGACGCCGGGGAGCCAGCTAGTGCTGGAGGCCAACCCGGACTACCAGCTTGGGGCGCCCGGCTTTGACCGGCTGGTGATCACGGTCATTGACAAGTCCAACCTGCTCACCTCCCTGATCGCCGGGGATCTGGACTACTACGCCTTTGGAGGCAACGTGTCCGTGGAGGACGCGGAGGTAGCCCGGGCCGCCGGGCTGGAGGTGCTGGAGGGCACGGTGCCCAACTCCTTCTACGAGCTGATGCTCAACAACGAGACCATCCCCAGCGCCGCGGTGCGCCGGGCCATCGACCTGGCTCTGGACAAGGAGGCCCTGTGCCTCCATACCGCCCAGGGCCTGGGGGAGCCGGCGGCCTCCGATCTGACCCCGGGGACGGGGTATGACAGCGGCCTGACCTGGGCCAGGAACGTAGACGGGGCGAAGGCCCTGCTGGCCGAGGGAGGATACGACGGGCGCACCTACACCCTGGCCTGCACCGCCAACCGCTCCGGCCTGGCCGCCCTGATGCAGCAGGAGCTGGCGGAGGCGGGCATCACTGTCACCATCGAGACGGTGGACTCGGCCACCCTGTTCGCTGGCATGGCGGACGGCAAGTACGACATGGCCATCGCCAGCCACACCCCCGGCGCCCTGCCCCTGTGGTTCACCGAGAGCCGCTTTACCGCCGACAACAACCTGTTCCACGTGGCGGAGCTGACGCCCTACACCCAGGCCATCGCCGCCGTCAAGGGGGCGGCAGAGCACGACGAGCGGCAGGCGCGGGTGGAGGAGCTCCAGGCCCTGCTGGCCGGGGAGCGCCCCTTCATCCCCCTGTGGTTTGGGCGGACGCTCCACGTCCAGTCCCCCACGGTGGACGGCATCGACTACCCCTCATCCGCCTTCTCCAACGAGAACGTGTGGGACTGGGTGTACCGGGGCTGACGGAACCGAACAAATGAGAAAACCTCCGTAGGGCCGTACCATCCGGCCCGTGCCGCCCACGGGCGGCCGGAAGTGCAGGAGGAAGAAGATGGGACGCTATTTCCGCCGCCGTCTGCTGACGGCGATCCCCGTGTTTTTCGGGATTACCTTTCTGGTTTTTGTACTTTTAAGTCTCTCGCCCGCCGATGTTACCGACTTGGGAGAGGGGGCCTCCGGCGGTGCCCAGCAGGCCGCGCTGGAGGAGGCTCTGGGGCTGGACAAGCCCCTGCCCGTGCGCTATCTGGCGTGGCTGGGGGGGCTGCTCCGGGGGGAGCTGGGACAGTCCTACCTGAGCGGCCGGCCGGTGGCCGGCATGCTGGCCCAGCGGGTGGGGCCGTCCCTGCTGCTGACCGGCACCGGAGTGCTACTGGCCATTCTGCTGGCCCTCCCCCTGGGTATTCTGGCGGCCTGGCGGCCCCGCTCGGGCTGGGATCGGGCGGCCTCCGCCCTGAGCCTGGTGAGCTTCGGCGTGCCCGGCTTTTTCCTGTGCCTGGTGGGGGTGCTCCTCTTCTCGGTGCTCTTGGGCTGGCTGCCCTCCCAGGGCATGTATGAGTACGGCGTGTTCACCGGCGTGGGGGACGTCCTGCGCCACCTGGCCCTCCCGGCCGGGGTGGTGTGCGTCAGCGGCCTGGGGGAGCTGGTCAAGCAGACCCGCTCCGCCTGCCTGGAGTCCCTGGGGGAGGACTACATCCTCACCGCCCGGGCCAAGGGCCTGGGGGAGCGGGCCGTCATGGTGCGCCACGCCTTCCGGGGGGCGCTGACCCCGGTGCTCACCACCGTGCTGGGGCACATCCCCCACATCATAGGCGGCTCGGTGGTGGTGGAGCAGGTGTTCGGCTGGCCGGGCATGGGCAGCCTCCTCTTCTGGGGCATTGAGAACCGGGACTATCCGGTGGTCATGGGGGTGACGGTGGTCATCGCCCTGGCGGTGCTCCTGACCAACCTGCTCCTGGATCTGGCCTACGGGCTGGCCGATCCCCGGGTGCGCTATGGGAGGGGGTAGGCCGGTGGAGCGCTGTATGCTGTCCCGGAGCCCCTGGGAGCGGTTCCGGAGCGACCGGCGGGCCGTGGCCTGCTTGCTGATTCTGTGCGCCGAGCTACTGGCGGTGCTGCTCCTGCCCCCGCTGCTGGGGCTGGAGCCCAACGCCAGCGATCTGGGGGCGGGCTTCTGGGCGCCCCCCTCCGCCGCCCATCCCCTGGGCACCGACGACGTGGGCCGGGATCTCCTGGCCCGCCTGCTCTGCGGGGGGCGGGTGTCCCTGCTCATCGGCCTGTGCTCCGCCGCCCTCAGCGCCCTGGTGGGGATTCCCCTGGGCCTGCTGGCAGGCTACCGCCGGGGGGCCTGGGAGTTCTGCCTCATGCGGCTGGCCGACGTGTTTCAGAGCTTCCCCAGCATTGTGCTGGTGCTCTGCCTGGTGTCCCTGGTGGGGCCGTCCGCCCTCAATCTGGTGCTGGTGCTGGGCCTGCTGGGTTGGACGGGCATCGCCCGGCTGGTGTACGGCAATACCCTCTCGGTCCGGGAGAAGGAGTACGTCCTGGCGGCCCGCGCCCTGGGGGGGCGGACAGGGCGGATTCTGCGGAGCAATGTGCTGCCCAACGTGATCGCGCCGGTGTGGTGCGCCCTCCCCCTGCGGGCGGGGCGGGCCATCCTCTCCGAATCCAGCCTGAGCTTTCTGGGGGTGGGTATCCGCACGCCCCAGGCGTCCTGGGGCAACCTGATCCAGTACGCCGCCAGCCTGCCTGTCCTCACCGGGCGGCCGTGGGTGTGGGTGCCGCCGGGGCTGTGCATCATCCTGACCGTGCTGTGCCTTCAGGGCATTGGCGACGGTCTGCGGGACGCGCTGGACCCCAGATATGGCGGACACAGGGGGAAATAGCAGGATTTTCTTTTCAACACGGCCTGTTTTGTGCTATAATCAATTCAACAGAACGAAGCGGCCCCGGTCATTCGGACTGGGGCCGCCTGTTTTATTTGTGAGAGGGGGCTTTCATGGAATCAATTCTGTTACTTTGTGCGGTGGTCATTGTCATCTGCATCGTCGCCAGCCGCCTGTCTCAGCGCCTGGGTGTGCCCGCCCTGCTGCTGTTTCTGGCGTTGGGAATGTTATTCGGCTCGGATGGGCTGTTCCGCATCCCGTTTGATAACTTTGAGGCGGCGGAGCGTATCTGCTCCGTAGCGCTGATTTTCATCATGTTCTACGGTGGTTTCGGTACCCGCTGGGAGGCGGCCCGGCCGGCGGCGGCCCGGGCGGTGGTGCTGTCCACCCTGGGCGTGGCGGTCACTGCGCTGCTCACAGCGCTGTTCTGCCACTTCGCACTGGGTTTTTCTGTTCTGGAGAGCTTTCTGACCGGGGCGGTCATCAGCTCCACGGACGCCGCGTCGGTGTTTTCCATCCTCCGCTCCAAGAAGCTGGGCCTGAGGAACCACACCGCCTCCCTGCTGGAGGTGGAGAGCGGCAGCAACGACCCGGCCTCCTATATGCTGACGGTGATCGCCCTCTCCCTGATGGGGGTGGGCGGCGGCGGGGCAATCCCGTGGATGATTTTTGCGCAGGTCGTCTTTGGACTGGGCCTTGGGGCGGCGGTGGCGGGGCTGTCCATTCTGGTGCTCCGCAGGCTCACGCTCTCCGACGGGCTGGATACTATTTTCGTGGTGGCTGCGGCCCTGCTCTCCTTTGCCCTGCCCGCCGTGGTGGGGGGGAACGGCTACCTGGGGGCCTATCTGGCGGGCATCCTGATCGGAAACGCCAAAATTCCCCATAAGGCGGCCCTGGTCCACTTTTTCGACGGACTTACGGGCCTGGCGCAGATTTTGATCTTTTTCCTGCTTGGGCTGCTCTCCTTCCCACGGCAGCTCCCGGCGGTTTTTCTCCCGGCTTTGGCCATTATGGTGTTTCTCACCTTTGTGGCCCGGCCCGCTGCGGTCTTCCTGCTGCTGGCCCCCTTCCGCTGCGGGGTACGGCAGTGTCTGCTGGTGTCCTGGGCGGGGCTGCGGGGCGCGGCATCTATCGTGTTTGCCATCATGGCAGTGGCCAGCGGGGCCGCCATCGGCTACGACCTCTTTCACATCGTGTTCTGCATTGCCCTGCTCTCGGTGGCGGTGCAGGGTTCACTACTGCCTCTGGCGGCGCGGAAGCTGGACATGGTGGACAGTGCTGAGAGCGTCAGCCGTACCTTCAACGACTACCAGGACCAGCGGCAGCTCCACCTGACCCGCTTCCCTATCGGCGCGGGCCACCCGTGGGTGGGGCGGACCATCGGGGAGTGTGAGCTGCCCGCCGACGCGCTGGTGGTGATGCTCCGGCGGGGCAGCGAGAATGTGATTCCAAACGGAGATACCGCAATCCAGGCAGGGGATCTTATGGTGCTCAGCACGCCGCTCTATGAGGACGATGACGGGGTCAGCCTGCGGGAGGTGCCTGTGGCGGAGCACGGGGACTGGATTGGGAGGCCGATCAAGGAGCTGGGTATCCCGGCGGAGGTACTCATCGTCCTGGTGCGCCGTGCCGACGGCACCACTGTAGTGCCCAAGGGCGGGACGGTTCTTCAGCAGGGGGATATGCTGGTGGTCAACGAGTGGGAGGAAACCTGACATAAGAAAAGCAAGAGGTGTCGAGCAATGGAGACGTTGGATCTGTCGCGGCGCGGGGTGTTGCTGAATGACGAACAGTTGGGGCCCTATCCACTGGAAAAGCTCAAGCGGGTGGAGCGCCTGACCGTGGATATCGTGGAGGATTCACCCCGGGTGGATGAGAAGGAGATGGCATTCGCCAAGTGCCGCCTGGGGGGCTTCGGGGATGTACTTAAGAAGAGGATGGAGGATTTTACGGTTCGCGTGCCCATTGGGGCGTCCTATTACCACTTTCAGAAGTACCTTAACGACTACCCGGAAAACGAGGTCGCGCCGGAGAAAGCGCCCCTGCCGGAGGATACGCGTATCGTGACACGGCACATTAAAAAGATGGCCTATTTCACTGGGGCGGAGATGGTGGGAGTGTGCGAGGTGCCCCGGGATGTGTATTACGCCACCAAGGTGGACGGCACGCCGGTGGAGCGGGTTTACCGATACGCGGTGGTGTTTCTGGTACGCACCCAGTTGCCCACCATTGCGGCCTCCCACGGGGACGAGTGGCTGGATGACACCGTTGCCTATCAGGCATATCAGCGGCTGGCCTGCATGTCCAACACCCTGGCCGACTACATCCGCCGCCTGGGCTGGCCGGCCCGCAGCGACGCTTTCAACAACTACGTGACCATCATGCCCCGGCTGGTGGCCCTGGCGGGACTGGGGGAGTTCTCCCGGCTGGGTATCGTGGTCAACCCCTTTGTGGGGGGCGGCCTTCAAGGCGGCCGCCGTGCTGACCGACCTGCCCCTGGTGCCCGACGGCCCCATCGACTTCGGGCTACAGCACTACTGTTCCGTATGTAAAATCGGTGCCGAGCAGTGCCCCATGCACGCCATCTCCACTGGGGAACAGGAGGAGTACCGCGGCTACATGCTCTGGCGGACCGACGAGCGCAGGTGTGTGGCCCACGGGGCGGCCAACCCCCACGGCTGTACCTGCGGCCGCTGCGCCAAGGTGTGCCCCTTCACCCGGCCGGACTGCGGGCCGGAGTGCTTCCAGGACTGGGACGGGGATCTGTCCGTGCTCTACCGCTCGGTAGAGGCCCGGCGGAAGTTCCTAGCCAGCCACGGCTATGTGGAGCCGGAGGAGGAGCATGGAAAGTGGTGGCTGCCCCATGTGGTCCGGGATGGAAAAATTCAGTACGGCTGCGATTTCGACTACGAGGTGCAGAGGCGCCACATGGAACGGACCAGATAGGCGGCATGGCCGGAACAGAGGAGGCGGACAACGGTGGCAAGAACCATTGATCTGGAGGAACGGAAACAATTTCGCGTGCTGCTCAACCCGGTACGCCAGGATATCATCCACCTGCTGCGGCGGGCGGGACGGCCCATGACGGCCAACACCGTGGCGGAGAAAATGCTGCTCTCACCCAGCGCGGCCCAGAGCCACCTGAACAAGCTGGAGGAGCTGGGCGTGGTGGAGCTGGGGGTATATACGGCGCCGGACGGCCGGCAGGCGACCTATTACCGGCTGGCCGATGTGGAGATCCGGCTCTGCCTGGGCCGGAAGGACGGCTTTCAGGGGGAGCGGGAGGCGCTGGCCGCCCAACTGGTGGACGGCACCTTCCGGGGCGTGCTGCACGCCGCCAGCCAGTGCGGCGAGCCGGAACAGCAGGAGGATCTCCAGTTCCTGTTCGGCGCGCTCCATCTCAAACCGGAGGAGCGGGCGGAGCTGCTGGGACTGATTGACGGCTACCTCCGCACCCACAGCGTGCCTGAGGGGGGCGTGGAGCACTGGGAGTATGTGCTCATGGCCTACCGGGCGGACGAGGAATAGAAAAAGGAGGCCTGCGGCTTTACCGCAGGCCTCCTTTGTATGTTTAAAAGTGTTGCGCCCCTTTGCGGTATTCGATGTGGAGCTGTCCCCGGCCCAGGGGGATGTCCAGAGCGGAGGGCCGGGGGGCCGGGGCGCTGGAGGCCCAGGCGGTGTCCCGCACCAGGGCGTCCATGCGGAAGACGGACAGGAGCACCCCCGCCAGGGCGGCGTCCACCAACAGGAAGAAGACGCCGTAGGACAGGAAGGGGAGGGAGAGCACGCCCAGCGGCCACCAGCCCAGGTTATAGAGCCAGTAGATGGCCGCCTGGAGGAACAGGGGAAGGAAGGCCGACAGGGCGAGGAGCTTGCCCGTGCGGCTGTGGAGGGCGCGGATGCGCCGGAGCAGCAGGGCGGCAAAGAGGACGATCAGCCCGGCGGCGGCCCAGAACACCCACCGGCCCAGGCCCTGGGCGGCCTCCGCCAGCAGGAGCTCCGGGGAGGAGCCTACAAAAAGGGAGGGCAATTCCCCCATGCGCAGTCGCTCGTAAAACAGGTCGGGCCCCAGGAAAGCGTCTATTCGCCAAGCAGCGTACTCCAGGTGCCGCAGGAAGTACAAGGGGATGGCCAGAGCGGGCCCCAGGGCGGCCAGCAGATTCCACCGCAGCTTTCCCCGGAACCAGCCCAGCCCCACGGCCGCCAGGAGTACCAGCAGCATACTGGCCAGGGTAACCAGATAGCCGGTACTGCTGACAGCGACAAAGGCCCAGATAGGGAGTGGAAGCGCGAGCCCGCCGCAGAGGAGAACCGCCCGTGTGCCGCGCCCCCGCAGGGAGACCACAAGGGCGGCGTAGGGGACGGGGAGGAGCAGGGTGGGGTAGAGCATGAGCTTGTAGCTCAAGAAGGGCCAGCCAAATGGCAGACCCCACAGGGGGGCCAGAGAGAAAAGGAGCAGCGCCGCCGCCGGCACCCATTTCCGCCGCAGAAGGAGGGTGTAGTCGGAAAACCAGAGTCCGGTCAAAACCCCGGCGGCCAGCAGCAGGCCCAAAACCTGCCGCCGGAAGTAGAAGACGTCCTTGGCGTCCCCCATGAGCCCGGCGGCGAAGAGCTGGAGCAGCACGCCCGCGGCAAAGAGGGCCGCCACAGTGACCGCCAGCCCCCGGCGGTTCTGGGGGCGGTGAAGGCGGTCCAGCTCCCGGCCCACCGCCTCCGGCTCTCCCATCTCGGCCACCGCGCCGGCCAGGGCCTCTTCCGGGCTCCGGCCCTCCGCCTCAAAGGCGGCGGCCTGATCGGCAATATGGTCGGACAGCTCCCGCAGGAGAACCCGCCGGGCCCGCCGCCAGCGGATCTGGCCGCCCACCGTCTCCAGATATTCGTTCACGCACTCACGCGCCACAGGGATTCCCTCCCTCCAGCACGCCGCGCACCGCGTCGGCGTAGGCGTACCAGCCCGCCTGCTGTTCAGCCAGGGCGGCCCGGCCGTCCCGGGTGATGGCGTAATAGCGCCGGGTGCGGCCATTGGCAACCCCGTCGCTGGAGGTTACCCAGCCCTGGGCCTCCAGGGAGTGGAGCAGGGGATAGAGGGTACCCGCCTTGAGGCGGAACACCTCGTTGGAGCGCGCCCGCAGGGCCTCGATCATCTCATAGCCGTACATGTCCCGGCCCTCCAGCAGGGCCAGCAGCAGCATGCCCATGCCGCCTGGAGCGGTGCGGTCATTTGCCATATTCCTCACCTCATAGATAGATTATCTATATATAGTATAGATAGATTGTCTATCTATGTCAAGGAAATCTTCAATAGAGCTGGGATGGGCGTCCGGAGCCGCAGGCAAAAAGCAGCCCCCTCCGACCGGAGGGGGCTGTGCCACTGCTTCAGGAGAGGAGGTTGACCACCACCATCACTGCGCCCAGGATGGTGAGCACCACGCCGGTGACCCGGTTAAGGGCCTTGGCGGAAGCCCGGTTAGCAAAGACGGCGGCAATTCTGGCGCCCAGAAGCGTGACCACCACACACACCGTCAGGGCAAATACATCCAGCCCGCCGCCGATGGCCACGTGGGAGACCGCGCCGGTGAAAGCGGTGAAGGTCATGATGAACACACTGGTACCCACGGCGGTCTTGAGTTCATAGCCCAGCACTGAGGTGAGCACCAGAAGCATCATCATGCCGCCGCCAGCGCCGATAAAGCCGCAGATGAAGCCCACCACGCTGCCGCAGGCCAGGGACTCCGCGATGCGGCGCCCGCGGCTCTTATGGGCGGAGCTCTCCTTGGTGGTCATCACGGGACGCACAATGAATTTGATGCCCAACAGCAGGGTCATGAACACGGAGAAGCCGCCCATGGTGGCGTTGGGCACCAGGGAGGCGGCCCAGCTCCCGATCAGGGTGAATACCAGCACCGCCGCCAGCATGACCAGGCCGTTGCGGATGTCCAGATTCCTATTTTTGCCGTAGGTATAGGCCGAGGCCGCTGAGGCCAGCACGTCGGAGGCCAGAGAGATGGCCACCGCCTGATAGGCAGGAAAGCCCAGGAAGGTGATGAGCATGGGGGAGATGACGGCGGCGGCGGACAGGCCAGCCAGGCCGGTTCCGATGCCGGCCCCCAGGCCGGCGACGACGCAGACGATGAACTTGACGAGCATGACTTGGCCTCCTTTGTATACCTAATTTATTATAATGCGAAATATTTTGTTGTCAAGAATTCCTTTACAGGCCGGCGTCCGCTGCCGTATAATGGGAGCAGCAAGGAAGTGAACCGACATGAAAACTGGAATCGTTCTGGAGGGCGGCGCGGTGCGCACCATTTTCTCCACCGGCGTCTGCGACGCCCTGCTGACGCGGGATCTGCTGCCGGATTATGTCATCGGCGTCTCAGCCGGGATTGCCTATGGCGTCAGCTATGTGTCCAAGCAGAGCCGCCGCAACCTGGACATTATGGTAAACTACATCAACGACAAGCGGTATATGGGCTTCGGCAACCTGCTCCGGCGGGACAACCGGGCCTATTTTGGCCTGGATTTCGTCTTTGGTACCATACCAAACGAGTTGATTCCCTTCGACTATGACACGTTTGCCGCCTATCCCGGCGAGGTGGAGGCGGTGGTCACCAACCTGGACACCGGAAAGGCGGAGTATTTTCCGGTGGAGCGCCGGGATGACCGGTTTAAGCTATTGCAGGCCACCTGCGCCCTGCCGTTCCTCTTCCCTGTTTTCGATATCCAGGGTAAGCCGTGTATGGACGGCGGAGCGGCCGACGCTATCCCCTATGAGCGGGCGCTGGAGAGGGGGTGCGAGCGGGTGATCGTGGTGCTGACCCGGGAGCGGAGCTACGTCCGGCGGCCGGAAAAGCTCCAGCCCCTCATCGACGCGGCCTACCGGAAGTACCCCAGGTTCTGCGATACCATGCGCCGCCGGGCGGACGCCTACAACACCTCCCGGGAGCGGCTGTTTCAGCTTGAGAGGGAGGGGCGGGCCCTCCTGTTCGCCCCCCACAGCACGGAGGGCTTTCACCGCACCGAAAAGGACGTGGAGAAGATTCGGGCGCTGTGGAAGGACGGCTATGACGAGGGCATGGAGCGGCTGGACGAGGTGCAGGCCTTCCTGAGCGGCTCCTGAGCTTACAAGAAGCGGCGGGCGGCGCATCTGCGCCGCCCGCTATGGATTTTCCAGCGCCGCCCGCTGGGCCAGGAGCAGCCCGATGGCGTCCCCCAGCATGGTGAAGAAGGCGCCGAGCACCGCTGCCTGGGCGTCGCTCTTGCCCGCGGTGAGCTGGATGGCGGCCAGTGCGGCGATGGCCAGCAGCGCCTCGCCGGACGGCCCGGAGCTCGCCTGCATCCCACCACCCCCTGGATCAGCATATGGGCGGCGAGGCCGCCCTGTGCGGGAAATGCGCAATATCATGCAAGAAACAGGCGGAGGGACGTGCTATACTGCTTTTATCTCAGACAGAGGAGTACCCTATGGAACAGGAATTGCGGCGCGTGTACTACGATCCGGAGCTGGGAGTGGAGGCATGTCTCTTTCAGGGCATCGACCAGGGCTTTCCGGAGCATTTTCACACCTATTATGTCATTGGAACCATGGATCGGGGGAGCCGGGAGGTGACCATCGCGGGGGAGACCCTCCGCCTTGCCCCCGGTGAGCTGGTATTCTTTCAGCCCGGCGAGCCCCACGCCTGCCGTCCGGTGGGGGAGGAGCGCCTGGACTGGCGGGGGCTCCACGTGCCGCAGGAGGGCATGGGGCGGGTGAAGCCGTCACCGGCCGCCAGTTTGCCCCCCATTTCACGCCTTCGGTGCTGCCCGGGAGCGAACTGACCAGTCTGTTCCGGGAGGTGTGGGAGCTGGTAGCGGGGGAGCAGGGGGAGCTCCGCCGGGAGGAGGCCTTTCTCCTGCTGGTGGGCCGCCTGCTGGAGCGCTGCGGCGGCTGTCCCCGGCCGCCGGAGGAGGTGCGGCCCGAGGTGCGGGCGGTGTGTGACTATCTGGAGGCCCACTGCGACCGGCGCATCACGCTGGAGCAGCTCTCCACCCTGGCGGGGCTGAGCAAGTACCACCTTCTGCGCTGCTTCACCCGCCAGAAGGGGATCACCCCCTACCGCTATCTGGAAACGGTGCGGGTGAACCGAGCCAGGGCCCTGCTGGAGCAGGGGGCCACCCCGTTGGACGCGGCCCTGCGGGCGGGCTTTGCCGATCAGAGCCACTTCAACCACTTTTTCAAGATCCTGACCGGACTCACCCCCAGCCAGTACCGGGCCGTGTTTGCGGCAGAGCGGGGGGAGCCGTGAGCCGGGCGGGCCTGACGGGGCACGCCGCAGCCCTGCTGACCATCTTCCTCTGGGGCACCACCTTTATCTCCACGAAGGTGCTCCTGACCGGCCTGCGGCCCGTGGAGGTGCTGTTCCTCCGCTTCGCCCTGGGCTTTGCGGCCCTCTGCCTGCTGTACCCCCGGCGGCTCCGGCTGGCCGGGCGGCGGCAGGAGCTGTGGTTCGCGGCGGCGGGCCTGTGCGGCGTCACCCTCTATTTCCTGCTGGAGAACATCGCCCTGACCTGCACGCTGGCCTCCAATGTGGGGGTGCTGGTGTCCGTCAGTCCGATGCTGACCGCCCTGCTCTCCCACTTCCTCCTGCGGCGGGAGCGGCTGCGCCCCCTCTTTTTCGCGGGGCTGGCCGTGGCCCTGGCTGGGGTGGCGATGGTGTCATATAACGGCGCCGCCGTGCTGGAGCTGAACCCCAGAGGCGATCTCCTGGCCCTGCTGGCGGCCGCCGCCTGGTCAGCCTACTCCCTGCTGACCCGCAAGCTCTCCGCCTTCGGCTACCCGGTGGTGCAGACCACCCGCCGTACCTTTGCCTGGGGCCTGCTGTTCCTGCTGCCCGTCCTGCCGGTGCTGGGCTTCCGGCCCGGGCTCGGGACTCTGACGGAGCCGGTTTACCTGCTCAACCTGCTCTATCTGGGGCTGGGGGCCTCCGCCCTGTGCTTTGTCACCTGGGGCTTTGCCGTGGGGCGGCTGGGGGCGGTCAGAACCAGCGCCTACATCTACCTGGTGCCGGTGGTGACTCTGGTCACCTCCGCGCTGGTGCTGGGTGAGCCGGTGACGCCCCTCTCGCTGGGGGGCGCGGCGCTGACGGTGGCCGGACTGGCGCTGTCGGAGTGGGAGCCGCGAAAGGAGGGGCGTAAGGGCGGAGCTGAGTGAGTTCAAGTGCGCCCTGGTACCGGACGAGTGGCTTCTGCCCGCGGGGAACAGGGGCGCTGTTATGGCGTCGACCCTGGGTGGGCCCCCAAAGCGGATCAACCGTCCCGCTGGCAGCCTGCCCCTGTTCCAATAAGACGAAAAGAGGATTCCGCCGGGCGGAATCCTCTTTTTTATGTGCGGCTCAGCCGGCGCTCCAGGTGGGCCAGGAAGGCGGCGGGCTCCCGGTTGAGCACCAGCTCCTCGGGAAAGTCCAGCTCGTCCAGCAGGGCCTGGGCATATTGATGGCCGCCCACGGCGGAGACAAAGTGGGCATCGCTGCCCACCACCACCGGTACGCCCTCCCGCCGGCAGTGCTTCAGCATCTCCGTCACGTTGGCGGTGGAGTTTACCCGGGAACAGGCGGGGGAGAGGGAGGTGTTGTTGACCTCCAGAAGCACGCCGCGCTCCCCGGCGGCCCGCACCAGCGCCGGATAGTCCAGGGGATAGCGGCCGTCGTCCGGGTGTCCCAGGATACAGATCTTGGGGCAGTTGTCCATGGCGCGGACCATGGCCGCTGTATTCTCCTCCGGTCCGCCGCCCTGGGGCATGCACCAGATATGCTGGCTGGCGATGGCCATGTCCAGATTGTTCAGCAGCTTGGGGGAGAGATCCACCGTGCCGTCAAAGTCCATCACGTTGAGCTCCGCGCCCATCATGACCCGTACGCCGTAGATCTCCCGGTCGATGACCCGGAAGTTGAGAAAGTAGTCCTTGTGGGTGGTTAGCTCCATGCCGGGGGCGTGGTCGGTGATGCAGATGAGCTCCAGCCCCCGGTCGGCCGCCGCCCGCACCATCTCCAGCAGGGTGCAGTAGGCGTGCCCGCTGGCCAAGGTATGGGTGTGGCTGTCCAGTCGAAATTCCATACGTTCACTCCTTTTTTCCCATCTATCATACCCAAAATGATGGAAAAAGGCAAGGGGCCGGACAGAAGCCTGGCCCCTTGCGCGTCAGATACCGTTTCCACCGTTCCACTTCCAGTCCCGGATTTCGGGCATGTCCTGGCCGTGGGCGGTGATATACTCCTTGTGCTCCACCAGCTTGTCCTTCATGAGCTGAATGAGGAAGGCCCCCCGGTTGCCCAATTGGGGCAGCCGCTTTACCGTGTCGATGACCAGATTGAAGCGGTCAATGCGGTTGAGCACCCGCATGTCGAAGGGGGTGGTGATGGTACCCTCTTCGATATAGCCCCGGACGTGGAGATTCTTGTTCTTCCGGCGGTAGGTGAGCTCATGGATCAGAGAGGGGTAGCCGTGGAAGGTGAAGAGGATGGGCTTGTCCTGGGTAAAGAGCATGTCATACTGGGAGTCGGACAGGCCGTGGGGGTGCTGGGTGTTGGACTGGAGGCGCATCAGGTCCACCACGTTGATGACCCGAACCTTCAGATCGGGGAAATGGTGACGGAGGATGGTGACCGTGGCCAGGGTCTCCAGCGTGGGGGTGTCACCGCAGCAGGCCAGTACCACGTCAGGTTCCTGCCCCTGGTCATTGGAGGCCCACTGCCAGATGCCGATGCCCTGGGTGCAGTGCTTCACCGCCTGCTCCATGGTCAGCCATTGAGGGCGGGGATGCTTGGAGGTGACCAGCACATTCACATAGTTCCGGCTGGCAATGCAGTGGTTGAAGCAGGAGAGCAGGCAGTTGGCGTCCGGGGGCAGATACATCCGCACCACATCGGCCTTCTTGTTGGCCACATGATCCAGGAAGCCGGGGTCCTGGTGGGTGAAGCCGTTGTGATCCTGCTGCCAGACGTTGGAGGAGAGGATATAGTTCAGGGAGGCGATGTCCTGCCGCCAGGGCAGCTCGTTGCAGGTTTTCAGCCACTTGGCGTGCTGGGAAAACATGGAGTCCACAATCCGGATGAAGGCCTCATAGCTGTTGAAAAAGCCGTGGCGTCCGGTGAGCAGGTAGCCCTCCAGCCAGCCCTCGCACATGTGCTCGGAGAGCATGGAGTCCATCACTCGGCCGCTGTGTCCCAGGTACTCGTCGCCCTCTGCCAGGTCAGCGTTCCAGACCCGGCTGGTCGTCTCAAACATGGGGGTCAGACGGTTGGATTTGCTCTCGTCAGGGCCGAAGACCCGGAAGTTTTTGGCGTCTGCGTTGTCCCGGATCACATCCCGGACAAAGGCCCCTAAGACCAGCATGTCCTGGGCCTCCACACTGCCGGGGGAGGGGACATCAATGCCGTATGCCCGGAAGTCGGGGCGCTTAAGCTCCCGGAGGAGCTTGCCGCCGTTGGCGTGGGGGTTGGCCCCCATCCGGCGGTCCCCCTTGGGGGCCAGGGCCTGCAGCTCCGGCCGCAGCTTGCCCTCGTCGGTGAAGAGTTCCTCGGGCTTGTAGCTTCTCAGCCAGCTCTCCAGCAGCTGGAGGTGGTGGGGCTGGGACATGTCGATGGGCACCTGGTGGGCCCGGAAGGAGCCCTCGATGGTGGCGCCGTCCACCTCTTTGGGGCCGGTCCAGCCCTTGGGGGAGCGCAGGACGATCATGGGCCAGGTGGGGCGGCTGTCGTCCCCGGTGGTCCGGGCGTTGGCCTGGATGCGTTTGATCTCCCGGATGGCCCAGTCCAGGGCGGCGGCCATGGTCTGGTGCATGGTCTTGGGATCATCCCCCTCCACAAAGCGGGGTTCCCAACCGCAGCCCCGGAAGAAGCTCTCCAGCTCCCCGTGGGAGATGCGGGAGAGAATGGTGGGATTGTGGATCTTAAACCCGTTCAAGTGGAGGATGGGGAGCACCGCGCCGTCCCCGATGGGATTGAGGAATTTGTTCCCGTGCCAGGCGGTGGCCAGGGGACCGGTCTCCGCCTCACCGTCCCCCACTACGCAGGCGGCGATGAGGTCGGGGTTGTCCAGCACCGCGCCGAAGGCGTGGGACAGGGAGTACCCCAGCTCTCCGCCCTCGTGGATGGAGCCCGGTGTCTCCGGGGCCACATGGCTGGGGATACCGCCGGGGAAGGAGAACTGCTTGAAGAGTTTTTGCATTCCCTCCAGATCCTGGCTGATGTTGGGATAGATTTCGCTGTAACTTCCCTCCAGATAGGTCTGGGCCACCATGGCGTTGCCGCCGTGGCCGGGGCCGGAGAGGTAGATCATGTCCAGGTCGTACTTGTTGATGATCCGGTTCAGGTGTGTATAGATGAAGTTCTGACCGGGGACGGTGCCCCAGTGGCCGACGATCTTTTTCTTGATATGAGCAGGCTCGAGGGGCTGCTTCAGCAGGGGGTTGTCCAGAAGGTACAGCTGGCAGGCGGACAGATAGTTGGAAGCCCGCCAGTAGGCGTCCAGCTTTTCCAGCTGGGCCGGGGTCAGGGCGGCTTTCCGAGACATCCGGGCAGCCGTTTTTGCGATGGGTTTGTTGAGTCCCTTCGGTTTTCTCGGCATAGAAAAAACCTCCTTTTCGTAGTCTACCCTTTATTATAAACGTTTTTGGGGAAGAATCAACAATAAAGTCCCCATGGTAAAAATAAAAATGGGTTCCAGTGAAAGGAAAAGAGGAGCACAACAAAAACGTTACAGCCTGTTTTAGACAGCTGTAGTGTTAATGGACAAAGAGAAGTTGTGATCACAAGATTCCCCAGTCTATTACAGTAACTTGAGGGGGAAAGAAAGTAGATAACTCGCGCACGTAAAAGACTTCTACCTGATCCCCAAGAGAAAGACGAACCTCATTTCCTGACTTTGCAGAGAGCAACTCTGTGCGGGAAAGCCAAACCTCATCCGTTTTTTTGCGAAGGGGATCGGATTCTGCGGGGGTCAGAACCACCCAATTGTCTTCTATGCGAAGTACGGTGCCTGTTAATCTTTGATCATCCAGTTCCCAGTTATAGATGTCGATTTCTGCTCGAGTATCTGTTATTTGTTTGATGGGATGGGACATAGGATAGGAACCGGAGATGCGATCACCAACTTTGGGGGTTAGAGGTGAGAATTCTCCATCCAGATGAGGAAAAAACTGAATTTCAGAATAAGACTGGATCAACGTGGGTTCTATTGTGGAATCTGTTGTATCCAATTGTACTACAGCTTGTTCAGGAGTAAGGGAAAGGAGCGTCCCAGAAAAATATCCTTCATCACTGTCAATGCCAGGATTTGGTGGCGTGCAGGTGCAAGCGCAAAGTGGAAGGCATAGGAGGAAGAAGAAAACAAGCTTCAACCAATACATCATAAAAAACCTCCTATAATGATAGTGTTTTATATTGTATAACATAATAATAACATAGAATTTAAAAAATAACTACTTAAAAATATTAACATATAAAAAAGTATAATTATATATAAAATATGAGAAAAATCTCAAAGAGCAGAGTATCAGAGTGAAAAGTGAGGAGAACTTATAAAGAAACTATTATCATGTATTGTTACGTGTGCTATGATGATAAGCATTTTAGGAATAAATGCTTATGCAGCGGAGCGAGAGATTCAATCAGAGGCACCGATGATTACAGAGGAAGTGGCACAGATTATTGCATCGTATTTTCTGAGAGACTATCAAGATGAAGCAGGATGTTGCTGGGACATTAACACTGAAATTGTTAACAGTGTGATAATGTACAATCTGGAGGAAGAAATTTCGGCTTATTCGTTTGAGTTAGCGACAAGTGGGGTAGAGAGTGGGTATATTGTAGTATCGGCTTATCCGGATGTTGAGAATGTGATACTTGAGTTTTCTGATACTGCTACGCCAGTATATGAGCCCTTTAACCTGAGTGTTGGTGAAAAGATTATATATACAGGAGGATTAAACTACTTTAAGGAGTCTATAGATGGGACATTCTTTGCAGTGAATGGAAAAACTCTTCAAAAGAATCAAATAGAAACCCCCTTAGAAAGTATAAGAAGTGAAAAGTATCTGCCTGCTTCTTTTAGAGATTATGAATATCCTATTAAGGATCCTATCGCTTGGGCTAATAAATATTATGGGGGTCCATTCTATGCTAAATCCTGGAAGAACTCTTTCGAGGATTACTGCGAATTTTGGAGGACATCCGATTTTAAAACAGTCAATGGAACTACATATTCAAGTCACTGTGGTCCGACAGCAATTACAAATTTAATCAGGATGGTTGGAAAATATCGAAATCATTCAAAGGTAACTTCCACATCCGGCAAGGCTATATTTAAAACAGTTGCGGACTATGGAAAGTCAAAAGAATATTATACAAGCAAAGGAACACCACATGCAACAACAGCAACTTACATAAAGGATTCTTTCCAAAAATATGGGATTTCGACGAGTGTCAAAAAAAACGTTGTATATAGTGGGACAATCGTTAATGCAATAAATGCATATAAACCGATCTATTTAACAGTAACAGGGCACTCTTATTATGGTACACATGCTGTAGCTGCGTATGCTTATACTCAATTAGTAAGCGAAAAAACGGGAAGTGCTAAAATCTTTGTCAAGATTGCCGACGGGTTTGAAAAAACAGGAAGATATCTTTGTACAGATATTTTGTCAAGCAAAAATATGTATGTCATTACCATTGGCAATTTTAAGTTAACAACTCTGTTATCATAAGAACAAAAAAGCCGTACCTGTTTGTTCTCAGGTGCGGCTTTTCCCTTACCATAAGAGAACATCAAGTTTTGATTTTTCCCCTTACTTGTCCTATTGGAAAGACCGAAATGGCCTGCGGCTTACGCAGCTCTTTTACGCTAATGGGAAACGACGTTCCAGCAGGAACATTTTACACTGGTCATGGGTAGCTGGTTCTTTTGAGGAGGAGGCGTAGGTTCTAATAGATGTTACAGGCCAAATTCTCTCCCATAGATCAGGGTTCCGTGAATGGGACCTGGGTTTTCCCACAAGCAGATTGCCATGAGATGGTCGGAAGGGACCCCCTTGGGGGCTTCGATGTGAAACCGCGCCGCTGGGGCGTATCCGAACCTTGTATAATAAGCCCGGCTTCCCAGGACCAGTACATACGAAAAGCCCAGGCGCTTGGCAACGGCATGCCCGTCCAGGATGAGGGCCCTTCCAATGCCCTGCCGCTGGAATTGGGGTTTGACGGACAGCGGGGCCAGGGCAAGCACCGTGGTGCTGCCCACATGGGCTTTTGTCAATAAAATATGGCCTACGATCTCGCCCTGAACCTCGGCGACACGGGACAAGGCGGGAACAAAGGAAGGCCCCGTTCTTAAAGCGGCGACTAAATCTGCCTCATTTCCGTCAGAGTGCTCCGCTGTCGCGAAGGAGTCCGCAATAAGGTGATGGACCGTCTCATAGTCCTTTGGAAGTTCTTGTCTAAGAATCATTTTTGTATTCCCTCTTTTCCGTTCTGCAGGGGGGACAGCAAAGGGCTGTGATGGAAAAAGGCGGCCAATCCCAAGGATTGACCGCCTCTGTCCTGTTTCAGTTGTGCACCACATGGGTGGATGATGAGAGGACGGCGGCCGACTGGTCCGCCTTTTTCTCCTCCGCCGCCCGCCGCTTGGCGTTGGCCAGCATGAGCTTGATGCGGTTTTCCTGGTTGATCTTGGTGGCGCCGGGGTCGTAATCCACGGCGACAATGTTGGAGTCGGGGTAGTCGTCTTTCAGGACCCGGATCATGCCCTTGCCTACAATGTGGTTGGGCAGGCAGCCGAAGGGCTGGGTGCAGATGATGTTCTCCACGCCGCTGTGAATCAGCTCCAGCATCTCGCCGGTGAGGAACCAGCCCTCGCCCGTCTGATTTCCGAGAGAAACAATGGATTTAGCATACTCTGCAAGATCCTGAATTTTTGACGGAGGAGTGAAATGTCTGCTTTGTTCTAATTCTGCAGCAGCAGTCTTTCTTAAAAATTCCAGCGCTTTAATTCCCATATTTCCAAGATAAGAAGAACTTTTTTTCATGCCCAGATGTTCTGATTTAAAATTGGAATTATAAAAGCAATACATCAGGAAGTCCATCAGATCTGGAACGACCGCTTCAGCGCCTTCTGCTTCCAGAAGATCTACAAGGTGATTGTTTGCTGCCGGCAGAAATTTAACAAGGATCTCTCCGACTACTCCTACTTTTGGCTTTACTTCATCTGTGATCGGCAGTGAGTCGAAAGACTGTACAATGGCACGGCACAATCTTTTGAACTGTCTGAAAGAAGGATTCTTGCTTGATAAGAAACGCACGCAGGTGTTTTCTAATTTCTTATGAAGCCGATTCGCAGAACCTTTCACTTTCTCATAAGGGCGCATACGGTACAGACAGCGCATAAACAGATCACCAAAGACAAGGGCATATCCGCCTTTCAGAATAAGGGAAGGAGTAAACTTAAATCCTGGATT
>OLRX01000973.1_pt1 | contig 23058 bp, 15 predicted proteins | sample 1672991 | NCBI WGS metagenome assembly OLRX01 (sample SAMEA3136744, study PRJEB25190) | human gut metagenome | biome: human gut; feature: human-associated habitat; material: faeces | place: Austria | collected 2013
AACGTGCTGCCGAGCTTGCGGGCCGGCGCCACCGACACGCTGCCCCCGTGCAGCTCGGCCAGCTCCTTCACCACGGCCAGGCCGAGGCCTGTGCCGCGGTAGCGGCGGTTGGGCGACTGGCCGGCCTGGCGGTAGCGCTCGAAGATGCCCTCCTGGTCGGCTTCGTCGATGCCCATGCCGTCGTCGGCGACGCGCATGACGATCCAGCCGGCTGCGGCATCTTCGCCATCGGGGGCATTGGTGTCCGCCTTTTCGCTCTCACTGTGGGAGTCGGTTTCCCCGTCCTCGAACCCAATCGTCAGGCGCACGAACCCACCTCGATGGGTGTACTTGATAGCATTGTTCACCAGGTTCTCCAGAATGCGTCGCAGCTTCTCCCAGTCGGCCATGCTCAAGGGCACATTCGGCGCTACCGTGCAGGTGAGCCGCACGTCCTTGCCTTCCGCGATAGGGGCCAGCGCCTTGCGCACGAACTGGGCCAAATCGACGAAGTCCACCGGCTCGGGCAAAAGCTCGTCCTTCTTGGCGGCGTGCTTGGAAATGACGAGGATGTTGTTCACCATGTTCAGCAAAAGGGTGGCATTCGACTCGATTTCGCCCACGGCCTCGCGGGTCTTGGGCGCTAGGCTGTCGTCCGCGTTCAGGATGCGCGCGTAGGCCAAAATGCTGGTGAGCGGCGTGCGCAGCTCGTGGCTGACGATGGCGAAGAACTCGTTCTTGTAGGCCACCTCATCACCCAGCCGATCGAGTGCTACCTTCAGCTCGCGCTTCTGGTAGTTCAGCATGTCGTTGAGCACCATGAGGTCATCGGTCTTGGAACGCACCTGGCCCTCCAGATCGGCATAAAGCGCCTCAAGGTCGCGGGCCATGCGGTCGAACTCGCCGGTGAGCTCCGCCAGCTCGTCGCGGGGCCGCTCGCCGGGGTCGGGCACCGTGAGGGTGTAGTTGAAGTCGCCCTTGCCCACGGCGCCCGCCGCACTTCGCAGCTCGTCGATGGGCTGCAGCACCAGCTGGCTTGTCACGAAGTACAGCCCGATGAAGGCCGCTACCATCATGAACAGCACCATGATCGCCTGCTGCATCATGCTATCTTGAATGCCGGCGGCGTAAATGCCCATGGGCTCGGTGATGGACATGGCGCCGCCCACTTGGCCCACCTGCATGCCCTCCTTGGGGTAGCCGTACTGATCCAGCTCGCCGACGGGGTCGCCGTGACATTCTAGGCACGACTCGGTCACGTACAACGGCTCCGTATAGCGGAACACCCGCGTGCCGTCGCCGGCGTCCACGACGCGCCAGAATGCCTTGCGGTCGGGGTCGGCGTTGAAGGCGGCCAGGGCCTCCTGCTCGAAGGCGTCCGGCGCGTTGGCAGCCTGACGCGGCGTGTCATTCGTGAAGCGGATGGAGTAGTCGGTTTCACTGGTGAACAGCATGGAGATAGACTTCGCCGCCACCACGCACACGAGGTGCTTCGTACGGAAAGCGCCGTCCTCGGCACGGTTGATGACTTCCTGGTTCATATCGACGAAGTCCCACGCCGCGCGCATTTCGGCGGCGAGCACCTCGGCTTTTTCGCGTGCCTCGTTCTCGGCCTGAGCGTTTTGAAGCGATAGGTTCCATAGAATGTCAACGGCCATGAGCGCAATCATAATGACGCCGATGGAAACGGCGATCTTGAAGCGTATGCCATAGCGGAACGGGCGCCCCGGGTGATCGGTCGACATGGTGTCCCCTCCTCGTCAATCTTCATATTATGCCCGATGGAGCTGCATGCAGGAGACTTCGGTGGGGAAGGTAATTCTTTTTTAATATTTGCCCCGAAGTCTTAATGAAAAGTTCCGCTGGCCGCCATTGAAGTGACGTTGAGTCAACGGCAGAATAATAGCCAGCGAGTGCGAGGGTTTCGGCCGAGGAGGGCCGCCCGATGCGACAGCAAGGCGGTAGGAGATCCGCCGAGAGCGGGGGTTCAAACGTCTTTTCGCCGCAGCTTGCGAGAAAATCCTATCTGAGGGAGGAGAGTTCTATGACGAAGAACAGCGAACGCGCCATTGACGCCAAGCTCACCCGTCGCGCCTTCGTGGGCGCTGCCGCGGCTACACGGCCAGAAGGGTCACGGCGGCCGCGAGCATGGCCCCCATGGACAGCGCGTTCACGAAGGTGCCCACCGACGGGTCGCCGATGGCCAAGGAGCGCATGACGCCGGTGCAGAACCCGAGGGTTCCCAGCGACAGGGCCGCGCGCCAGATGGTGGACAGCACGTGGCGGTAGGTGCGCGGGTGCTCGCGCGGGGCATCCTCGAACATGGGCTGGTCTAAATCGATGGTGCGGCTCTTCAGCACCACGGCCAGCCCGAACAGGGGCAGGAATACACAGGGGATGAGGTAGGCCGTCACCGCCACGGGAATGAGGTACAGCGCGAAGTACAGCACCGCCGCCCAAGCCGTGCCGGCGATGAGGTTTCCCATGCCCTCCCGCGCGTCCTGGCTGGCGAACAGCCGCTGCCACAGCATGTAGAACCCGGCCGACCCCACGCCGAGCAGCGCCCCGCCGACGCCGGCCAGCGCCACGGCGGCCCCGGGCAGGTACATGGCCCCGATGAGCAGGCACCAGCCGCCCATATAGGGCACGCTGACGGCCTTCACCATGAAATGGCGCGTCTCGGCGGGGAAGAAGTAGGTGCCCGCGGCGCTCGCGAGGAAGGTGGCCGTGAAGGCCAGCGACTCGGCGCCGAAGAACCACAGCATCACATCGGTGGTCTGGAAGGCCAGCGGCAAAAACGGGAACACGCCGCCCCACACGCTGGCCGCGTTGATGGCGAGGAAGAGCCCGTAGCCCAGCGAGGCCACGTTCGGCCGCAGAAGCCCCAAGACCGTGCGCAGGTTCACGGCGCCCATCCTCTCCCTCTCGTCGTGTCGACAGTTCCGTTCCGTGGTGCTCAGTATACCGTGCGTAGGGCGTTCCCGTCTTGGCTAAGCGGGAAAAGGGTGATAGAGTGACCTTCATCTGAACTGGGGAAACGCAGAAATCACACGCAGTATGTGACACGCTATTCACGCGGCGCGGCCTATGATGCGGCCTGCCGGGGGCGCAGAGGAGCCGCCGGCGGGCCGGTTGCCCGAAAGGAGCGGGGCCGGCTCGAGGGAAGAGAGATCCTGACTGAAAGGGAGGGACCATGACGAACTCCGAGAAGGCGGCTCTGTCCCGCCGCACGTTCGTGAAGGGATCCGCACTGGCCGGCCTGGGTGCCGCCGCCATGGGCAGCACGTCCCTGTTCGGCTGCGCGCCCCAGGGCCAAGGCGACGCCGAGGGTGCCGACTTGGCCGCCACCGGCGAGACTGCGCCCGCCGACGAGAAGATCGTATGGACGCACTGCCATGTGAATTGCGGCGGCGCCTGCGTGCTGCAGTGCCATGTGGCCGACGATGAGATCGTTTCCGTGGAATCCGACAACACCGGCGACGCCTCCTTTGGCGGCTTCCAGGCCCGCGCCTGCCTGCGCGGCCGTTCCATCCGTCGCTGGATCAACGGCGAGGATCGTCTGAACTACCCCATGAAGCGCGTGGAGGGGTCCAAGCGCGGCGAGGGCAAGTACGAGCAAATCAGCTGGGACGAGGCGCTCGACACCATCGCCTCCGAGTTCAAGCGCATTACCGAGGCCTACGGCAACGAGTCCGTGTTCATCCAGGAGTGCTCCGGCGTCGAGCAGAACGTGATGATGAACAACCCCTGGTTCCGTCTGTTCAACCTGTGCGGCGGCGTGGTCACCCGCTACGGCAACTACTCCAACGGCGCGCTGACCTTCGGCGCCCAGCTGTACACCTACGGCGGCGGCTGGGGTAAGCGCTCCTTCAAGACGCTGGCCGACGGCGAGCTCGTGGTGATGTTCGGCAACGCCCCCTGCGACACTCGCATGGCCGGCGACGGCCACGGCTACGACCTGTTGGTGGCCATGGAGCAGAAGAACGTGCGCGTCATCTCCATCGACCCGCGCCGCAGCGAGATCGCCACGAACCGCGACGTGGAGTGGATTCCCATTCGCCCCGGCACCGACGCGGCGCTCGTGGCCGGCATCGCCCACGAGCTCATCAAGAGCGATATGGTCGACCTCGACTTCCTGCGCACCTATTGCGTTGGCTACGACGAGGAGACCCTGCCGCAAGGCGCCCCGGCCAACAGCTCCTACTACGCCTACGTCATGGGCACCGGCTACGACATGGTGGAGAAGACTCCGGCGTGGGCTGCCGCCATCACCCAGATTCCCGAGCAGCGCATCATCGACCTTGCCCATGAGATCGGCGAGGCCAAGCCCTGCTTCATCTGCCAGGGCTGGGGCCCGCAGCGCCGCACCAACGGCGAGACCGCGACCCGCGCCATCGCGCTTTTGCCTCAGCTCGTGGGCCAGGTGGGCCTGCCCTCCACGAACTCCGGCCTGCGCGAGGGCAACGGCGGCTTCAGTCTGAACTCGCTGCCCACGGGCGACAACCCCATTACGGCGAAGTTCCCGAACTACCTGTGGCCCGAGGCCATCAAGGACGGCACGAAGCTCACGGCTCTGAACGCCGGCATCCAGGGCGCCGACGCGCTGCCCGCCCCTATCAAGATGATGATCAACTACGGCAACAACATGCCGGCCAACCAGAACGGCGACATCAACTTCACCACTGATATCCTGCGCGACGACAGTCTCTGCGAGTTCATCGTCTGCTACGACGTGGTCATGACCGACTCCGCCAAGTATGCCGACATCATCCTGCCCGACCTCACCCCGCAGGAGACCTGGACGCTTTCCACCCAGGGCGAGAACAACGACACCCAGGGCATCTGGTTCGGCCAGCCCACCGCCTCCGCCAAGTTCGAGCGCCGTGAGGTGTACGAGGTGTGCGCCGATCTGGCCGACCGCCTGGGTGTGAAGGACGCCTACACCGATGGCGGCAAGACCCGCGAGGACTGGTGCCGCGAGCTGTACGAGGAGTTCCGCGCCGAGAATCCCGACGCTCCCACCTGGGAAGAGGGCCTGGCAGCTGGCATTTACAAGAAGGACATCGAGGTGGACAACGCCACCGATCCCTTCATCGAGGATCCGGCGGCAAACCCGCTGGAGACGGCCACGGGCAAGATTCAGATCTACTCCCCCGAGCTGGCCGAGTACGCCGCTACGTGGGAGCTGCAGGAGGGCGACGTCATCTGCCCCATCCCGATTTACGTGCCCGGCTTCGACGGCCCCGACTCCAACACCGAGGAGTACCCGTTGCAGTTCACCGGCTACCATACCAAGGCCCACACCCATTCCAGCTACGCCAACAACCAGATCATCCAGGATGCCCATCGCCACAACGTCTGGATCAATCCGCTGGATGCGGCCGAGCGCAATATTGAGACCGGCGACATGGTCCGCGTGTTCAACGACCATGGCGAAATCCTCATCGAGGCGAAGGTGACCGACCGTATCATGCCCGGCGTCGGTGCCATTCCGCAGGGCATGTGGCACGATGCCGACATGGATGGCGACCGCGTGGACAAGGGCGGCTGCATCAACACGCTGACGAGCCGCCACTGCACTCCGGTGGCCAAGGCCACGGGCCAGCACACCATCATCGGCCAGATCGCCAAGGCTTAAAGAGAGGGGAATGAACCATGACTCAGTACGGTTTCCACTTCGACGGAACGCGTTGCACTGGCTGCAAGACCTGCGTGCTGGCCTGCAAGGATAAGAACAACCTGCCCAACGACCTCAACTTCCGCAATGTTTACGAGTACGGCGGCGGCACGTGGAGCCAGGACGGTGCGGGCTGCTGGATCCAGGACACCTTCACCTACCACGTGTCGGTGGCCTGCAACCACTGCGACATGCCCCTGTGCATGGCGAACTGCCCCCAAGGCGCCATCGAGAAGGATCCGGACACCGGCGAGGTGAGAAGCGATCCCGAGAAGTGCATTGGGTGCGGCACTTGCGCGAAGAGCTGCCCCTACGGCGCCCCCAAGGTGGACATGGAGGCCATGAAGTCGGTGAAGTGCAACATGTGCGCCGACCGCGTGGCCGCCGGCAAGCAGCCCATCTGCGTTGAGGCTTGCCCGCTGCGCGCCCTGGACTTCGGCGACATCGAGGAGCTGCGGGCCGCGTATGGCGACGATGCGGAGATCGCGCCCCTGCCGGCAGCCGACGAGACTAAGCCGAACCTGGTGATCACGGCTCCCGCGGGCGCCAAGCCGGTGGGCGACAGCGCCGGCGAGATTATGAACGAGCTGGAGATCATGTAAGGTCCGCCCTCCCTGACGGAACGAGCGGATCGGGGACGGGGCTCCGGCTGCATAGCCGGAGCCCGCTGGCTTTCGCGGGCCCGATGGAGTAGGGTAGAATACTCCGAAGCGTTTTACGACAGGCTGAATGACGGGCAATAGGAGGGGGGAGGGGGAAGCGTGCAGTACGGGTTCTACTTCAACGGGCGTCGGTGCACCGGGTGCAAGACCTGCGTGCTGGCCTGCAAGGATCTGCACGATCTGCCCTCGTCCATCGCCTTTCGCCAGGTGTACGAGTACGGCGGCGGATCCTGGCGGCGCCAGCCCGACGGCACGGTGACGCAGGACACCTTCTGCTATTACGTGTCGGTAGCTTGCAACCACTGCGGCAATCCCGCCTGCGTGCGCGTGTGCCCCACCGGTGCCATGCACAAGGACGAGCGAGGGCTCGTGTCGGTGGACGCGGCCCGCTGCATCGGCTGCGGCTACTGCGCGCTGTCGTGCCCCTATCGCGCGCCGAAGGTGGATCGCGACGCCGGCCGCTCGGTGAAGTGCGACGGCTGCACCCGTCGGGTGGCCGAGGGCGGCGCGCCGGTGTGCGTGGAGGCCTGCCCTCTGCGCGCGTTGGATTTCGGCCCCATCGACGAGCTGCGCGAGAAGTACGGCGCCGTGGCCGACGTGCCGCCGCTGCCCGATGCCACCGCCACCTCCCCGAACCTGGTGCTCACGCCGCCGGCCCCCGCACAGGCCGACCCCGATCGCGTGCGCGCTGAGGGCCGGGTGCTGAACATTCGCGAAATCGTGTGAGGGAGCGCGGATCTGCTGGGATTGCCGGGTGCTTGCGCGCCTCGCGAGCCCGATAGAGCGCCCCGTCAATGAGAGGAAAGCGCCATGACCGAACAGACTGAGACGACGACCAGCCAAGACGCGTCCCTGGATGCCATCGCCTTTGCCGGGGCGACCTTGGCGCCGTTCTTCCTGAACGACCCGCGCACGGGAGACGCGGCCGATGCCTTCGCCGCTCTGGCCGAGCTGGACGTGGAAGCGGCCGCCGCCGAGTGGCCCTTCGTCGATGCCGTCGAGGCCGCTGCCGATTTGGCGCTCATGCGCGAGGGCCTTGTCGCCGGAGCCGATAACGAGGAGCTGGTGTGGGAGTACCGTCGCCTGTTCGTGGGGCCGGGGCATCTGCCCGCGCCGCCGTGGGGGTCGGTGTACACCGACCACGAATGCGTCATCTTCGGCGAGGCCACGCTCGCCCTGCGCGCTTGGATGCGCGCCTGCGGCATCGAGCGCACCACCGACGAGCGCACGCCCGAGGACCACATCGGGCTCATGCTGGCCCTGTTGTCGTTCCTGGCCGTTGAGCGACCCGAGCTGGTGGACGACTTTCTGCGCGACCATCTGCTTACTTGGGCGCCGCACTATCTGGATACGCTGGAGGAGGCCGCGACCCATTCCTTCTACGAGGGGCTCGCGCGCCTGACCCGCGCCACGCTCGCCGGTATCCAGCGCGAACGCGGCCTGGTCGTGGACGTGCCGCGCTTCTACCGCTAGGACGCCCTCGTCATGGACGGCTTCTCTGTTGCCCTCAGCGAGATCACCCTCGTGCTGTTCACCACCCTCGCGCCTTCGGGGGCGGTGGCCTACCTGCTTATGAGCCTGCCGGTGCTTTCCGGCCGCGCCGCGGGCGATACTGCCCGGCGGCTCAACCAGCTCACGTGCCTGCCGCTGCTCGTGGCCATGGTGGGTCTTGTCGCCTCGGCCACGCATTTGGGAAACCCCGCCAACGCCCTCTACGTGTTCACGGGCGTGGGCCGCAGCCCGCTGTCCACCGAGGTGTTCGCCGCCGTGATCTTCCTGGCGCTGGCGGGCGTGTACTGGCTGTACTCCTTCGCCGAGCACCCGCGCGTCGGACTGCAGCGGGGGCTTCTGGCGGCCATCGACGTCGCCATCGTCGCCTTCGTCTCGTCCGTGGCCTTCGCCTACAATGTGGACACCATCGTAACGTGGAGCCTGCCGCTCGTGCCCGCGAGCCTCATATTGAACGCGCTGTTCGGAGGCCCGCTTTTGGCCCTCGCCGGCTTCGCTCTGGCAAGTCGCGGGCTTGGTGCGGCCTCGACGGCCGAGTTGCCGATAGCGTACGCCGCGCCTGAGGGAGCGTCGAAGGCGCACGTCGAGCCCAGGAAGGCGTCGAAGGCGCAGCCGACCGCGGCGCGCGTTTTCCCGAGCCGCCGCGGTGCGCGCATCCTGCTCACCCTCGCGACGGCGGCGTGCGCGGCCAACGTAGCGGTGTACGCCGTTCTCGGCTTCCAGCTGCAGGGCATCGAAAACGAGCTCGTCTCTGTCGCTGACCTCGTTGCCGGCTATCCGGTCTACCTCGCGGCCTTTGCCGTGCTCGCCGCTTCCGCCCTTGCCTTCGCCTGGTGCGCCGCGATCAAGCGCGAACTTCGCCAATCCCCAGCGCCCCTTGTCGTCGCCAGCGTCCTCGCTTTCGTCGCGATCTTCCTCATGCGCTTCACCTTCTACATGAGCCACCTCACCGTGGGCCTCGGCGTCTAAGCTGTCAAAAATTTTGACAGCTTATGGAAAAATCTGTTAAAAATTTTGACAGATTGCCCGCAAGGAGAGCGAGTGAGATCGCCTAAGCCTCCATCAGCACTTTCCCGTCCAGGTTCTTCACCCAGGTGTGCAGGATGCGGCCGGCCTCTACATCCATCTTTGCGATGGTGCGGCCGAAATCGCTGCGGGGGCGGTACACGGCGCCGGGGCACAGGTAGAGGCCCGCGGGCCGCGCGTCGGGGCCCGTTTTCAGCTCGGGCACGTGGGTGTGGCCGTGAATGATGACGTCGGGCAGGGGGTCGCCGGGTGCGAGTGCCGCCGAGCCGGCGAAGCTCACGCGCACGTCGCCCGGCTTGTGGCCCACGAGGAAGCGCACGCCGCCCAAAACTGGATGTGCGAAATGTCCTACCTCGCTGCCGTACTCGTCGAAGTCGTTGTTGCCGAGCACGGCTGTCACGGGGGCCAGGGTTTCCAACTCGCGCAGAATGGCCGGCCCGCAAATGTCGCCGGCGTGGATGATGTGGTCGCAATCTGCCAGCGCCGCGTAGGCGCGCGGGTCCAGCGAGCCGTGGGTGTCCGAGATGATGCCGATGCGCAACGCGGGGCTCCTTTCGCGAGATGCCATGGCCCTCCATCGCCCTTTTGCCTATCCAGCGAGCGATAGACTCGGGCGCGAAGGCCGGTTCCTCTCTGTAATAGCGCGTGGAAGATTTGGCGCGCGCGACATGCCGGAGGATTCGCACGACGCGCAGGAGCCTTGCGCGACGCACGGGAGCGATTCACGCGACGCGCAGGAGATTCGCACGAGGAAAGAGACACGCTGTTCATGGAAACCGTCGCCCGCATTTTCGAAAGCTGCCGCGAGGATCGTTTGCCCGCAAGCCGCGCGGGGCGCGTGGCCGTAGCCCAAGAGGCTGGCGCAGCCTGCACGGAAGTGTCCGAGAGCCGCGCGCGGCGCATCCCCTTCTCGGTGGAGATGTTCCCGCCGAAGGGTCAGCTCACGCTGGACGCGGCCCGCAAGGTCGTGGAAGGCCTGCGCGCTGCATCTCCCGATTTCATCTCGGTGACCTGCTCGGCCGGCGGCAGCGGCAACGGGCACGGCGGCCAGACGGTGGCCATCGCCGAACTTATTCAGAACGAGGCGGCTACACCCGCTGTCGCGCATTTCACCTGCGTGAGCGCCACGGCATCATTGGTGGCGACGGAAGTGGAAGCCCTGCGCGCGGCCGGGGTTGAAACGGTGCTCGCTTTGCGCGGCGATCTTGCGCCCGGCCAGGAGCCGGCCGATTTTCGCTATGCCTACGAGCTCATCCCGCGCCTGAAAGCGGCCGGCTTGTGCGTGGGCGCGGCGGCTTATCCGGAAGGGCATATCGACTGTCTGGATCCGCGCGAGAACATCCGTCATCTGCGCGCGAAGCAAGATGCCGGCGCCGACTTCTTCATCACCCAGCTGTTCTTCAACAACGACGACTTCTATCGCTTCCGCGAGGCGGCCGAATCTGCGGGTGTTGCGGCCCCCATCTCGTGCGGCATCATGCCGTTTCTGGGGAAATCGCAGATCCAGCGCATGGTGTTCCTCTGTGGCAGCTCACTGCCGGCGCCCATCATCAAGCTTTTGGCGAAGTACGAGGACGATCCGGTGGCCCTGCGCCAGGCGGGCATCGAATACGCCTGCAACCAGCTGGTCGATCTCGGTCGCCACGGCGTCAACGGCCTGCACGTGTATGCCATGAACCAGCCCGATATCGCCTGCGCCGCCGCCGAAGCGGTCGCTGCTGCCGGACTTCGGTGAACACCGTGGTTATCTTTTCCGCCATCTCGAGAGCCGTGCCGAAGGCGCTGTGCCTAAGAGCCTCCGACGTTGTTGGAGGATGGTGACGCCGTGGAACTGAAAGCGCGCGTCGATAGGGAAGAGGCCCTGGCGTTTCTGGGCCATCGCGGCCAGAAGCTGGGGGATCTGCGCGAAAGGCTGGAACGCGCGGCTTGCTTGTGCGAAAAGGAGCTCGTCCCGCGCGGGGTGTACCGCGAGATGGACGCGTCGGAAGCCCTTGCGTTGTTGCCGGGCCGCGATATCGCCCGCCATGTGGAAGGCTGCACGCGCGTGGTGCTGCTGGCGGTGACGCTGGGGGCGCAAAGCGAGATGCTGCTGCGTCGCGAGCGCGCCCTCAGCGCGACGGACGGCTTGCTCGTGGATGCCTGCGCGTCATCCCTCGTCGAGCAGGCGGCCAATGTCCTGAACGCGCATATCGTGGAAGAGGCCACGGCGCGGAACCTGGCCGCCACATCGCGCTTCAGCCCTGGCTATGGCGACCTGCCGCTGAGTTGCCAGCCAGCCTTTCTCGTCGCAAGTGGCGCCGACCGTGCTCTGGGGATCCACGCTACGGCGGCGCACCTTCTCGTTCCAACCAAATCCATCACGGCGGTTATCGGCCTGCGTTCCCATCCGAATTCCGCCCGGGCGGGCGGCGCAAGCACCGCCCCTACGGAGGGGATGCGCTGCTCCACCTGCCCCGTCGCCGATACGTGCGCCCTGCGCGCCGAAGGAAGGACCTGCTATGGCAACCCCGCGTAAGCTCACCGTGACCGACGCCCACCTGGCTGAGGCCCTGGCTGGCCGCGCCTACCTGCTGTTCGATGGCGGCATGGGCACTCTCGTCCAGGCCGCTGGGCTCCATACCGTCCACGAGGTGCCGGATCTGCTGAACCTCACGCACCCCGAGGCCATCGTAGCCATTCAGCGCCAATACGTGGAAGCTGGCGCCGACTGCATCACCACCAACACGTTCAACACCAACCGCTTGAAGCTCGCGAATGCCGGCGCTACCGTGGCTGAGGTGTACGCGGCGGCTGCGGCCAACGCGCGGGTGGCCGGAGCGCCGCTGGTGGCCGGCGACATCGGGCCAACCGGCGCGCTGCTCGAGCCTTTGGGCACCCTCACCTTCGACGAGGCCTTCGACATCTTTTCCGAACAGGCCCGCGCCGCCGAGGCGGCCGGCTGCGATCTCATCGTCGTGGAAACCATGGCCGACCTGCTGGAAGCCAAGGCTGCCGTGCTCGCTGCGGTGGAAAGTACGACGCTGCCGGTGTTCGCCACCATGACTTTCGGCGAGGACGGCCGCACCTTCCTCGGCACGACGCCGGCCATCGCCGCCACGACGCTGTCGGCGCTCGGCGCCTCGGCCGTGGGACTCAACTGCTCGCTCGGGCCGACGGAGCTGGCGCCGCTCGTGGGGGAGCTCGCGCCGCACGACCGCGCCCTCGTCATGGCGCAACCCAACGCGGGCTTGCCCCGCATTCAGGATGGCGAGACCGTCTTCGACGTGGGCCCTAACGAATTTGCCCAGGCCATGGAAGCGATCATGGATGCCGGTGCCACGGTCGTAGGCGGCTGCTGCGGCACGACGCCCGACCATATTGCTGCTCTGCGCGCGCTCATCGATGTGCGGCCGCTCCCCGCGGTTGCATCCGTCTCCGTTCCAGCACACACTTCTGTGGCCTCCTCTGCGACAGCTGTTTCCGCGGGCTCCGCTTCTTCCCGTGTTGCTTGGGGGGAGCAAAGCGAGCCGAAGGGCCTCTCGGCGTTCAGCGTCCCCAACCTGCGTTATTGTCCTGCCTTCGCGGTGACCTCGGCGCAGCAGATGGTGTCGCTGCCCGAGGGCGAGGCGCGCATCGCCGTCATCGGCGAGCGCATCAACCCGACGGGGAAGAAGAAGCTGAAAGCGGCTCTGCAAGCGGGTGATGTGGACTACCTGGTGGCCGAGGCGGCCGCCCAGCAGCGCGCCGGCGCCGATATCCTCGATGTGAACGTGGGCGTGCCGGGTCTTGACGAGCCGGCGCTCTTGTCGCAGGTCACGCGCGCGTTGCAGGCCACCGTGCCTCTGCCGCTGCAGCTGGACTCATCGGATCCGGCCGCCATCGAAGCCGCGGCTCGCGCCTATGCGGGCCGCCCCATGGTGAACTCCGTGAACGGCAAGGCCGACAACCTCGCCACCGTGCTGCCCGTGGTGGCGCGCTACGGTTGCACGGTGGTCGGCCTCACGCTGGACGAAAACGGTATCCCTCCCACGGCCGAAGAGCGCCTGGCCATCGCCGAGCGCATTGTGGCTGCCGCCGAGGCTCACGGCATCCCGCGCGAGGACGTGGCCATCGACTGCCTCGTCATGGCCGCCGCCACCAACCAGGATGAGGTGCGTGAGATTCTGCGTGCAGTGACCTTGGTGAAGGAACGTCTCGGCGTGCGCACGGTGCTCGGCGTGTCGAATGTCAGCTTCGGTCTGCCAGCGCGGCCGCTCGTGAACAGCACGTTCCTCGCTGCCGCCTTCGGGGCCGGCCTCGACATGCCCATTTTGAACCCCCTGAACGTCCGCTACCGCGACACCGTGGCGACGTTCCGCATCTTGAACGGCCAGGATACGGGCTGCCGGGCATTTTTGGAAGCCTACGCGAACGCGAGCGACCCTTACGAAGTTGCCGCCGGATCCACCCCCGTAGGGGGCGACCTCGGTCGCCCCTCGGTTCCAAAGGGCTGTCCCGTTCCGATAACGGAAGCCTTCACCGATGCGGCGGACACCGTCGCCCATCTGGCCGAATGCGTGCTGGAAGGACGCAAGGCACCGGTGGCAACGGCCACGGAGCGGCTGTTGGAGACCCACGACGGCCTGGCCATCATCAACGATATCTTCGTTCCCATCCTCGACGTGGTCGGCCAGAAATACGACGAGGGCGCGTTCTTCCTGCCCCAGCTCATGGCCTCCGCCGAAGCCGTGAAAGCCGGCTTCGATCTCATTCGCGACCGCGCTCGGGCAGTCGGCGCAAGTGCCGCTGAAGCCACCCCCGTAGGGGGCGACCTTGGTCGCCCCTCGGGCTCGAGTGCAGTCACCCCTCGCAAGGGCTGCGCAAGCCCCGCCCCTACGGAAGGCGACGCGCACGTCCCCGCCGAAAGCGACCGCGCCATTATCGTGGCCACGGTGCAGGGCGACATCCACGACATCGGCAAGAACATCGTGAAGATGCTTCTGGAAAACTACGGCTTCACGGTCATCGATCTGGGCCGCGATGTCGCCCCCGAGGCCATCGTGGCTGCCGCCCGCGACACCGGCGCGCGTCTCATCGGGCTTTCGGCGCTCATGACCACCACGGTCGGCGCCATGGAGCGCACGATCGCTCTCGTTCACGAGCAGCTTCCTGGTGTGGCGGTCATGGTGGGCGGCGCGGTCATCACGCAGGAGTTCGCCGAGCAGATCGGCGCCGACTTCTATGCAAAGGACGCCGCCGCTTCCACTCGCGTTGCCTCGACCTTCTTCGATGACTAATTCGCGTAGATACGCCCACAGGCCGCCGATCGCGCTATCATAGAACCAGCAGTGACCCACCCTCATCGGAGCAAAGGAGCCTTAATGGGGAAGAAGGACGTTGAAGCCCTCGAGATCACCATCGACGAGCTGCCCACCTACCTGCACACGAATCACTCGGCTTATATGGAAGTGGCCGACGGGCTGTACTACCTGACCGACGTGAACGACCAGTACTGGCGCGCGCAGGATACCAACCAGTTCAACGAGAAGGGTCACTACGTCGATTGCAGCCCGCTCGTGCCCACCATCGCCGAGTTCCTGGATCTGCCGTTCCACGAGGGAAAATCGATCCGCGATTTGGCTGCCGAGGCCACCTTCTACGCATCCGGCGATGGCAAGGACATGCCCGAGGATTTCTAAGCGCCGGCGCGTGTTTTCCGAAGCGGTCTGTCTTTTGTTCTTACGACGTTCAAGAACCCCGAGGTGTCGAAAGGATGCCTCGGGGTTTGTGCTATGATGCCCTGCGAACTACCCTGGTCGCGAAGTGCGCGGCCACTCGAGAAGAGAAAGAAGGAATCATGGCAGAAGAATGTTCCCACGAGTGCTCCAGCTGCGGCGTCTCCGGCTGCGGCGATCGCACCGCCGAGGCTGGCCCCAGCACCCTTGCGCCCAACAAGCGCACCAACGTCAAGCATGTGATCGGCGTCGTGTCCGGCAAGGGCGGCGTGGGCAAGTCCCTCGTCACCAGCCTGCTCGCCTCCGAGATGAACAAGCGCGGTCACAAAGTGGCCATTCTGGATGCCGACATCACCGGCCCGTCCATTCCGAAGTCCTTTGGCGTGGACAGCCGGCTTACGGCCGACGCCGACGGCATTAATCCGGCGAAGTCCGCCAGCGGCATCGAGGTTATGTCCGTGAACCTGATGCTCCCCGAGGGCGACATGCCCGTGGCCTGGCGCGGCCCGGTCGTCACCGGCGCCATCAAGCAGTTCTGGCAGGAGGTGAACTGGGGCGATGTGGACTACATGTTCGTCGACATGCCTCCGGGAACTTCCGACGTGTTCCTGACGGTCTTCCAGTCGTTGCCCGTGGACGGCATCGTCACCGTGTCGGCTCCCCAGGAGCTTGTGGCCATGATCGTTGGTAAGGCCGTGAACTTGGCGAAGTCGCTGGAGGTGCCGGTGGTGGGCCTCGTGGAGAACATGGCCTACTTCAAGTGCGACGAGTGCGGCAAGGAGCACCACATCTTCGGCGAGCCCCAGGGCGCGGCCGTGGCCGAGAAGCACGACATCCCTGCGGTGGCCACGCTGCCGATGGATCCGACCTTCGCCCGTCTGGTGGACGAAGGCAAGGTAGAGGCCTACGAGGTGGAAGGCGCCCTGGACGGCATCATCGACCAGATCGTCGCCGCATCTGAGGCCGAGTAAAGCCGGAGCTGCGAGGGACGCGAGCGCCGCTAGCGGGAATTTCCAAAATTCCTGAAAAAAGTTCTTGCGCGTCGCGTCCGTTGTGTTAATATAGTCCTCGCACTTTTTCGGGGCCTTAGCTCAGCTGGGAGAGCGCATGGCTGGCAGCCATGAGGTCAGGGGTTCGATCCCCCTAGGCTCCACCACATGTTCTACGACCGCCTTCGGGCGGTCGTTTTTTTGTTGATACTGCGGTTCCGGCAGGCACCTGGAAAATGACCCTTCACCTCAGGTTTTAAGGAATCCTTTCAGGAACTTTACAGGTATGTGCGATTATTGTTGACACCGTGTGTGGACTAAGTAATTCGCTTTATACGGTGCGCGCGCATTGAAATAATAGCTCCCTGACCTTACGAAACGTTAAAGAACGTTACGCTAGGGTTGCAACATTCAGTTAGCGCTCATGAAGGAAGGGCGGGAGTCCCGCGGAGGGAGGGGGAGCGCGCTCGATGAGCCTGCGCCGGCAATAGGGCTGACGCAATGTCATGAAAGGTTGAGGACACATGAAATTTGCCTCGTTCAAGAGCTCTGCTCTGAAGAGCGTGGGAGCGGTTTCGCTCTGCGTCGCTCTCGGCGCCGGTCTCGTGGGCTGCGGCGGTAATGGCGCCGGCGGCGGCGCAGTGGCTGCCACGGTCAACGGCCAGGAAATTATGGAGCAGACGGTCACCGACTACATCGCCAACTTCCGCACCTCCAGCTCGCTGGAGTCCGATGAGGCGTGGGGCGAGTGGATGGTCGCCAACGGCTACACCCCCGAGTCCGTGCGCGAAGAGGTCATTGACTACTACGTCAACCAGGATCTCTACGACCAGGCTGCCAAAGAGTACAACGTGACGGTCGAGCAGGCCGACATCGACGCTGCCCTGGATGAGACCAAGGCGATGTTCGAGTCCGATGAGGCCTTCCAGGAGGCTCTCGAGGCGTCCAGCATGACCGAGGAGTCCTACATCGAGGACGTCATTCGCCCGAATCTGCTTCAGACGAAGCTCGCCGAGGCCGTGGCTGCCCAGGATACCGAGGCTGAGGGCGACGACGCTACGCTCGCCCAGGCCCAGGCCATGAGCGAGCAGTTCAACGGCGCTAAGCGCTCGAGCCACATCCTGCTGACCGCCGAGGAAGGCGAGGACGACGCCGCTCTGGCCGCCCGCGCCCAGGAGCTGCTCGATCAGATCAACGCCGGCGAGATCTCCTTCGAGGATGCCGCCTCCCAGTATTCCACCGACACCGGCTCCGCTGCTAACGGCGGCGATGTGGGCTGGGACGCGCTGAGCACCTTCGTCACCGAGTACCAGGACGCTCTGGCCGGCCTTGAGAAGGATCAGATCGTTGCTGCTCCCGTGAAGAGCGAGTACGGTTACCACATCATCAAGGTGACCGATGTCTACGAGGTTCCCGAGGGCGGTATCACGTCGGTTGACCAGCTGCCGACCGAGTTCCAGGAGTATCTGACCTACATGGAGCAGAGCAACGCCTCCCAGAACTTCTCCACCTGGTTCGAGGAGTATCGCAACAACGCCGAGATCACCGTTAACCCGATGCCCGAGGGCCTGCCCTACGACATCGACCTTGCTCCCTACGAGGAGGCTGCTGCCCAGAACGCCGAGGGCGACGCTGCCGCCACCGAGGGCACTGAGCAGCCTTCCGACGAGACCATGTCCGCCGAGGATCAGGCCGCTGCCGACGCCGCCGCTGCCGATGCGGCCGCCGACGAGGCCGCTGCTGGCGAGGCTGGCGCTGATGCCGCTGCCGCCGATGAGGCCGGCGACGCTGCTGCTGCCGATCAGGCCGCCGATGAGGCCGCTGCTGACCAGACGGCTGCCGACCAGGCCGGTGCTGACGCTGCTGCCGACCAGGCCGCTGCCGATCAGGCCGCCGAGGGCGCCGAGGGTACCCAGCAGTAAGCTGCTCTCGACAACCCAGGCGTTTCCCAAGGACCCGCGCTCAGGCACGGGTCCTTTTTCGTGGCAGCGCATGATGCCTCAAGAGGGAATTCCCCCGAGGACGCACTCTCGGCCGCGCAGCCAGCAGCGAGCTTTGCCGACGAAGGGTTCGCTCTCTGCCGGCGGCATTCGAAAGCAGCCAAAGGCGCCGTGTCCATTTGTGGAGGAGCCGCCGCGAAAACCGTTCTCGTCCGCGAAATGCGTTATGCTTCTTCCCTAGAGCCACGTTCCACTCTCTTCGAAAGGCCTTCCATGCTCTTCTGCGATATCGATCTTCTCGACGCCGACTTTGCTATCAAGCACCACCAATGGGTAGGAGTGCGCGACGGCCGTATCGCCTATATTGGCTCGGTGCCTCCCGCACCCGATGAAGCTGCCACCTTCGGCGAGACTTACGATGGCACGGGACGTCTGCTCGTGCCCGCGCTCTACAACGCCCATGCCCATGCCCCCATGACGCTTCTGCGCGGTTACGCCGAGAACTTGCCGCTGCAGCGTTGGCTCGAGGAGAAGTGCTTCCCCTTCGAGGCCAAAATGACCGCCGAGGATTGCTATTGGGGCACGGTGCTCGCCTGTGCCGAGATGGCGCGCTTCGGCGTGGTCAGCTTTTCGGACATGTACTACGCGACCGAGGAGCGTGCCCGTGCGGTGCTCGAGGCCGGCATGAAGGCCAACATGTGCGAGGGACTGGTGGCCTTCGAGGAGAAGCCCTACGCGGAGTACCCCATCTGCGCTCAGATGGAGGCCCTCGTGCGCGACTGGCACGGGGCGGCCGACGGGCGCATCCGCATCGATTACAACATCCATTCCGAGTATCTGTCCACCGAGACGGTCTGCCGCGACATCCTGGACATCGTGCGCGGCACCGACTTACGCCTGCATATCCACCTGTCTGAGACCGAGAAGGAAGTGCGCGAGTGCCGCGAGCGCCATGGCGGAATGTCGCCGGTGGCCTACTTCGACAGCCTGGGGCTGTTCGACGTGCCCGTGACGGCGGCCCATTGCGTGTGGGTCGATGAGGCCGATCTGGATATTCTGCAAGCTCATGGCGTGTTCGTCGCCAACAACCCGGCTTCCAACATGAAGCTCGGCAGCGGTTTCGCGCCCATTCCCGAGATGCTGCGCCGCGGCATTCCCGTGTGCCTGGGCTCCGATGGCATGGCGTCGAACAACAACCACAACCTGTTCCACGACATGTACTTGCAGGCGCTTATCTACAAGGGCGCGACGCTTGATCCGACGGCGGTCACGCCCCAGCAGGCGCTGGCGGCGGCGACGCGCACCGGCGCGCTTTCTCAGGGCCGCGAGGATTGCGGTGTGGTGGCGGAAGGCGCCCGTGCTGACCTGTGCGTGCTGGACATTACGGGCCCGTCGTGGTGCCCGGCGCCCGATCCGGTTTACAACCTGGTCTATGCGGGCGACGGGGCCGATGTGGTGCTCACAATGTGCGATGGCGAGGTGATCTATCGCGCCACCTCCGCCGTGGCTGTTTCCGCCGGCGCCTCCGGTGCTGCCTCCGCCGATGCCTCTGGTGCCGCCTCCGCTGGCGTCCCCGGTGCCACCTCCGCTGGCACCGCTCGTGGCTGTATTCAGCATGCCGTCACGAACGCCGAATGGCCCACCATCGACATCGAGCGCGCCAAGGCCGAGTGCGCCGCCCGCACCGCCCGCATCATCAGCGAGCTCTAACTTGGGGTGGCCCAGCTGCTCCGTCCGCGCTGCGTCATCGGGGGACGCGGCGCTCCGTCTCCGACTGCCTTTCGCGCCACAGCCTGAGGCCTCATTTTGCCATCTAGGTTTGGAGCGAACGGCGCATCGGCCTTCGATCCGCAGCCCGGGGCGCCTTTTTGTCGCATGGTTCTGAAAGGTGCGACATTTTGGCCCCTCGGGCTGCGGTGTTAACCATGAAAAACAAAGTCGCAGCAAGAAAAGTACCAGTTCACAGCTTTGTTCCTTCAAACCTCTCCCCGGCAACCCGCAGCCAGACCGGCAAAAATGTCAGAACGAGGAGGGACGTCTGACAAAAATCGTTCTCGGGCTACGGCTGGCGGTGCTCATTATTGCCAGCAGGGGAGCCCCATGGCTGCTCGCAGGTGTTTGTGCTTTGCATCGAAGTCGCCTATGCGAAATCGGATCGGTTTGCCAAGTATGCGGGCAACCGAGAGTGCGATTTTCCTTGTTTCGCTAACCGAATTGAGCTGTAGTCGTCCCACGGTGATAATCCGGTAGTTCATGGCCTGCAGCGCCATGCGTTTAACGGCGTCTTCCTGCAGCTGTTCGGACGTAAGGTGCCGCTCGTCGCTGTCGTACTCGAGAACGAGCCTTTGGGCGGGCCAGCAAACGTCCGCGACATAGTACTCTTTTCGGGAGAGCGGGCGAGCGAGGCTGGTGAGCTCGATGGAGTAGTTCAGTGTCGGTCGGGCAAAGTGGTAGCCGCCGAGATGGTTGGGGAGCGTCATGAGAAGAGCGAGGGCTGCTTCTCTCGGCGAGGCAGCGTTATTGAGAATCCAAGGAGCGGCGCGTCTCGTCATGGCGCAGCCTCGTATGTCCCGATGGGCTAAAAGAGCTTCTCGAATGCGCTCGGATGAAGTAAGCGCGGGACGATTAAAGACGGTGTCGAAAGGGGGTGTTAGACCGTAGGTGCCGCAAAGGGCGCTTCCTTTGAAGATCACTTCGGCAAGATCGCGACTCCAGTTGCTTTGGAGAAAAGCGATCTCGGGGGAAGGAGCAAAAAGCCCTTGCTCGATACGCAAATAGCAATTTTGCCAAAGGGACTCCTCTGCAACATGGCAGCGCGCGTCTTTGAGATTGCGCTTTTGTTGACGCGAGGGAACGATGACATGAAAAGGCTTGCTCAGCCAAGGGAGCCTATCCTCTAGGTACTGAACGGCGGCAGCGTTGGGGGCGATGTCCTCCTGGTGGGCGATATCGAGCCACAGGGTGGGGAGAGAGGCGAAATCGCCGTGTTGATAGAAGTCGAGGGCGCTTAAGCCCCATAGTATCAGTTTCGACATTGGCCGTCCTTTTCCAATCGATGATGAAGCCGTATGGTGGTGAGGGGTTGCTGGCACGATCCCTCCGCGCTCCGCGCGTTCGAGCAGATTACTCTTTCCGAACCGCATTAATGACGCGAGAATGTCCCGGTTGGCTCCTCGCGCCAACCGTAGCGGAGTCGCATGGGGCGGCGGTGGGGCGTTCGGGCCAGCTCGCGGACCAGCTTGCGGATCGGCTCGCGGATCAACTCGCGAATCAAACCCTGAGAAGCTCCCCCTGAGAAAAGCGCACGAACTTCGTCTCGCGAATTTCTCGCTGTACCCCGCGGACGCGGTGCCCTCTGCTAATATGGATGCCACGGAAAAGACGCCGTTCGTCGGCGCTGAAAGACCGCTCGCTGGCGATGTGCCAGGAGCTCGCAGGCCGCAGACCTGCCAGCCAAGAGCTCGCGGGTCGCGGACCTATCAGTTGGCGCAGCCCCGTCGTGGGCATTTGCGGCAACGGGAATTCAGCGTAGCGTTTGGCGAGAAGGCGCGCGGCCGATGGGCAGCGCGCCCGGGTTAGACCCGCGCAAGGGGTGCGGGCGCCCTCTACTAGGAAGGCAGGTGGTCGCTCATGGCAGCTCCGGCTCCCGAACACGTCAGAAACATCGTCCTTGTGGGACAGGATGGCGCCGGCAAGACCTCGCTGGCCGAGGCCATGCTCTTCGTTTCCGGCAAGACGCCGCGCATGGGCACGACGCACGACGGCAAGTCGTACCTCGACTACGATCCCGAGGAAATCAAGCGCAAGTTCACCATTTCCACCTCCATCGCCCCCATCCCCTACAAGGACTACAAGATCAACGTGCTGGACACCTCCGGCCACCCCGACTTCATCGGCGACACGCTGGCCACCATGCAGGCGGCCGAAATGGCCCTGTTCGTGGTGGACGCCGTCGATGGTCCCCAGGTCATGACGACGAAGCTGTGGCGCGAGGCCGAGGACATGCGTCTGTCGCGCGCGGTGTACATCAACCACATCGATCGCGAGAACGCCAACTTCGACGCCGCCATGGCGCTGCTGCACGCCCGCTTCGGCGGCCGCTTGGGCGCGGTGACCATCCCCATCGGCCAGGCCGAGGAGTTCCAGGGCGTCATCGACATCATCCGCATGGAGGCCCGCTATTTCGAGGACGGCGGCGAGCGCGTGGAAGCGGTGGACACGCTGCCGGCGAAGTACCAGGAAGAAGCGCGCATCGCCCGCGACAAGCTGTGCGATCTGGTGGCCGAGGCCGACGACGAGCTTATGATGAAGTACCTCGAAGGCGAAGAGCAGCTCACCCAAGAGGAGCTGGAAGGCCTGCTGGACAAGGCTATCGCCCAGGAGCTCATCATCCCGGTGTTCGTGGGTTCCACCATCATCATGCAGGGTGTTCAGGGTCTTATGGAAGACATCTGCACCTATTTCCCGCACCCGAAGAGCCATGGCCGTTTCCGCATGGCCGACGACGTGACGGTGCGCATCGACGAGACGAAGCCCCCCTGCGCCTTCGCCTTCAAGACGGTGTCCGACCCGTTCGTCGGGCGCCTCACGTTCCTGAAGGTCATCTCCGGTTACCTGGAGCCGGGGCTCGAGCTCGTCTGCGGGCGCACCGGCAAGAAGGAGCGTCTCGGCAAGATCCAGGTCATGATGGGCAAAGAGGCCGTGGACGTGAAGAGCGCCAAGGCCGGCGACATCGTGGTCGTGCCGAAGCTCTCCGATGTGCGCGCGGGCGACACGCTCTCCTGCGAGGGCACCATCGCCATCGAGCCTCTGCCTTTGCCCGAGCCTTTGTACCCCGTGGCCATCGAGGCCGTGTCGAAGAAGGAAGAGGACAAGCTCGGCACCTTCCTCGCCCGTGCCGCCGAGGCCGATCCCACGCTGCGCATCACCCGTGACGAGGACACGCACCAGACCATCATCCACGCCATGGGCGAGGCCCAGGTGGATATGCTGCTCTCCCGCCTGAAGGAGCAGTCCGGCGTGGAGGCGAAGCTCGTGCCCGTGCGCATTCCCTACCGCGAGACCATCACCAAGCAGGCCGAGGCCCAGGGCCGTCACAAGAAGCAGACCGGCGGCGCCGGCCAGTTCGGCGACTGCTGGCTGAGGTTGGCCCCCATCCCCGGCGAGGGCTACGAGTTCGTGGACGAGATCAAGGGCGGCGCCATTCCCAATGGCCTTATTCCGGCTGTGGACAAGGGCGTGCGCGAGGCCATGGAAGAGGGTTTCCTCGCGGGGTACCCCATGGTGGACATCAAGTGCACGGTGTTCGACGGCTCGTATCATTCCGTCGACTCCAACGAGATGGCCTTCAAGACCGCGGCCCGCATCGGCTTCCGCGCCTGCTGCGAGAACGCCGGCCCCATCATCTTGGAGCCCTGGGCCACCATGGAAGTGACCGTGGGCGAGGAGTACGCCGGCACCATCATGGGCGACATCTCCACGCGCCGCGGCCGCATCGTGGGCACCGATTCGAACGACGCGGGCGAGACGGTCATCATGGTGCGCGTGCCTTACGCCGAGGTGGTCACGTACACGAAGGACCTG